>Ga0073932_1002590_pt1 | contig 27329 bp, 26 predicted proteins | sample DewCreD2012metaG_FD_76967 | JGI IMG/M metagenome (GOLD analysis project Ga0073932, IMG submission 76967) | Hot spring sediment bacterial and archeal communities from British Columbia, Canada, to study Microbial Dark Matter (Phase II) - Dewar... ...
GTTCAGGCCGGCGTACACCAGCGGCAGCATGACGTTGTCCAGGGCCGTGGTGCGGGCCAGCAGGTTGAACTGCTGGAACACGAACCCGATCTTGCGGTTGCGGATGTCGGCCAGCTGGTTGTCGCTCAACTTCTCCACGGCTTCGCCGTCCAGGCGATACTGCCCGCTGGTCGGCACGTCCAGGCAGCCCAGGATGGCCATGAGCGTGCTCTTGCCCGAGCCGCTCGGCCCCATGATGGCGGCCATTTCACCCTTCTCGATCTTCAGGCTCACGCCATCCAGCGCGCGCACCTCGGTATCCCCCATCGTGTAAATCTTGGTCAGGTTTTGGACTTCGATCATGTGAGTTGCGGATTGCGGGTGACGGGCGGCCTGCCTGGAACTATAGCACGCCGCCCGCCAACCGTCACTGGCGCCTCATTCCGTCGGCAGCATGACGAAGTCCAGCGTCAACGTGACGCCGTCCCGGACGGTCAGGATGCCGGCGAGGCGGGGAGGCTCGATGCCAAAATCGGCCATCCGGATAAAGGTCGTGGCCCGCCCGGAAAGGACGTCGTTCTCCAGCCTGGCCGTCACCTCCCAGGTCACGGTCTGCGTCCCGGTCCGCACGGTCAGGTCGCCCAGCAACTTGAACTGGATCGTCCGGCCTTCCTGCGCCTCCGCCGGGAAGTCCAGCACGTCGCGCACGCGGAAGGCGGCCACCGGGTAAGCGGCCGACTCGAGCCATTCGCGCCGGATGGCGTCGTCGCGCCGGCGGCTGTCGCTCTGCAAGGTGCTGATGTCCACCGTGAACTCGCCGAACTCGCTCGCGGCGGGGTCGTCGAAGTTGAGCGCGATCTGCCCCGTCACCTGGCTGGTCCGGCCCACGGCCGTCCCCAGGCGGTTGTTGTCGTTGATGAACGTCTCCTCCACCGAGTAGCTCGCCACGGTGCGCGCCGGGTCGATGACGAACGTCACGACGCCGGCCGGGGCGGGCCGGGTCGGCGTCGGATCGGCGCCGGGCGCGGCCGCCGTGGGGGCCGCCGTCAGGGCCGGCGGCGGGGTCGCTGTGGGCGCCGCCGTGCACGCGGCCAGCCCAAGCGCCAGGAGGATCAAGCCGGATGGCTTCAGAGAGGCGGACATGCTGTTCTTCTCCCCGCGGGATGCCAGCGCCGTTCGGCCGCCGACCGCGCGGCTATGCGACGACGATAAGGGATTATAATCACGCTGCGGTCGCCTCCTGCTAAATCCTTGGTGAGAGATTATGGCCCTGCAACCACTGGCTGATCTGCGCATCGTGGATCTGACCGAGGCCCTGGCCGGCCCCTACGGCGCGATGCTGCTGGGCGACCTGGGCGCGGACGTGATCAAGATCGAGCGCCCGGGCGCCGGCGACCAGAGCCGGCGCTGGGGGGCGCGCCTGCCCGGCGGCGAGTCGGCGTACTTCTGCGCGACCAACCGCAACAAGCGCAGCGTCACCCTCAACATCCAGGCCCCGGCCGGCCGGGACGCCCTGCACCGGCTGCTGGCCTCGGCCGACGCCTTCCTGTGCAACCTCCCGCGCGACGACAGCCTGCGCCGCGCCGGCCTGGACTGGGAGAGTCTGCATGCCCTCAACCCGCGCCTGATCTTCGTCTCGATCACGGGCTACGGCCGCACCGGGCCGTACGCCGGCCGCTCCGGCTATGACCTCGTCGCGCAGGGCGAGGCCGGCCTGATGTCCGTCACCGGCACGGCCGAGACCGGGCCGATCCGTTACCCCATCCCGCTGGCCGATATGACCACCGGCCTGTACGCCGTCATCGGCCTGCTGGCCGCCCTGCGCGCCCGCGAACACACCGGGCAGGGGCAGTTCATCGACCTGAGCCTGCTCGAGTCGCAGGCCGCCTATCTGGCGATCCTGGCCGGCGACTTCTTCGCCACCGGACAGCCGCCGCAGCCCATCGGCAACGCCCACCCGAGCATCGTGCCCTACCAGGTCTTCCAGGCCGCCGATAAGGACGTGATCATCGCCGTCGGGTCGGATAAACAGTGGGCGGCGTTCTGCGCGGTGCTCGGCCTGGGCCCGGGCGTGCGCGATGACCCGCGCTTCGCCGATAACCCGGCGCGCCTGAAACATCGCGCCGAGCTCATCCCGATCCTGGCCGCGCGGCTCAAGACGCTGGCCGCCGGCCCCCTGCTGGAACAGCTGCGCGCGGCCGAGATCCCGTGCGGGCCGATCAACACCGTGCCGGACCTGCTGGCCGACCCGCACTACCTGGCGCGCGCTAACGTCATCGTCCAGGCGCATCCCATGGCCGGCCCCGTGCGGTCGCTCGCCAACCCGGTCCGCCTGACGGACACCCCGCCCGCCTACCGCCTGCCTCCGCCCACGCTCGGCGAGCACACCGAGGCCGTGCTGGCCGAACTGGGTTATACGCCGGCCCAGATCGCCGAGATGCGCGCCGCCGGCATCGTCTGACCACAAGCCACCCCCCGCTTTCCTATGCTTATCACCAACGCCACCCTTGTCACCTGGGGAGCCGAGAACCGGCTGCTGCCCGGCCACGCCCTGAAGCTCGACGGGGACCGCCTCGCCGACCTGGGGCCGGAGGCCGACCTGCGCGCGCGCTATCCCGGGGCCGAGGTCCTCGACGCGCGCGGCCAGCTCGTGATGCCCGGCAATATCTGCGCCCACACCCACTTCTACGGCGCGTTCGCGCGCGGCCTGGCCATCCCCGGCGACGCGCCCCGGGATTTCCCCGAGATCCTCGAGCGCCTGTGGTGGAAGCTGGACAAGGCGCTGACGCTCGACGCGGTGCGCTATTCCGCCCTGGTCTGCCTGGTGGATGCCGTCAAGCACGGCACGACGACCCTGATCGACCATCACGCCTCGCCCAACGCCATCGACGGCTCGCTGGACGTCATCGCCGAGGCCGTGGCCCAGGCCGGCCTGCGCGCGGTGCTGTGCTACGAGGTGACGGATCGCGACGGGCCGGAGAAAGCGCGCGCCGGCATCCGCGAGAACGAGCGCTTCATCAAATCCCAAACCCAAAACCCGGCCTCCCCCATCGCCGCCACCTTCGGCCTGCACGCCAGCCTGACCCTCTCGGACGCCACGCTCGAGGCCTGCCGGGCCGCGCACGCGGGCGGGTTCCACGTCCACGTGGCCGAGCATGAGGCCGACGAGTACGACAGCCTGAAGAAGAGCGGCACGCGCGTGATCGACCGGCTCGAGAAGTTCGGCCTGCTGGGCCCGCAGAGCATCGCCGCGCACTGCGTCCACATTGACTACCGCGAGGCCGAACGGCTGCGCGCCAGCGGGACCTGGGTGACGCATCAGCCGCGCTCGAACATGAACAACGCCGTCGGCGCCGCCGACGTGGATGGGCTGCTGCGCGCCGGGGTGCGGGTCGGCCTGGGCAACGACGGCTTCTCCAACGCGATGTGGGAGGAGTGGAAGGCCGCCTACCTGCTGCACAAGGTCGCCCACCGCGACCCGCGTCGCGCCAACGGCCTGAACATCATCCAGATGGCCGTGACCCACAACGCCGCGCTGGCGCGCCAGTTCTTCCCGGCGGCGGCGCTGGGCGAATTGAGCGTCGGCGCTTACGCCGACCTCATTTTCGTCGACTATCACCCCACCACGCCGCTCTCCGCCGGCAACCTGCCCTGGCACATCCTGTTCGGCTTCGAGCCGTCGCTGGTGACGACGACGATCTGCGGCGGCCGGGTCCTGATGCGGGACCGGCAGTTGCTGTTCCTGGACGAAGCCGCCATCACGGCCCGCAGCCGCGAGCTGGCCGCGCAGACCTGGAAGCGGTACCACGCGCTGTTCTGACCGCACACGTTGACGCCTCACGCCCGGCGTCATCCGCAAGGCGTCGGGCGGCTCATCCCCCGCTTATGGCCTAAGGAGCAAACGTTGACACCCAAGACCATCGCGATTCTCGGCGGCACGGGCCACGAAGGCTCCGGCCTCGGCCTGCGCTGGGCCCGGGCCGGCCACGCGGTCCTCATCGGCTCGCGCACGCCCGAAAAAGCCGTCGCCGCCGCCGCCGAACTGAATAGCAAGAGCGGCGTTCAGCCGCGCCCCGAAGGCGCCCCCCCGCCCGTCCGCGGCCTGGAGAACGCCGCCGCCGCGCGCGCGGCCGAGATCGTGGTCCTCACCGTGCCCTACGCCGCCCACCGCGCCACGCTCGAAGCCGTGCGCGACGCCGTGCAGGGCAAGATATTCGTCGACGTCACCGTGCCGCTCGTGCCGCCCAAGGTGACGCGCGTCCAGCTCCCCGCCGGCGGCTCGGCCAGCCTCGAGGCCCAGGCCCTGCTCGGGCCGGACGTCAGAGTGGTGACCGCCTTCCAGAACATCTCCGCCGAGCATCTCAAAGACCCGGACCGGGCCATTGACTGCGACGTGCTGGTCTGCGGCGACGACAAAGACGCCAAGGCCGTGGTGATCCAGCTCGCCGCCGACGCCGGGATGCGGGCCTGGGACGCCGGCCCGCTCGTCAACTCGGTGGTGCCCGAAGGGTTGACGTCCATCCTGATCGGCCTGAACATCCGCTACAAGGCCAAAGCCATGGGGATCAAGATCACGGGCCTCGACGAAACATGAACTGCCCGACGCGCCCTGATTTACCGAGTGCGTCTCACGCATGACGCGCGCCGACCTGCCATGACCCAAATGACCCTCACCGCGTTGCCGGGCTTCCCGCTGGTGAAGCCCGGCGACGACCTCCTGGCGCTGACCCTGGCCGGCCTCGCGGCGGCCGGCCTCGGCCTGCAGGACGGCGACGTCCTGGCCTTCGCCCAGAAAGTGGTCTCCAAGGCCGAGGGGCGCCTGGTGGACCTGGCCGCCGTCACACCGTCGGCCCGCGCGCACGAACTGGCCGCCGTCACCCAGAAAGACCCGCGCTTCGTCGAGGTCGTCCTGCGCGAGAGCCGGGAGGTCCTGCGGGCGCGCTACAATACGCTGATTGTCGAGCACCGCCTGGGTTTCGTCTGCGCCAACGCGGGCGTCGACCGCTCCAACGTCGGCCCCCACGGCGCGGGCCAGCCCGAGATTCTGTTGTGCCTGCCCGCCAACCCGGACGCCACCTGCCAGCGCCTGCGCGCCGGCCTGCGCGCCGCGACCGGCGCCGACGTCGGCGTGCTCATCAACGACTCGCACGGCCGCGCCTGGCGCCAGGGCACCGTCGGCGTGGCGATCGGCGCCGCCGGCCTGCCGGCCCTGCTCGACCTGCGCGGCCGGCCCGACCTGTTCGAGTACGCGCTCCAGGTGACGCAGGTGGGCCTGGCCGACGAGCTGGCCGCCGCCGCCTCGTGCCTGATGGGCCAGGCGGACGAGGGCCGGCCCGTGATCCATATCCGCGGCGTGCCCTACCCGCTCCGCGACGGCAACGCCCAGGAACTGATCCGGCCCAGGGACATGGACCTGTTCCGCTGACCCGACGATGAACGCTCTCCTGGCGGCGTTGCGCGCCCGCCGCTCCATCCGCCGTTACACCGAGCAGCCCATCCCGGAGGCGACCCTGGACCGGCTGCTGGACGCCGCGCGTTGGGCGCCCTCGGCCCACAACCGTCAGCCGTGGCGCCTGGCCGTCCTGCGCGGGGCCGAGCCCAAGGCGCGGCTGGCGGCCTGCATGGGCGAGCGCCTGCGCGCCGACCGCCTGGCCGACGGCGATCCGGCCGCCGTCGTCGAACGCGACCTCGCCCGCTCGCGAACCCGGATCAGCGCAGCGCCGGTCGTCGTGGTCCTGTGCCTGACCCTGGCCGAGATGGACGCTTACCCGGACCAGCGCCGCCGGCAGGCCGAATACCTGATGGCCGTGCAGAGCGTGGCTCTGGCCGCCCAGAACCTGCTGCTGGCCGCGCACGCCGAAGGCCTGGGGGCCTGCTGGCTGTGCGCGCCGCTCTTCTGCCCGGAGGCGGTGCGCGCCGCGCTCGACCTGCCCGACGATTGGGAGCCGCAGGCCCTGATCACGCTCGGTTATCCGGCCGAGGCCGGCAAACCGCCCGTGCGTAAGCCGTTGGCGGAGGTCAGCCTTTACCGCTGAGCAAGCGGAGAGCGCGGAGGCTGAGGGCGCGGTGACGCTGGCGATCTCGGCGCACGCCGCCTTCTCCGTAGCTGAGACCCGATCATGAACATCGTCGCCCTGGCCGGCGGGGTCGGCGGCGCCAAGCTCGCCCACGGCCTCGCCCAAATCCTCACCCCGGCTGAACTCACGCTCGTCGTCAACACCGGCGACGACTTCGAACACCTGGGGCTGCACATCGCGCCGGACCTCGACACGGTGATGTACACGTTGGCCGGCCTGGCCAACCCCGAGACCGGCTGGGGCCAGCGCCACGAGACGTGGAGTTTCATGGACGCGCTCGAGCGGCTGGGCGGCCCCACCTGGTTCCGGCTGGGCGACCGCGACCTGGCGACGCACGTCGAGCGCACGCGCCGGCTGCGCGCCGGCCAGTCGCTCACGCACGTGACGGCGGCGCTGGGCGCGGCCCTGGGCGTCCGCCACCCGATCCTGCCCATGAGCGACCACGCGGTGCGCACCTGGGTGGACACGGAGGAAGGCGAGCTCGAGTTCCAGGAGTATTTCGTCCATCGCCGCTGCCGGCCGCGCGTGCGGGCCGTGCGCTTCGCGGGCCTGGAGGCCGCCGCGCCCGCGCCGGCCGTCCTGGAGGCCCTGGACGCCGCCGACCTGGTCGTGTTCTGCCCGTCCAACCCCTTCCTCAGCCTGGACCCGATCCTGAGCCTGCCCGGCCTGCGCGAGCGGGTGCGGGCGCGGCCGGTCGTCGCCGTCTCGCCCATCGTCGGCGGCCAGGCCATCAAAGGGCCGGCGGCCAAACTGCTGAGCGAGCTTGGCCTGGACGTCAGCGCGACCGCCGTCGCCGGGCACTATCGGGACTTGTTGACGGGGTTCGTCCTCGACACGGTGGACGCCGGCTTGGCGGCAGACGTCGAGGCGCTCGGCCCGGCCACGCGGGTGACCGACACGGTCATGCGCAGCGACGACGACCGCGCCCGCCTGGCCGAGGCGACGCTGGACTTCGCCCGGTCGCTGAGGGCGGCTCGGTGAGCCGGGGCGATGACGATCTGGGCGATCATCCCGGTCAAAGCGTTGGCGCGCGCCAAGAGCCGCCTGGCCGGTCTGATCTCGCCGGCGGAGCGCGCCGCCTTGAGCCGGCGATTGCTGGCGCATACCCTGTCGGCGCTGGCGCAGGCGGCGGCCATCGAGCGCCGCCTGGTGGTCAGCCGTGACCGCGCCGTCCTGGGCCTGGCGCAGCGCCGGGGCGCGCAGCCGGTGCCCGAGACCGCAGATCGCGGCCTCAACGCGGCCCTTGAGCAGGGCGTCCGCCTGGCCCGCGCCTCAGGCGCCCGCGCCGTCCTGATCCTGCCCGCCGACCTGCCGCACCTGGGCCCGGCGGACGTGGCGGCCCTGCTGTCGCCCGGCGATGATCCGGCCGTCGTCATCGCCCCGGACCGCCACGAGCGCGGCACCAACGCGCTCTTCGTGCGCCCGCCCGGCCTGATCGCCTGCGCCTTCGGCGACGACAGCTTCCAGACGCACCTGGCGCTGGCGCGCGCCGCCGGCGTTGAGCCCCGCCTCTGCCGTCGGCCGGGCGTGGCCCTCGACCTGGACACGCCCGAGGACCTGGCGCTCAGCCAGATCGAGCCCGCCGCCCTGAAACTTGCCCCCTGATCTTCCCCCCTCGCCTTGCCTCCCCGATTCCCATTTCCGGTATACTCCCCTCACCCCACTCACCCGGAGGCCCTATGTTCAACCATCCGCGCGTCGCCCTCTATTTGCAGGACGCCCATCCCTTGCAGGACGGCATCAAGTACGCCCAGTACGCCGAGCAGAAAGGCTTCGAGGCCGTCTGGCAGGCCGAGAGCCGCCTGGTGCGGGACGCCATCGTACCGATGGCGGCGTTTGCGGCCACCACGTCGAAGCTCAAGATCGGCTCCGGCGTCATTAACAACTGGACGCGCAACATCGGCCTGCTGGCCGCCACGTTCCTGACGCTGGACGACCTGGCCCCCAATCGCATCATCTGCGGCATCGGCGCCTGGTGGGACCCGCTGGCCAGGAACGTCGGCATCGAGCGCCGCAAGCCGCTGCTGGCCATGCGGGAGACGGTGGAGGTGATGCGCCGCCTGCTGCGCATGGAGAACGTCACCTTCCACGGCGAGTTTCACCGGGTCACGGGCATCGAGCTGGACGTGGTCCACGGCCGCCGCGAGCCGCGCAATGTCCCCATCTACATCGGCGCCACCGGCGACCAGATGATGGAACTGACCGGCGAGATCGCCGACGGCGCGGTGCTCAACTACTGCGTGCCGCCCGAGTACAACGACAGGGCCCTGGAGCTGCTGGACAAAGGCGCCAGGAAGGCCGGGCGGCGGGTGGAGGACCTCGATCGGCCCCAGCTGGTGGTGTGCGCCGTGGACCACGACCGCAAGAAGGCCATCGAGGCCGCCAAGGTCCTGCTGACGCAATACCTGGCCCAGCAGCCGCACATCGCCAAGGCCTCCGGCGTCTCGGATGAGATCGTCAGGAAGGTGCAGTCCATCCTGGGCTGGCCGGCCACCCGGGAGCAGGTCCACGAGGCCATGCAGTTCGTGCCGGACGAGTTCGTGCTGAAGATCTCGGCCACCGGCACGCCCGAGGAGGCGCGCGCCAAAGTGCAGGAGTACCTCCGGCGCGGCTGCACCTGCCCGATCCTGTACCCGATGGCCGATCCCTATCTGATGATCGACACCTTCTCGCCGCTGGCCGCGTGAGGCGCCATGCCCAAGCAGCCCAACTCGCGCATGTGCTTTGCCTGCGGCCTCGAGAACCCGGCCGGGCTGCGCCTGCATTTCTACGACGACGGCCAGGCGACGGTCACGACCGACTTCGTGATCGCCGACCGGCACCAGGGCTATCCCGGCGTCGCCCAGGGCGGCATCGTGGCCGCTATCCTGGACGAGGCCGGCGGCCGGACGGTGATGATCGGCGATCCGGAACGCCTGTTTGTGACCGTGAAAATGGAGGTGCGCTACCGGCGGCCGGTGCCGACCGGCGCGCCGTTGCGCGCCGTCGGCCGCCTGGTGCGCCTCAAGTCCCGGCTGGCCGTGGCCCGGGCCGAGATCCGCACCCCGGCCGGCGAGGTGCTGGCCGAGGCGGAGCTGGTGCTGGCCAACGCGCCGGCGGATTTTCTGCGTCTGGAGGCCGCCGACCGGCTCGGCTGGCGCGTTTACCCGGACGAAAAATCAGCGGATTGAGAACAGACAGACGGCTGGGAGCGGAGGATGTCCGCCCCAGCCGTTCTCGTTCGTCCATGCTCTCATCCGCTGCCGCCCTCTTGGCGCTTATCCGTTTCTCCGTTGTCACCCGCCTCCCGCCGGGCCGCCCAACCCGCCCTCGGTCAACCGGCGCAGGTCGCCCAACGCGGCGTCCACCGTGGCCAGGATGATGGGCGCGCCCGTGTCCTTGTGATGCAATTCGCCGCGCGCGATGCGCTCGGCCGCCGCCTGGCGGACGGTGATGTTGCGCGCCATGGCCTCCTTCACCAGTTCCGCCGCCGTCAGATAGCCGATGAGGGGGTTGAGGGCGGTGGCGACGATGGGATTTTTGCCCAGCCAGCCCTCCGCCTTCTCGCGCTGCGCCTGCACCCCTACCACGCAGAAGCGTGTGAAGGCGCCCACCGACCCGATCATCACCTGCATGGCCTCGAACAGGTTGTGGGCGATGATGGGCATCATCACGTTCAGCTCCAGCTGCCCGGCCTGGGCCGCCAGCGCCACCGTGTGGTCGCAGCCCTGGATGTGGAACATGGCCTGGTTGAGCATCTCGGCCAGCACCGGGTTGACCTTGCCGGGCATGATGGATGAGCCGGGCTGCACGGCCGGCAGCCGGATCTCGTCCAGACCGGTGGTCGGGCCGGAGGCGAGCAGGCGGAAATCGTTGGCGATGCGGGTCAGCGTCACCGCGGTCGTCCGCAGCGAGGCGGAGAAGTCAGCGGCGTCGGCCATGGACTGCATCGACTCGAACAGGTTGTCCGAGGGGTAGAGGGTCAGCCCGGTCAGCTCGCTCAGGCGCCGGACCATGCGGGCGTGGTACTCGGGATGGGCGTTCAGGCCGGTGCCGGTGGCCGTCCCGCCGATGCCCAGCCGGCGCAGGCCTTCGGCCGAGCGCGCCACGCGCTCGCGGTCGCGGCGCACGGCTTTGGCGTACGCGCCGAACTCCTGGCCCAGCCGCACCGGCACGGCGTCCTGCAAGTGGGTGCGGCCTGATTTCACGATGTCATCGAACTCGACGGCCTTGGCCTCCAGCGCCTCGGCCAGGGCGTCCAGCGTCCCGAGCAGCTCGTCCAGCCGCCACAGGCAGCCCAGGCGGATGGCGGTGGGGATGGTGTCGTTGGTCGACTGGGCCATGTTGACGTGGTCGTTCGGCCCGACCAGGTATTGGCCGCGCGTCCCGCCCAGCAGCTCGGTGGCGCGGTTGGCGATGACCTCGTTGGTGTTCATGTTGTGCGAGGTCCCGGCGCCGGCCTGGAACGGATCGACGACAAACATGCTGTCCCAGCGGCCGTCGATCACCTCCTGGGCAGCCTGGACGATGGCGTCCACCAGCTGCTGCGCCGTGTACTTCCGCCCGCCCACCTCGCGATCGCTGAACAGGCCGAGCGCGCCGTTCACCTCGGCGGCGGCGCGCTTGATCACGGCCATGCTCCAGATGAAGGCCCGCCACGGACGCAGCCCGGAGACGGGGAAATTGAGCACGGCGCGCTGGGTCTGGACGCCGTACAGGGCCTCAGCCGGCACCTGGAGTTCGCCGAGCGAGTCTTTTTCTGTGCGGTAGTTCATCCTGCTGCTCCTCTGCAACCAGCCCGAGAGGCAGGCCGCCGGCGGTCCGACCTGCGTCTCCCGCCTCTCGGCGGTGGGGACAAAAAGAGAGGCAGCCCGTCTGGACTGCCTCCCGGATAGACGTCAGGGACGCTTACTTGGCGCCGTAACCCGGGCCGCCCTTGAAAAAGTCGTAGTTCTTCTGGATATCGCCGCGCAGGTTGACCGTCTCGCCGCCGGCCAGCACGACGACGCCGTCCAGCTCCACGGCTTCGCCCTTGTTGTTGTGGCCGGAGTAGTGGCCGCCCTTGCCGGCGAAGGCCGGGTCCGTGGGGCTGCTCAATTTCTGGTCGGCTTTGGCGGTGTGCGCCTCCGGCACCTCATCCTCAGGGAAGATCGCCTCGTACGGGCACTCCGGCACACAGGCGCCGCAGTCAATGCAGGTGTCCGGGTCGATGTACATCCACGGCCACTCGGACTCCGGCTTGCCGGGGACGATGCACTCCACCGGGCAGACCTCGATACAGCCGCCGTCGCGCAAGCACAGGCTGGTGATAATGTGGGTCATTGGTTTCTCCTCTGGGATAAGGGTTGCGAGACCGGGTTATTTGGCCGCCTCATAGCGCCTGGCGACCGCGTCCCAGTTGACGACGTTCCACCAGGCCTTCAGGTAATCGGCGCGCCGGTTCTGGTACTTGAGGTAATAGGCGTGCTCCCACACGTCCACGCCCAGGATGGCGGGCAGGCCGTCCATCATCGGGTTGTCCTGGTTGGGGGTGGACATGATCTCGAGCCGGCCGCCCTTCACCACCAGCCACGCCCAGCCGCTGCCGAAGCGGCCCAGGCCGGCCGCCTCGAACTTGGCTTTGAACTCGTCGAACGAGCCGAAGGCGGCGTTGAGGGCGTCCGCCAGCGCGCCGGCAGGGGCGCCGCCCGCGTTGGGCGCCATGAGGTTCCAGAACAGGGTGTGGTTGACGTGGCCGCCGCCGTTGTTGCGCACCGCGGTGCGGATGCTTTCCGGCACCGCGTTCAGGTCTTTGATCAGGTCATCCGCCGATTTGCCCTGCAGCTCCGGCGCGCTCTCGAGGGCTTTGTTCAGGTTGGTCACATACGCGGCATGGTGTTTGCCGTGATGGATCTGCATCGTTTGTGTGTCGATGTGGGGCTCGAGCGCATCATAGGGGTACGGAAGGGGGGGCAGTTCGTGCGCCATGATCTCTCCTATTTGCAGTTGAATTGACCGCGTGGGATCGTTAGAGTAAGATGTCACAAACCATCGAGATTTTATGCTCGCCCACAGCCTTTGTCAAGCAAAACAGCGCCTGTGACCCATTCCCGGCCTCCTCTGCCTCCTTATCTGGGCCTGGGTCTCGGCGTCCTGGCCACGTCCACCGCCTCGATCTTCATCCGTTACGCCCAGGCGGACGGCGCGCCGTCGCTGGTGATCGCGGCCTGGCGCCTGAGCCTCGCCGCGCTGGTGCTGGCGCCGATCGTGCTCTGGCGGCATCGCGGAGAACTGGCCCGGCTCACCGGCCGGGAATGGTCGCTGGTGGCCACCTCGGGCTTCTTCCTGGGGCTGCACTTCGCCGCCTGGATCACGTCCCTGGCCTACACCACCGTCGCCAACTCGGTGGTCTTCGTGTCCACGGCCCCGCTGTTCGTGGCCCTGTTCGCCGCGGCCCTGTTGCGGGAGCGGCTGACGCGGCCGGTCCTGGCCGGGATCGGCGTCGCCCTGGCCGGCAGCCTGGTCGTCGGCCTCAGCGACGCCTGCGGCGTGGAGACCGGCTGCCCGTCGCTGTCCGATTTCGTGCGCGGCCAGGGGTTCTACGGCGACATGCTGGCCCTGGCCGGCGCGGCCGCCGTGGCCATCTACCTGATCATCGGCCGCTCGGTGCGCGCCCGCCTCTCGCTCCTGGTCTATATCTTCCTCACCTATGGCGCCGCCGCGCTGACCCTGCTGGCCGGCGTCTGGGTGACCGGCGCTCCGCTCCGGGGCTTCACGCCGGCCGATTTCCCCGCGTCTTTAGGGGCCGGCCTGGCGGCCCGCCTCGCCGACGACCGCGCGCCCCTGGCCGCCGGAAGTTGGGCCGTGTGGGTGCTGCTCCTGGCCCTGGTGCCCCAGCTCATCGGCCACTCGTCGTTCAACTGGGCGCTCCGCTACCTGCCGGCCACCTTCGTCTCCGTCACCGTATTGGGAGAGCCCATCGGCTCGACCGTGCTGGCCTTCGTCCTGCTTAACGAAGTCCCAACCCCGCTCAAGGTCCTCGGCGGCGGCCTCATCCTGCTCGGCATTCTGATCGCGGCGCAGCGCGGCGACGACCGCCAGCCAAAATCTTAAAATTTTCTCTGGAGGCGTCGCCGGAGTTGCGCCGCCGGATGAAAAATGCTATTTTGCGCGCAACAGCTTGAACCGCTCATGCGAAGGGAGACCGACATGACCGATATGCCCACCCCGGAAGTCGCCGCGCCCGAGCCTGCGCCCGAGCCCGCGCCCGAGCCCGCCCCGGCCCCGAAGAAGGCGGCCCGCAAGCCGGCGGCCAGGAAAGCGCCCGCCAAGAAGGCGCCGGCGAAGAAAGCGGCCAAAAAGACGACCAAGAAAGCGCCGGCCAGGAAGGCGGCCAAGAAAACAGCCAGCAAGAAGAAGTAGCGCCGACGAAAGCTCGCGTTGACCCCCTCCAGGGCGGCCGATCTGGCCGCCCTTAGTTTTCCGGCAGGAAAATCCGCATCCCGTCCGCTTCGTCGATGACGTAGGCCTCCGGCCGGTAACCGGCCACCCGCCAGCCCATATAGACGTCCCCGCACGCGCCCATGGCGTTGGCCGTGGCGCACCAGGCCAGGACCGGCACGACGGCCGTCCCGGCGCAGGCCCACATCCCCAGCACGGCCAGGCCGCTGAGCAAGACCAGCGGCGCGAAAATCACGGTCAGATACTGATTCCGCGTGAAGGCATAGCCGGGCGCGGTGGCGTACAGGGCGCCGGCCTCCCATTTGATCCCGTACCGCGGCCGGGCGCCAAAGGCCGCCATCGCCAGGCCGTGCGCCAGCTCGTGCAGGGCCAGGGTCAGGATGACGCCCGCCGCCAGCCCCAGGACCTCGGCCCAGGTCGAGGACGCCGCCGCCCCGCCCCCGCCCACACGGTCCGCCAGCCAGAAGAACAGCGGCGCGGCGACGCCGGCCAACGGCAGGGCCAGCAGGTTGATCAGGACCAGGCGTGAGCGGCTCTCGGTCAGCTTCCAGTACAGGATTTCGCGGTACTGGGGTGGGATTTCGCCGGGCAACGTCAGTCTCGGTAAAGGCCCCGGTCCTGGATGAGGCGGGCGACGGCGTCCGGCACCAGCCCGGCCAGCGTCTCTCCGGCCCGGACCCGGCGCCGGATATCGTGCGAGGCGATAGCGACCGGCGGCGCGTCCACAAACTCGACCCGGGCCGTGATCCCGGGCAGGGCCTGCTCCAGGTCCGCCAGCTCGATGACGACGCCCGGCCGCCGCAACACGCCCAGGGTGCAGTGGGCCAGGAACTCCCGCGGCCGGCCCCAGCGGGGCAGGTCGCGCAGCGAATCGCCGCCCATCAGGTAGACCAGTTGGGCCTGCGGGAATTGCCGGGCCAGCAGGGCCAGGGTGTCCGCCGCCCAGTGCGGGCCGGGGCGGTCGAGGTCCACGCGCGAGAGCGCCGCGCCCGGTTCGCCGGCCAGGGCCGCCTCCAGCAGGGCCAGCCGGTCGGCGACCGGCGAGATCAGCCGGCCCTGTTTGTGAGGCGGGTCCGGGGTGAGCACCCACAACACCTGCTCCAGGCCGAGCTGTGTCCGGGCCGCGCGCGCCAGCGCCAGGTGGCCGTTGTGCGGCGGATCAAACGTCCCGCCGAAGACGCCGAGCCTAGTCACTCCACTCCAGCTCGTATTCGCCGATCCGCACCGTGTCCCCCTCCTTCACGCCGGCCTCTTCCAGGCCCTGGCGCACGCCCAACGCTTCCAGGATCTTTTGGAAACGATACACGGCCTGGTCGTATTCCCAGTACGTCATCCGGGCGGCGCGCTCGATCCGGCGGCCGGCGACCCGGAACGCCCCATCCGGCTCCCGGCTGACCGTGAACTCGCCGGCGTCGAAGGCCGGGCGATAGACGGGCAGTTCGCCGCCCGCGCCCGCCAGGTCGAAGACCGGCGCCGGCGGGGCCGTCTCCAGGAGGCGCGCGGCCAGGAAGAGCAGGTCGCGCACGCCGGTCTGGGCCACGGCCGAGATGGCGACGGCGTCGTGCCCGCGCCGTTTGAGCTCAGCCCTGAGCTCCGGCCAGCGGGCCTGGACCTCCGGCAGGTCCAGCTTGTTCAGGGCCACGATCTGGGGCTTCTCGGCCAGCCGCTCGTCGAACAGCGCCATCTCGCTGTTGATCTGCGAGAAGTCGGCCAGCGGGTCCGCGCTCAACCCGTCCAGCAAGTGGATGAGGACGCGCGTCCGCTGGACGTGGCGCAGGAAGTCGAAACCCAGGCCGACCCCGCGGTGCGCGCCCTCGATCAGGCCGGGGATATCGGCCAGGACCAGGGTCTGCTCGCCGGCCTCGTCCAGCCTGGCCACGCCTAGGTTAGGCTGCAGGGTGGTGAACGGGTACGGCGCGATCTTGGGCCGGGCGGCGGTGACGGAGGCCAGGAAGGTGGACTTGCCGGCGTTGGGCACACCGACGATGCCGACGTCGGCAATCAACTTAAGCTCCAGCGTCAGGGTCAGCTCTTCTCCCGGAGCGCCGCGCTCGCCGATGCGCGGGGCCTGGTTCTGCGGGGTGGCGAAGCGGGCGTTGCCGCGCCCCCCGCGTCCCCCGCGCGCCACCACCAGCGTGGCGTCGGCCTCGGTCAGGTCGCCCAGCAGGTCGCCGGTGGCCGAGTCGCGCACCACGGTCCCGGGCGGCACCGGGACGAACAGCGGCTCAGCCGACTTGCCGCGCATGTTCTTGGGGCCGCCGCGGCCGCCGTTCCCGGCCGCGAAGACGCGCCGGTGGGCCAGGTGCAGCAGGGTGTTCAGCCGGGGGTCCACCTGCAAAATCACATCGCCGCCGCGGCCGCCGTCGCCGCCATCCGGCCCTCCGCGCGGGACATATTTCTCCCGGCGGAAATGCACGGCGCCATCGCCGCCATCCCCGGAGCGTACGGTAATCGTCGCCTGATCGAAGACCATGCGGTGGATTATAGCACCCGCGATTCGGCGTCCCCTTCTCAAGCTCCATTAACATGCGTTGCCTATAATGTCCCGGCGAAAGGGCGCGTCATGCCAAAACAAGAGAAGGCCTCCGACCTCCTGGAATGGACCGTCCAAGACGAATTCGGCCTGGAACGCGGCCAACCGCTGCCCGACCCCGACCCGCCGTCGCCGCCGGAGCCGCCCCCCCGGCGTGTGGCGCGCGGACAGTGGGTGCTGCTGGCCGTGATCGCCGGGGTGGTGGCCCTCCTGCCGTGGTTGTACGCCCGCTGGGAATGGTGGCAGACCCGGGGCGAGGTGGAGCGCCAGGCGGCGGCGGAAGCCGCCTCAGCCGACGATGTCACCGCGCCGCTACGCCTGCTGACGCCGGTCGCCGGCGACATCCCCACTCTGCGCGCCCTGGAGCAGATCGACGCCAACATCCTGCGGGCCGAGGTGGACCGGCGTTTCACGACGCCGGACGGCCAGACGGTGACCTTCGGCTTTACGCGCTTCTACCGGCGGGCCGGCGAGGCCTGGCAGACCACGGCCGCGCCGGGCGGTTATCCGGGTGAGGTGAGCCTGTACGCCAGTCCGCGGCTCAAGATCAGCTATTACCTCACGGATGCGCCCCTGATCGAAGAGAAACTCATCCCGTACCTGGAGCCGCTCCTCGAGCGGGCCTGCGTCGAGTGGCAGTGCGGGGCCGGCGACCCGGCGGTGCTGAACTTCGTCGACGCGCCGCGGACCCGGCGCGGCCAGGGCACTGTGGCCGCCGACGACCCGCTGGTCATCGCCCTGCTGAAAGCCGGCGACCTCGCGCCCGCGGACCTGCGCCTGGGCGCGCCGCATGAATGGGGTTACCCGGTCGATCAGGCCGGAGTCGAATTCTGGCGGCGCACGGCGGCCGTCAAGGCGCTCGTCCAGTTAGCCGACCGGGCCGGGGAGGGCGCCGGGCCTTTGCTGCGCAACGCTTACTTTTTCGCCCTGATCACGCGCGCGGCCGCCCGGCTGGGGGTGGAGCCGGCCGACGCCCTGACCTACACGCGCGAAGTCCCGGCCGAGACCCTGGCCGTCTTGTGGGAGGAGACGCAGAGCGCGCGCCCCGGCCTGCGGCTGCCGCAGGCGACCGAGGGGGCGCTGGCGCTCCTCAACTCCCTGCTCCGCGACCAGCCCGTCGCGGTCGAAGCCGACCTGCTGCGCGGGCTGCGCAACGGGCTGAACTACCCGGACCCGGCCGTCGGCTGGCTGATCCAGGCGCTGCGGCCCGGCGGGATGTCGGCCAACGATTTCTATGACCGCCTGCAGGCCGTCGCCGGCCGGGCGGCCAGCCCCCTGCCGCCGCCGGCCGAGATCGACTTTGCGCTCTCGTGCGATTCGGGGCCGCTGGTGTCGGTGGCCGGCCAGCTGCGCCCTCTGCCGCCGTTCGACGCGACCGCCAGCTTCGTGTGGGGCCTGGATTGGTCGCCGGACGGGCGGCGGCTGGCGCTCAACACCTTCCTCCAGACCACCGTCCTGGACCTGCAGACCGGCGATCTGTACTGGCTGCCCGTGACGGCCCCCGAGGCCGAATACGCGTTCCCGGCGCTGTGGATGTCCGACACGCTCCTGGCCTACAGCCAGTTCTCGTCGGCGCTGCTGGAGGGGCCCTTCGACCCGGCCTTGATCCGGCTCTACTATGTGGACATTGACGAGCCCGCGCGCGCACAGCCCGGCCCACAGGGGGTGCTGGCCTATTCTCTGCTCGCGCGCGCCGCGCCGGATCGGAGCGCGCTGGCGGTGGCCGCCTTGCAGTCGGACGGCGGGTTTCGGCCTTTCGGGTCATTGGCGCTTATCCGGGCCCTGGACCAGGCGCCGACGCCCGTGGCAGAAAGAGCTTCACTGCCGGCCTGGTCCCCGGACAGCCGGCAGATCGCGTTCGCGCAGCTGGAGGCGGACGGCCGGGTCAGCCTGCACGTGCGCGACGCCGGCTCGCCGACCGGGAGATTGATCTGGAGCAGCCCCGTTTCGGCGTTGATAAAAGTGACGGCGGTGGCGTCGGCGAACGTCGCCTGGTCGCGCCCCGGGGACTGGATCGCGCTGGCGGTCGCCGGCGGCGGGCGGGATGGCTGGCTGGCGCTGGCCCGGCCCGATGGGACGCGCCGCTGGCTCGCGTCTGACCGGCCGACCTACCAGGCGGCTTTTTCGCCCGACGGGCGCTGGCTGGCCGCGGTCCAGGCGTCCGAACAACTGGCCGGAACACGCACGGAGATGGTGATCTTCGACCTGACGCAGAACCGGGCGGTGGTCCGGCGGGAGGGTAACTGGAGCGAGCTGTCCTGGTCGCCGCGCGACAGCCAATTGCTGGCCTTCCGCGACGGCAGCGCCTATTGGTTTGCGGACCCGCTGGGCGAGCCGCAGCGGCTGGCGGGCAACTGCATGAGCGCCGCCTGGCGACCGTAACGGCCGGCGGCCCTTCGGCTAAGGCGAACGGCGCAAGCGCCGTTCACCCGGTTACTCGTACCTCAGCGCCTCGATCGGGTTGAGGCCGGAGGCGCGGATGGCGGGGTAGATGCCGAAGAACAGGCCGACGGCGATGGAGAACGTGGTGGAGAGCAGGACGCTGTCCGGGGTGACGACCGGCGCCAGGTCCGGCACCAGCTGGTTGACGGCCACGATGCCGAGGCTGCCCAGCACGATGCCGATGGCGCCGCCCAGCAGGGACAGGATGACGGCCTCGATCAGGAACTGGCTGAGCACGTCGCGGCGCTTGGCGCCCACGGCCTTGCGCAGCCCGATCTCCTTGGTGCGCTCGGTCACCGAGACCAGCATGATGTTCATGATACCGATGCCGCCCACCAGCAGCGAGATGCTGGCGATCGCCCCGAGAAAGACCGTCAGCACGCCGGTGACGCGCTCGAAGGCGGAGAGCAGGTCCTGGCCGGACAGGAGCGTGAAGTCGTCCTCGCCGCGGTAGGGGATGTTGTGCGTCTCGCGCAGCACGTCCGTGATCTGCGTGATCAGCCGGTCCTTCTGCTCCGGGCCGGCGTACTCCACCAGGATGATCGAGAGGCGGATATCGCCCTTGGGGGTGCGGTCGGGGAAGAGCGTGCGCACGGCCGCGGTGTAAGGCACGAACAGCGCATCGTCCTCGTTGCCGAACGGCGTGGCGCCGCGCTCGGCGAAGATGCCGATGACGCGGAACGGCTGGCCGTTGAGCCGGAGGCTGGCGCCCAGCGGGTCTTCATCCGGGGCAAAGAACCGGTTGACCGTGGCCGTGCCCAGCACGACGACGCGCGCCTCCTGCGCGAGGTCCTCTTCGGTGAAGAAACGCCCGGCGAAGATCTGGTAATCGCGGGTGGGGAAGTACGCGGGCGACGTGGCGCGCAGGCTCACGCTGTCCTGGGTGCGGCCGTAGGCCACCTGGACGTTGCGCTGGATGAGCGGCACCACGCGCAGCGCGTCCGGAACGCGGGCCGGGTCCGCCAGGGCCAGCAGGTCGCGCTCGGTGAGGACGGTGTTGGCGGTGCGGCTGGGCGGCCCGCCGCGCTGGAACTGGCCCGGGAACACATACAGCAGGTTGGTGCCCAGGCCGGCAAACTGGTCGGCCACGTAGCGCGAGACCGAGTTGCCGACCGAGACGAGCGTGATCACGGCCGCCACGCCGATGGTGATGCCCAGCATGGTCAGCGCAGCGCGGAGCTTGTTGGCGGCCAGCGCACGCAGGCCGAGCCGGATGCTTTCAAGAATCATAGCGACTGGCGGATAGCGGACAGCCTCGATGATATCTGCTCCCTGCTCCCTGCTCCCTGCTCCCTGCCCCCTGCCTTCAACCGAGTCCTATTCATACCGCAACGCCTCAATCGGGTTCAGGCGCGCCGCGCGGTAGGCCGGGTACAGGCCGAAGAACAGGCCGATGGCCAGCGACACGCCGGTGGCCAACAGCACGCTGTCCGGGGTGACGGCCACCGGCAGATCGGGCTGGAGGAGCGTGATGGACCAGCCGACCGCCGCGCCGATGGCGATGCCGATCAGGCCGCCCAGCAGGGCCAGGGCCGTCGCCTCCACCAGGAACTGGCTGAGCACGTCGCGGCGCTTGGCGCCCAGCGCCTTGCGCAGCCCGATCTCCCGGGTGCGCTCGGTCACCGAGACCAGCATGATGTTCATGATGCCGATGCCGCCCACCAGCAGCGAGATGCCCGCGATCAGCCCCAGGAAAAGCGTCAGCGCGCCGGTCACCTCGCCGAAGGACGAGATCAGGTCCTGCTGGGTGATGACGGTGAAATCGTCCTCGTCGCGGAACGTGATGCCGCGGAAGTCGCGCAGCGCCTCGGTGACCTGAGTGGCCACGCGGTCCAGCTCGTTGGCGTCCTGCGCCTGGAGATAGATGACGGACACCGCCAGCCGGCCGTTGGCCGTGCGCGCGTTGAACACGCGCTGCTGGGCCGTGCTGATCGGGATCATCACCACATTGTCCTGGTCCCCGAACAGCCCGCCGCCCTTGGAGGCCAGCGTGCCGACGACCTTGAACGGCACCTGGTTGATCTTCACCGTCTGGCCGATGGGGAATTCGCCGCCCGGGAACAGGCGCTTGACCACGGTCTGGCCGAGCACGGCCACGCGCGCCGCCGCCCGCACGTCGTTCTCGGTGAAGAACTCGCCGTCGGCGATGGCGAACTGGCGGACATCCAGGTAATTCAGGCTGACGCCGCTGATCTGCACCGACGTGTTCTCGCGGCTGTACTCCACCAGCGAGAAGCCGACGAATTCGGCGGCGACGGCGGCGACGCCCGGCACGCGCGCCGAGTCGGCCAGAAAGGCGACGTCGTCGTTCGTCAGCGGCTTCTCGCGGGCCCGGCCCGGCCGCGGCGGGCCCTGCGTGTCCGGGCCGCCCGGGAAGACAAACAGCAAATTCGACCCAATCCCCTGAAACTCGGCCGTGACGAAACGCTCCACGCCCCGTCCGATGGACATCAGCGCGATCACGGCGGCCACACCGATGATGATGCCGAGCATGGTCAGGATGGCGCGCAGTTTGTTGGCCGCCAGCGCCCGCAGGGCGACCCGCAGAGTCTCCGTGAAGCTCACGGCCGCTCAGCCCCCGTCGCCGAACGGCGTCGCGCGCTGGGTGCTCACGGCCGCCACGTCGCCCTCGGCCGCGCCGCTCTTCACTTCGGTGTAGCTCTCGCCGCGCAGGCCGGTGTCGATGGGCACCTCCGTGATCGTCTCGCCCGCCTGGAGGCTCAGGTAGGCCTGCCCGGTCTGCCGGTCGCGGCGGATGGCCCAGTTGGGCGCCAGCACCACATCGGCGACCTGGGCCACCGTCACCTGGACGGTGGCGCTCATGCCGGAGCGAAGCGCCTGAGCGGGGCCGGCCTCGTCCAGCACCACGCGCACGGTGTAGTTCACGGCGCCGCCGACCAGCGTCGCCGTCGGCGCCAGGCGCTCCACGCGGCCGGCCAGCGGCGCATCCGGCAGCGCGTCCACGGTCACGCTCACCGCCTGCCCCACCGCCAGCTGGGCCACATCCACCTCGTTCACGGTGACGTCGAGCTGGAACCGCGTGGTGTCCAGCAGCACGATGGCCGGGGTGCCGGTGCCGGCCGGCTCGCCGGCCTTGACGTTGACGCGGGCCACCACGCCGTCGAAGGGCGCGCGCAGCTCGGCGCGGGCCAACTGCTGGCGGGCGCGATCCAACGCCAGCTGCGCCTGCTCCACGCTCAGGTCCGCCTGCCGCTTCTGTAACTCGGTCGGGCCCAGGCGCAACTGCTCCAGTTGGGCCTTGGCCTGGGCGATGCGCGCGTAGGCGACCGTCAACGCGCCCGGGTCGCCGCGCTTCGCCTGTTCCCATTGCAGGCGCGCGATCTCGGCCTGGTAATAGGCGGCCTCCTGGTTGGCCTTGAGCGTGTCCAGCGTCTCCTGGGGCGGCGCGAACTGCGGGTTGCGCTGGGCGAAATCGACCAGGTTGTTGTACTGCTCGTTGAGCTTGCGAAAATCCTCGTAGGCCGAGTCATAGTTGAGCTTGGCGATCTCGGCCTCCTGCGGGCCGGCGCCGCGCGCCGCCTCGCCGGCCGCCGCGTTCGCGGCGCGCAGATTGGCCTCGGCGATGGCGATATCATCCGCGGACGGCCCGGCCAGCAGGATTTTGCGGCGCAGCTCGGCGATGGCCAGGGCGTCCTCCGCCTGGGCCACGGCCAGCTGCAGGTCGGCGGCTTTCAGACGCGCCAGCACCTGCCCGGCCTTCACCGCGTCGCCCTCCTGCACCAGCACCGCCTCGGTCGTGCCCGGGATGAGGAAGGCCAGGTTGGCCTGGCGGCGCGGCAGCAGCGCGCCGGTGGCGCTGACCGTGGCGGTCAGGTCGCCGCGCGCCAGGGTCTCGGTCCGCAGCGCCGCCAGCGCCTGCGTGCGGGCCTGCGCGGCCTGGACCTGCTGGTACCAGTACCAGCCGGCGACGCCGCCGGCGACCAGGAGCGCGGCCAGGAGCCAGCCCCAGCGGGCGCGCAGAAAAGAAAGGAGCGCGCTCATGGCTGCTGCCCTCCGCCGAAGAAACTGAACTGCTCGCGCGTGGTCTGGATCGCGACGGTGTCGCCCTCGCTCAGGCCGGACACGATCTGGCTGAACGACTCGTTGCGCAGGCCGAGCGTGACCGCGACTTCCTGGATCTGGCCGTCCCGCAGCACGCTGGCGAACGCCTGGCCGGTGACACGGTCGCGGCGGATCGCCCAGTTGGGGGCCAGGACGACGCCGCGCTCCTCCTGGACGACGATCTCGGCCGTCGCCGTCAGGCCGGAGCGCAGGCGCGCGTCCCGGCTCTGCACGAGGACGCGCACCGGGTAGCTGACGATGCCGGCCGTCAGCGCGGGCTGCGGCGCGATCCGTTCGACGACGCCCAGGAAGAGGTCGTTGGGCAGGGCGTCGAGCGTCACCGTCACCGCCTGGCCGGGCGCGATGCGCGTGATATCGACCTCGTCCACGGCCACGTCCACGTGGTACTGGCGGTTGTCCACCAGCACGATGGCCGGCAGCGCGCCGACGGCCACCTCGCCCTCGCGGACATTGACCGCCGCCACCACGCCGTCGAAGGGCGCGACGAGGCGGGCCTCGTCCAGGTTGTTGCGGGCCTGCTCGAGCGCCGCCTGAGCCTGCTCCACCTGAAGCTGCGCGATGCGCACATCGTCCGGGTCCGGGCCGCGCTGCAGCCGGTCCAGGGCGATCTCCGCCTGCTCCACGGAGGCCAGGGCGGCGCCGGCCCGGCCCGCGCCCGGCGGCGTCTGGGCCTGCTCGTAGCGCAGCGCGGCCACGCGCGCCGCCTCGATCAACTGTTTCTGCTGCGCTTCCAGCGCCTGCTTCTCGGCGTAGCGGCCCCGTTCCACCAGATCGTCCATGCGCTGGTTGAGCTGATCCAGGCTGCTCTGGGCGATCACCAGGTTGAGGCGCGCGATCTCGACCTGCTCCCGGGTGGCGCCCTGGGAGGCCTGGAAGACCTGGGCGCGCGCCAGCTTCAGGTTCGCCTCCGCCACGGCGATGTCCTCCGGCCGCGGCGGCGCCTGGAGTTGCTCCAGGCCCAGTTCGGCCGAGCGCAGGGCCTGTTCGGCCTGCTGGACGGCCAGTTCCAGGTCGGCAGTGTCCAGCCGCGCCAGCACATCGCCTTTGTGGACCACGTCGCCCAGCGCCACGGCGACTTCGACCACCGGGACCGGAACGGAGACGCCGAAGAACAGGTTGACCTGCGCCTCGGCCGCCAGCGAACCTGTGGCGCTGACGGTCGAGACGATGGCGCCCCGCCCGACCGTGGCCTGCCGGAGTTCGCTTTGCGCCGCCAGTTCAGCCGCGCGCTGCTGCTGCCACCAATACGCGCCGCCGGCCGCGGCGGCCGCGACGATCAACACGATTACGAGATGGCGACGTGAAAACATAGGGGAAAGGTGTTTTGTGAAAATCGTAATGATTATATCATCGCGATCATGCGCACTGCCGCACTTCGGGAAATGAGCCGGCCAACCCCCGCCGAACCGCCCGCGCTTGCCCGGTCCCTGAACTCGTGCTACAGTTGCGGCGCATTTCACAAGCGATTCTCCTCAACCCGGAACGTCCGGCAGGAGCAGAAGCGGGTCACATGAGCACCATGCAAATCCCAGATATCGTGGTGAGTCGCCTCCCCATCTATCTGCGGGCGCTGACACGGATGGCCCAGGAAGGCCACCAGATTACGTCCAGCCACGAACTGGGCAAACGGCTGGGCATCAGTTCAGCGCAGATTCGCAAGGACCTTTCGCATTTCGGCGAGTTCGGCAAACAGGGGACGGGGTACCAGATCCGCTACCTGCTGGACCAGCTGAGCCGCATCCTGAAAGTGGACCAGGAATGGGATGTGGCGCTGGTGGGGGCCGGCGACCTGGGCCACGCGCTGGCGCGCTACAACGGCTTCCGCAACCGGGGCTTCCGCATCGCCCTGATCTTCGACGCCGACCCGGCCAAGATCGGCGAAAAGCTGGGCGACTTGAGCGTGCTCGACGCGGCCGAGATGGGCACATTGATCCCCCAGCACCACATCGTCCTGGCCATGATCGCGGTGCCGGCCGAACAGGCCCAGGCCGTGGCCGACGCGCTGGTGCAGGCCGGGATCAAGGGCATCCTCAACTACGCCCCCATCAATCTGACCGTGCCCGAAGGGGTGCAGGTGCAGTACATCGACCCGGTGGCCCACCTGCAACGGATGACGTTTTATTGCTGAGCAATCGGAACGGAGAATTGAGGAGCAGGTGTCGTCAGGGCGGGTCTAAGACCCGCCCTGACGTTCGTCTCACACCCTTGGCAGGATGCGCTTGAGGGTCTCGAGGTGCTTGAAGGCGCGGCCGGCGCCCAGGGCCACGCACGCCATCGGGTTATCGGCCACGTAAGCCGGCACGCCGGTCTCGCGGGTCAACAGCTGGTCCATGCCGCGCAGCAGGCTGCCGCCCCCGCACAGCAGCATGCCGCGGTCGATCACATCGGAGGCCAGCTCCGGCGGCGTCTTTTCCAGCACGGCCTTCACCACGCCGACGATCGCGCCCAGCGGCTCCTGCAGCGCCTCGACGATCTCGTTCGTGCTGACCGACACGCTGCGCGGCAGGCCGTTCACCTGGTCGCGGCCCTGCACTTCCAGCGACTCTTCTTCTTCCTGGGGCACCGCCGCGCCGATCTTGAGCTTGATGTCCTCGGCCGACTGCTCGCCGACCAGCAGGCCGTATTTCTTGCGGATGTAGGCGATGATGGCCTCGTCCAGCCGCAGGCCGCCCAGCCGGGCGGTGTGCGCGGCCACCAGGCTGTTCATGGAGACGACGGCGGCCTGGGTCGCGCCGCCGCCCAGACTGACCACCAGATTGCCGGTCGGCGTCGCCACCGACAGGTCGGCGCCGTAGGCGGCGGCCAGCGGCTCGGGCAGCAGGAAGGCCTCGCTGGCGCCGGCTTCCAGCGTCGCCTCCTGCACCGCCCGGCTCTCGACGCTGGTGGCGCCGTACGGCACGGTGATGATGACGCGCGGGCGGAAGAGCCGGAAGGGGCCGCAGACCTTCTCGATGATGTAGCGCAACAGGGTGGCGGTGACCTCGTAGTCGGCGATGACGCCGTCGCGCAGGGGGCGGGTGACCTCGACCGTCTCCGGGGCGCGCCCGTACATATCGCGCGCCTCCTGGCCCCAGGCCACCACCTTCTGCTCGGCCTGGATCAGGGCCACCACGCTCGGCTCATGCAGAACGACCTCGCCGCCGTCGCACACCAGCACGTGGACGGTCCCCAGGTCGATCCCGAGGTCCTTGGCAAAGAGGGGCATAGGCGCCGGGGCTAGACGTCGCCGCCGGGCAGACCGGAGCGGCGGCGCTTGGCCACGCTCAGGCGCAGGTTGGAGCGCCGCAGGGCGGCCTCGGCCTGCAGGAAGGCGTCCGAGTCGCGCGGCAGTTTCTTGAGCGACTCCTCGGCGCGGCGCCGGGCCTCCTCGGCGCGGGCGATGTCGATCTCCTCCGACGCTTCGGCGGCATCGGCCAGGACGGTCACCACCTCCGGCTGGACCTCCATGAAGCCGCCCGAGATGGCGAACAGCTCCTCGCGCCCGCCTCGCCGAACCTTGAGCACCCCGGTCTTGAGCGCGGTCAGCACCGGGGCGTGGTGCGGCAGGATGCCCATCTCGCCGTCGGCCCCCGGCGCGACCACGATGTCGACGTCGCCTTCAAAAACCTTGCGGTCCTGGCTGACGATCTCGCAACGGATTGGCATAGGCGGTTACCAGTCACCCGTGATTGCGGATCACGAGCCCTCTTGCAGCTTCTTCGCCTTGGCCACCGCGTCCTCGATGGTGCCGACGTAGCGGAAGGCCTCCTCGGGCAGGTCGTCGTGCTTGCCGTCCAGGATTTCGCGGAAGGAACGCACGGTGTCCTTGAGCGGGACGTACACGCCCTTGAGGCCCGTGAACTGTTCGGCCGTCACGAACGGCTGGCTGAAGAACTTCTCGATCTTGCGCGCGCGCGAGACCAGGACCTTATCGTCCTCGGACAGTTCGTCCACGCCCAGGATGGCGATGATGTTCTGGAGGTTCTTGTAGCGCTGGAGGACGCGCTGCACCTCGCGGGCGGTGGCGTAGTGCTCGGCGCCGACGATATTCGGGTCCAGGATGCGGCTGGTGGAGGCCAGCGGGTCCACCGCCGGGTAGATGCCCTTCTCGGCGATGGCGCGCTCCAGGGCCAGCGTGGCGTCCAGGTGGGTGAAGACCGCCACCGGCGCCGGGTCAGAGTAGTCGTCGGCCGGCACGTACACGGCCTGCATCGACGTGATCGAGCCGTTCTTGGTGGACGTGATGCGCTCCTGCAGCTCGCCCATCTCGTTGGCCAGGGTCGGCTGGTAGCCGACGGCCGACGGCAGGCGCCCGAGCAGCGCCGACACTTCCGAGCCGCTCATGACGTAGCGGAAGATGTTGTCGATGAAGACCAGTACATCGCGGCCCTGGTCGCGGAAATACTCGGCCATGGTCAGGCCGGTGAGGCCGACGCGCAGGCGCACACCGGCCGGCTCGTTCATCTGGCCGAAGACCATGACCGTGTCCTTCATCACGCCGGACTCTTCCATCTCGCGGCGCAGGGCGGTGCCTTCGCGGGTGCGCTCGCCGATGCCGACGAAGACCGAATTGCCCTTGTGGACGCGGGCCACGGAGGAGATCAGCTCGGTGATGATGACCGTCTTGCCGACGCCGGCGCCGCCGAACACGCCCGTCTTGCCGCCCTTGGTGAACGGCGCGATCAGGTCGATGACCTTGATGCCGGTCTCGAAGACCTCGGCGCGCGCCACCTGGTCTTCCAGCCTGGGCGCCGGGACATGGATCGGGCGGCGGTGCGGGCTGTCGACCGGGCCGGCGTTATCCACCGGGCGCCCGA
>Ga0073932_1002597_pt1 | contig 27266 bp, 19 predicted proteins | sample DewCreD2012metaG_FD_76967 | JGI IMG/M metagenome (GOLD analysis project Ga0073932, IMG submission 76967) | Hot spring sediment bacterial and archeal communities from British Columbia, Canada, to study Microbial Dark Matter (Phase II) - Dewar... ...
CCCGCCGCCGCAAGGGCGCCCACCTGCGTGGCTGGAGGAAACGCTTCCAACGAGGCGATCATCTGCGTCACTTCGCTGACCACAAACAAGCCCGCCGCGCCCCCGATCAGCAACAACGTGTTGGCCGTAAATGAACGCAACGACGCCGGCACCGCCAGGATGCTCGCTTCGGCCTCCAGCGCTGAAAACTCCCGCTCCAGGCGCGCCCGGAGGTTGGCTTCAAACTCCTCATCCCGTTCATGGCCCGGCCCAATGCGCCCGGGCGCGCCGGTTGCCGAATTCCCATGCGCGCGGGATGGAGGAGACGGCGCGCCGGAAACGCCGGCTGCCGGCGCGGCCTGCTCCCTGGCCGTTTCCGTGTCGAAGCCGGTGTTGGTCGGCTCGAACTCCATGGGTTGGACCCAGTCGTCCAGCAAACGCTCCAGTTCGTCTGCCAGCACCGAAGGCTTGCTTTCTGCCGGGGCAGCGGGCGGACGCGGCGAATCCTCCGGCCCCAGAAGGTCTCCCACAAAAAAGGCCTCGCTCGCATGTTCGCTTGGGCTTGTGCCTTTGTCGATCATGGCGGGGAGATTATTCGTTGGGCGCCAGGCCCGCGCAAGGGAAATGCCTTGCCCGCCCCGACACACTGCCGATAGGGTAAATCCGCGCCATGCAGGGCGGCAAAGGTGGTCCGCGCGCCGGTCCGCCGCCGCCGTTGCCACTGCGCGCCGGACATGGCTTCCATCGCCCTTATTTCACTGTATGATGAGTTCTGCATCGGCCTGCGGTATGTCGCCGCCTGGCTGACGGCTCATGGCCATCCTGCCACGCTCATTAACTTCAAGCAATACGCGACCCACGCCCAGCGCTCCGCCCCGTCGGATCTGGACGCCTGCCACATGACGCAAATCTATCCGCGCGGCGAGGAGTATCTCAACTTTTCAACGCCGGTCCTCCCGCAGGAGGAGCGGTTGTTGTTCGATCTGCTGGCCGCGGAGAAAGTCGCCTTTGTGGGCTTCAGCGTGGCCTCGCTTCACCTCAACGAGGCCCGCCGATTGACGGAGCAAATCCGCGCCCGTTTCAATCTGCCCGTCGTCTGGGGCGGGCCGCATGTGACCGTTTCTCCGGACGAATGCCTGCAATGGGCTGATTGCGTCTGTTTGGGTGAAGGCGAAGACACGATGCTCGAACTGGCCGGCGCCCTCGCGGACGGCGTCGATCCCGCCACGCGCGAGATTCCCGGCCTGTGGGTCCGGCGGCCCGACGGCGCCATCATCCGCCATCCCCAACGGCCCCCCCGCCGCGATCTCGACGCGCTGGCGTTTCCCCAGCGAGACAAGACCCGCGAATATCTTATCGAGAATGGCCGCATCTATCACCAGGAGCCGCTCACCTTCAGCCAGGACCACTGGGTCTGCAAAATTATCACGGGGCGCGGCTGCCCCTACCGGTGTTCCTACTGCATCTGGTCCACCCTCAAACGCGACTACGAGGGCTTCGCGAAGATTCGCCGCCGCTCGCCCGAAAACGCCATCGCCGAGATCGTTGAAAACCATCAGGCCAATCCGGCGCTCAACTTCGTCGAGTTCGTGGACGATGTCTTCACCGTGGACAGCGACTGGCTGCGGCGCTTTGCGGCGATGTATAAGGAGCAGGTCCGCCTGCCCTTCTGCTGCAACCTTCATCCCGGATTTGTGCGCGACGAGGACATGGCCCTGCTCAAAGACATGGGCGTCGCCTACGTCGTCATGGGCGTCCAGTCCGGCAGCGACCGGATCAACCGCGAGGTTTTCGATCGTCCCATTCAGCGCGAACAGGTCTTCCGCGCTATGGACGCCGTGGCGCGGCAGGGGATTGTCGCCGCCTATGATTTCATCACCAACAATCCCTACGAGACCGACGCGGATCGCATGGACACGCTGACCATGATCTGTCGCATCCCCGGCAAGTTCACGATCCAACTCGGCAAACTCGTCTATTTCCCCGGCGCCGAGATCACCCATCGCGTCGAACGCGACGGCCTGCGCGACGGCGCCGACGAAAAGACCTACCGGTTCTGGAACGCCCTGTATATGATGGCCACCGTCCGGGCCGCCCCTGAGGAACAACTCGTGGCGCTGACGCGCGACGCGTGGCTGCGCGAGCATCCCGATATTCTCTGGACGCTGCTGCCGCGGCTCGACAACGGCGCCGACAACCAGGCCCTCCTCGACCTCAAGCAACGGCAGCTCGATGAAGCCCAAAGCCGCTACGATCAACTCGCCGGGCGCCGCGTCGTCCGATACGCCACCCGCGCCGCCGACTGGCTCAAACTGATTGTCCCATCATAGCCCGCGGCAGGCGCCGTGGCCCTTGCCCCCGCTCCTCTCTGCGCGTTTTCGCTTTCATCGCCCGGCGCCCCCGTGTTAATCACTTGGCCTCGCGCCGGTGGCGGGCCGCAGGGCGCATGACCGGGGCGCGGGTGTTCGGTCTTTCAAATCCCATTGAATGAGAGTCTCCATGTCCGATTCGAGTCTGCCCTTGTATGAAACCAACTGCCCGGGCCTCAATCTTCTGGGCCGTGGCAAAGTCCGTGATATCTATGACTTTGGCGACCGCCTTCTGCTGGTGGCCACCGACCGGCTCAGCGCCTTTGACGTCATCATGCCCAACCCCATCCCCAACAAGGGACACGTCCTGACCTACGTCTCGCGCCATTGGTTCAGTCGGACGCGAGTCATTGTGGATTCTCACTTTATCTCGTGCGACTTCAACGATTTCCCAAAGGAGTGCGAACCCTATCGCGACCAGCTCGAAGGCCGCTCCATGCTCGTTCGCAAGACGCGGCCCCTGACGGTCGAATGCGTTGCCCGGGGCTACCTCCACGGCTCAGCCGTCAAAGAATACAAGGCCACGGGCAAGGTCTGCGGCATCGAACTGCCGCCGGGCTTGGAAATGCAGAGTCCGCTGCCCGAACCGATCTTCACGCCGACGACCAAGGCCGCTTCGGGACACGACGAGAGCATGACCTTCGATCAGGTCGTCGCCGCCGTTGGCGAGGAAATGGCCCACCGGCTGCGCGACCTGACGCTGCGTCTGTATCGATTTGGTCACGAAGCCATGCAGCCCCTTGGCATCACCCTGGTCGATACGAAGTTCGAGTTCGGCCAGACCGATGAGGGCGGGCTGATCCTTATTGACGAATGCATGACGCCCGATTCGTCGCGCTATTACGAGACGGCGACCTACAAGCCGGGCGTCCACTCCGAGTGCTACGACAAGCAACCTGTGCGCGACTATCTGGAGTCCACCGGCTGGAACAAGCAGCCGCCCGCGCCCACCTTGCCGCCCGAAATCGTCGAAAGCGCCTCGCGCCGCTACACGGCCCTGCTCGACATGCTGGAATCGGGTTCGCGCCCGGCCGTTGCCGCGTCTGCCGCGCCGCGCGTGTTCACTGCCGTGGTGTCGGTCATGCTGAAGTCCGGCGTCTTTGACGTTCAAGGTCAGACCATCCTGCAGGCGTTGGGTCACATGCAACACAACAACATCCGCGGCCTGCGCGCCGGCAAGCGATTCGAAGTTCAGATCGAGGCGGCCAGCGCCGGCGCGGCCCAGGCGCAGCTGGAAAAAATCAGCCATGATCTGCTGAGCAATCCGGTTATCGAAGAGTTTGAGGTCTCCATTTCACAATAGGGGGCAAACGGCCATGAACGACTACGATCCAAACCAGAAAGCGCGCGACCTGGGCGTCGTCACCCTGCTGCTGCGCCTGGCCATTGGCATGTTGTTCCTGTTTGCCGGCGCCGGCAAGTTCCTGAGCGGCTATCCGGCCTTCGTCAAGTGGATGGTGGACACCATGACGGCCAAGACATGGCTCCCCGCCTTCGCGCTCTATCCGTATGCCGGCGCGCTGCCATTCATCGAGGTGGCCGTCGGAGCCCTGCTGATCGCCGGGCTGTTCACCCGGCCTGTGCTCTTCGGGACGGGGCTGCTCCTGATCTCGCTGGCCTTCGGCAAGGTTCTGACCCAGGAATACGACGTGGTCGGCACGAACATCAACTACGTCTTCATCACCGCGGTCGCTTATTATTGCAGCCGCAGCGATCCCTATTCGCTCGACGCATTGCTCAAGGCGCGCTAGGGGGTTGCGACAAGACTGCTGATTTCGAGGATTCTGCTATGGCATGGGCCATTGTCACGTTTCCGGGCTCCAACTGCGACGCCGATTGTCACCACGCCCTGCGCGACGTCATGGGCGTTGAGACCCGCATGGCCTGGCACGCCGATCCCATCGAGGCCGATGTGGACGGGGTCGTGCTGCCCGGCGGCTTTTCCTATGGCGACTATCTGCGCTGCGGCGCCATTGCCAAGTTCGCGCCCGCGATGCGCTCGGTGCGCGAACTGGCCGCCGCGGGCAAGCCCGTCATCGGCATCTGCAACGGATTCCAGATTCTGGTGGAGGCCGGGCTGCTTCCGGGCGCCCTGTTGCGCAACCGCGTCTGCGAGTTCCGCTGCCAATACACCTACCTGAAGGTCGAGCGCGCCGATACGCGTTTCACCTCCCAATGCCCCGGCGTCATCCGCGTCCCCATCGCCCACGGCGAAGGCAACTACTTCATCTCGTCCGACGGATTGAAGGAACTCGAAGACCACGGACAGGTCGTTTTCCGTTATTGCGATTCGCAGGGGCGCGTGACGCCCGAGGCCAATCCCAACGGCTCGATGGCCAATATCGCCGGCATCATCAACCGCGCCGGCAACGTTCTGGGCATGATGCCGCACCCTGAACGCGTCGTCGAACCGCTTATCGGGGGGGCCGACGGACGCGCCGTGTTCGCCTCGCTGCTGGCCTCCGCGGCCTGAACTCCCCGGCGTCCGGCCGTTGTCTCCCCTTTTGCAGTTGCTTCGCCCGGCGTCGCCGCGCTAAAACTTTTTCCGCAAGGCGTTGCGGAAGACGTTTCAACGCCCTATCATTAGTCGCAGACGGACCGGGGCCGCCAGGCGTGGCCGCCCAGCGGCGCCCGGGCAGAAAGAAGGCGTGAGGCCATGCCGTTTGAAGAACGCTTCAGGACGCTGCTGGACAACGTGTTCTCCGGGTCGCGCCCGCTGTATTCACTATCGGAAAAAATCTGGAATCCGCCCACGGACGTCTATGAGTGCGAAGGCGCCATCATGGTCACGATGGAGATTGCCGGGGTCCGCGACGAAGACATGCAGATCACCGTCGAGAACAACCTGCTGATCATCCGCGGCTTCCGCGAAGACATGCATCCGGCGCCCAAACAGAACTATCACCAACTCGAAATTCACTATGGGCAGTTCGAGCGCGTCTTCCGCCTGCCCGGCGGACTCGACACCGACACCATCGCCGCCGACTACCGCCAGGGGTTCCTGACGGTTCGAATCCCGCGCAAGAACGCCTGCCGCTCCAACATCCGGATCGAAATCCAGGAATAGACTCCAGGAAACCATCATGGAAAAAAACGAGCCGACCACTCAGGACCCGACTGCCGCCACGCCGCGGCCGCCCAAGGACCAGCTGCCGGAAATCCTGCCGGTCATGCCCTTGAGCAATGTCGTCCTGTTTCCGTTCATGATCGCTCCAGTCATGGCCGCCGATCCCAAGTCCACGCGCCTGGTCGAGGAGACCATCGTCGCCGGACGCGTCATCGGCATGTTCACCTCCGCCCCTGCCGAGGAAGAAAGCGCCGAGGACGGCAAGACTCCCCGGCCCCAAAGCCTGACGATCAAGACTGACGGGCAGGATTCCTCCATCCAGGTCTATTCCGTCGGCACGGCCGCCAGCATCCTCAAGATGCTCAAGATTCCCGATGGCGGCATCCGCCTGCTCGTCCATGGCGTCCAGCGCATTCACCTCGATGAAGTCACCCAGCACGAGCCCTATCTGAAGGCCCGGGTCCGTCCCTGCGTCGAAACGCGCAATGACGACAAGGAAACGCGGGCCATGATGAAGAACGCGCAGTCGTTCCTTCAGCAGATGGTCGAGGCCTCGTTTCTTCCCGAGGATGTCCTCGTCGCGGCCGTCAACCTCAACGATCCCGGCAAACTGGCCGACATGATCGCGTCGAACCTGTCGCTCAAAATCTCCGAGCGCCAGGCCGTGCTGGAAATCCTCGATGTCAAGAGCCGCCTGACCCATATCCTGGGCATCCTCGGTCGCGAACTCGAAATGCAGCGGCTGGGCAGCAAGATTCAGTCCCAGGTCCAGACCTCCATTGACAAGTCGCAGCGTGACTTCTTCCTGCGCGAGCAGATGAAGGCCATCCGCTCCGAACTGGGCGAAACCGATGAAGGCTCGGTCGAAATCCGCGAACTCCGCGAAAAGATCGCCAAGGCCAAACTCCCCGAAAAGGCCCGGGAAGTGGCCACCCGCGAACTGGCCCGCATGGAGAAAATGCACCCCTCGTCGGCCGAATACACCGTCAGTTCCACCTATCTGGACTGGATTCTGGCGCTGCCGTGGATGAAGTCCACCCGCGATAATTACAACCTCAAGAAGGCCGCCAAAATCCTCGACGAGGATCATTACGGCCTCGAAAAGGTCAAGGAACGCATCCTCGAACATCTCGCGGTCATTAAACTCAAGAAAAAAATCCGCGGCCCGATCCTGTGCTTCGTCGGCCCGCCCGGCGTGGGCAAGACCTCCCTTGGCCGCTCGATTGCCCGCGCCCTGAACCGGCAGTTCTATCGCTTCAGCGTCGGCGGCATGCGCGACGAGGCCGAAATCCGCGGACACCGCCGCACCTACATTGGCTCGATGCCCGGGCGCATTCTCAAGGGCCTGCGCGACTGCAAAGCCAACAATCCCCTTATCATGCTCGACGAAATCGACAAACTGGGCGCGGACTATCGCGGCGATCCCGCCTCCGCCCTGCTCGAAACCCTCGATCCCGAACAGAACTTCTCGTTCACCGACAACTATCTCGATATGCCGTTCGATCTGTCCAACGTCATGTTCATCACCACGGCCAACATGCTGGACACCATTCCCGGACCGCTGCTGGACCGCATGGAGATCATCCGGCTGTCCGGTTACACCGCCGCCGAGAAAATGCAGATCGCCCGGCAGTATCTGGTCCCGCGCCAGACCGAGGCCAGCGGGTTGGGGCCGCGCGACATCGAGTTCAAGGACGACGCCCTGAAGACGCTGATTGAACTCTACACGCGCGAAGCCGGCGTCCGCAATCTTGAGCGCGAAATCGGCGCCATCTGCCGCAAGGTTGCCCGCCGCATCGCCGAAGGCGAGAAAAACAAAATTGTCGTCACCGAACAGGTTGCCCGCGAGATGCTGGGCCCCGAAAAAAATCCGCCCGACCCCACGGTCCGCGCCGGCGTTCCCGGCGTCGCCACGGGGCTGGCCGTCACTCCGGCCGGCGGCGAAATCCTCTTCATCGAAACCACGTCCACGCCCGGTTCGGGCAGGCTCACGCTCACCGGCCAGCTCGGCGACGTGATGAAAGAGTCCGTCCAGGCCGCCCTCAGTTACCTGCACTCGAACCAGCGGGCGTTGGGCCTTCCCGAGAAGGCCTTCGCGCGGGGCAATTTCCACGTTCACGTTCCGGCCGGCGCCACGCCCAAGGATGGCCCCTCGGCGGGCCTGGCCATCTGCGCCGCGCTGTATTCGCTGCTCAAGGACATTCCGTTCCCCGAAGACGCCGCCCTGACGGGGGAAATCTCGCTGACCGGCAAGGCGCTGCCCATCGGGGGGCTGAAGGAAAAGGTTCTGGCCGCACACCGCGTGGGCATCAAGCGCGTCATCGCGCCTAAGCTGAATGAGAAAGACCTTCCCGACGTGCCCGAAGAAGCGCGCAAGCAGCTGCGCTTCGTCTGGGTTGAGGATGTCGATGACGTTCTGCGGGAGTTGTTTCCCAGCGTGTTTCCTGCGAAGCTGACCAAGCGCAAATCGACCGACGGACGCAAGCCCGACGCCTCGCGAAAAGGCCGGGGAGGCGCGCGGCGAGCCCCCCGGCGCCCCTGGAATTGGCGCTCCGGTTCCCGGAGCGGTCCTGCTTCCTCGGACGAGGACAACACCTGAATCAGGTCCGGCATAAACAACAAGGGAGCGCGGGCGGTTGACCCGCGCTCCCCAGTAGTGGCGGCCGGTCGGCGACGACCCGAAAAAGTCGCCCGGCGGCTGCGGCCTCAGCGCGTCTTGATCGTCGTCCACACCTCATCATAAATCTGCATGTCTTTGCCCACGTCCTCCAGCAGCTGCATCTTTGCCATTTCCGCGTCGGAGGGATAGATTGCCGGGTTTTCCCGATCCTCCTTTGTGATGAGCGGCAAAGACGCTTTGTTGGGCGTCGCATAGCGGTTGAAGTTGGACAGCTGCGCTCCGGGAGTGGCTTCAAGAATGTAGTTGATGAACTGATGAGCCCCTGCCGGATTCGGCGCCCGGGCCGCGATGACCATGCAGTCCACCCAGATCAGCGTTCCTTCCTTCGGCGTCACGTAGCGCACGTTCTTGTCCTCTTCCATCCCGCGCACGGCGTCGCCGTTGTAGGCGATCGCCATCGCCGCATCGCCCGCGACCACCTTATTCTTGCCCGCCACCCCGCCGTCAAAGCCCAGGCACTTCTTGCTCGACTTGGCCTTGAGCATCAACTCGCCCGCCTTCTTGACCTCCTCGGCGTTGCGCGTGTTGATCGAATATCCCAGCTGAATAAGCGGCGCGCACAGCATGGAACGCACCTCATCCAGCAGCACGAACGACGCCGGCTGCCTGGCCTCGTCGAAAATCATGCTCCAGCTCGGCTCGAAGTTCGGGACCTTGTCGATCCGGTAGATCAGGCCCATCGTGCCCCATTGATACGGCAGCCCATACTTGTTGCCCGGGTCATACGGTGGATTCAGAAACTTGTCCATCACGTTGGCGCGATTGGGAATCTTCGCCAGGTCCAGCGGCTGCAGCAGGTTCAGCTTCGCCAGGATCGGGATGTTCTGGTTGCTGGCGACGATGACGTCATACTGGCTGGCGCCTCCGGCCGCCTGCATTTTCGCGATCATCTCCTCTTCGGCCTCATAAACGTCGATCCGAACTTCGAGCCCCGTTTTCTGAGTGAATTGTTTCGGGATTTCCGGGTCAATGTATTCCGAATACATGAACACCGTCACCCGTTTGGGCCCCGGCGGCGCCACCGGACTCTGCGCCCCGGCGCCGCGCAATCCCAAACCGCCGACGATTGCCGCCGCGGCCATGACGGCCGCCATCCGTCTGATGTTACTACGCGCGCTTGAACTCATCTGCCGACTCCTTTGCGTGTCGTGTGATGCGCTCCAGGCCAAAGACCAGGATGAACGTCACCAGGAAGATCAGCGTCGAAAGCGCATGGATTTCGGGCGAGACGCCCCGGCGCAGCGACGCGTAGATATAGATCGGCAGCGTTGTGGAATCCACGCCCGCCGTGAAAAAACTGATGATGAAGTCGTCCAGCGACAGGATGAACGCCAGCATCGCCCCGGCGACGATTCCCGGCGCCAGCAGGGGAAACAGCACCCGCCGCAGCAGCGTCCAGGAATCGGCATACAGATCGCGCGCCGCCTCCTGCACCGCCGGGCCGATCGACGCCAGCCGGCTGTTGACCACCAGCGTGACAAACGAAATCTGGAAAGTCACATGCGCCAGGATCATCGTCGTCATTCCCAGTTCGAACGCCTCCGACGCCAGGCGCAGAAACCGGAAGCACACGATCGCCGCCGCCCCGAAGATGATGTCCGGCGTCACCACCGGCAGATACACCAGAAAGTCCAGACTCCGTCGCGCCGTCCGCGGCCAGGGCGTCCGCGACATGCCCAGCGCCAGCGCCGTCCCCAGAACGGTCGCCACCGCCGTCGAGACCAGCGCCAAAACCAGCGTGTTGCGCGCCGCCGCCAGGACGTGTTCATTCTCCGCCAGTTGGGTATACCAGCGCAGCGTGAACCCGCGCCAGACGAATCCATACCGGGCTTGGTTGACCGAGAATATGCCCACGGCCAGCAGCGGCGCATACAGCAGCGCCAGCGTGAACATCGCCGCCAGGCCCGCCAATGGATGCAGACGCCGTTTCACAGCTCGGCCCGCGCCTCTCCGCCATTGCCCCGGTCCAGCGCAAACAGCCCCGCCAGCGTCAGCGCCATCAGGCCGAAGCACAACGCCGCGCCAAACGGCCAGTCACGGCTGGCGCTGAACTGCTGCTGGATCACGTTGCCCATCAACATGTATTTGGACCCGCCCAGCAAATCCGGCACGACGAAAACGCCGATGGCCGGAATGAACGTCAGGATCAGCGCCGCTTTCAGCCCCGGCCACGTCTGGCACAGCACGCCGTGATAAAACACCCGCCACCGGCTGCCATACAAATCCTGCGCCGCCTCAACCACCGACCAGTTCAGCCGTTCGATGCTCGTGTATAACGGCAGGATCGCAAACGGCAGAAAACTGCTCAACATGCCGATATAGACCGCCATCGGACCCGGATACAGCGCCGTCCCCTCGGGAATCAGCCCCAGCCATTGCATCAGCCGCGCCGGGGCCATGCCCTGCGACAGCAGCATCATCCACGCGAACGCGCGGATCACCATGTTCGTGCAGCTCGGGATGATGGCCAGCGCCAGCCACAGGTAGCGCGACTGCGGCGGCCGCGTCGCAATAAAAAACGCCGTCGGGTAGGCCAGCAACAGCGACAGCGCGGTCGTCACCGCGCCCACCCACAGGCTGCGCAGCAGAATGAGGACGTAATTGGGAGACCAGCCCAGAATCCCGAAGCCCGCCAGGCGCGCGAAGTTGCCGAACGTCCACTGCCAGAGAATCTCCCCGTAGGGGCCGCGTTCGGCGAACGCCAGCCGCGCCAGAACCAGCGACGGCAGGATCAGGAACACCATCAGCCACGCCACGGCCAGGCACGCCTGGGCGCTCCCGCGCAGCAGCAGCCGCCCCCGCGTCGTCACTTCACCCTGATAGATGAGCGTCGTCATGGATTCCACGATTTTCCCCGAAGGCTCCGGCAAATGCGGAAAACGCGAACGCCCTCAGCGCGCCCTTGCCCCGCAACGACGACACGAGCGCGAGCGAGTGAAGTCTATTCGCCGTCCAACGGATGCATGTGCTCTGGCGCCAGCTCCAGCCACACCTCCGACCCCGCGGGCGCCGCCTGCGACGCGCCCACCCGCACGCGCAGGGCCCCCGGTTCCACGAAGCAGTCCACGTGGTCGCCGCGGTAGATCGTCTCCTGGATGCGCGCCCGCACGCCATTCTGCGCGGGGCATTGGCCACACAGACGGATACGCTCGGGCCGGATGGCCAGCCAGCCCGACCCGCCGGCCCACGCGGCGCGCCGCCCGGCCTTCAGCAGGCCCAGCGCCGTGTCGAATGTTCCGTTGACGCTGCGCGCCGCGATCAGGTTTGCCGACCCCAGGAACTCCGCGACGAACCGGTTGACCGGACGCTCGTAAATGTCCGATGGCCGTCCCATCTGCTCGATCCGGCCCTCCCGCATCACGATGATCCGATCCGACACCGTCATCGCCTCGTCCTGGTCGTGCGTGACCAGGATGAACGTCTTGCCCAGCCGCTGCTGCAGCCGCCGCAGCTCGATCTGCACCTCGGCGCGCAGCTTGGCGTCCAGCGCCGACATCGGCTCGTCCAGCAGCAACACCTCCGGCTCGTTCACCAGCGCGCGCGCCAGGGCCACGCGCTGCTTCTGTCCGCCCGACAGTTCATGGGGCAGCCGGCGCACGAGCTCCTCGATCCGGAGCATCTGCAGCGCGCGTTCGCAACGCTTTGCCACCTCGGCCGGGGCGATCCGCCGCGATCGCAGGCCAAAGGCCACATTCTCAAATACCGAAAGGTGGGGGAACAGGGCGTAGTTCTGGAATACGGTGTTGACGGGGCGTTTGTGCGCTGGCAGGGGACAGACATTCATCGAGCCGATATACACCTCGCCGCGATCGGCAATCTCGAGCCCCGCGATAATCCGCAGCAGCGTCGTCTTGCCGCAGCCCGAAGGCCCCAGGATCGTCAAAAACTCACCCGGGCGTGTCGCAAACGACACCTCCCGCAACACGGCTTCCGCCGTGAACGTCTTGGACACGTTGACGACCCGCAAATTCACCGGGCGCGCTTCTTCACAGGCGTCCGCGCGTTCCAGGACTTCTGTGCGAACATCGGCGCACAGGCCCGTGGCCTCCGCGCTCAGGGCGGCCATCGTCGTGACTGGACCGCCCGGCAATAGGGAGATAGGTGTTTTCACTTCTTTTTGTGTTTCACCTCCTTTGCAGGGCGTCGAGCGTTTTGCGGCCGCCAGACGGGCCATGTCCCCACAACGGAGTAAATGATGCGTCCTTCGATGCGGCGCTGTCAAGAAATCTCACGGGCACGGTTCATTAATTTTTTTCACTTCAATGCCGATGCCCTCCGGCGCGTCCGCGTCCGACGGCGCAAGCCGCATAGAAGTCTCAGGCAGAGAGTCTGATGCGGCTCATACGGCGTGCTTCACTTGCGAATCCGCGAACCGTGAGCGGGCGCATGCCGTTAGTCTGGCGGCGTTTTGTCGCAAACGGCAGGACCTGCGGACGCGACTCCCGTGATCTATTCCCTTGACTCCCCCCATATCTCGAGAATTACAGTAGTAGATTCGTCCAAGATGCGTGGCGCAGTCCGGAAACGTTTTTGTCTTATTGACCGCCCACCCAAAAAGGGGGAGTAAACATGGGCATAAGCAAACCGACCAAGAAGGATCTGGAAGAACGCTGTCGCGCGCTGGAGGCGGCCCTGGCGGGCAAGGACGACAATACCGAACGCCTTGTGGCCGAGGCGGCGATGCGTTCGTCCGAGCGGCGGTTCCGCGAAACGCTCGAGCGCATCGAGATGATTGCCGTCGAGCTGGACCCGCAGGGGCGGCTGTTGTTCTGCAACGATTTCCTGCTGCGCCTGACCGGCTGGTCCCGCGAGGAGATACTGGGCCAGGACTGGTTTGACCGGCTTATTCCTGCGGAGACGCGCGACGCAGTCCGGGCCATCCATCAAGCCAACATCGACTCGGCCGCCGCCCGGCTGCGGTTCGAGAATCCCATCCTGACGCGCAGCGGCGACTTGCGTCACATCATCTGGACCAACACGCCCCTGCGCGATGCTCAGGGAAACGTCGCCAGCGTCATCAGCCTGGGCGAGGACGCCACGGAACGGTTGCGCCGGCAAACCGAATACGGCCAGATTCTCCAGACCGCCATGGGTGGATTCTTGTTACTGGACATGGAAGGGCGTTTCATGGAGGTGAATGCGGCCACGGCCCAAATGCTCGGATACACCCCCGATGAGATGAAGTCGTTGCGCCTGTCCGACATCGAGGCGATGGAAAGTCTCGACGACATCCGACGCCACACAAAGGAACTTATTAAGAAAGGCCATCTGCGCTTTGAGACCCGCCACCGGCGCAAGGACGGCTCGCTGTTCGACGCCGAAGTCAGCTGTAGTTATGTGCCGCAGGGCGGCGGGCGCATCGTCGCCTTCGTTCGCGACATTACCCGACAAAAACGCGACCAACACGAGCGCGAATATACGATCCATCTCCTGCGCGCCCTGGGCCAGCCCAACGGTCTGCGGGATCTCATGCAGGACATCATCCACCTGCTGCGCCAATGGTCGGGATGTGAGGCCGTCGGCATCCGGCTGCGCGACGGGGAGGACTTTCCCTATTACGAAACGCGCGGGTTCCCTCCCGAGTTCGTCGAGGCCGAAAACCGCCTCTGCGCCCTCGATGAGAAGGGCGAGATGATACGCGACAGCCAGGGCAATCCTGTTCTCGAATGCATGTGTGGCAACGTCCTGTGCGGCCGTTTCAATCCCGGCCTGCCTTTCTTCACCGAGTTCGGCAGCTTCTGGACCAACAGCACGACCGACCTGCTGGCTTCGACCAGCGAGGCGGACCGGCAGGCCCGCACGCGCAACCGCTGTCATGGAGAGGGCTACGAATCCGTCGCCTTGATTCCATTGCGCTACATCGGCGGCATTCTGGGCCTTCTTCAACTCAACGACCCTCGGCGCAATCGCTTCACGCGCGAGGACATTGCCCTGTTCGAGCGCCTTGCGCACAACCTGGCTATCGGTCTGGCCCAGCGCCAGGCCGCCGAAGCGCTTCGCGAAAGCGAGGAACGCTTCCGCAACCTTTTCGAAAATGCGCCCTTGGGATACCAGTCTCTCGACATCAACGGCAACTTCATCGAAGTCAACGAGACGTGGTGCAAGGTCCTCGGCTACGCCAAACACGAAATCATCGGCCACAATTTCTCCGAATTCATCCATCCCGACTTTCGCGACGTCTTCCGCGAGAACTTCCCCAGGTTCAAGAGATTGGGATACATCTTGGGCGTCGAGTTCGAAATGATCCGCAAGGATGGCTCGGAGATCGTCGTGTCCTTCGACGGGCGCATCGGCCACGACGCCGGCGGCGCCTTCAAGCAGACCAATTGCGTCCTCAGCGACATCACGGAACGCAAACGCGCGGAAGAAGCCCTGAAGCAAAGCGAACGGCGTTTCCGGGCGCTCTTTGAGAACTCGCCCATCGCCGTCTGGGAAGAAGACTTCTCCGCAATCAAGACCCGCTTTGACGAATTGCGGCAGGCGGGGCGCCGCGATCTGGCGGCGTTTCTGGATGAGAATCCCGATGAGGTGGCCGCCTTGGCCGCCCGCGTCCGCATCCTCGACGTCAATCAGGCCAGCGTTGAGGTCCTGCGGGCCGATGGAAAGGAACAGGTCGCGCGGGAACTGCCGCAATACTTTGACGAGGATTCGTTGCGCGTCTTCCGCGATGAAATGATCGCCTTGTGGAACGGACAGACCGCCTTCCGGTGCGAAATCCCCATCCGCAATTCCCGCGGCGAACGCCGCCTGCTGGACCTCAGTCTCAGCATTCCGCCCGGGCATGAACACGACCTGGCGCGCGTCTATGTCAGCTTTAACGATATCACCGAACGCCGGAGCGCCGAACAGGAGATTCGCGAGAATGAAGCGCGCTTCCGCGCCCTGTTCGAGACGGCCGCAGACGCCATCTTCATTGTCGATCCCGAAAGCGGGCGCATCCTTGACGCCAATCGACAGGCCGAAACGTTGACCGGCCGGACCCACGACGACATCGTCGGCCTGCATCATTCCGCATTGCATCCGCCCGAAGAGCGAGAACGAAGCCGGATTCGTTTCAGCGAATCCGTCGTCGATCAGGGCAGGCGCTTCGGAGAAAACTGCGTCCTGCATCGCGACGGCAGGCGCATCCCGGTCGAAATCAGTTCGGGGGGCGTCGTCATAGCCGGCGGACGGCCCATCCACATTGGCATCTTTCGGGATATTTCCGAACGCAAAGAAGCCGAGGCCCGCCTGGCCGACCAACTCGAGGAATTGCGGCGATGGCGCGATGTGACGTTGGGACGTGAAAACCGCGTGATGGAACTCAAGCGCGAGGTCAATGAACTGCTGGCGCAGGCCGGACGCCCTCCGCGATACAACAGCGTCGGCTGAGCGGGCCTCGTCGGCGGATCCGGCCGCCCGCGGGGGCGTATCATCTTCCCGCGACAAGGGCGGCCGGTCACGATGAACTGCTCACAGTCTCGCCGTCAGGCGCCGATAAGAGCGCAGTCCGGCATTGACGCAGACCTTGCGCGGGCGCTATCCGGCTTGCGCCGGGGGGTTATCTCTTCCAATATACCCACTTCACGATCCTGCGGGAGCCGAATCAAACAGAGGCGCGAAGACACATGGATTTTGAGTTCAGAGAACTGGTGGACGTTGGCCGGCTCCAGGAGCTGACCGACGAACTCTACAAGGCCACCGGCATCCCGTCGGCGATCATTGATATGCGCGGCGACATCCTGACGGGATCGGGATGGCAGCGCATCTGCACCGACTTCCATCGCAAACACCCCGAGATCGAGAGGCAGTGCATCGAGAGCGACGTGCGCATCCGTCAGCGCCTTGACGCCGGCGATTGCGTTGTCGTCTATCGCTGCCCCCGCGGCCTGGTGGACGCCTCCTCGCCCGTCATCATTGAGGGCAAGCACGTCGCCAATGTCTTCGTCGGGCAACTGTTCACCGAACCGCCGGACGCCGCCACCGAACAGGCCTTCCGCGAGCAGGCGCGCCAGTTCGGTTTCGACGAAGAAGAGTATATGAAGGCCTACCGGGAAATCCCCGTCATGCCGGTCGAGCAGTTTCGCGGCGCCCTGTCCTTTATGGCCAAGCTGGCCCGGCTCGTTGCCGACCTGGGTCTGACCCGCAAGCGCGAACTCGAAGCCGCCGCGCAGCAACAGGCCCGCGAGCGGCAATTCCGGCATCTCGTTGAATCCACCCGCATGGTCCCGTGGGAGCTGGACCTGGCCACAGAAAGATTCACTTACATGGGTCCGCAGGCCGAAAAAGTCCTTGGCCGCCCCGCGGATTATTGGCGGGACATGGAGTCGTGGGCGAACGCCGTCCATGAGGACGACCGCGAACGGGCCGTGAACTTCTGCCGCTTGGAAACTCAAGCGAATCGCGACCACGCATTCGAATATCGCATTCGGACTCCCGATGGCCAGGTCCGCTGGATTCACGATGTCGTTTCTGTTATTTCCGGTCCCCACGGCCCTGAACGGCTGGCCGGTTTCATGCTCGACATCACCCAGCGCAAGCGCGATGAGATCGCCTTGAAGGAATCGCGCGAATGGTATCAGACGCTGTTTGATGGCAGTCCCGAGGGCATTCTCGTGGCCGAGGCCGCCACCCGGCGCTTCCTGTTTGCCAACGCCCGCGCCTGCCAGATGTTCGGTTACAGCGAATCCGAGATGCTTCAGATGGCGGTCGCCGATATTTCCCCCGCCGAGTCCAGGGCGCGCGTCGAGGCCGAGTTTGCCGAGCAGGCGGCGGGACTCAAAATCCTGGCGCAGGCGTTGCCGTGCCTCCGGAAAGATGGATCGCAGTTTTTTGCCGACGTGGCCGCCGCGCGCCTGCGCGTCGCCGGCCGCGAATGCGTCGTCGGTTTCTTCAGCGATGTGACTGCCCGGCTTCAGGCCGAAACGCAACTGCGCGAATCCGAAGCGCAACTGCGCGGGCTGCTGGAGCAATCCGAGAAGTCGCGCCGGGCGCTTCTGAGTTTGGCCGAAGACCAGCAGAAGAGCGAGAAGGCGCTGCGTGAGAGTGAAGAGAAACACCGCGCCCTGATCGAAAACATCCCCGACGTCGTCATGCGCTTTGACCGCGACGGGCGGAACCTGTTCGTCTCCGACAATGTCGAACAGGCCGTCGGTCTCCCGGCTGACCGCTTCTTGGGGAAGACGCATCGCGAACTGGGCTTCCCCGATGACCTGTGCGACTTTTGGGAGAACGCGATCCGCCAGACGTTCGATTCAGGCAAGACGACCGAGACCGAATTCACGTTCGAAGGCCCGCGCGGACCGGTGATCTTCAACTGGCGCCTGGTCCCGGAGTTCGATAGGGACGGCAGGGTGCGTTCCATTCTATCACTCAGCCGAAACGTCACGGCCCAACGCAAAGCCGAGGAAACCATCCGCGCCATGGCTGAGATGCTGGACATCGCGCCCAACGCCATCGTTGTGCATGGCTTCGATGGCCGCTTCCTCTACGCCAACCGCAAGACGTTCGAAATGCACGGCTGGCAGTCTGAGGAGTTCATGGCCCTTAACCTGCATCAGGTGGACGTGCCCGAGAGCGAGGCGCTCATCGAAGAGCGGATGGCGATCATCCGCGACAAGGGCGAAGCCGCTTTCGAGGTCACACACTATCGAAAAGACGGCACAACGTTCCCACTGAGTATCTATGTCAAGACCGTCGCCTGGTCTGGACAGCCGGCCATCCTGGCCGTGTGGACCGATATCACCGAACGCAAGCGGGCCGAGTCCGAACGCGAACGACTCACCGCCGCCATCGAGCAGGCCGCCGAAGTTGTTGTCATCACTGACGCTGACGCCCGCATCCAATACGTCAATCCCGCCTTCGAAAAGGTGACGGGCTACACGCGCGAAGAAGTTCTCGGCCAGAATCCCCGCATTCTCAAGAGCGGCCGACAGGACGACGTCTTCTATCAAGACATGTGGCGTGCCCTGAGCAGCGGCCGCCCATGGGAAGGACGCATGGTCAACCGGCGGAAGGACGGAACCCTCTATACCGAGGAGGCCACCATCTCGCCGGTTCGCGACGCCTCGGGCCGCATTGTCAACTACGTCGGCGTCAAGCGCGACATCTCCCACGAACTGGACCTCGAGCAGCAATACCGCCAGGCCCAGAAGATGGAGGCGATCGGCCAGCTCACCGGCGGCGTCGCCCATGACTTCAACAACCTCCTCCAGGTCATCAACGGTTACACCGACATGGCGATGAGCGATCTGCCCGGAGATCATCCCGTCCGCGCCCACTTGCGGCAGGTGGCCGCCGCCGGCGACCGGGCCGCCCGCCTCGTCGGCCAGCTCCTGGCCTTCAGCCGCCGTCAGGTCATGCGCCCCGAGGATATCGATATCAACGAGGTCGCCGGCAATCTGATGAAGATGCTCCAACGCGTGATCGGCGAACACATCCGCGTTGACTTCATCCCTGCCCGTCATCTGGGACTCGTGCGCGCCGACCGCGGCATGATTGAGCAGATCATTATGAACCTGAGCGTCAACGCCCGCGACGCCATGCCCGCCGCGGGCGATCTGATCATCGAGACCCAGAACGTCTTGATCAACTCCGACTATTGCGCCACCCATGCCTGGGCCAAGCCCGGGCGCTTCGCCCTGCTCAGCGTCACCGATACCGGATGCGGCATGGACAAGGAGATTCTGGAACACATCTTCGAGCCATTTTTCACAACCAAGGAAATCGGCAAGGGCACCGGGCTGGGCCTTGCAACCGTCTATGGCATCGTCCGGCAGCATGACGGCATGATCCACGTTTACAGTGAACCGGACAAAGGCTCCACCTTCAAAGTGTATCTGCCGCTGTCGGAACGCCCCGCCGATGTGGTTGGAAATCTGATCGAGGGCGCCGCCACCGGAGGCCGCGAGACCATATTGCTGGCCGAGGACGATGACATGGTTCGCGACCTGGCCGTCCGCTTCCTCGAACAAGCCGGATACTCCGTCATCGCCGCGCGCAATGGGGCCGAGGCCGTGGCTCTGTTTGAACGCCATGACAACGCCATCGATCTGGCGCTGCTGGACGTCGTCATGCCGGAGATGGGCGGGCGCGAGGCCCATGAAAAGATGCGGGCCCGGCGCCCCGATCTGAAAGTCCTGTTTGCCAGCGGATATAGCGAAAACGCCATCCACACCAACTTCGTCCTGCACTCGGGCGTCACGCTCCTCCAGAAGCCGTATGCCCGCGCCGCGCTCCTGCGGGCCGTCCGTGGCGTCCTCGATGGCGATCCCAATCCCCCGGCTGATTCGGCGCCGTGAGCCAGGCCATTTTCCCAACTGCGTGGTCAATCCCGGTGGCAGGCCGGAGGCTCTTCGCCGTCGGCGCGGGCGTTTTTCTGGCCGCTCATTTTCAGATAACGCTGACGGCCATGCTGCGCCGGTTCGAGCCGGTGGAGCCGGATGACGCCTACAGCTATATCGTCAAAGCCGAACAGATGCGGGCCGATGTTTTCCAGCGCGGTCCCGCCTGGGAGGACCTCCGCCGGCAGGTTTATCGCCCCGATCCCGATCCTCAACTGATCTACGGCCTCAACCGCCTCGAACACCGCCTGTTCTACGTGTATCATCCTCTTCATTCCGCCGCCTTGGCCGGGCTGCGCGCCGCGGGGCTGGATTGGGTCCAGGCGTATCGCGCCGTTCAGCTGGCCGGCGTTTTCCTCATCGGCGGTGGCGTCGCGGCGTGGCTGTGCGCCTTGTATGGCCCCGGTCCTGCCGGATTGGCCCTGCTGCTGCTGGCGCCGGCGCTGTTTCGGCGCCAGGGCATCGATCATCCCGTCCCCTCCAACATGTGCATGGGCCTGGCGCTGGCCGTCTGGGCAATGGCCTGGCGGCGTTCGCGGTGGGTGGACGCGGCGCTGCCGGTGTGCGCGGCCGTCATGACGGTCCTCCATCCCGCCGGCAAAGTCTATTCCGTGATCGCCGCCGTCTTCTATGCGATGGGACGCCGCGCGCTGCGCCGCCGCGAGGCGGTCGCGCTGTCGGCCGCGGCGGCAGTGTTGGCGCTGGCGGTTTTTGCCGGGCGTGTCATTGACCGGCCGCTCCTGCGTCCGCAGACGCCTGATGGCCCACCCGGTTTCGCTTGGAGCCAAGGCGTCCGCGCCAACCTGGACACGCTTGGGAACTACATCCTGTCCAGCTTCGATCCCTTCAGGACCGGACTATGGATTCCCGCGGTCGCGCTGGCCGCCGTCGCCGTCGTCTCCGCCGTCCGGGTGGGGGAGCGGCGGCGCCGCATCGCATCAACTGCTGCGGCCTTGGCGTTGTTGCTGAGCGCCGGGATCGTTTATGTCATGCCGTTCTATCCGGGCGCCGTCGTTGAGCGTTTCTTCGTTCCGGTCGCCATTTTTCTCGCGGGCGCGGTCGGGGCCATGTTGTGGGATTCCGCCGTGACGTTTGCGCGCGGGGCGATGGCCATGCGCCGTGTCCGCTCGCGGCGTCATGGTGGGAGCGGCCCGATTCGGGCGCTGCGCCGGATGCGCCTCCGTTTTGCGCTGGCGGGTCTGTGTGTTGTGTGCGTGACCGCGTTCGCCGCCGTGTTCGGGGCGCAGTGGGCGCGTCAGCGTGGCATCCTTCTGCGCGCCACCATCGCCGCCTATCCGTATCGTCTGGACGCCGCCCAGACGCGCCGGCTCCTGGAGCGATCCACGCCCGCCGATCGCGTCCTCTACTACCAGGAGACCGTTCTGTATTTCTACCTCAGCAATGGGGCGCACGGGCGCGGGGCTTTTTTCTGTCCGCCCGAATCGATGCGGACGGACGACGAACAGCGCCTGCGCGAAGACGGCTCGCTGCGCTTCGCCGCCCAACTCCATCCACGCCACCTGCTTCCCCAGGCCACGCCCGATGGCCTGCTCATCCAGCCCGGCCAGTCCCTGGTGATTCAGTTTCCATCGCCCGGGCGGCGGCTCGGCGGTCTTGGGATCGGCGTCGCGTCCGCCGGTTCCGGCGCCCGCATGATTCTGGAATGCGCGGACGGCGAGGGGCGAAACCGGGCGGCCGACCTCGATGTGGGACCACAGGCGGGCGGCATATCCTGGCGGGAGATTCCCGAGGCCTTGGCGGATGTTTCGGCCGAATCGCTGAAAATCCGCGTGCCGTCCGGCGCGCCGCCTCTCGAGCTGCGCGGTCTGCGGACCAAGCCGGGCCAGACGCTCCTCTGGCCGTGGGATGAAGGCGTGATCGTCGGGACGGGGGACGGCTTCGAACCGTCCGTGGCCGTTCCGCTGGACTGTGGATGGCTGCGCCGGATCACCGGTCGGCCCGCGCGAGTCCTCGACGACACGGGCTCAACCGTTCTGCTGGAAATCGCGCCGATCGCGGACGCGGCGCCGCGACGCGCCTCAGAGCCGGATGACCCGCTCGGACTCGATTGATTCGATTGCCGCCGCGATCACCTGTTGCGCCGCCAGCCCGTCGGCGCCCGAGCCGTCGATCTCTGCGGGTTGGGCGCCCTGCGCCACTTGCTCCAAAAAGCGCCGGATGCGGTTGCGGAACGTGTCGTCGAAATCGCGCACGCCTCCGAAAACCGGATTGGTATAGACCTGCTTGATCGGGTCGCCGGCGGGATACAGTGTGGCCTCCCGCCACATGTCGTCGATCACGAACCGACCCTTGGTCCCCGCCACCTCGGTTCGCTCCATCGGATGGCCGCGTTCGATGTCGTAACTGCCCGTCAGATGTCCGACGGCGCCGCTGGTGAAGCGGACGTTCATCTGAAAGGTGGACCAGATGGGGCGCCCCGGCGCCTTGGTGGCGAACGCCTGCACGGCCTCGATGTCGCCCGCGAAGTGCCGCATGAGATCGACCGTGTGCGGATTCAGCGCCTTGAGCATGAAATAGGGCGAACTGTTCTCCTTGAACTTGCCGATCCACATGGCCACGTTGACGAACAGCACGTGGCCGATGCGGCCCTCGTCCATCCACTTGCGCGCCGTCCACGCCGCCGGTGTGAAGCGGTGGTTGAAGTCGATGCCGAAGCAACGATTGGCCTTGCGCGCGGCGGCGACCATCTCCGCGGCGCGCGCGATGTCGTTGCTGATGGGCTTCTCGCACAGGACATGACAGCCCGCCTCGAACGCCTCAATCGCCGGCGCGTGGTGGTCGCTGCCGTATTCATAGCCGCCGGTGGCGACGCTGGCGATGTCCGGCTTGAGCGCGGCGAGCATTTCGGGCGCGCTGTAAAAGGCCGGCACGCCAAAGCGCCGGGCCGCCGCGTCCGCGCGGTCTTTGAGAATGTCGCAAACGCCGACCAATTGGGCGAGGCGCTCCTCCTGATAGATGCGGGCGTGAAGATTTCCAATCGGCCCCATGCCGATGACGGCGACGCGAAGAACATTTGCCATAAAAGGGCGTCTCACCACACAAGATGATTTCTACTCGCGTGAATGCATTTGAATCTGTTGTATGATTTCATTCAGCAGCGAACGTTTAATAAACAGAGACGACTTATCGGGAATATCTCGGAGAATTGTCACCGCCTGCTCTGCGGTCCGTCGACCGACGCGAACAGCACGAACAATGAGACCGATCGTTCCATGAACGCGCAGCCCCAGCGCGATGGCCGTCAGGCGTGCGGCGAAGTCATCTGTCAGAAACATTGGATTCGGGAGATTAGCGCACAGGGATAGACACTCGCGTTCGCCTTGGTGGAGAGCGAATATCTCTGACAAGGCTTCGCATCGGTTGTTAATTGATGCCTTGCTTTCGGCAATTTGAAGGTTCGCGCGTTCCAAACGCCGCAGAATCTCCGAGAAGCCAAGAAAAACGATCTCATCACGCACAGCTGTGGGCAGCATGAGAAGATCGGCATCATCCAGCAGATCTAGACATCCCATCTCGTGGAGATGTAGAAGGGGACCTGTGTCACATACGAGGATTCCCAAACCCGCATCAGTCTTGACCATGAAGTCCCCACTCCACGTCATCCCGGATAAAGGATTGGGCTAGAGCCTTGTGGTGGGACTCCAGGAATCGGCGTACCGCCTCTACAACCAACGTGTTGACATCGCGCGCCCATCCCTCGCGGACATAGTCCTCAAGCTCGGCCATGAGTCGCGGAGGAATAGAAATTTGCGCCGTCTCCGACATTGTGAACTCTCCGTAACTCAATAATGCGAAACGTTACTGAAGAAATCTTACACCGTGACCTTTCCAGCGTCAAACGCATTTGCGGTCATTTCTGCTTGCCCGCCTGGATGCGCTGCGCCGCCCCGACGCTGCCGATGTGCAGCCGGTCGTAGGCTTCCTGGCTGGATTCAAAGCCGCGATCCATATCCTTGATCCCGTGCCAGGCCCCCTGGGTCAGCATCGGATTGGTGATGCCCTCTTCCTTCTCGCGCCGGGCAATCCACGCGTTCATTTCCGCGCGCAACCGCTCGACGACGTCGGGCCGCTTCTTCGCAAGGTTGTTATTCTCCCCCGGATCCTCCACCAGATTATACAACTCAACTTCCGGCTTGAAGTGGAAGTCCGGTTCCAGGGCGATCATCAGTTTCCATTCGGGCGTGCGCCAGCCGTGCTTGCGCATCCACGTGCACTCGGTGATGTAGAACGAGGACTCAAAACTGGCTTCCTTCCCCTCGATCAGCCGCATCAGCGACCGGCCCTCGAACTTGTCCTTCGCCTTGACGCCCGCCAGCTCCAGAATCGTCGGGGCGATGTCCTTGTGCTGATTGTAACCCTTGATCCGCAGCCCCGCCGGAACCTTCTTCGGATAGCGAATGATCAGCGGCACTTGCAGCGTGTTCTCATACATCCCATGGTGGTCGAAGTAGCAGTCATGCTCGTAGAGCGTCTCGCCGTGGTCGCTGTTGATGACGACAATCGTGTCGTCCAGGATGCCCAACTTTTCCAGCGTGGTGAAAATGCGGGCGATGCAGCTGTCCATGTAAGCGATGGCCCCGTCATAGCGCGCGATGATGTGGTCCTTGTCGGTGACGCCCGGCGGCATCCACGACGCGAAAAAGTCGCAGAACGGTTTGAAATTGAAAATCGGCTCCATCGACTTGTTGGCCGGATCGAACTCATTGCCATGATAGAACATCCGGTCGAAAGGGGACGGCGGCAGATACGGCGCGTGCGGGTCCATGTGGCGCAGCATGACGAACCACGGTTTGCCGCTCTGGGTCAGCCGCTCGATCTCGGGAATCGTCACGTCGTTGAGCCGCTCGGCCTTGCGCAGCGGCTGCTTTTCCCAGTCGCCCCACACCTCTTCGTAGCCGAGATAGTTGTCATATCCGCGGCTGGCCGGATTGCCCTTGAAGCCGACGCAGGTGGACTCATAGCCGGCCTCACGCAGGATTTCCGGCAGGGTGCGGATGTCGGCGCGCAGCCCGCCCTTGTGCCGCAGCGCGACGCAGCGCATTCCGAAACAGTCGCGCCCCGTCGCAATCGCCGCGTAGGCCGGCGTGGTCGGGATGTTGGGCGAAAACGTGTTCTCGAACAGCGTCCCCCCCTGCGCGAAGCGGTCCATGTGCGGCGTGGTCAGCCGGGGATACCCGTAGCAACTCATGTGAGAGCGCTTGAGCGAGTCAATCGTGATCAGCAGGATGTTGGGCTTCCTGGAAGCCGCGCGTTTGGCCATTTCCGTTTCTCCCTGGGCAAAGGTTTTTGTATCCTTGGAGGATACGCTGTTGCATGCCAACGTCAACGCCGCGCATAGGGCCATAATTACCACCCCCGTGCGAAGGCGGGATTCCCGATACGGACTCTCCGTCTCCAAAATCTTTGTGGTCATGGGTTTCCTTTTGGAGTGCGGCGGCAGAGCGCAGCGGCGACGCCGCTTTGGGCAGTTCCGCAACCGACTCCCTTTTCTGAAAGCGGCGACGCCGCTGCGCTCTGTTGCCGCTTTGGGCGGTCCCGCGATCGATTCCATTTTCGAAAGCGGCGTCGCCGCTGCGCTCTGCCGCCGCACTCCATACGGCCTCACCCGAAGCCGTGACAGGTCTCATATCTCTGCGATGGCCGGGTCGCCGATGGACACCCGCCGCCCTTCTCGTACGGACACGTAGCATGCGAGCGTCATGCGCAGCGCGTCGCGTCCATCTTGCGCCGTTGCGATCGCCGGGCGTTGCCCCCGGACAAACTCCGCCAACGGCCCCGCCAGGTTGCCGATCCGCCAGCCGTGATTGGCCGGGCTGGCGATGTCGCTGCAAACCCATTGCTTTGTTTCTGCCATATACCACTTCAGGCCGCAAGCGCCTTCGGGCCGCGGCACGTTGCAGCTCGGGATATCTCCGTAGTTCTGGATGATGCTGCCTTTTTCACAGATGACCTCGACTGCGTTTTCGGCCGCCACGCAGGAGAACGAACAGCACACTTCGGCCAGCGGTCCGCCGCCCGGATAGCGGAACAGGGCCACGCCGTTGTCCATCGGTATCTTCGGATCGCGCAGGGAAACAATCTCAGCCGTCACGCTCTCGGGCTTTCCCAACAGCCACAAAATGAAGTCGATCGCGTGTGAGGCGTCATCGGCCCAGATGTCGCGGTTGTGCCTGGGGTCTGTGTGCCAGGGCGGTGGGCTCATGTGCTGCAACGGCAATCCATGCCGCCGCCGCAGCATGAAGACCCGTCCCAACGTTCCCGCCGCCAGCAGTTCCTGAATCTTCAGATTCTGCGGATCGACACGCATCTGCCATGCCATCGTGAACGGAACGCCATGCCGCTCCACGGCCGCGACAATGCGGTCCGCCTCGGTCATCGTCAGCGCCATCGGCTTCTGCAAAATGATCGCCTTGCCGGCCGCTGCCGCGCGCTCGACCAGCTCGGCATGCCGCGACGTTTCCGCCCCGATGGCGACGGCCTTGATCCGCGGCTCGCGCAACAGCGCGTCCAGGTCCGGATAGGCCTGCGCTTTCAGGCTCTCGCACGATTTGGCCAGCCGCTCCGCATCCCAGTCCCATCCGCCCACCACTTCAACACCCAGTTCCGGTTCGGATGCCCACCGCCGGCAATACATGCCGACATGCCCGTGCGCAAAGCCCGCGATGCCAATCCCGACGCTCATGACGCCCTCCGAAAGGAACGAACGATTCCGATTATCCCGCGTCCCCGGAACCTGTCCTTGACGATTCGGCCATAATATAGCACAAAACCGCCAATTCGGTTCGCCATCCTCCGAGCGCGCCAGGGCCCATGCCCGATCGCCAGATCAAAAGCCGGACCTATTTCGACGCCAGCGGCCTGCCGCTGGCCATCGTCCGCGGCAATCCCCAGTCCACCATCGCCACCCACTCGCACGAGTTCACCGAACTGGTCCTGGTCTTGTCCGGACAAGGAACCCACGTCGTCGCGCGCGACCGCTATCCCATCGGGGGCGGCGACGTCTTTGTCATCATGCGCGGCGAGGGGCACGCCTATCGCAATACGCGCGACCTGCGCCTGGTCAACATTCTGTTTGACCTCGACCGGTTGCGCGTCCCCCTGGCCGACCTGCAGTCGCTTCCGGGCTATCACGTCCTGTTCACGCTGGAGCCGCGATACCGCCGCGCGCACCGCTTCACAAGCCATCTGCGCCTGGGCGAAGAGGAACTCAGCCATGCCGCCGCCCTCATCACCCGCATCGAAGGCGAACTGGCCGCCAAGGCGCCCGGCTATCGCTTCGCCGCCACCGCCGTCTTCATGGACATGATCGGCGGATTGTGCCGCGCCTATTCCAAAGCCGGACAGCCCATCGCACGGTCCCTGCTGCGCATCGGCGAGGCGATCGGCTATCTCGAAAACCACTACGCCGAACCGGTCTCCGTCGCCCGGCTGGCCCGCATCGCCCACCTGTCCGAACGCAGCCTCCTGCGCGAGTTTCGCCGGGCTGTCGGGCGTTCGCCCATCCAGCATCTGATCCGCCTGCGCATCGCCAAGGCGGCCGACCTGCTGCGCGCCGGCGGGCTGAACGTCACCCAGGCGGCCTTTGCCGTCGGCTTCGCCGACAGCAACTACTTCACCCGCCAGTTCCGCCGTATCACCGGCCGCAGCCCGCGCCAGCTCCGGTCCGCCCGCCCGGACGCGGGTTCATGAATTCGGCCTGGCGCATCGGCAAGTTTTTCGGTTTGCCTCCGACAGGGAGAAACACAATAATGACCATTGTGACGTTGTTGTCGTGGCCGAAGATTGCCCAGGAGAGGAATGCCATGATCCACACACCGCAGAAACACACG
>Ga0073932_1002599_pt1 | contig 27262 bp, 21 predicted proteins | sample DewCreD2012metaG_FD_76967 | JGI IMG/M metagenome (GOLD analysis project Ga0073932, IMG submission 76967) | Hot spring sediment bacterial and archeal communities from British Columbia, Canada, to study Microbial Dark Matter (Phase II) - Dewar... ...
TAACTAGATTAACCCATATGGGTTACCCAACTAAAATCCAGTGTATCCAACGGCAGAACTCCCAGCAGTTCTACATCAACTTCCCCACCCCGCTGGCGCAAGCCTTCGAGTTCCAAAAAGGGGAGCAACTCGAATGGACCGTGGTGGATAAACGCCACCTGATCCTCTCCCGGCAGGTCGTACCGCCCGATCCGGTCCCGGTCAAAAAAAAACTTCCCTCGGCCAGAACCTGAACACCCTCCTCGACCATGCGCTGGCCCACTCCCCACATCCAGCCCGCCACGCCGCCCACGCCTGGGCGCAACTGGTGGCGCTGGGCCGCCATACGGTCACCGGCCTGCTCACGGCCCAAAACCGCCAGCACCACGATTGGACCGCCGACTATCGGTTTTACCAACGTGACCGGGCGCAGCCGCAGGCGTTGTTGGCCACCGCACGGCAAACCGTGGAAAAGGAACTGGCCCCCGACGCGCCACTGGTGGTGGGAGTGGATGACTCGCTCCTGCGCAAGACGGGCCGCCGGGTCGCCGGCGCGGCGTGGCGGCGCGATCCCTTGGGACCGCCCTTCCAAGTGCAGTTCGCCTGGGCGCAGCGGGTGCTGCAGATGTCCGCCGCCCTGCCGTTGGGCACTGAAGGGGCGGCTCGCCTGGTGCCGATTGACTTTGTGCATGCCCCCACCCCGGTCAAACCGCGTCCGGGAGCCGAGGCCTCCGTCCACCAAGCGTATGCCGAGGCCAAACGCCAGACCAGTCTGGTGGCGGTGGCCCGGCAACGCCTGGCCGACCTGCGCCAGCAGGTGCCGGCGGCGCGGTCCATTCATCTCGTGGGCGATGGCGGGTACAGCCGAAAAAAACTGCTGCGCCCCCGGCTGCCCAACACCGTCCAGATCGTTCGCATCCGCAAAGACAGCGCGCTGTTTGAAGTCCCCGCCACTCAGCCGGCCACCGGGCGCAAGCGTTGCTACGGACCGCGGACGCTCACGCCCGAACAATTGCGGACGGCGGAAAACCATCCCTGGCAAACGGTAACCGCCTATGCCTGCGGACGCACCCATCAGTTCCAAGTCAAAGTGCTCGCCCCGGTGCGCAGCCCGCTGTGCGGCGGCGACTCGGTGGCCGTGGTGGTCATCAAGGCCTTGGGTTACCGGCTGCGCAAGGGGGGCAAACTGCTCTATCGCCAGCCGGCTTACCTCCTCTGCACCGATCCCACCGTGCCGATCGCGCAGGTGGTCCAGGAGTATCTGTGGCGCTGGGACATCGAAGTCAACCTGCGGGAGGAAAAGACCCTGCTGGGCGTGGGCCAGGCCCAGGTCCGACAGTCGCAGGCGGTCGCGGCAGTGCCGGCGCTGGCGGTGGGGGCTTATGCGCTGCTGCTTTTGGCGGCCTTCCAAACCTACGGCCCCGCGGGCCAGCCCGACACAGTGCCGTGGCCCAAGTGGCGCCGGCGTCACCCGCCCGCGCGCGCCACCACCGCGCGGCTGATCAACCAGTTGCGCTATGAACTTTGGGCGCACGCCCTGAAGCCAGAGAGTTTAACCGGCTTCGCAACCAAACCACCCCCGGACATGAAGCCCGAAAAACTCACCCCCCACCTCGCCAGCGCTCTGTTTCATGCTGTAAATTAGGCCAAACTCCAGGGCAGGTTGGAAACCTGCGGCACAATTGCTACGTCAGTAACCAGTGGCGTCTGTGCATAGGTGCATTCAACGCCATAGTCAGCTCGGCATTTCCCCGCCACGAGATGATGAATCCGTCTCCAAAGCTCGCGAAACAAACGCTCCCCGGAAGGAAGGCGCGGGGTGCCGGAACGCCAAACCGGAGTTGACACGCGCGGGCTGTCCTTCACTATCCAACAGCCAATGAACGCCAATAAAGACACGCGGAGCCGGAACCGATTTTTGCTGCTGGGCGCGATGATATTTTGCCTGCCAGGCAACAACGCGCTCAAAGGGCAGGCTGACCCGCCATCACCCGTCTTTCACCTTTATTGCGGCAACCTGCACTCCCACACCGCCTATACATGGTCGCACGGGCCGCAGTTTGCCAAAGCGGCGGCGGAGGGCGGCAAAAAGAAAGGGGGCGGCATTGTGGTGTCGCCCGAGGGGGTTCAATCGCCGGCCAAATCCCAAGTCCCCAAAGCCGACTGGGCAACGCTGCAAGGCTCCCCGGCCGCGCATTTTGCCCTGGCCAGAACCAACGGGTATGATTTTTACGCGGTGACCGACCATTCCCAGGAAGCCGCTTTCGCGCCGACCTCCGCCACCAATGCGGCCTGGCTGACCACGAAAAAAGAGGCCAACGCCGCCACGGACAGCCATTTTGTCGCCCTGGCGGGCTTCGAGTATTCGGAGAACAACGGGCCGGGGGCGACCGGCCACCTGAATGTTTTCAACAGCGCGGAATACCTGAATGCCCTGGCGCCCGGGAAGGACCTTCCGTATTTGTATCAATGGCTGAAAACGGCCCAACCCAATGACGAAGGTCCGGTGGTTGCCAGCTTCAACCATCCCGGCGCGCAGCAATACAACAACTGGGCCGGTCGCGACCCGCAGATCACGGAGATTTTAACCCTGCTCGAAATAATCAACTCCAACAATAAAATCCATTACGCCGCCTTTATCAACGCGCTGGATCAGGGATGGAAGGTGGCGCCCATTTGCGGCAATGACAACCATGGTTTCTGGGGGATACCGCGCCACACCAGCCGCACCTTCCTCCTGGCCACCAACCGAACCAAGGCCGCTCTCCTGGACGCCATGAAAAACCGGCGCGCTTACGCCTCGTTGGAGCGAAATCTGCAATGCCGATACACCGTCAATGGCGCGATAATGGGCGCGACGCTCAACCACCCGACGGTCTTGGCGTTTGCCATCACCATCAGCGACCCGGATACGACCGATCCCGCGGACAAAATTCTGAAACTGGACATTGTAAAAGATGGCGGCGCGGTCGTGCTGACCCATGAGCCCGCGCCCGGCCATTCGGTGGAATGGAAGCCAACGCTTCAGGATACCACCAGCAAATACTTCTTCGTCCGGGTGTGGAACGCCGGCGGCGGTGATGCGCCTGAAGGGGATCCAGCTAAGCCGGTGGCTTGGCTGGCGCCGGTTTGGACCGGCCGGTAACCTTTGGCTGGTGACTCTTACTCAGGAGTGCTTGGGATAAACGACACGCGCCCCCTCACCCTGGCCTCTACCCCAAAGGGGGCGAGAGGCAGAATGTCACCCACGATGACAAATTGTGTATTGCATCCCGGAGACTATACAGTAACCGGCGCCCGCTTACTTAGCCGAGACGTCGAGGCAAGCCATCCGGTAGAGGTCCCGAACGATCAGCCGTCCGCCGGCCAAGGCCAGCGGCCCCCAAGCGTCCGGCCCCTCCAGAACCTTGGCGCGGGCCAGTTGGCGGTAACCGCTGATCGAGGCCTCCGCCAGCGTCAGGTTGCCGTTGTCGTCCAGCGCGTAGATCATGCCTTGGGCAATTAGGAAAGGGCCTTTGCCAAAGCGGTTGGCCGGACCGCTTTGCCGGACAATTTTGCCGTCCAGGCCCAGGCAAACCAATTGGCCATCGGGCCGCACCCCGAAGATGTGGCCTTGGTAAAAAATGGGCGTTTGCTGCTCGGCGCCGAACACTTTGGATTCCAGCCGGTATTCGGTTTCCATTTTTAGGGTGTCACCCTGCCCGGCCAGCCGCGCCATCAGGCTGCCCGCGTTGTAGCCGCCAGAGAGGAAAAACCGCCCCTCCCCCACCACCAACGGCGTCGGCACATTGGCGATGGCTATCTTCCAATCGGTGCTGGTCCACAGGATTTTGCCGTCTTCCGAGTTGACGCCGGCCAGCCCGCCGCTGCCGCAATAGACATACTGCCGTCCCCCCTGGAATGACAGCGGCGCAATCGAGGAATGGGTCATTTGCCAGCGGCTGGGATTGGCGGAGCGCCAGAGGATTTTGCCAGTCAGACAATCCACCGCCACCACCAGCGCTTTGCCGCCGACGCCCAGGATGAGCCGGTCGTTTTCCACGTAGGGGCACTGGCCCGCATACCAGGGCGGGATTTCCGTGCCGAATTCCTGCGGCAAATCCAGCCGCCATTTGAGCGCGCCTTCCTTGGAATCCACGCAAATCACCTGGCACTTCGGGCTGATGGCCACCGTGTAGTTTTCGGTCACGCTGGGGATGGTGCGCGACATGCCGTGGTCCCGTTTGATTTTGGCGGGGTAAGAGTAGCGCCAAATTTCCCGCCCATCGGCCAGCGAGAGGCAGCGCAACGCATCCTCTTGGGCGGCCCGGTCGTAATCCATCAGGTAAACGCGCCCCCGCCAAATCGCGGGGGCGGCAAAGCCTTCGCCCACCTCCACGCTCCACAGCCGTGGCGGGCCGTTCTCGGGCCAGGTTTTGGCCAGCGGCGTGGGGTCGGTGACCAGGTTGTCCCAGTTGGCGCCTCGGAACCGGGGCCAATCTCCGCGCAAATCCGCAGGCTCGCCCGGGCCTTTGGTGAGTTTGCCCGCGCCTTGCGCCGCCGCCGCCGGTCCGCCGCCACCAGCCTGGTCTTCGCCGGGAAGCCGCTCTTTCAGCGACAGCCGGGAATTCAGCATCCACCCCGCCAAGGCGAGGACGGCCAACCCGCCGACGGCGGCAGGAACCAGGCTGCTTTTGGAAATACCGGCCATGAGGTTAGCCTCGGTGCCCGGCCTGTTCGAGCCGTCGTCGGTGGTCCTTGCCGCGCATGGAGCCCGCCAACTTCACTCGATCACTTGCGCCAGCGCGCGGATGAACTCCGGGGACGTGCCGCAGCAGCCCCCCAGAAAATCAGCCCCCGCTTCCTTTAGCTCCCGCGCGTAGGCGGCAAACTCGGCGGGCGTCGTCCGATAAACGGTTTGGCCATCCCGCATCTCGGGCAGGCCGGCGTTGGCCTTGATCCAAATCGGCCGGTCGGTCGCCGCTTTCAACCGCCGGCAGATGGGGCCAAAGCCTGCTATCCCCTGCCCGCAGTTGGCGCCGATGACATCCGCGCCCGCCTCGGTCAGTCCGGCGGCGCATTGCTCGGGGGTCACCCCCATCAACGTGCGGTCCTTGGCCTTGCCGCTGTCAAACACCATGCAGCCGACCACTGGCAGGCCGGTCTCCCTGGCTGCCGCCACCGCAATTCGGGCTTCCGTCAAATCGGCCATCGTTTCCACCACCAGCCCGTCCGCTCCGGCCTCCGCCAGCGCCCGCGCCTGTTCGCGATAGACCGACCACAGCTCCTCCTCGCTGGTTTCCCCGCTCAGGATCATCTTGCCCGAGGGGCCGATCGAGGCGAACACCCTGGCCCGGCCCGCCGCCGCCCGCCGCGAGATTTTTGCCCCGGCCTGGTTGATTTCCACCACCTGCCCGGCCAACTGATTGTCCGCCAGGCGCAGGCGGTTCGCGCCAAAAGTGTTGGTCAGGATGATCCGGCTGCCGGCGGCTACATAGGCGGCAGCCACGTCCTCCACTTTGCCCGGCTGCCGGAGATTCCAAAGGTCGGGCAGTTCCCCCGCCGCCAAGCCGCGCGCCTGGAGCTGGGTGCCCCATGCCCCGTCCGTTACCACCGGACGCCGCCGAATGAGTTCCTCAATCAAGGGATGCATAGATAATAGGCGCTCGATTTAGCCTGCGCCTGGCGTTAATTGTTGCGGTTCTGGCGCCTTTTTGCGGCCAATCGTGTGTTCGTGACGGCAACCTCTCTCCACCCCGCCCTTCCCCCAAGGCGGGCCTCCCCTGGCCCCCTTCCGGCCTTGGTATCGGCTCGGCTAGTTGGCGATGACCGCCCGCGCCAGCGCCACCGCCCCCACCGCGTTGTCGCTGTAGCCGTCGGCCCCGATTTCGTCGGCGTATTTCTGCGTGATCGGCGCCCCGCCCACCAGAAATTTCACTTGGTCGCGCGCGCCCGCCTGCTTGAAGGCTTCGATGGTCGTCTTCATCGCCGTCATCGTGGTGGTCAGCAGGGCCGACATGGCGACGATTTGCGCGTTTTTCTCCCGGGCCGTCTCGAGGAATTTCTCCGGCGTCACATTGACCCCGAGATCAATCACCTCGAACCCGCCGCCCTCCAACATGGCGGCCACCAGGTTTTTGCCAATGTCGTGCAAGTCGCCTTTGACGGTGCCAATGACCACCCGGCCCGCTTTGGTGCCGGGGTTGGATAGCAATTTCATGCATTCCTTCATGGCGCGGTTGGCCAGCAGCAGTTCCGGCACGAAATACTCGTTGCACTCGAACCGCCGGCCCACCTCCGACATGGCCGGGATGATCCCTTCCTTGATCAGCGCTTCCTGGTTGACGTTTTGCGCCACCGCCGCCTCGGTCAAAGCCCGGGCAGTTTTGGCTTCCCCGTTCACAATCGCTTCGAATATTGGCTTAAAGTCTTGCATGGCCCCGATTCAACCGGATTTTCCCTCCCTTGTCCACACCTTTTGCCGGTCTTTCACCAAAGCCAGCCACGAAAGCAATCGCCGGAGTCGAGGTAACGAGACTCATTTCTCGAATTCCCTCATCAACGCGATCCGGCCGGCAGGGCGGGCGCTAGCGGCGTGCGCGCCCGCCCGGGGCCAGCGCCGTTACCAGCACGGCCACCGACTCCGTCTCAGGGGAGGCATGTTTCCTGCATCACCTTTCGTATAGCTTACCCGGAGTTGTTCGCCGACTCTGGCGGAACTTCGAGTTCTGCGCCGTCAAAGAGTCGGTGAACAACTCCGTCCAATTTGGGATTGCACGCCGAAAAGGAACGCGTGTGCCGCCAACCTTCCAACCTGACGCGGCCATCTTGCGACGCCCCGGATCCTCAGCTATAAAACGCCTCGGCCATGTAATCGAACAGGTTGCCGACCCGGATAACCTGCGACTGGCCTTTTTGAGAGCCACCCGGGGCATGGATTTTCTCGGTTGCTGCCTCTTTCCCCATCGAGTCATTCCACCCAGTGTGAGGAGCGATGTGAAAGTTCCGGGCGCATACCGCCCCCTTCGCAGCAGCCGGTGCCAGGAGGTTCGTTTCTCACGAGATTTTCCCCACGCGGTTAAGTCTCGAAGAACTGGTCGAAGCCTCTGGCGCGGAGCCCGGCCTTGAGTTCGGCATCGTCCGTCCAAAGACTTCCCTCCAAATGCAGCGCCAAGGCGACAAAAGGCGTGTCCTTGGGATCCACATCCCTGCACAAACGCCAGGCTTCCATCCAGGTGCCGATGGGAATTCCTCCTTCCTCGACAAAACGCACACGCGCCAGCAATTCGTGGAGACATTCCAGCAGATCGGGTTCCGTCAAGGCTGTGGCTTGAGCAATCCGCTCTTTGTGCTTGAAAAGCTCTACGAAAACATAGCGCGGGCAGTAGAATGTCGGCGTGCTGCCGGTCAGATTTTTTTTTCGGAGCGCGCTTTCCCCCCGCAGCAGCAGGGAGAAAAGAATATTGGTGTCAACGACAACCCTGGCCGAGTTCACTCAGCCCCCTCTGGCAGCCATCGCTTTTTGTTCCCCTCCCACCAGCCGGACTTGATGTCCTCGGACAACTGCCAGGCGGCCTCCGTCGTGAGCTGGCTGCGGCGAACCACACTTTCCACGCGGAGCCAAGCGACGAAATCATTCACCTCGCCTGGGGTCATACCCGTGGTCGGGATGGTTACCAGCAGCCGGTCATTCTCCCTTTTCACGGCAATCATACGAAGCATTCTACTACCCGCCGGTCGCGGCGCAAGTGTATTCCCCCGATGCTATTCGGATTCGAAACGTCGGCGGGGTCGCCGGTCATAATTTTAGATGCGTCCGGCCGGTTAACCTGGATTCCGCAGTTAGAAGAAAACGTGGAAGTTGTAAACCAAGGATGACCACCGATGCTGAAGCGGGAATGGCCTTCACCCGCCAAGTGCAACCCTCTGCTTTCGCAAGTCTTTTTTTTCCTTGTCCATCCGTGTTTATCCGCGGCTGAACTGCGGTTTTTGGGTTAAACGTCTCATTGACACCCATCTTCAGATGGGTGGTTAGCGGGCACGGGAATTCGGCCAACGGTTTCAGCCGTTTTATCCGCGGTCGGAAACCGTTGAAACGGTTAAACGATGCCCCCGCCTTCGCACCACTCCACTAAAGCGGGGTTTAAGGAAATTCCGACGCAAAAGCCCGCTCGTTCCCGCGAAGCTGCCGGGTGACCTGGAACTCGGGAACAGCCACCAACGCGCCGTCGGTCCTCGACCAGGAATACCGGCTCCCGCTTGCGCCATCGGGCAGTCGCGAATTCTTCCGGCTGCGGAAGCCGTGAGGGCTTGCCGCCGCCCCGAAAATTTCCCTTTTTTGCCCCGGCAATTTTGCCCACACTGGCCCGGCCATGCGGAAGGAGCAAGCGCGCGCGCTGCTGCAAGTGATGCTCGGGGCCGGGACGGAATTCCGGGACGGCCAATGGGAAGCGATTGACCTGGCGGCCAATCAGCGTCAGCGCCTCCTGGTTGTCCAGCGCACCGGCTGGGGCAAAAGCGTCGTCTATTTTCTGGCCACGCGGATTTTGCGGGACGCCGGCGCCGGCCCCACGCTCCTCATCAGCCCGCTGCTGTCGCTGATGCGCAACCAGCTTCTGGCGGCGGAAAAGCTCGGCGTCCGCGCGGTGACGGTCCACAGCGAAAACCTCGAGGAATGGCCGCGCATTGAGACGGCGCTGGCGGCGAACCAGGCGGATTTGCTGATGGTCTCGCCGGAGCGGCTGGGCAACGCCGGGTTCCTGCAAAAGCTGCTGCCGCTCATCCAAGGCCGCCTGGGCATGTTTGTGGTGGACGAGGCGCACTGCATCTCGGACTGGGGCCACGATTTTCGCCCCGATTACCGGCGCATCGTGCGGGTGCTGCGGCTGTTGCCCCCCAAGGTGCCGGTGCTTTGCACCACCGCCACCGCCAACAACCGCGTGGTGCGGGACATCGAAAGCCAAATTGCCGGCCTGCGCGTCCTGCGCGGCCCGTTGGTGCGGCCCTCGCTCAAGTTATACAACCTTAAATTGGACCACCAGGCGGACCGCCTCGCCTGGCTGGCGCATTTCCTGCCGCAGTTGCCCGGCAGCGGCATCATCTACACCCTGACGGTGCAGGACTCGCGCCGGGTGGCGGCCTGGCTGGCCGCGCGCGGAATCGAGGCGCGAGCCTACCATGCGGACCTGGAAGCGGCGGAACGCATCGCGGCCGAGCAACAATTGCTGGACAACCGCCTCAAGGCCCTGGTGGCCACCGTCGCGCTCGGCATGGGCTTCGACAAGCCGGACCTCGGCTTTGTCGTTCATTTCCAACGGCCCGGCTCGGTGGTGGCCTATTACCAGCAAGTGGGCCGCGCCGGGCGCGCGGTGGATTCCGCTTTCGGCGTGCTGCTGAGCGGCCGCGAGGACGACGAAATCCAGGATTACTTCATCCGCACCGCTTTCCCGCCGCTGGAAGTGATGCGGGAAATCTTGCGGGCGCTGGAAAAGGCGGGGACGCTGACGATTGAAGAAATCGGCGCCGAATTGAACCTGTCCCGCAGCCCCTTGGAAAAAGGATTGAAACTATTGGAGGTGGACGGTGCGGTGACCCGCGAGCAAAAGGGATACGCCCGCACCGCCAACCAATGGCAGCCCGACGCGGCCCGCTTTGAGGGGGTCACCCGCCATCGCCGGGCCGAGCTCGAGGAGATCAAGCGATATGTCGAGCATCCCGGCTGCCTGATGGAGTTCCTGGCGCGGGCGCTGGATGATCCCGCCGCCGCCCCGTGCGGCAAGTGCATGAATTGCGCCAACCGCAAGGAGCGCCGGTCGGCACCGGCGGAATTAAGCCAGGCGGCGGTTGATTTTCTGCGGCGCGATCAGTTGGTGCTCGCACCGAAACGATTCTGGCCCAAGCCGGCGCTGAAAAAGCTGGAAGAGGAGCTGCCCGGCGCGTTGGAACGCTACGAGAGCGGCCGGCCGAAGGCGCTGATCCCCGCCCGCCTGCGCGCCCAGGAGGGCCGGGCGCTATCCATTTACGGCGACGCCGGCTGGGGCACGGAAGTCGGCCGGGGCAAATACGAAGCCGGCCGTTTCAGCGAGGCGCTGGTCCAGGCTGCGGCGGCGTTGATACGGGACCGCTGGAAGCCCGAGCCGTTTCCACAGTGGGTGACCGCCATTCCCTCCCAGCGCCACGCCGATCTGGTGCGGGATTTCGCCGAACGGCTGGGAGCAGCCTTGGGCCTGCCGTTTGCCGCCGCCCTGCGCAAACACGCCACTGCGCGTCCGCAAAAGGAAATGCAGAACAGCACCTTGCAGTTGTGCAATATCCTGCGGGCTTTTCAAGTGGTGGAAGCGCCCAAGTTGGCGCCAGCCGGCGGTGGCCGGCCGGTCAAACCGTTGGCGGGCTTCATTGATTGTCTGGCCCACAAGCTGGCGGCGAATTTCGGTTCCGGCCCGGCGCTGCCGCCGGTGCCGGTCCTGCTGGTGGATGACATGGTGGATTCGGGATGGACGCTGACCCTGGGAGCGGTATTGTTGCAGTGCCACGGCAGCGGCCCGGTGCATCCGTTCGCCCTGGCCAAGGCCTCGCCGCGCGGCGGCTGACACCGGTCCGCCGCCGGCGCAAGTGGCGCGCGCGGGAAATGATTTTATGGATATTCGTGATTATTTAAGCGACGACGGCCAGGTGGCGCTGGCGCTCTGCTCGGCTTTTGCCCGGCCCGTGGCGGATCCGGGCGGGCCGGAGCCCTTGAAACTCTCCGAATGGAACCAACTCGAGCGGCGCGTTCGCGAGTCTTGCTTCCAACGGCCCGCCGCCCTGCCCGGCCGGTCGGCCGAGGAGCTCGCCGGGGAATTGCGCCTGCCCTTGAACGAAGCCGAACGCCTCGCTCTTCTGCTCGAACGCGCCGGGCAACTGGCGCTCGAATTGGAGGCCCTGTTCGCGCGCGGCATTTGGGCTGTCACCCGGACCGACGAATGGTACCCGGCCCGGCTGCGCGACAGCTTGAAGCACCAAGCCCCGGCGGTCCTGTTTGGGGCCGGTGAAATTCAAAAGTTGGGCGGCGGCGTCGCGGTGGTCGGCTCGCGCAACATAGACGAGGCGGGCGCGGCCTTTGCCCGTGAGGTCGGTCGCCGGGCCGCGGCCGCCCGGTTGCCGGTGGTTTCCGGCGGCGCGCGCGGCAGCGACCGCCTGGCCATGGAAGGCGCTTTGGAAGCCGGCGGCCTTACCGTCGGCGTGCTGGCCGACAGCCTCGAGCGCACCATCCGCCAGCCGGACTTGCGACAGTTGCTCCTCGACGGGCAGTTGGTGTTTTTAACCCCCTACTCGCCCAACGCCGGCTTCTCCGTGGGCGGGGCGATGGGGCGCAACAAGGTCATTTACGGCCTGGCCGAGTTCGCGGTGGTGGTAAGCAGCGACTTCCAGACCGGCGGCACTTGGGCCGGCGCGACGGAGGCCCTCAAGGCCGGCTGGTGCCCCGTCTTCGCGCGCGACGGCGACCAGGTTCCCAAAGGCAACAAAGAGTTGTTGAAGTTGGGCGCAACGCCTTTGAACACCGCCGATCTGCCGCGCGTCGAGGACTTGCGGGACTGGCTGAAAACCCGCGCCCGCAGCCGGTTGGTCGAGCAGGATTTGTTTTGAACGCCGCCACCCCGGCCTTCACCGGGACGGCCGGTCGGTTATTGCTTTTCCGGTTTCGCCGCCAATTCGCGCAGCCAGCGGGCCGCCTTTTGACCGGCCACCTCCCAGTTGAGGCGCGCGCGATATTCCGCAAATGACGAAAGCGCAAGCGCGCGATACCGGGCCTGGTCGCGCATGACCGACCACACGTAATCGGCGTAGGCCTCCGCCCCGGCGCTCAAGGGAAAAACCCGCCCGTTTTGGTCCTGGCGGATGACGGTGGGAATGCCGCCCACGGCGGTGGCCAGGCTGGGGACGCCAAAGGAGCTGGCCTCGCAAAAAACAATGCCGTAGGCCTCCGCGCGGGAAGGAACCAGCAGAAAGTGGGATTGGCTGAAAAGCTCCTCGAACTGCCGGCGGCCGTCCGGCGTGGATTTGTCCACAAATCCCAACAGAGTCACATAGTCCGGCACAACCCGGCCGGCTGGCGGTTTGGACCCGAGCATGGTCAGCCGCGCGGGGCATCCCGCCTCGTTCAGGCGTTTGGCCACCTCGATGGCCAGATCGCCTCCCTTCCGCGACCACACCTTGCCAATGAACAGCAGATGGCATTCCCGGGCGGATCGGGCCGCCAAAAAACGCTCGATGTCAGCCGCCGTTCGCGCGCAATCAATATTAGCGCCATATTCCACCACCCGGATTTTTTCCTCCGCCAGCCCGTAATGGTCCCGCGCCGTTTGCGCGGCCCACTCGGAGGCGAATATCGCCAGCCGGCACCGGGCCAGCGCCCGCCGTTCGGCTTCGTGGCCGTCGCGCTCGCTTTCGGCGCACAGGCCCTGGTAATCCTCGTAAAAGTCCGCCAGCCCGGCAAAAGTCGAGTCGGCCCAAAGCGCCACGGGCGCGGCGGTTTTCAAGTAAGCCAGTTGAGCGGCGTGCGGCCCCAGGACGAGGTCGGGCGGGTGATCCTGGATTTTTTTTTCCGCGCTCCTGGCCCACCCTTCCAACAGGGGGCGGTGGGTTTCGAACAGGATTTTTTGGCCGAGAAACCGGGGGTAGAACGAAAATTTGCATCGGCTTAGCCAGCCGAAATGGTTGGGCAGCGGCCCCAGGTAATCCACCTCGAAACCCTGCGCAGCCAGCGCCCGGGGGATGCGAAAACCGGTGCCCGACCAAGCGTTGGGATTCTTGGCGTCATAGTTGGTCAGGTAAGCGATCTTCATCACGATTGTTTTCGCGTCGCTTCTATACTTGTGCTCAATTTGGCTGACAAGGCAATTCCGGGGTGCCTCCGCTTTTCACCATTGACACCCCCATCCGGCAAAGCCAGCCTTGGACCGTGGTTTTTTCATGCCCGCAAAACCGGGAGGCCATCGGCCGCCAGCGTTTGGCGATCCGCCATGGCCGTTGAATTATTGGCGATGAAGCCCTCCGGGAACCATCTCGCCCGCGGACGAATTATTGCCGAGGCGCGGCTTTACGACTTGTTTCGCCACCATCCCTGGTTCACCGGCGGCCTTTCCCGCGGCCTGTGGGCAATCGCCGCGGCTCAATCCCCAAATCAACCCCGCTGGCTTCGACAGGCCTGCGCGGCGGCCCGATGCGCCCCCGCGCCAGCCGGGAGACGGCAAATTGAGGCCTGGATCAACCGCCGGTTGGACCGCCTGCCGCCCGAGACGCTTTGGGCTTGGCAACCGATTTCCCAGGATCCCATTCGCCTCGGGAAATCGGTCATCCTCAAGCCTGCGGCTCCGGATGAAAAAGGGGTGGTTTTCATCTCGTTTGAAACGCAATGGGAAAAACTGCTGGGGTTGGGGCCGCAACGCCTGGCAGCCTTTGCCGCGCAATACGACCTGGTGCTGGCGCCGTCATGGTCGCCGCCGCATTCCGTCACCAACCTGGTTTTTCCCCGTTTGTTTCCCGGCCCCCTGGTCTGCACGATCAGCCACTTGGATGATTTGGAGACGTTTCCCCGCCTGCACCCCTCGTTTCGCCCGGTAAATCTATTTGCCTCAAGCTGGGTTAATCCCGCGCCTTTTCGCCCCCGTCCGCGCGCGGAGCGGGACATTGAACTGGTCATGGTGGCCAATTTTGGCCGTTTCAAGCGTCACCATGCGCTATTGGCCGCGCTGGCCCGGATGTCCCCGCCTCGCCGGCCCAAGGTAACCCTCGTCGGGCAGCCGGAAGGCGGGCGCACCGACCAAACCATGCGGCGGGAAATTGACGCTTTCGGACTGCGAGACTGGATTGATCTGCGTTACCGCCTGCCGCATTCGGAGGTGGTCGAAATCCTCTGTCGCAGCCGGGCGGCAATCATCACCTCCCGTCGGGAAGGCTCATGTGTCGCGGTGGTGGAAGCCTTTTGGGCGGACACCCCGGTGGCTTTGCTGAAAGGCGCGCACCTCGGCTCCGCCGCCTTCCTGAATCCCCAGACCGGGCGCTGGCTTGACGAGACGCGTCTGGCGGAAGAATTGCCCGCCTTCCTTGCGGAGGCGGATCGCTGCTCGCCACGCGCCTGGGCGCAAGCCAACGGAGTGGAATGCCAGACCAGCAGCCGCGTTTTGAACGAGCGCCTGCAAGCGGAGGCCCGGTTGGCCGGGAGACCCTGGACAACCGACATCTTCCCTTTGCACTGGTGCCCAGACCCCCGGCTTCTCGATCAAACGCACGCCGCTCTGGCTGCGAGGGAACAGCAATTGATCCTGGATAAATACGGCATCAACCTGGGCTGAGCCCGATTCGCCCCAAGCGGCCTTTCCGGGCAACCGACGGCGGCGATGGCGGGCGAAAACAGTCCGCGGGGCCCGCTTTGAACTCAGCGGATCGCCTGAAAAACCATCGTCTCGAAGGCATTGATTTCCTCGCCCACAACTTTGCCATGCCATTCGATGCCGGCCAGGTTCACATCGTCGCTCTCGCCGGGCGCGCAACGTTGGATGCTCCGGAAACCGGCGGCTTCCAGGTCGGCGGTCAGAGTTTCGGCGTCAAACACAAAGTAGTGGTTGAAATCCCAAAAGAAATTATTGATGACAAAGGAAGCCCGGTAACCGGTGTTTTCGGGGATGTATTTGTCGGTGGCCACCTGGATGTAACGCTTCTGGATTTCAGTTGGCTTGGGATTGGCCAGGCTGAGGATGTTGGCCAGGTTGGGAGTGGAAATTCGCAGTTTGCCGCCGGGTTTTAGTATCCGGTGGCTTTCCCGCAGAAAATTCATGCCGTCCTTGTGCCAAAGATGTTCCAGCACATGCTCGCTGAACACATAATCAAAACTGGCGTCAGGCAATGGGAAACGCCGGGTGGCGTCCAGATAGACATGCTCCGGCAAGCTGGGGCGATAATCGGTGTTCAGCCAGCCAGGCAGGAGGTTTTTGCCGCTGCCGACCTGCAATTTGCGCACGGCGTGGTTTTGCAGATAGGCCTTGATTTGGGTTTTCTGCGCCCGCCACCATCGCCAGCGGCGATAATCAAGGGGCGCTTGGCGCAAAGCCCGCACCAAGCCGGTCAGAAAAAGGGATTCTTTCAGCAAAGATCGCATCAGTTGGTGGATTGGGTGAAAAAGACCGGTTTTACGATCCAATGGTTAAGGTCTTTATAGCTTTGCGTCTCAGGCACGCTCACACCAATACCCCCCGAAAGGCTCGCTGGCAAGCCCGAACCATGGCCGCGCCCGCCGAAGCCGACCGAAACCGGCGGGCCTTGGTCGGGCAACGCCAGGTTTCGCGAATCAAGGTCTCAAGACTGGGATCGGCCGTCACCGGCACGGCGGAGGATTTGCAGGTAGATCTGGGCCGTCCGCTCCCAGGAGAACCGCTGGGCGAAATCCACCAGCGCCTCGGCCGGTGGAACGTTTTGCATGGTCTGCGCCAAGGCGTCCGCCAACTCGGCGGCGTCACCCGGCGCCACCAAGCGGCCAAGCGGCGGACCGTTTACTACTTCGGAAATGCCGCCCACCCGCGTGGCCACCACCGGCAAGCCGGCGGCCAGGGCCTCGAGGATCACGTTGGGCAAACCTTCATTCCAACTGGATAAGCAGAGGGTGTCGGCCGCCTGCAGATAAGCCGCCACCTGGTAATCGGGCAATCGTCCGGTCAGCATTACCGCACCGCTCAGGCCGAGACGACGCGCGGACTCTTCCACGGCGGCCCGCAAAGGCCCGTCACCCACAAAAACCAAGCGGGCAGGCCGGGCCAGCCCGCGCCGGCGCAGAATTCCAAAAGCTTCCACGCTTAAAAGCGGGTTTTTTATCGGCAACAAATTCCCGACCTGCGCCACAATAAAAGCCTCCTCTGGCAGCCCAAGTCGCCGCCGGACCCCCGCTTTATCCGCCGGGTGAAACAGCTTCGTGTCCACGCCGTTATAGCCAATTTCGAGCTTTCCAGATTCGGCGCCCGCCTCCCGCAGCAAGCGAGCCAGGTCCGCGCTGCGGCAGATGACCGCGCCGGACCGCCGGATCGCTTCCAGAATAAGCCGGCGGCGAACGGAATTGCGCAGATACTGATGAACATCGGAGCCTTGCGCCACCAGCACAAAAGGAAAACCCATTTCCCGCGCCAGCCGCGCCACCGCGCATCCGTCTGGATAAAGCCAGGACACCAGCGCCATCTCGAACAGCCCTTGCCGACGCAAGTCCGCGATCGGCCCGCGCAACGCTCCGGCCAGCAGGAGATGATTGACGCGGCTGCCCACTTTCGGCAAATACCAAGCGGGTGGGAAAACCGGACAAAACGCCGCATCCTCGCCGCGCGGTTCCGGCGTCGCGCGCCGCGACCATGGCAGCCGCGGGCGCGGCGCAACCACCCGGATGGAACAGGCGGACGCCAAATGTTTCAGCAATTGGGCGTTATCCAAGCCGCGCTGGATTTCCCGTCGGTCCGGAAATAGATTGGAGACGAACAGCAATTTCATGGACTCAGGTCTGCCGGCGGTACCGGTAGTCGCGATAGCCGCCGGGATTGCCGGTCAAACCATCCTCTGCGGCGTGCAGGATGTTGACCAACTCGCGCGCGGTCACGTAATGCAGGCGGCAGGCGGTCTGGCGCCGGTAGTCCCCCTCGAGCCAGTGGTAAAATTGCCGCATCGGTTCCCCAAGCAGCATTTCGTAGTTGCGTGGTATGCCGCCGTGGGTGTGGAGCTTGATGAAAAGCCATTCCGGACGCCCCTCCACATGCGTATGCATCTTCTCCCAAACGCGAAACCGGAGGGGAGTCGGCGGGTTCCGACCGGTTAAATCGCCGTTCTCGAGGCGCGGAAGCATTCCCCATTTGCGCCAGCCCCAGTTAAACCCCAGTGGCCCCTGTACCATCAGCAGCTCGCCCGGGCGCGGGCGGGGCGGATTGGCGGGCGCGGAACCGACCCGCACGCGGTCGCCCCGGTCGAAAGAACGCGGTTTTTCGGTGCCGGCGGCGTAATAAAGCCGGTTGATCAGGCGCGCCTGAGTCGGGCTGGGCATCGAGGGCATGGTGAAATCCGCGTAGCATCCGGCGGCTCGCAGCACGGCGAGCTCGTTGGTGACGCCGCAGTGCCGGCCTTCCGGGTGGGAGTTGTCCAAGGCCCAGTCGCCATGAATGAAACCGAAGCGGAGGCGCCCTTCGGCATCCCGCGCCAGCAGCCCGTGACGGGACAGGTCGCGCACCCCTTGTTCCAATTTCTCGCCCAATCCATCGGCGGTGTCCTGGTCGTGGTGCAAATGCACTTCCACTTCCGTTCCCGCGCGGGCGCACAACCTTGCTAATTCCTCGAGAATGACCGGCTGATATTGTTCGATGGGATAGAAGAAAGTATGACGGGGGAAAACGCCGTCATCATCCCGGAACTTTTCGGCCAAGGCCGGCCAGCCTTTTTTCCATTCCGCCAGCCGGGCGCCGGCGCCCGCCAAATCCGTGCCGTGCAGGGGCTCGAAGTGGTCGCAGACGCACAACATCACATCCGTAAGGCGGACGGGCCGGCGGTGGGGCGCATCGGCCAGATAGGCTGGCAGCCATCGGTCCAAGGCTTTTAGCATGAGATTGGCTTACGGCGACATTTCTCTTCGGTTATCGGTTCGGCATTCCCTGACCGCCTGATTTCAGGACTCCACTTTCTGCCATCCCTGGCGCCACTGTCCGAAAAGGTAATGCCAGAAAGCGGCCACTGTCATGGCGTTTAAAAATACAAATCCGGCCGGCAAGGTAAAGACCGGGATTCGCAGGCGCCGGAAAAGGATGCCTGAAGCGGCCAAGAGGTAAAAAAGGCCTTGGGCACCCAGCAGCCAGGCGTAGAAGGGCCTGGCGCAGAGGGCGGCATTGGCGCCCAAAGCCGCTGCCAAAAAGAGCGGCGCCGCCAGCCGGGAGTATTTGTGGCCAATCAATTGCCACCAAAGCCGGTTGTGCCACGGCAGGCACCAGCGCCAATACCGAAACAACATTTGAAAATTGCCCGCCAACGTCCGGCGTTTGCGCACAAACTCCCGGCCCGGCTCGACGGCCCGGGGATCAAACGCCAACGCCTCCGGCTCAAAAACCACGCGGTATCCGGCCAACGCCACCTGCATCGGTATCACCACATCATCCAGGATCGTATCGTTTGGCAGTTCCCGAAACAGCCGGCGGCGGATGGCGTAAATGGCGCCCGTGACGCCCACCGAGGAATCATAAAGGCTTTCGGCCCGGCGAATGAACTTCTCCAACCGCCAGTAGGCATCCACCCCGCCGCCGACATTCGAAGCCGAAGGGTTCATGGTGTAATTGCCGGAAACCGCCCCCACCCGCGGGTCGCGAAAATTGCGAACCAGCCGGGCGACAGCCTGGGAGTCAAAAGTTTGCCGCGCATCGGCGAACACCACCACCTCGCCGGCAGCCAGCGCCAGGCCCTGATTGAGCCCGGCCGCTTTGCCTTGGCGGATGGGCCTTTCCAATAGAATAACCCGCGGGTCGGCCAAGGCGCGCACCCGTTCGACGGTTCGGTCAACCGATCCATCCGAAACCACGACAACTTGCAGGGTTTCCGATGGATAATCGGCGGCCAATAAATTCCGCAAGCGGGCCTCGATCGAGTTTTCCTCGTTGTGAACCACCAGCAGGATGGTCACTTGCGGCAAGTTGGCGGGGGTCGTCATGGTGACCGGCTTTGGCCAGCGCCGGCCAAAAAGGTAAATCACCGCTGGGTAACCCAGAAAGGCGCCGCCCAAGGCGGTGACCGCCAGCCAGAACATAATTTGCCAATAATCCGTCATTAGCGTTAAACGACACCCAGCCGCCCGGTGGCACTGCGATTAGCGCCCGGGAATAATCTTCGTGTCATGAGTATTCGATCCGGCCCGCCCCGACGCAAGGCCGGGTCTAATACTTGGTCAGCACATATTCCCAAAAAGCGATGACGAGGCGGGTGACCACGAAAATCAAGGCCAAATCCCAAAAGCCCAAGCGTTGCCAGAATCGGGGCTTGGCCGGTTTTTCCTCCTCCGCGGGAGCGGGGGTAGCAAGCGGCGGGGCGGCGGGCGCGGAGGCGGCGGATTGAATGATCTCGAGGCCGGACCGCGCCGAAACCGGCGGCGCGATCGCCCCGCCCGGCAAAGTGCCAGCGACGGGCATGGCCGCCATAGCCGGCAAGGGAAGTGGCGCTGTGGATTCCTCGTCGGTTTCGGTTTCGCGCAAGGCTTTTTCCTGGAAATGGCGATGGAAAGCCGTTACGCAGGCCATCAGGAGGATAAACCCGCCATGGTAAGCCCAGGCGATCATCCAGGAAGACACCACATAACAGACCAAGGCCACGATTAAAATGCGGCGGACGCGCTCTTCCTCATCGGAGGCGGTCTTCGTGGTAACCAAAGTTCGTCCACAACAATAAAGAGCGCCCACGAAGAGCATTAGTCCCCAAAAACCCTGTTCGGCGCCAACGGTGACATAAGAGCTATGCGAGGCCTTCTCGAAGCCATGCGAACGGCTGAAATGCCCGGCAAATTGATTGATTCCAACGCCGTAAGTGTTTTCGCGCATCGCCTTCAGCCCATGTTCCCATAGCAACAAGCGCGTCTGCATCCCCGCCTCACGGCGTGGATTTCGCAGTTCCTGCATCCTGGGCAGGGTCATCATGGCGGTCCAACCCACCGTAATGGACAGCACCCAGACGGCGATTTTGACCCAAATCGGACGGCCGGCGCTCAAAACTATAATGCTGGCCACGAATCCCGACAAAAAACCGCCCTTTGACCGCGTCAAAAAAATGCACCACAAGGGCAGGATCATCAGCAAGGCGCCAATTTCCTTCAGGAAAAACGGGCGGCGCCAGATGAACAAAAAATAAAGCATTCCCAACACCGGCAGCACATTATGGGCCAGCGCGTTGGGGTTGTGATAAATGCTAAGTCCCAGGGTAAGGCGGTCTTGGAAAACCTGCGTGAGATAGGCGCTTCCCAAGGGATCAAAACCAAATTGGCTGGCGATCGCCAAAAATACAATGGTCATCAGGAATCCGCACCACCAGTAAAGAAACATCCTGAGGCGCTCGAAGCTGTTCAAAGCCAGCGTAATGACAAAGTAAATGATGATGGAATTACGGACCGGCGCCAGGCTTTCGCCGTCCGACGGCACGAAAAAAAACAGGTATCCCAAATAAAGCAGCATCAGCCACTCGTGCGGGGTGCGCATCAGTTGGCTGCGGCGCAAACCGCCGTCGCGAAAAAAAAGCGCCAGAATGGCAAAGGCCATCACCAGCGTCACCGGCCGGAGCGAGCTCAGGGCCGAGGACCATTCGTGCGGCCTGATGCAATAAACGAACAGGTAAGCAATTATGGCGGCAAAGTCCATATCACCAAGCCATTCTATCCTTGGCCAAAATTAATAAAATCAAAATTCATGCAGCCGGCGGTAAAGCGAGGCATAAGCCTCGACCATGCGCTGGAAAGAAAATTGTCGCCGCACTTTGTCCCGCGCTTGGCGCCCAAAAAAGGACAGCCGTGAGGCGTCGCCCAAAGCGTGGCGCAATTCCGCTGCGATCTGCTGGGCGTCGGCCATCGAGGCTAGAAAGCCGTCCTGCCCGGGACTGATAATCTCCGCATTCCCGCAGGCGGGACTGGCCAGGACAGGCACCCCGCAAGCCATGGCCTCCAAGGCCACATTCGACAAGCCCTCCCGGATGGAGGCGACCATCAGCAAATCCATCGCCTGATAAAAAAGGCGCGGGTCCGCCTGGTAGCCATAAAAATGAACGCGCTCCGCGGCGGGGCTCCGGCCCGCTTGTTCCTGCAAGGCTTGCTGTTCGGGGCCGGCGCCCACGATTAGCAGATGGCATTGCGGAAAATCTTTCGCGATGAGGTCGAAAGCCGCCAAAACCTCCCGGTGCCTTTTGAGCCGATACAAGCTGCCCACCATGCCCACCACCTGGGCCGCTTCCGGCAAGGCCAATTGGCGGCGAACCTCATTTTTATTCGCGGGCCGGAAATGCGAGTCATCCACCCCGTTGACCACCGCTTCCATCAGGTCGGCCCGGAAGCCCAGGCCGATGAAATAATCCCGCAACGCGTTGGATACGGTGTGAACCCGATGGCAACGCGAGTGCAGGCGCCGCCGCAGCCACAAGTGAAAGCGGCCCATTTCCGCCGGTTTGATCATGCCGTGCTCGCCGTGCAGCAAGGCAAAACGGGGCGCCAGCCAACGGGCCGCGCAAGCGTAAATCAACGGCCCGAGATTATGGGTGTGAACAATGGCCGGTTTGAAAGCGCGAATTATTTTGGCCAAGCGGAGGATGGTGACCGGGGAAAAGCCCGGGGGTTTGCCCAAGGCCGTCACTGTTATGCCAGGCGGCAATCGGCCAGCCAGTTTGCCCGTCGTTTCCAGGCAACAAACCCGCAGGCAGAAGGTCTCGGGATTCAGCGCTCTGGCGACATTGACGACTCCATTTTCCAGACCGCCCGCCTCGAGGGAAAACACCACATGCAAAATCCTTATTGGCCCGTTGGTCATGGCACCATTCTGCCTCCGCGCTTGCGGGCTTGGCTTAGCAATCCGGATGGCCTCGCGGTCCGGCCATTTCAGCCTTGAACAGGAGCCGGCGGCTGGTTTTCGAGGGCCTTGTAGCTCTTGTAGTAGTGGTAAGAGTAATAGTAATAATTATAATAATTGTAGTAATTGGAAGTCACCGACAAATCCAGCCGGTTGAGCACAAAGCCGTAGAGGTTCGCATGGTTGGCCTGGAGCGTTTCCACGGCGGATTTTACGTAATTGGCCGGCGTGCGCCCGCACCAAACCACCAGCACCACGCCGTCCACATGTTTTTGCATCATGGCGGTTTCCGACAGCCCCAAGACCGGCGGCGTGTCAATGACGATGCGTTTGAATTCCTGGCGGAATTCCTGCAAAATTTTTTCAAAGATAGGAGAGCCGACCAATTCTGTTGCGCCATCCAGATGCTTGCCGCAAGTCAGCAGCAGCAGGTTCTCCTTGTCGGTGGTCCGTACCACTTCCCGCCAATCCAAACCCTGCATGAGAATGTTGCTCAGGCCCGGCGCGGACCGCTGATTGAAAACCCGATGCAGCCGACCGCGGCGCAGGTCGGCGTCAATTAAGAGGGTTTTCTCTCCCATCTGGGCAAAGGACTGGGCCAAGTTGAAAGAAACCATGGTCTTGCCTTCCTCGGGCATGGCACTGGCCACCACCAGCGCCTGTGGATTCCTGGTCACCGCGCCCATGGACAGCAGGTTGGTGCGGATGACCCGGAAATTTTCGGTCAACTGCCGGTCCGGGTTGCCTTTAAGGTCAATGGATGGCGATCTGGCCCCCTGAGATTGGGCGACCAGCGGCACCACGCCCAGTCCGCGCAAGCGATGGTGCTGCTCGATTTGCTCGACGCTGGTTACAGTATGGTCCAGGAATTCGAGCAAAAACGGCGCGCCGAAAGCCAGCAGCAACCCCAGCCCCAGCGAATAAACCAGCAATTTCATGCGGTTGGGCGAAACGGGCACCTGGTCCCGCAATTCCAAGTGGCCCAGGAATTGCAAGTGGATGCGCTCCCTCTCGGCGCCATAATCCACCATGCTAAGCCGGCGGGCCAGTTCGCCGTAAGCACGGCTAAACACCCCTTTTCCCACCTCTTGGTATTGCACATCGTGCCGCAGTCTTTCGCTGTCACGCAGCACCTTCTCAAATTCCGGCAATTTGGCCATCAACTCGGCCTTTTTCTCGCGCAGGCTGGCTTGCTCCAAGGCGTATTGCTTTTGCGCGCCAGCCAATTCCGCTTCGATGCTTTTGTTGATTTGGTCCATTTTACGAAGCAATTCCGCCATCTTCGGGTGCGCCGGGAGGTACTTTTTCGCCGCCTCGTCCAAAGCCGTTTTGCACTGCTCACGATCGCGCTGTAATTGCTCCCAGGGCGGGGTGTTGCCCTGGGGCAGCATGGTGGGCAGAACCACCAAGGCCGTTTTGGGATTTTCACCGGCGATTTCTTCGCCCGTGCCCGCATTGATCACTTCTCCCGGCTGAAGCTGAGACTCCCGTTGCAGGACTTGCAGCAGGGAAAGTTTGTCCACCAAACTTAAATTGGTTGACTCCAAGGTTGACTGGATGCGATCCAATTGGCTTAGGCGGGAGGAAATAATGGCGATTTTTCGCGGCAACTGCTTGAGTTCGTCCATTTTCACCGCGATTTCCATTTTGCGGCCTCCCTCGACTTGGTATTTGGCGTTGAGAATGCTTTCAATCTCTTCGCCCATATCCTTCATTTCAGCGTTGTAGGCGGCAAGAATCCGATTGCGCATCTCGGCCCGTTTTTCCTCCAACTCCTTCAAGAACTCCTCCACCATCACCGGCACCCACGCATTAACCACCTGCTTTGAATAAGCAATGACGGTCACCTCCACGTTGCGGTCGGAATCAAAACGCGGCAAAATTCTCACCAAATGTTCGGCGTAAAGGGCTTTTGGATCTTCAGGCAAACCGAGGCGCCGGGCGGTTCGCTGCATGATTTTTGGCGAAGTCAGCCGGGTCAACAACACCCGGTCGGTCTGCTCCATCAAGACATTCTCCGCATCCAATGGCCGGGCCAGGCTTAGGTACCGGACCAATGATTTGGAGGAGTAAATCGGCCGGGCGTACACATAATAAAAAAGACCGCCCACAAGTGATAAACATAAGAGCAACACCATCAGCCGCAGGTGCTTCAAAAAAAGCGCCAGGTAATAAACCACCTCCGCGAAGCTGAAAGCTCGCTTCTGCAATTTCGACAACATATTATTATTTTAGCACGCCCGGTTTTGCAAAAAACCGAATGTGGCTCTGACTATGCCTTGGCTGAGGACAGAAGTCAAACCAGGAAAAAGGGGCCGGGAAAAAAGAAAGGGCAAACAACCGCAGGTTGTTTGCCCTCCATTAACCAAAGCGATGGCTTTAGAAGCTGAAGAACCGCTCGGGCACCACCACGATGTCCTTGCCTTGAAGGATCACATCCGCCCGCTTGCCGGCCTGCAATTCCTTGATGTTAACCGGAATCTTGACCTTTTCCCCAGCCCCGCGGTCACGCAGCACGTAAACCCCGCTCAGCTTGGCAAACCGGGCAAAACCGCCGCAGCGCAAAACCGCCGCGTAAGCGGTCAAATCCTCGTCGGAACTCAGGCGAATAACGCCCGGGGTCTTCACGTTGCCAGTGACATAAACAACGGGAGCAAAGGAGGGCACAACGACGATGTCGCCGGAGGCCAAAGCCAAGTCCGATTGCAAACCATTGCCATCTAGGATGGCTTGAACGTTGACTTCCTCCACCAGCGCCCGGCCCGACTCCAATCGCAACAGCTTTACCCGGGTAAGATCGGCGGAAGCGGTCAAACCGCCCGCCCGCAAGATGGTGGTGACCAAGGTTGGCTGGACGCCCGCCGGGGTACGCAACGGCCCGGTATTCTTGAACTCACCCGCGAGATAAATCACATCCGTCATCTCCTCGCCATAAACGCCAGCGGAAGATTCCAGCATTACCGTCGCCTGCTTGAGCTGAGAACTTTCCAAGGCGGCCTTCACCGACTTTTCCGCATCGGTCAGGTCCTTGCCAACGACCGAAACCCGCCCAACCCGCGGCAGCACCACATAGCCGCCGTTGCGGACTTGATACAAACCATTGAACGACTCGTCCTCAAGGACAAACAATTGAAGCACTTGGCCGGGCAAAATTATCTTGTTCTTGACAGTGCCGGTGACCGCCTCACGCAGGGCCTTGCTTGCCGCATCCAAGTCGGCATCGTTTTTCTCCAAATCATCCTGGGCGACTTTCAGACGCCCCTGGTAATAGGCAACATCCTTTTGTGTGCTGTCCAGAAGTTCCTTGTCCACCGGAGTCATCTTCTGAATCATCTCAAGTTCCTTGAGCGCGCGCTCGAGCTTGACTTTGTAGTAGGTCACGTCTCTTTGCAGCGTGGTCTTGCGCTGCTGCAAACGATCAACATTGCGCAGCAAACCCTGCTGTGACTGCATCAACTCGGCCGCCGCCTCCCTTGCTCGCTTTTGCTCCTCCAAGGTCCGGCGCTCCTTCTCCATCTTGTCCAAGCCGCCCTCGACTTGGCCAAAAGCCGGGAGCACGACCGCCATGCCCAACACAAGGACCGTCCCAATGACCAGTTTGCTCTTTTTCATGATCTTAAGCTCTTTTTTTGTCCGATTGTTCTGAGATTTCTCTTTTCCGCAAAAAACCGCCCAAATTTATCGCGCATCTATTTACATGGCAACAAAAAAACTACTCTTTGTAAAGAACTTTTTTCCGGGCCTGCCAAATGCCGCTTTTCGAGTTCATATCGCTCAAAAACTTCGCACCACGCTTAACACCACCCGGTTCTCCGAATAGCCGGCGTTGTTGTTATTGTCGTAATCCCGGGTTTCATGCCGGTAGGTCAGGAAAGCATCCAGTTTGTCGGAGAGAGCCAGGCGAATCATGCCGATGGCCACCCAACCCTGGGAGTCCTGAGCCGTCCGGTCCCACCAATTGTGGTAAGTAGCCGCCAACAATGACAACCGCGTGCTCATCGCGTAGTTCAGCCGTGCGCCGATTTGGGTAAAAGTCGAATCAGACCCAAAGGTGTTTCGCTCGTAACGCACGCGTCCCCCGAATACTTCTCCCCTCAGGTCTGGTCCCAAGATAGCCTGTAGTTGATAATAAATGCCAGTTTGGACGACTTTGTTCGGGTAACTGACATATCGGTTGTAAAGCACTCCGTGTGAGAGACTTGGAGAAATGTCATGTTTTAGCCTCAACATCCAAAGCAACCTGGAATTCGAGCTGTCAGTGTCCCAATGATAACCGACTTGGCCCAAGAAATCAATGTAATCAGTTACCGGTCCCTTTACGCCGCCATAAAGCACCTGATCCCAGCCGTCCTGCGAACTGGTGGTGGTGGCACGGTAACCAATATGGGGTTTGAAACGCATGTTTTCCCGCTTGGACTCGGCCCGAGCATAAGCCTGATACATGTATTTGGTTAAATCGTTGTCAAAACCGGAATACCAGTAGTCATGCCGCGAGGCGCCGAAGGAAATCAGGGTCTCCGTTGGAACCAGTCGGCTGGCGGTCGCGCCAACAGTATTGTGAAAAATCATTTTGTCGTCAAAAACCAGATCCCGCTTGGCAAGTCGCTGATCCGGATCGGTCGGCAAACGAAACGAGTAATTTCCAATCTGATCAATCCCTTGATTGTCGCTGTCCAGAAAATCGTAATGCTCGTTCCAGTAGTATCCAGGCGTGTAGCTATGAATTTGGAAATCGTCATAAAGGTCCAAGTTCCAATAGCCCAGTGGCAGATGATAGCTGAAGGCAAACTTCAACCTCGGGCTGAAAGATAACCCCAGCGTCTCCAGCGGGTCGCCAAAACCAATTTCGTTCTCGAAAGGCAAGTAGGAAACGGTGCCCCCCACCGCCAGGCGCATCCTTTCTTCAAACTGGAACAAGGCGGCCAATTGCAGACTGATAATGCTAATAAAGCCGCTTTTCTTATCGGTCTGGGAGTGGTTGGCGTTATCAGAGAACAGCAGATGCCCCGCCAAACTCCGAAAATCCAAGTAAAATTGGCCGATTTTGACCTCCGCATCTTCCGGGCGAAATCCCCACTCCAACAGCGGAACACGGAGGGAATGGGATAGGGGGACAGCAACATTCGCCCGCCCCAGTCCTGGACCGGTCTTTATTTCCTCAGTTACCCCCCGGTTGGCGGCCCCGAAAAGAAGGTCGGATGCTCCTTTGACATCTTTGACCAAATTGGGCTCGACGGTGCCCATCCCGCCGGCCCGCCCCGGTTCGCCGGCCTCGCCCAGATAAGAGGGGCCACGGGTCGCCCCCGCAATGGCGGGAGCCCCGGTCGGCATTTCCCTGCCCACCTGGGTTTGTGCGGAAACCACTCCCAAACCGGCGAACGCCGTTGCGGCTACCACACTCAAACCGACTGTTTTAATACCGCTCATTAAACCTTCCGATGAGGCTGGCATTTCGGCTTTTGCCCGTCGCCAACCAATTAAAAAACATCGTTTTTCCCGCTGCCGAACAAGCAAATCAAACCGCTTTATTTAATGACCGCGCGCAAAATACCAGCTTGACCCCCAACATGTCCAGAAAATTTTTAACGGAAAAATCCCGCGTACAGGGGTATTTCGTCTGCGCAACCCATACTGGCCTGCCAGCGTTTGAACGCTTATGCTTTGAGCCCTCTGACCGAGCCGGCGTGCCGGAGGCGTCCACCTCACGGCGCCGGGTTCAGTCTTCA
>Ga0073932_1002600_pt1 | contig 27261 bp, 8 predicted proteins | sample DewCreD2012metaG_FD_76967 | JGI IMG/M metagenome (GOLD analysis project Ga0073932, IMG submission 76967) | Hot spring sediment bacterial and archeal communities from British Columbia, Canada, to study Microbial Dark Matter (Phase II) - Dewar... ...
ACCGCCGAGGCCGTGGGGTTGAACTTGCAAATCACCGACGTGTCGGCCGCGGCCCTGTGCAATGCCTTTCGGTTCAACTACGGCGACGTGGAGGAGTGCACGATGCTGCTGGACATCGGCGCCAAGACCAGCAACGTGCTGTTCTTCGAGAAGGGCAAGGTGTTTGCCCGGAGCATCAACCTGGGCGCCAACTCGATCACCCAGGATTTTGCCAACGAGTCGAAGTTGAAGTTCGATGTGGCCGAAAAGCTGAAGATCGCCGAGGGATTCGTCAGCTTGGGCGGCGCATACGAGGAACCGGAGAATCCCCAACAAGCGGCCATCGCCAAGATCGCGCGGCAATTCATGACGCGCCTGCACATCCAGGTCAACCAGACGATGCAGTTCTACCGCGCGCAGCAGGGCGGGTCGGCACCCCAGCGGTTGTTCCTGGCCGGCGGGGCTTCCATCATGCCTTACACCGCCCAGTTCTTCGCCGAAAAGCTCAACATCCCGGTCGAGTACTTCAACCCGTTGCGCAATGTCCAGATTGACGCGTCAGTGAATCTGGAAGAGCTGGCCAAGGTGGCGCACGCGTTGGGCGAGGTGGTCGGCCTGGGGTTGCGCAACTTGGCCACCTGCCCGGTCGAACTAAACCTCATGCCCGCCAGCACCCAGCGCTGGCAGAGCTTCAACCAGAAAAAACCCTACTTTGTCGCGTCGGTCTTCTGTCTGGTCGTGGTCGTGGCGGCGGTGGGCTTCCTGTTCCACCGCCTGGCCGCGGTGCAGGAGGAGGACCTGCGGCAGGTGACGGCGGATGTCGAGCCGCTGCTGGCCAAGGAGCAGCAGTTCAAGCGGGTGTATGCCGACCTCAAACGCCTGAAAGACGACGCGGACCAAATCACCGCCTGGATGGAGCAGCGGTATTTCTGGGGTGAGCTGCTGAAGGAAATCCGGCGCACGCTGATGCAGGTGGAGGCTGGCACCAAGCGTCGGCTGGGCGCCGACGTGGGCGTGTGGGTCGAGAAATTCATCACCGCCGGGCCGCGCGCGCCTTCAACCTTCTCCCCGGAAGCAGCGCAGGCAGCTCCCACCACGAGCACGGCCGAGCCTGGCACAGCCGGCGGATGGGATCCGGAAGTGGCCGCCGCCTACAGGAAGCGGTACGGCATCGAAATGCCGGGTGCGGGGCGCCCGCCCTCCCCGGAGGCGCCACCCGGCATCATGGTCGTGCCTCAAATGCCCGCCGAGCCGGTCCCGGGTGAGACCACTGTGCCGGGCACGGGGGCCGTCACCGAGCTTGGCAACACCAACGAAATCGCCGTGGCCCGTCTGCTGTGCCGGGCTGTGGACCTGACCTCCGTGTCCGCTGCGGCCAACACCGAGCTGGCCTTCGCCGTGCACAAGGAACTGCAAAACTGTCCCTTGCTGGACGCCGAGGGGACACAATTGGAGCCAAACATTAACGTGGACGCCACCACCGGCACGTTCAGTTTTGGCATCACCCTCAAACTCAAACGCCCAATCAAGATTTACTGAGTATGGATTGGGTCAAACGTAACCTCTACTTCGTCATCGGCAGCGCCGTGGCGGTGGTGCTGATGGGGTTGGCCGCGTTCTATCTGTACTCGGGCTGGCGACACAAGAATGAGGTGTTCGAGAAACTCAGCGCCCAGTATGCAGAATTGAAGCGGCTCTACGAGCTGAACCCCAACCCCGGCAGCGACAAGGTGGACAACATCCGCGCGGCGCGCGAACAACAGAACCAACTGCGCGAGTTCATCCGCCAGGCCTCGAAGTACTTCGTCGCGCCCGCGCCCATCCCGCAGCCCACGGGCACCAACCGCGTCAGCGGTGAGGAGTTTACCTCAGCCCTGCGGCGGACGGTCGAACAGTTGCGGCGTGACGCCGCCAACGCCAGTGTCACTCTGCCCAACGACTACTACTTTTCCTTTGAGGCCCAAAAAACCCTCATGCGCTTTGCGCCCGGCAGCCTGGACCTGCTGGCGGTGCAACTGGGGGAAATCAAAGCCCTGTGCGACGTGCTGTTCGGGGCCAAGATCAACACCTTGGAGGCCCTGCGCCGCGAACGGGTGTCCACCGACGATTACCGCGGCCCGCTGTCCGATTACCTGGACCAGAAATCTGTAACCAACGATCTGGCAGTGCTGGTGCCCTACGAGGTGACCTTCCGCTGCTTCAGCGCCGAGCTGGCCAACGTGCTCAACGGCTTCCACAGCGCCCCCTACAGCTTCCTGGTCAAGACCGTGGACGTCGAGCCTGCCTCGGCCATGCCCGGCCAACCCGGCCCAGGTGGTCCGGAGGGCAGCATGGGGGCGGAGTTTTATGCCCGCTACGGGATTGCCCCCCCGTCAGCCGAGACCCCGCCCGCCACACCCGGGCCCATGCCGCAGCGTTATGCTTTGCCCGACGGCGCGCCACCGGTCAACCCGTACGCCCGTTACGGCGTGACGCCCGGGGTGCCCAGTCCCATGCAGCGCTATGCCGTAGGCGGCGTCGGGCCGGAGGGCGGCGTGGGCGCAGCCTATGCGCAGCGATACGGCGGTGACACGACGGGCGATCGTTACGGCGGCGGCGGGGCGTCCTTGGGGGGGATACCTTACCGGCCGTTGGCTGGCGCTCAGCCGGGCGGGACCTACGGCCAGACTTACGCCATGCCCAGTTATCCCACGCCCGCCATGCCCGCCTACCCGCCAATCGGCACTATGCCCGTGCCGGGCGCCCCTTCCGCGCGAGGCGGGCTGCAAACCGTGCTGGATGAACAGCCTATCCGCGTGACGCTGCTCATTCATGTGGTCAAGCTTCTGCCCAAGGAAACCAGGCGCTGATGGACCTGCTCAAGAAACACTACGAAAAAGTGCTGCTGGGGGCGGTGTTGCTGCTGGCCACCGCCGCCGTGGCGTCCCTGCCCTTCCTCATCCAGGCTACGAAAGACGCCCTGCGACAGCAGCGGGACGGCATCATCAAGAGGCCCATCAAGCCGCTGACCAATCTCGACCTGACTGTCAGCCAAGCGGTCATGGCCAAACTGCAAGCGCCCCTGGGTGCCGATTTCAGCCGGCCGCACAACCTGCTCAACCCGGTGCAGTGGCAGAAGGGCAGCGATGGTAAACTTTACAAGTTGGAAAAGGGCAACGAGGTCGGCCCGGAGGCGGCTGTGGTTACCGAGACCACGCCCCTGTATCTGGTGCTGTCATTCGACTCCGCCGGCCCGGCCGTGGCCGGTTCGGCGCCGTCCGGTTACTTGATTGGCATCGAGCGCCAGGCAGCGACCGCGCCGGCGGCCAGGCGCAAGAAACAGACCTTTGCCACGTTCAACACAAAGAAGGAGGACCTGATCACCCTGCGCGAGGTCAAAGGTCCGCCGGAGAATCCGGAGGCCCTGATTGTGGAGTTGAGCGACACGGGCGAGCTGGCGACCATTACCAAGGAGCAACCCTACCGGCGCGTCGAGGGCTACCTGGCCGACATCCGCTACGATCCCGAGAAAAAGGTCTTCGCCAAACGCCGGGTCAACGACAAGATCGTCATTGGCGGTGAGGAGTACAAAATCGTTGCCATTGGCGAAAACGAAGTGGTACTGTCCCACGCGCTGACGGGGAAAAAGTCCACCATCAGGAAACGAACGGGATGAGCCAAATATGAACCGCCGCCCAAGCCGGCCGGTGCCGATGATTTATTAACGCAAGCCAGCCATGATTAAAGCATCGTACTTCCGTCTCTGTATCGCGCTGTTCGCGGCCGTCGGGCTCGGAGCGAGTGCCCAAAACACGCCCACCGAGATCGCCGTCAACGAGGCCGTTTACCGCCAGGCCAACACCGTGCAGCTCCGCCAGAAGCTCATGGAGGCCCAGGCCGCCCAGGCCCGCCAGGACCTCGTGGCCGCCGCCAAGCTTTACGAAGACGCTTACCAACTGGTGCAAAAGATCGGCTCCGGCATTGACGCCGAGACCGATCAAACCGTGCGCGGCCTGACCGAGGTGCGGCTGACCCTCGCCCGCCAGGCCAGCAAGCGCGGCGACCTCAAGGAGGCCAATGTCCAGATTACCCGCGCTCTGAACGTCAACCCCAAAGACCCGGAACTGCAGGCCTTCAAGCAGACCAACGACGCTGCCCTGGCGGCTGCCTACCCGAACATGCCCCACGAGGAAGTGGCCGAACGGGTGCCGCTGACCCAGAAAGAACGCGCCGAGGCGGCCAAACTGGTCCAGGACGGCAAACTGCTTTGGGAATTGGGCAAGTTGGACGACGCCGAAGTGAAACTGCGCCAAGCCATGCGCATCGACCCGGCCAACGTGGCGGCGCCTTACTACCTGAACTTGGTCATGGACGCCCGCTCGCGGCAGGCCTCGCGCAAGCGAGAGAGCGATTCCAAGAATGCCCTGGTCGAGGTCGAGCAGGCCTGGGAAACCCAGGTCAAGCGCGAGTCTCTGCCGGTCCCCAATCCCTACGCCCGCACCAACCTCGTCCACATCGGCAAAGGCCGCCAGACCATCATCAGCAAGCTGGACCGCATCAAGTTGGACAGCGTGATGTACGACGGCCTGCCCTTGGGGGAGGTCATCCGCAACCTGTACGAAGAGGCCAAACGACGTGACCCGGACAAGCGCGGCATCAACATCATCATCAATCCCAACCCGCCGCCGGCGCAGCAGGCTTTCCCCATGATGAAACCGATGGTGGACCCGACCACCGGCCTGCCCATGCCCACCGCCGCGCCGACGGCCGAGGAGGTGGACGTCAGCGCCATTGCCATCAAGCTCAACCCCCCAATGACCGACGTGCGTCTGGCCGACGTGCTGGATGCCATCGTCAAGGTGGCTGAGAAACCGATCAAGTACTCGATCGAGGAGTACGCCGTCGTTTTCTCGCTCAAGGGCCAGGAACCGCTGCCGCTCACCACCCGTGTCTTCAAGGTGGACCCGAACACCTTCTACCAGGGCTTGGAAAGCGTTGGCGCCTACAACTTCGGTGACGTGGAAACGACCAGCGGCACGGGCGGCGGCGGTGGCCGTGGCGGTGGCCGTGGCGGTGGCTACGGCGGGGGCGGCGGCCAGGGCGGCCAGGCTTACGGCACCTCCGTGCCGCGCGTGAACGTGGCCGGTGGCGGTTTCGGCGGCGGGGGAGGCGGTGGCGGCGGCTTAAGCGGCGGCGGCGCGGTCGGCGGCGGTGGCGGCGGGCTGCGTTTCATCACCCGGACCAACGGCATGGAGGAAGTCAGCGCGGCGGTGCGGCAATACTTCCTGACCCTGGGCGTGGACCTGAACCCGCCCAAATCGCTCTTTTGGAACGACCGCGCGGGCAAACTGATCGTGCGCGCCACCGAGGAGGACCTGGACGTCATCCAGGCCGCCATCGAGGTGCTGAACGAGGCCCCGCCCCAGGTCAACATCCGCACCCGGTTTGTGGAGGTGTCCCAGGACGACAACCGTGCCCTGGGCTTCGACTGGTACATCGGCAACTGGTTGATGGGCGGCGGCTCGATTGGCCTGCAGGCGGGCACGGCCCCGTCGTACGCCGGCGCCCCCAGTGCTGCCAATCCGGCCGGCACCTTCCCGGGCGTTTACATCCCGGGCGGTTTGCCGGCCAGCGCGGGGGGTATTGGCGGGGGCGGCCAACAGGGCCAGCAGGGCGGCACAACCACCGGCGCGGGGCAGGACATCTACACGTTGATCCCACCCTCAGCCTCTGACGCGCGGCTGACCGGTGGCCTGCGCAACGAGGCCGGCGCGCCCACGCTCTGGACGCTGTCCGGCATCCTCACTGATCCTCAATTCCGGTTTGCCATTCAGGCCCTCGAGCAGCGCAGCGGCGCCGACCTGCTCACCGCGCCCGAAGTGACCACCCTGAGCGGTCGTCAGGCGCAGGTGCAGTTGGTGGACATCCGCACGATCGTGACGGGCGTGGACACCAGCCAGACGGCGGCCGGCGGCGGGGGCATCGGCGGCGCGGGCGGCGCCGGCGTAGTCGGCTCGACCCTCAACTACTACACGCAGCCCATCCCCTTCGGCCCGGTGCTGGACGTGCTGCCCACCGTGTCGGCCGACGGCTACACGATTCAGATGACGATTCTGCCGACCGTTACCGAGTTCCTGGGTTACGACACCCAGACGGCCCAGCAGTTTGTGCCGCAGTCCCAGTCGGTGGGCGGCAACGTGGGCATCCCGTTGACCGGCCAACTGCCGCTGCCCATCTTCCGGGTGCGGCAGGTGACGACCACGGCGATCGTGTGGGACGGCCAGACCATTGTGCTGGGCGGTCTGCTGCGCGAGGACGTGACCAAGGTGCGCGACAAAGTGCCGGTGCTGGGTGACCTGCCCGTGCTGGGCCGGCTGTTCCGCAGCGAGTCGGACATCAGCAAGAAGAAGAACCTGGTGATTTTTGTGACGCCGACGATCATTGACGCGGCGGGCAACCGGCTGCACACGGACGAGGAAATGCCGTTTGCACAGACGACCATCCCGACCCAGCCCGCGCCCGCCCGGTAAGGACGCGGGTGTCGGGTAGCGGGAGGCGCGGTTTGTGGAAGGTAGTCAATCAACTGCGCCGGCCACCGCCCCGGGCGGTTGCCATCGGGAGCAGCCAGCCGCGTTGCCCATGCCCCGACTCCTGATTGTGGACGGCCACGCGTACGCGTATCGGGCTTTTTACGCGATCCGCGACCTGCGCGGCCCGGGTGGACAGCCCACCAACGCCATCTTCGGGTTTGTCAAGATGGTGACCCGGCTGGAGCGCGTGGCGCAGCCCACGCACCGGGTTGTGATTTGGGACGGCGGTCTGGCGGCGGAGCGGTTGACGGCGCTGCCCGAGTACAAGGCGCAACGCCCGCCCATGCCGCCGGCCCTGCAAGGGCAACTGGATGAGATCGTCGCCTGGCTGCAGGCCGCCGCGATCCCGTCCTGGCGCAGGCCCGGGGTGGAAGCCGACGACTGGATTGGCGCGTTGGCCTGCCGGGCCGCGGCTGACGGCTGGTCGGTGGTCATTGCCAGCTCGGACAAGGATTTCATGCAACTGGTGTCCGAGCGGATCGGGTTGATCAATCCGAACGACCCGAGCGAGACGGTGTGGACGCCAGAGCAGGTGCGGGACAAGACCGGCGTGGAGCCGGACCAGATTGTGGACTGGCTGAGCCTGGTGGGGGACAGTGTGGATAACATCCCCGGCGTGCCGGGGGTGGGCGTCAAAACAGCAGCCCGGCTGCTGCGCCAGTTCGGGTCGGTGGATGCCCTGTATGGGCGGTTGGCCGATGTCGAGCCGGCCCGCCTGCGCGCGGCCCTCGAGCAGGCCGCCGAGCTGGTGCGGCGCAACCGCGACCTGGTGCGGCTGCGTGTGGCCGGGCCGGTGGAATTTGAGCCGTCGGCCCTGGCGGTTCGAGCCGCGGACACCGCCGCCCTGCGCGCGCTTTACGAGCGATGGGGATTCCGGTCGCTGGCGGCGGCGCTGTCGCCCCGACCGCAGGTCCAGGGTGCGCTGTTTGAGGGTGCATGACGGTGTGCCGTGCGACCCGGTTGCGCGGGTGAAAGGGTCATGCGAGTTTAGGGCCAACATGGCGACGACGGGGCGGGATGGAAAGCGCGGCCGTTGGCCGCTGTTTGGAAGAAAGAAAGCGTGGACAAAGCGGTGTGCCGTTGTTACACGGTGACAGGATTTTTATGGCAGTATCGTTGATCTCCCGGAAGCGGGTGGGATGCTGGTGTCTGGCCGGTTTCCTGCCGCTGGTGACGTTTGCGCAGGCCAACTATCTCCGCCAAGGGGGCGAGTACGCCATGACGGGGGGACTACCCGGGGATCAGGTCCTGGCCGACGTGGCCGTGTCGGCCAGCGGCGGCTACGTGGTGTGGGAGGATAATTTCACCGACGGCGAGGGCGCCGGGATCGGCGCCCGTCGCCTGGACGGGAACCTGTGGGGCACGCTGAGCGCGTTTCGGGTGAATCAGGAGGGCGCGGGTGACCAGCAGCGGCCGCGGGTGGCGTTGCTGCCGGATGGTGGGGCGGTTTTTGTGTGGCAGGGCGGCCAGCCCAGCGCGCAGCGCATTTTTGCCCGGTTTCTCTCGGCCAGTAACACCTGGGCGACCGGCGACGTGCTGGTGAACACGTTTACCAACCAGTTCCAGATCACCCCCGCGGTGGCCGGATTGCCCGACGGCGGGGCGGTGGTGGTGTGGGCCAGCTACAATCAGGAAGAAGGTCCGAACAGCTTGCAGGGCGTGTTTGGCCGGCGGTTATCGGCATCTGGCAGCCCGTTGGGCGGCGAGTTCAGGATCAACCAGTTTACCACGTGGAATCAGCGCTCACCGGCGGTGGCGGCGTTGGCCGGAGGCGGTTTCGTGGTGGTGTGGGTTTCCGAGCAACAGCGGTTTGAGGAGAGCGTGGACATCTACGGACGGCTCTACAACGCGGCTGGCGCGCCGCTGGGCGGCGAGTTTCTCATCAACACCGGCACCAACGTGTGTGCTCACCCGGCGGTGGCGGCGTTCGCCAGCGGCGGTTTCGTGGTGGCCTGGTCGGAGCTGGACCTGCTGAACCGGAGCAACAACTGGGACATCGTGGCCCGGACCTTCTCGGCGGCCGGTGTGGGCGGCCCGGCCCGGTTGGTTAACAGCCACTTTTACGGGGATCAGTTCGCGCCGAAAGTTTGCGGCAACGGAACGGATGTGCTGGTGGTTTGGACGAGCCTTGGCCAGGACGGCTCGCGCGAAGGCGTTTTTGGGCAGATACTGGATGCGACGGGCGCGCTGGTGGGGACCGAGTTCCGGGTTAACACGACCACCGTCAGCCAGCAAATGTTCCCTGCTGTGGCGGCGGACGGGCGGGGGCGATTCCTGGCGCTGTGGAGCGGCTTTGTTGGGGGGAGCAGCAGCTTTGAACTGTTCGGCCAGCAATGGGTGGCCGAATCCCTGCCGTTGCCCACCCCGGCGGCGCCGTTTATCTCTGCCCTGGACGCCTATCGGCTGCTGGTAGCCTGGCCCAAGCCGGCGGGTCTGGAGGTGGCGACTTACGAGCTGTACGCCGACGGCGCCACCTCGCCCAGTGCAGTAGTGACCAGCAACATGTGGCGGCTGACGGGGCTAAACCCGGGCAGCACGCACACGGTGCGTCTGGCTTACGTGCTGGCGGATGGCCGGCGCTCTGCATTGTCGCCGCCGGCCAGCGGCACGACCTGGGGGCGGGACGACAATTACGACGGGCTGCCGGATGACTGGCAGACCCGCTACTGGGGCGAGAACGTGGCGGCCTGGCCGTCGCCGTTTGGCGACAGCGACGGGGACGGTGTGTCGGATCGCAACGAATTCCTGGCCGGCACCAATCCCACCGACGCCCGGAGTGTGTTGCGGGTAACCTTGCAGGCGACGGCCCAGGGCCTTTACCTGCAATGGCAGACCCAGCCGGGGCAGGTGTATCAGGTGCAGGTCTCGACCAACTGGGGCCAGTGGACCAACCTGGGTGAGCCGCGTTTTGCCGCGGGCGAGACCGACTCGCTGTATGTGGGCGGCGACGGCACCGCCTATTACCGGCTGCTGCGGGTGCGGTAGAGGGATTTGCATATGCTGACGTTATTGAAGCGATGGGGCGCGACGGCGCTGGCGGCCACCGGCGCCACGCCCGTATTGGCCTTTTCCCTGTTGGGACCAATCGGCAACGGCGGTGATGCCTATCAGACGCCAGTCTTGTCCTATGGACTGGGCGGCGACTACGGCGCGCCCAAAAACCTGGGTGAGGAGTACCGGCTAACCCGCCCGGTGATTTACTACGCCTACGATGCCAACTTCCTGGACTATTTCGGCGGGGAGGGCGTGCGGGCAGTGGACTCGGCGTTCGCCGTGTTCAACGGCCTTACCAACGTGTCGGCCTACACGCCGGAACTGTATGAATTCCCGCTGGACAGCCAGCGCATCAATTACCGTGCCCAGGCCCTGGGCCTGCTGGACATCAAGTCCACAACGATGTCCATGACAGCCGAGTGGCTGGGCCTGGCCGAGCCGACCCGGTGGACCTGGTGCCTGCGCAAGCGGGAGGGCGATTGCCAAAACGGTTTCGCTTACGAGGTGATCATGCGCAACTTCGATCCCCTGACCTGGCAACCGACCCGCTACGTCAACGGGACGCGCTACACTTACGTGGTGGTGGACTTCTGCCCCGCCGACCAGCATGACGCCATCGAGATCAAGGTGGACCCGCTGACGGTCGAGTTTAACGCCGTGGCGGACTACGGATTGGAGTACGGCGGGTTTTACTCGACGCTGACGCGGGACGATGTGGGGGGGCTGCGCTACATGCTCCGGCATCCCAATGCCAACTTCGAGAGCCTTGGGGGTGACACGGTGCTGGTGAGCACGAACGCCAACGCCAACGCGCTGGCTTTCCTGATCACGTCCAACTTGGTGGACCTGGCGACGGTGGCCCTGACCAACAATGCAGCCACGCTGCAAGCCCTTTTCCCGACCCTGGTCATTTTGGAGTCCACCCCCTATCTGACCAACGTGGTCACGACCAATGTGATTCCGTATTTCACCAACTATCCGTGGTCGCCGGCCAGCCAGGCGGCCACGCTGGTGTATGCCACCAATTACGACACCAACGTGGTGATGCACTACCGGCACACCTTCGGCAACGTGGTGTCCAACTGGTTCGTGTTCCCCAACGGCTACCGGTTCACCAACCAAAATGTCTTTGCCCTCAGCACAATGGTGACTTCCAACCGCGTGACCATCATCGAGACCAACGTTGGCCCGCCCGGCGGTGTGTGGTCCTATCCGGGCGGCACGACCCTGACCACCAACGTGACCGTGCGGCATGTCTGGACCAACATGATCACGGGCGATTACTTCATCCCGCCCACGAACCTGTGCGGCGTTTACTTGCTGTCCAACGTGCTGACGAAGGTCACGGCCATTACCAACACACCCCTCCAGGCCACCAACCTGGTGACGACCAACGGCCAGTTTTACTCATTGACCTACGTCACCTACGTCACCAACCACCACTTCGCCTACTTCCCGGTGGACTGCGTGACCAACGCCACCAGCCTGTTCCACGGTATCGAGCGGGTGCGGTTTGTCCGGCGGGACTATGACTCGCTGCTGGGGCGGTTCTTCGAGCCGATTGACGACGTGTTCAACGTCGTGGCTATCACCAACAGCCAGGACCGCACCCAGGTGGTCACCCGGGTGGTTACCCAGCCGGACATCCTGATCACGGCGGCGGACATCCGGGACGGTTTCGTCATGTGGGCGCCCGCGGCGGTGTTGCGCGAGGTGTCGGCCTTCAACCAGAGCAACGTGCTGCAGCGGCTGGCCGGGCCGGGCACGATTGAGCCGCCGGCCACGTTTGTCTTCAGCAAGGTCGGGCCGGTCTTTTTCAACACCACGTTCTTCGCCGATGAGGCCACGGCGGTGGGCACGAATTTCGTCTGGGCCTCGTTTGACTCCAGTACGAACGAGCCGGTGGTCTTCCCCAACACACGCTCGATTGTCGAGGTGGAGAACGCCATTCTCATGCAACTGTCCCCCCTGACCCTGCCGGTGGGCAAGGTGGGACGGGCGTATCCGACGACGCCGTTTGTCGGTCAGGGTGGACAAGCGCCATACACCTGGCGGCTGGCCCCGCAATCCGCCGGGCTGCCGCCCGGCTTGACAGGGCTGGGAGTGGAGGAGCAGCCCACCGCCACGCTGGCCGGCACACCGCTCGCCCCGGGCATTTACGACTTCGTGGTGCGGATGCGGGACAGTTACGGCCGGTTCATTGACGTGCCCTTGTTCATCCGGATCGATCCCTGAACCCGTTTTCAGTCTATGCGCGTGTCATCAGTCATCCATCGGGTAGTCCGTGGCTGGGGCTTGTCCTGGGTCGCGGCGCTCGGGGCGGTCGCCCAGACAGCCACTTTCTACGTCAACGACGGTGTGCTGGTGTCTCCGCCCGACCCGTTTCCCCAGGTGGACGCGGTAAATTTCGTCAACAACAACTTCTTCGGCGTCAACCAGGTGACCGTCTCGCCGCGGCCGTACTACACGGCGCACACGCTGAATTTCACCAATCGCGGCACCATGGCGGGCAACCTGGGCTTTGACCTGTCCCAGTACGTGCCGGAGGCGTCGCCCACCGAGCAGTTCCGCTGGGCCAGCACCGTGCACAACATCGGCCTGATCAGCCTCGGGACGACCACCAACTCGCTGGGCTTGGGGCTGGGCAAACTGCTGATTTCGGCCACCAACGTCTATTCGCCAGGCTCGATTGTGGCCGGGCAGGACTGCTTTGTGGCAGTGGCCGGGCGGCGCTTGGATTTCAGCCACGGCCTCATCAGCATGGAAGGGTTCAGGGATCAGGACCCGGACAACTTGGTGGGATTATTCAGCGGCTATTGGGGAGTGGGGGCCGACCTGATGGGCGGCATGGCGATGCCGGCGCCGATCACGCCGCTGCACTCGATTACCAACCGCTACAACCAGGCCGGGCTACAGGCCCTGTTCCTGCCCAATGCCCTCGGCTACTCCCACACGCTGATCAGCTTTGGCGGCTCGAATGTCTTCACCCGGGTTGTTTTCCTTCGCAACACCAACCTGGCCATGTCCGTGCAGGTTTACATGCCGGATTACGTTTTTGATCCCTTCCCGCCCATCATCGTGGAGTGGAAGTGGAGTCGCTTGGGGCTGTTTGAGACCACGCCCACGGATGACTACCTCTACCTGGAGGACACCTTTGGCGACGGCGTGGACTACGGGCTGGCGTTGAACGATTTCTCGGGGCCGCGCCCGACATTCCGGCCGACCAACTTCACCTTCTTCCGCGGTGGGCCGCGCTACATCTTCGGCGCCGTCGGCCCGGAAAGCCCCAACCAGAACATCGTGTTGCCCAGCGCCGGCCGGACCAACGCCTCTCGCGCTTGGCAGGCGCTGTTTGTGCCCACGACCGTCATCCCCCAGGACACCGCCGGCCAGAACGCCACGAACATGCCAGGCCGCATCATCCTCAACGCCACCGAAACCGTCAGTCTGAACTACTGCCGGATTGCCGGCCCGAACACGCTGGAGCTGACCGCCACCAACCATTTTGCCGGCAGCCACGGCGGCAAGATTGCCGTGCCGCTCGCGCAAATCACGGCCCACAGCACCAACGGCCTTCTGGCTGTCACCAACCTCATGTGGCCGGTGATCCCCCGCCCGGAGGGCCATGTGGACCTTTACACCTGCCGCTGGACCAACGTGGTCAACAACATCACCAACATCTATCACGTCCTGTTCGTCAACAGCGAGCTAGCCCCCACGTCACCCGGGCGGATTCAGGACCTGAATCTGAGCGCCACCAACCTGCTGGTCAGCGACCAGTTGCACATCACCCGTTATTTCATCTTTGACGGCACGCAGTTGACCATCACCACCAACGCCCCGTCCGCTCCCACGGCCGCCGGTGGCATTGACTTGGAGTCCGCCTCGATCATCTGGTCCACGGCCACGCCCCGGCTGTCGTATCTGACCAACCACGGCAGCATTGTCACCCGGAACGTGGTGTATTTCGGCGGCTCGCGCCGGTCGCCGTTCTACAGCACCAACTACGACGAGCCGTATCAGGCGTTTGTCAACCGGGGCGTCGTTACCAACGAGGGCAACCTGATCTGGTCACGCCACTTCGAGAACACCGGCGTGTTCCACAGCGGCTCCGGCTCGCTATCCCTGGGCGCCGAGCAGGCCCTGCTGCGGAGCAACGGCGTGTTCAACGTGGCGCTGGGGGACATCACCATCACCGCCGGCGACCTGTTGGTCAGCAACCACACCTTCCGGGTGGGCCGCGCCCTGACGTTCAACGTGACCAATACGCTGGAGGATGGCGTGATGGGGGATGAGTTGTGGGACGTGGCCACCAAGACCAACCGCGCCTGGTGGAACGTCTGGACCATCGGCACGGGCGGTTCGAGCATGCCGGGCCTGTCCCTGCCGGTCAAACCCGCCCGCGCCAACCTCCGCGCCACCACCATCACCAACATCGCCCAGCCTTACGCCAACTGGCTGTGCACTTGGGCGGGTGAGGATTGGGGACCGAACCCGGCCGGCTTCACCAACAATGCCGCCATCGGCCGCCTGATCCTGGACGGCGGGGAGAACACCCGGTTCACCTTTGCCGCCGCCGGCCTGAGCAACGCCATTTACGTGGACTACCTGGAGCTGCGCAACGCGGCCACCAACCGCGACGAGTTTGGCGATTTGCCGGCCCTGGTCATCGAACCCAACATGACCGTTTATTACGCCGAGCTGGTGGCGGGCGGCGTCTCGCAGGCCGAGAAATTCAACGGGCGCGAGAACGGTCGCCTGCGCTGGATCGGCACTTATGCTGACGGCTTCTTCTCCTCGACCAATCTGGTCTATCCGGACAACACGACCAACCGGCTCAATGCCGCCCTGGTCCGCAGTGTGGAGTTGGATTCGGACGGCGACGGGTTGGTCAATGCCTTGGACCCGACGCCGGTGCTGCGCGGTCAAGACCTGGACCTGCGGGCGGATTACCTGGCCGGCCCGCCGGCCTCCGTGCAGTTGTCGTGGCGCACGGTCGCCGGCGCCAGCAACTCGGTCTGGTACGCCCCCTCGCCCGCCAGCACCAACTGGCAGTGGCTCACCGGCACGAACTACGCCGACGTGCCGGCGGACGGCCGGGCGACCGCCGTGGACGCGGTCACCGGCGGCGGGCGGTTTTACCGCGTGCGGGTGGATGTGCCCAACCCATGAAATCCGGTTTCACTGTCCCGGCAATGCGGCAGGCGCGGGTTGGCGATACCCCGGGCAGGACGGCCCAATGATGCGGAGGTTTTTATGGCAGGATGTGCGATGCATGGCAAAGGCTTGAATTGGCGGCGGGCAACAGCCGTTTTGGCCGCCACAGTGGTGGTGTGGACCGGCGGGGCGGCCTGGGCGCAACCCGCCAACGACAACTTCGCCAACGCCGAGGTGCTGGCCGGCCTGCACGGCTCGGTCTCCAACGATACCGCTCAGGCCACCGCCGAGCCGGGTGAGCCAAGCCACGCCGGTTTCCCGGCCGCCAACACGGTGTGGTACCGCTGGACCGCCCCGCAAGACGGCGAGGTGCAACTGGACACGCTGAGCAGCCCGGCCGGCGTGGACACCGTGCTGGCCGTTTACGTGGGCGACTCGCTGGGCAGCCTGCGTCAGATTGCCGCCAATGACGACCTGCCCCCCACGGCCTACAGCAAGATCAATGGCCGCAGGCTCGTTGACTTCATCAACCCGACCAGCGGGCTGAGGTTCAATGCGCGCGCCGGTACCAACTACTGCATTGTGGTCGGGACGAAGTATTTCGGCGGCGGGCCCGTTGTGCTGGGCTGGGCCTACCATCCGGCCGGCGTCTTCCGGTTCGCCACCGAAGACACGTTCACAACGTTCGACCCCGAAACGTTCCAGTTGATCAGCGTGCCCATCTTCCAGTGTTCCGAGATGGAGTCCATGTCCACGGAGAGCGCCTCGACGGTCGAGACTTATTACTTGTTCGGCGTGCCGGGGCTGTTGGTCACGGTGACCCGCTCGGCCGGCTCAACCGGCCGGATGTTGGTGGATTACGCGACCGAGGACATCGCTGAGCCGCTGCCGGGGGACATCCCGGCGATGGCCGGTGTGGACTACATACCGGCGCAGGGGACGCTGGTCTTCGACCACGGCGAGATGACCAAGCGCATCCTCATCCAGGTACTCCCCGATTTCATGGTACCCCAGACCAACCGGGACTTTGCCGTGGTGTTGTCCAACGCCCGCCCGGACCGGCTGGAGTCGCCCGAAGTGTCGCAGCCGCGGATTGACGGCGCGCTGGGCCGGGCCATCGTGCGGATTCTGGACGTGGACATTGACCCGGTCATGGAGCGCAACTTCCAGGTCGTCGGCACCAACGACCCGCCCGAAATCGTTTTCCAGCCGACCAACTCGATTTTCAACTTCTCCCGCGTGGCCTACCGGACGGTCGAAGATGTGAACGGGTACTGGGGCGAGGTGACCGTCTGGGTGGACCGTTACGGCACCAACAACGAGAGCGTGACCCTTCACTACCGCGTGGACAATTTCCTCGGGGCCGGAGACGATGCCGATCCGGGCGAGCTGGACAACAATTACTTCCCGTTGCAGCCCGGCTCGGATTACGCCACCCCCACGCCCCCGGATGAGCCAATCGGGATTCACGGCACGAATTCTGATTTCTACATGACCGGCAACTACACTTTCCCGGGCGGCGGAACGCTCGATTGGGGGCAAAATGATTTCCGCTCCAAAGCCATCACGTTCGTGGTCACCAACGATCCGCTTACGGAGTTCAACGAGGATTTCCACCTGTTCCTGTATCGCAACGACCAGGACGGCCACCCGTATCTGGTGGGCATGATCAACGAAACGGCCGTCACCATTCTTTACGACGACCAGGACCCACCGGCCGGCTCGCTGGACCAGTACCACAACCCGGACTTCGGCGCGCTGATGGCGCCGCCCATCACCACGACGCCGGCCAACCAGGCCTTTCCCGGTGCCGATGGCGTGGTGTACGACCTGCACGTTCAAACCGATGACAAAACGGTCATCGTGGGCGACTTCCTGAACTACAACGCCACCGGACGCAGGCGCATCGCCCGAATCAACGTGGACGGCTCGTTGGACACGTCCTTCAACCCCGGCGTGGGTGCCAACGACTTCATCGGCGCGCTGGCTGCCACCGGCAGCGGGCAATTCATCTTGGGCGGCGGGTTCACCGCCTTCAACGGCCAGCCGCGCAGCCGCGTGGCGCGCATCAATCCCAACGGCTCGTTGGACGGCGGCTTCGACCCGGGCACCGGTCCCAACGGCGCGGTTTGGGCCGTGGCGGTGCAACCCGACGGCAAGGTGCTGATTGCAGGCGAGTTTACCACGGTCAACCATGTGCCGCGGTTGCACGTCGCCCGGCTGCATGGCAACGGCGCGCTGGACACCACCTTCGATCCGGGCACGAACGGTCCGGACGCGACCGTGTGGACGCTGGCGTTGCAGCCGGATGGCAAGGTGCTGATCGGGGGCGACTTTTGGACCGTGGGCGGCCTGGTGCGAGGGGGGGTGGCCCGGCTGAACGCCGACGGCACGCTGGACACCACCTTCAACCCGGGCGGCGGCACGGACGGCTCGGTTTACGCCCTGACCCTCCAGGGCGACGGCAAGGTCCTGGTGGGCGGCGCTTTCTCGCTCATGGACTTCGAGCCGCGGAACAACCTGGCCCGGTTAAACAGCGACGGCTCGGTGGACTTCACCTTCGACCCCGCCAGCATCGGCACCGACGGCCCGGTGTACACCATCGAGTTGGACGGCCCGTCCATCTACATCGGCGGCAGCTTCGACACGTACAACGGCACCCGCCGCTGGAGCATCGCGCGGTTGTACAGCGACGGCACCTTGGACACCGGCTGGTTGGACCCCGCGTACAACCAGTTCGCCGGGCTGTATCGGGCCCGGTTCAGTGACCCGCGCGGCATCGTTTTCGCCGCCGGCGTGCAAACCGACGGCAAGCTCATGATCGGCGGCAGCTTCGAGAAGGTGGGCGGCGGCCAGGCGCTGGCCGAGGTGCGGCCGGATGCCTCTGACCCGAACCTCTGGGTCGAGCCGAAATCGCGCGACGGCTTGCGCAACCGGCTGAACGTGGCCCGCCTGCTGGGCGGCTCGACACCCGGCCCCGGCAACATCGGTTTCGCCCAACCCACCTATCAGGCCAACGAGAACCAGGCGTTCCTGTCGGTCACGCTGGTGCGCACCAACGGCACGCTGGGCTATCTGTCGGCCAACTTCGAGGTCGAAGAAGGCCTGGCGCGCAGCGGGACGGACTACATCTACAATGCTGTGCCGCCCATTTACCTCACCTCTTGGGAAGCCGTCTGGCCGGCCAGCGAGCCGCTTTCAACCACCCGAATGATGAGCGACGGCTTGTTCGGCGACAATTTCATCCCCACCTCCATTTTCGGCCAGCAATGGTACTCCTACACCCCGGGATTCCTGACGGTGACGCTGCTGAACGACTCGGTCAGCCAGGGTGACCGCAACACCACGTTGCGGTTGGCCAATCCCACCTTTGCCGACACCTTCTACCTGGGCGGTGAGAACATCCCGCTGGGCGGCGCGCTGGGCCTGTCCCGGGTGCCGGTGAACATCGTGGACGACGACAAGAAACCCGGCGTGCTGGCTTTTGCCCGGGCCGAATTCGTCGTCAACGAGGGCGTCGGGAGCGCCGTCGTCACGGTCATTCGCACCAACGGCAGCTCCGGCACCGTCTCCTGCCGCTACGCCACCGTCTCCGGCGGCACGGCCACGGCGGGCGCCGATTACGCCACCCGCACCGGCACACTCAACTTCCTCAATGGCGTGACCAACCTCACGTTCTCGATCCCCATCGTCAACGACTCGAGCACCGAGCCGGACGAGACCATCGAGTTGCGACTGCTCGAGCCGCTGGGCGGTGGCGCCACCTTCGGCCCGAGCAACGCCGTGGTGACAATCGTTGACGACGACACGCCCGGTGGGAAATTGAACTTCAGCCAGACGGCCTTTGGCGCTCCGGAAGACGCCGGCCAGGCGCTCATCACCGTGACCCGCAGCGGTAGCAGTCAGGGCTCGCTCACTGTTTATGCCATGGCTACCAATGGCACGGCATTGCACGGCCAGGATTTCATCGGCGTAACCAACCTGCTCACCTGGACCAACGGGGATGTCTCGCCCAAGACCTTCACCGTCCCGCTGCTGAACGACGTGGTCATCGAGCCGCACGAAACCGTCACCCTCCGGCTGGTCAGCCCGATGCTCAACGGCCTGACGAATCCGGCCTCCCTCGGGCCGCGGGCAGCCGCGACACTGTGGATTACCAACGATGACCTGTCCGGGCTGGTGGCCTTCAGCACACCGGTCTATCGGGCCAACGAAAACGGCGGTCCGGCGGTGATTACCGTGGTGCGGGCCAATGGTGCCGCCGAAAGCGTGACCGTGAATTTCGCCGCCACAGCGGCCACGGCGGTGGCGGGCTACGACTTTGTGCCCACCAATGGCACGCTCTCCTTTGGCCCGGGCGAACTGACCAAGAGCTTCGCGGTCCAGATTCTGGATCAGCCCTTCCAGGACCCCGGCCAGCGCTTTGTGACCTTGACCCTGTCGAATGCCACCCCGGCGGGGGCGCTGGGCAGCCCGGCCACCGCCATCATCAACATTATTGACGACGAAAGCGTCAACGAGCCGGCCGGCTCGCTGGACACCACTTTTGCGCCCGTGGGCATGGACGAAGGTGTCCTCGCCCTGGCGCTGCAAAGCGACGGCAAGATTCTGGCCGGAGGCGATTTCACACTGGTCAATTACGTGTCGCGGCAACGCCTGGTCCGGTTGCTGGGTGAGGACGGCTCGGTGGACCCGACCTTCAACGCGGCCGCGAATGGCTCGGTACGCAGCCTGGCGGTCCAGGAGGACGGGAGCATCCTGCTGGCCGGCGCCTTCACCGCCGTCAACGGGGTTGTCCGCAACCACATTGCCCGGCTCAAATCCAATGGTGTGTTGGACACCACCTTCGATCCGGGCTACGGCACCGATCATCCGGTGTTTGCCATGGCGGCGGCCACCGTGGGCAGCGAACGCAAGATTGTCCTTGGCGGCGCGTTCACCCTTGTCAACGGCTTCACCCGCAAGGGCGTGGCCGTGCTGAACAACGACGGTTCGGTGGACGCCGCTTTCGATCCGGGCACGGGCGCCAACGGCGTGGTCTATGCCGTGGCGGTTTATCCCACCAACACCACCCATGCGGGCAAGATTCTGGTGGGCGGCGACTTCGCCAGCTTCAACGGCACGCCCCGGCCGCGGTTGGTGCGTCTGCACCCCAACGGCACCGTGGATACCTCCTTCAACGTCGGCGTCGGGCCGGATGACGCCGTGCGGGCCATCGTCATCCAGCCCGATGGCCGCGTGCTCATCGGCGGCGCGTTCAGCAGCGTCAACGGCGTCAGCTTGCCGCGGTTGGCGCGACTCCATGCCGACGGCGGTGTGGACATGAGCTTCAACCCGGGCCAGGGGGCCAACGACACGGTCACGGCGTTCGTACTGCAGGGGGATTTGCGGATCATCGTGGGCGGCCAGTTCACGCGGTGCAACGGCGTGACCCGCAACCGGATCACGCGCCTCAACCAAGACGGCACGGTTGACCCGACCATCAACTTCGGCCTGGGCGCCAACAACTTCGTCGCCGCCGCGCTGCTCGATCCGAATGGCAGGATTCTCATCGGCGGCGGCTTCACCGAATACGATGGCACACCGCGGCAGCGCATCGCCCGTATTTACGGTGGCTCGATCGCCGGCTCGGGGACCTTCGAGTTCACCGCCGGCCTTTATGAGGCGTCGGAAAGTGCCACCAACGCCGTGGTCACCGTCCGCCGCAGGGGCGGCACGTCCGCGCCGCCCGGCGGGAGTGATGTCACCGTCCGGACCGTTACCAGCGACGGCACGGCCACCAACGGCATCCACTACGTCGGCGGCACCAACACCTTGGTCTTCCCGCCCGGCGAGGTGCTCGTCAGCCTGCTGCTGCCGCTGATCAATGACGACGAGGTCAACGACGATCGGACCGTTAATCTGTTGCTGACCGACCTGCAGCCGGCCGGGGTGCCGGGCTTGGGCTGGGGCAACCAGCCTTCCGCCCTGTTGCGCATTGTCAATGACGACAGCGCCATCAGCTTCAGCGCGGACACCTTCACTGCGGGCGAGAACAGCCCCAACGGCGTGGCGCTTGTCACCCTGGTGCGTCGCGGCAGCGTCGGCGCCGCTGCCTCCGTGGACTTCACCACCACCACCAACGGCACCGCAGCCGCCGGGGCTGACTTTTTCCACGTCACCAACACAGTCGTCTTTGCGCCCGGGGAAACCACCAAGCTGGTGACCATCCCCTTGGTCAACGACCTGCTGCCGGAAGGCGACAAGACCGTGACGATGGAGCTGACCAACGTCATTGGGGCGTTCCTGCTCAGTCCGTTCCAGGCCACGCTGACGATCGTGGACGACGACTTTGCGCCGGGTCAGATCGGCTTTGCCGCGCCCGTCTATTGGGCCGCCGAAAACGGCGGACAGGCCGTGGTCAGCCTGCTGCGCACCAACGGCCGCAGCGGCACGGTTAGCGTGGGCTACTACACCACCGACGTGACGGCCAACGCCGGCCTGGATTACGCGGCGGCTGCCGGCGGCACGGTGACCTTCGCCGACGGCGAGACCAACAAGAACATTCTGATCCCGCTGGTCAACGATACGCTGGTCGAGGGCGACGAGCTGTTCCTGGTCACGCTCACCAACGCCACCGGCGGGGCCACACTGTTGAGCACCACCAACACCGCTCCGGTCATCGTGCTGGACGACGAACTGGGCTTCACCTTCTCCGCCCCGGCCTACGTCGTGGGCGAAGGCGGTGGCAGCGTCACGTTCACCGTGTTGCGCGTGGGCGACACCAACCGCCCGGTCAGCGTCCGCTACGCCACGTCCAACATCACCGCCACGGCGGGCGCGGACTATGTGGGCGCGCAGGGCACGCTGAACTTCGCCCGGGGCGAGACGTTCAAGACGGTCACCATCTCCGTCCTGGAGGACACGCAGGTCGAGGGCGACGAGACCTTCGCCGTGGTCCTGTCGGAGCCCAGCCCGGGTGCGTATCTGCTGATGGCCTCTGCCACGGCGGCGATTGTGGACAACGACGCCGGCGTGTTCTTCGGGGCGGTTTCGTACACGGTCACCGAGGCCACCAGCAACGGTGTCTACACCAACGTGGTCATCGAGGTCGTGCGCACCAACGCCACGACCGGCGAGATCACGGTGGGCTACAGCACCGCCAGTGGCACGGCCACGGCGGGCGACGATTTCACACCCGCCAGCGGCGTGCTGGTCTTTACCAACGGCGAGGTGCTCAAGACCATTAGCATCCCGATCGTGGACGACACCGTGGTCGAGGACAGCGAGACCTTCACCGTGAGCCTGTTTAACCCGAGCGGCGGTGCAGTGCTGCTGAATCCCAGCACGACCACCGTGACCATTCTGGACAACGACGCCGGCATCCGCTTCCTGCAAGCCACCTCCATTGTGTCCGAGGGCGGCGTGCAGGCGCTGGTCACCGTGGTGCGCTCGAACGTCCTGGACACCACCGTGTCGGTCCGCTACTCGACCGAGGACGGCACAGCCACCAGCGGTCAGGACTATGTGAGCGCATCCGGCGAGCTGGTGTTCACCAACGGGGAAACAGCCAAGACCTTCGCCGTGCCGATCGTGGACGATACCCTCGAGGAGGGCACGGAGACGGTGAACCTGCGCCTGTCGGCGCCCGTCGGCCAGGCTTCGTTGATCAACCCGGCCGCGGCGGTGCTGCTCATCGTGGACAACGATGGCGGCGTCATCGTCCCGGCGGGCTCGCGGCTCCTTACCGATCCCAACAGCAACGGGGCGATTGATCCGGGTGAGCGGGTCACGGTGCGATTTGCCCTGCGCAACGCCAGCGCGCTGGACACGACCAACCTGGTGGCGACCTTGCTGGCCACCAACGGCGTCACGCAGCCCGGCGCCGCTCAAGCTTACGGCGCCCTGGCCGCCGGCGGTCCGTCCGTGTCCCGCGATTTCACCTTCACCGCCCAGGGCACCAACGGCGGCTTCGTGACGGCCATGTTCCAGTTGCAGGACGGGCCGATGAGCTACGGGCACGTCAGCTTCACCTACCTGCTCGGTTCGACGACCGTTGGCTTCACCAACTCCGTTGGCATCACCATCGCCGACAACAGCCCGGCTGTGCCCTATCCGTCGGTCATCACGGTCACCGGCCTTGTCGGTGTGTTGAGCAAGGCCACGGTAACGCTGACGAATCTGGCGCACGCCAACCCGGATGACATTGACCTGCTGCTGGTCAGCCCGACCGGCCAGAAGGCGGTGCTCATGTCGGACACCGGCGGCAGCCTGCAGGTGACGAACATCACGTTGACCTTCGACGACAGCGCGGCCAATGGATTGCCGGACAATGGGCCGCTAACCAACGGCACCTTCAAGCCGACCAACTTTGGCACGGCTGACAACTTCCCGCTGCCGGCGCCGGCCGCTCCCTACAGCAACAGCCTGGCCACCTTCCAGGGCTTCAACCCCAACGGCGAGTGGAAACTGTTCATCGTGGACGACGCCCCATGGGACCAGGGCGTCATCACCCGGGGTTGGCAACTGGCCATCACCACCAGCGGCCGCATCCCGGCCGAGGCCGACCTGTCCCTGACCGTCCAGAGCGCCCCGACCACGGTGGTGGTCACCAGCAACGTGCTGTTCACTCTTCGGCTCACCAATCACGGTCCCTGGGCGGTGTCCGGCGTCGTGGTGACCAACCTCCTGCCGGCCAATGCCACGCTGCTCGGCGTGACGGCGTCCACCGGCGCCTTCACCACCAACGGCAACGCCTTGTGCTGGAGCATCGGCAATCTGGCCGAGAACGGGTGGGCCACCGCCACCGTGCTGCTGCGGGCCGACGCCGTAGGCACGCTGACCAACACGGTTGTTGCCGACGCCGCCGAGCCTGATCCGAATCCGGCTAACAACACCCAGGTCGTGCCAGTTGTGGTCGCCAGTCCCACCGCCGACCTGGCGGTGGCCCTCTGGGATACTCCCGATCCGGTCCCGGTGGGCGGTCTGCTGACTTACAGCGTGCTGGTGACGAATCGCGGGCCGGCCACTGCGGAGCGCGTGGGCGTCACCAACACGTTGCCGACGGGCGTTGCGCTGGTCTCCGCCACGCCAAGCGGCTACACGCTGAGCGGCAATAGCCTCGTTTACACCAACCTTGGCGGTTTAGGCAGCGGCGCCAGCACGGCCCTGACGGTCGTGGTCCAGCCCGTCAACGCGGGCGAGCTGACCGCCAGCGTGACGGTGGGATCAGCCGTCACCGACCCGCTCAAGGGCAACAACACCGCCGCGGTCAAGACCACGGTGTTCGCCCCCCAACTGGGCTACAGCCTGACGGCGGGCAGCCTGACCCTGTGTTGGCCGGTCGCAGCCGGCAACTTCCAGTTGGAGATGACCACCAACCTGGTGCCGCCCGTGGTTTGGCTGCCTGTGACCAGCCCGCCGCCTGAACTGCGCGGTGACCAGATGTGTGTGACGATCAGCGTCGGAAGCGGCAGCGCCTTCTTCCGACTCAGGGCGTCCACGCCTTGAGCCGGCCGCGAGGCGACCGGCAGCAGTTGGCGGACACGGCCAACAACACGCCAGCGGGTGAATCCGCTCCGGCCTGCGGAGGCTGGGCAGCCCGGCGGCCGTGCAAATGAGTTTGGCAGAGCAAGTGTTATGAAGAAGTGGCTGAAACATCTTGGGGAGGCCGGCGCCTGCCGGCGCGCCCTGTGGCATTGTGCGGCAGGTCTGCTGCTGGCCGGCTTGTGGGTCGGCAGTCTGCAGGCGGCGCCGTTCGACCGGCAGATTCAGTTTGCCCAACCGGACGGCACCGTCATCCAACTGCACGGCAGGGGTGACGAGTTCGCGGCGGTATTTGAGACGCTGGACGGCTACACGGTGGTGTTCGATGCGGGATTGCGCGCCTATTGTTACGCCCAATTGGGCGCAGACGGTTCGCTTGTCTCGACCCGCCATCAGGTACATCAGACCAGTCCCGCCGCCCTGGGGCTGACGCCGCACCTGCGGATGAGCGCCGAGGCGCGCCGCCGGCAGGTGGTTGAGCGCTGGCAGCGCTGGGAAGCGGGCATGCAGATTCGGGAGCGCTGGGCCGCCCAAAAAGCCGCCGCCCGGCGGTTCTACGATCGCAGCGGGCCGGCGTTCGCCCCGCCGCCGTTCACCACCACCGGTTTGAAGGTCGGCCTGACCCTGCTGATTGACTTCGATGACGACCCGGCCACGGTGCCCCAGGCGGAGATCGTGGATTATCTCAACGGCGACGCCTACACCGGCTACGGCAACAACGGGTCGGTGAAGAGCTATTTCTACGACAACTCCGGCGGGCTGCTGACCTACACCAACGTGGTGACCGTTTACATCCGCGCTCCCAATCCCAAGACGACCTACAACGACGTGGCCCAGGACGCTGGCATCAACGCCAACAACTTGATCAAAGACGCCCTGGACACCCTCAAGGCCCTGCCCAACTACGCCACCCAGATCCTGCCCTTGTTCAACGCGCTGACGGTGGACGCCAACAACCAGGTGGTCGCCTGCAACGTCTTTTACGCCGGCGACAACGGCGGCGTCTGGAGCATGGGCCTGTGGCCGCATTCTTGGTCGCTTTACATCGTCGGCGCCCAACCGCTGGGCAACGGCATGAGCGTCTTCCGCTACCAGATCACCAACATCGGCAACGAACTGGAGATCGGCACGTTCTGCCACGAAAACGGCCACATGCTCTGCGGGTATCCGGACATCTACGACTACGACTACGATTCGGTCGGCGGGGCGGGCATGTTCTGCTTGATGAACAGCGGCAACTTCGGCGGCGGCGGCAAGAACCCCGTGCAAATCTGCGCCTACCTCAAGCGCGCCTCCGGGTGGGCCACCATTACCGAACTGAACCGCAACTCGGCCCTGTTTGCCACGTTGACCGCCAGTGCCGGCTCGAACTTCAACCACTTCTACCGCTTCGAGAAGCCGGGTGTGCCCACCGAATACTATCTGGCCGAGAATCGCCAACAGGCCGGGCGCGACGCCGACATCCCCGGCTCGGGCATTCTGATCTGGCACGTGGACGAGCTGGGTGACCACAACGACCAGAACCTCAGTTACAACGCCATCCACGCCAACTACGAGGTCTCACTGGTCCAGGCTGACAACCAGTTCCACCTCCAGCGCAATCAAAACGACGGCGACGCGCGCGACCCGTTTTACGCGGGCAACCCCGCGCCCGGCTATGCCAACGAGTTTTCGGACACCACCGCACCCAGCGCCCGTTGGTGGGACGGTTCGGAGTCGGGCCTGCTGTTCGCCGACTTCAGCCGGTCGGGGGACACCATGACCTTCCGGGTGGGCCTGGGTTTGGCCCTGCTGCGCATTGCCGGGTGGGAGGTCGCCGCCGGCAATGACAACGGGGTGATTGACGCCAACGAGTGCAACAGCCTGTTCATCATCCTCACCAACACGACGCAGATCGGCGCATCAAACATCCAGGTAACCCTGGCCACCACCACCCCGGGCGTTGGGTTGGGCGTCCGCACGGCCGATTACCCGGACATCCCAGCCGGCGGGGGTGGCACCAACTTTTTCCCGTTCACGCTGAGCACCGCGCCGAGCTTCATCTGCGGCACGCCCATCAACCTGGTTGTGACCATCAAGTCCGACCAGGCCACTGTCACCAACAACCTGGTCCTGCCGACCGGTCAGACCGACCAGCCCGTCCGGTTTGATTCCGTCGGCAGCGTGTTCATCCCCGACGCCAACGCGGTCGGCGCTTTCTCCACCATTCAGGTCACCAACATCGCCACCGCCCTGCACAAGGTAGCTGTGTCGGTGCACATCACGCACACGTGGGACGCCGACTTGACGCTGCAGCTCATTGCGCCGGATGGGACGACCAACACCCTGGCGTCCGGCTTGGGCGGCAGCGGCGACAACTACGGGCTGGGCTGCAGCCCGGACGCGTTGCGGACCACGTTCGACGATGACGCCCCGGAGGACATCGCCAACACCATCGCGCCGTTCTTGGGGACGTACCGACCCCAAGAGCCCTTGGCCGTGTTCATCGGCAAGTCCGGCACGAACATCAACGGCACCTGGCGACTCCGGGTGGTGGACAGCATGAGCGGTGACGTAGGCACGCTGCGCTGCTGGTCGCTGTTTCTGTCGCCGGCGGTGTGCGAGGATGGCGGAGGCAGTTGCCCGGGAGCGGACCTGGCCATCGGCCTGAGCGACGCGCCGGATCCGGTCTTCATTGGCAGCAACCTGATCTACACCATTACCGTCACCAACTTCGGCCCGGGCCTGGCCAAGTCGGCCATTGTGGACCATCGGCTGCCGCCCGGCATGATGTTCGTCTCGGCGGTCGCCTCCCAGGGCGCGGCCAGTTATGCGGGCAATGCCGTGATCTGGAATATCGGCAACTTGCCGTTTGCGGGCACGGCTTCCGTCCGCATCACCGTGCTGCCCACCTTGGCGGGCACCTGGACCTCCTCGGCCAGTGTTACGTCCCTGGAGACCGACACCGACACCAGCAACAACCAGGTGGTGGCCACCACGCGCGTTAACCCGCCCACCGCCGATCTGGGGGTGCAGCTTCTGGACACGCCCGATCCGG
>Ga0073932_1002601_pt1 | contig 27257 bp, 24 predicted proteins | sample DewCreD2012metaG_FD_76967 | JGI IMG/M metagenome (GOLD analysis project Ga0073932, IMG submission 76967) | Hot spring sediment bacterial and archeal communities from British Columbia, Canada, to study Microbial Dark Matter (Phase II) - Dewar... ...
AACAGTTTGAAGCCTTGCTCATCGCCCAAATGCTGCGGCAGGCGCGGGAGGCGGCGGGGGAAGATGCCGACGAAATCACGGCCACTGTTATGGAAATGGCCGAGCAACGGATGGCCGAAGTCATGGCTGCGCAGGGCGGGCTTGGGTTAGCGGGCCTGATACTACGCCAGCTCGAGCGTCAGTAGCGGTAGCTCAACTGCCCGTACTCTTGGGCTGCCAAGTGGGGCGTAAAATCGGTGATTTCGGAATCCGGCTGCGCGCCTGGGGCGGCGGTATCCGGGCACGCCTCCCAGCCTTCGAGCAGCGTACGCAGCAGCATCTGCGCTTCTTCGAGCGGTTCGGGGCGCTGTTCCAGGTGCGCCCTGACCAACAGCCGGTGCACATACTCATAGATCTGAGCCAAAGACGCGGCCACTTCCCCTCCGGCGTCCGTATTCAATGAGGCGCCCAATTCGAGCACGATGGCCGAACCGCGGTTGATAGCCCGTCCGCGCGCTTCAATGTCGCCTCTTGCCAGACACGACCTGGCCGTCTCGATGGCTTCGATCGCCCCCCTGTACAGCAGGCGGGTCAGTTCCAAAGGGCTAGCCGAGTACACTTCCACTTCCAGGTTGTTCGAGTAAGCTCGTTGAGTGAACATGTCTTGCGCTCTCTTTTGGCCGTATCGGCCGAGATGCTCCGGACCATAGCCGAATCCAAATCATCTTCCGAAAAGGTCTTCGGCCAGGCGCAAGGCGTATTCCGGAGGGATCTGCTGAATGACTTCCCTCGTATCCCGGTCCACAATGCGAATCACCGGGCGCTTGGTGTCACGGTCCATCGCGAACGACAGCTCGCGGTTTTCTCCGAAAAGGTCTGTGGCGTTGAGAGCATGAACCGCCCGGATGAGTTCCCGCTGTTCGGAAACCCGCTCCGGCGCTGGCGCCGCCGCCGCGTAGTTTGCAGCCATTTGAACTGAACTGATCTCCATCTTCCGCTCCTCGGGAAATGATTGCGCTCCCGCATGGTGCTTATCGGGCGCGCCCGATCGCTTTTTAGGAAACTTGACGGCCGTCGAATGGTCGTAAGACGTGTATCCTAAGACTGAATATCTTTCGAGGAGGTAAGGGCGTAGCATGCCGGTTGTGAATACTCGCAGAGACTTCCTTCGCTCGTCCGCCGCGGCGTTGGCTCCTTGGCTCCGGGCTGCCCAACCCGCTGCCGATCCGTGGCAAGAGGCGGCCGCCATCATGCAGCGTATCCGCCCGCCCAAGTTTCCGGACCGCGAGTTTTCAGTAACCCGTTTCGGCGCCAAACCGGACGGAGTGGCCGATTGCACAGCCGCATTCCGCAAGGCCATCGCCGAGTGCGCCCGCGCAGGCGGCGGGCGGGTGCTAGTGCCCGCCGGACGGTTTATGAGCGGCGCCATCCACCTGCAATCGGGGGTCAACCTCCACTTGGCCGAGGGCGCCACTATTCTGTTCTCCCGTGAACCGAAAGCTTACCTGCCAGCGGTTTACACCCGCTGGGAGGGCATGGAATGCATGGGTTACTCGGCGTTCATTTACGCTTACCGGCAGGACAACATCGCCATCACCGGGCGTGGCACGCTCGATGGGCAGGCGGATTGCTCGCACTGGTGGCCCTGGAAGGGGCGCACCAACTGCGGCTGGAAGAAGGGGGATCCCAACCAGGAGGCAGCGCGGCGGCGGCTCATCGAAATGGCCGAGCGAGACGCGCCGGTCCAGGAGCGCCAGTTCGGCGACGGCTCTTATTTGCGCCCGCAGTTCATCCAGACCTATCAATGCCGGAACGTACTTATCGAAGGCGTAACGATTGTGAACTCTCCCATGTGGGAGATCCATCCGGTATTGTGCCGCAACGTCACCGTGCGCAACGTCGACATCCACAGCCACGGTCCGAACAACGACGGCTGCAACCCCGAATCCTGCCATGACGTCCTGATCGAGGGATGCCGCTTCGACACCGGCGACGACTGCATCGCCATCAAGTCCGGGCGCAACCGCGACGGGAGGCGGATTAACGTTCCCTCAGAGAACATTGTGATCCGCGGCTGCCAGATGAAGGACGGCCACGGCGGCGTCACCATCGGAAGCGAAATGTCCGGGAGCGTGCGGAACGTATTCGCCGAGGACTGCCGCATGGACAGCCCCCACCTCGACCGAGCGCTGCGCATCAAGACGAATGCCGTGCGCGGGGGCGTGGTGGAGAACGTGTATATGCGTAAGGTCCACATCGGCCAGGTGGCGGACGCCGTCATTCACGTGGATTTCTATTACGAAGAGGGAGCGCGCGGCGATTTCCTGCCGGTGGTCCGCAACATCCGCGTCAGCGATCTTACCTGCGAGAAAAGCCGCTTCGCCCTATATCTGCGCGGCTTTGAAAAGTCTCCCATCGCCAATATCACTTTGGAACGTTGCACTTTCCACAGGGTGGAATCCCCCAACCGCATCGAGCACGTGCAGAACTTGAAGTTCAGCGAGGTGAAAATCAACGGCCAACCCGCTACGGCCTAGCGAGCATGATCACGCAGTACTAGCGCCCACGCCTCGAAGCAACGGCCTTCAAAGACGCGAGATTGACGCAACTGGGACGCAGATCAACTGGAATCATTCGTACCGCAACCAGGCACTGGCGGTACAGTCTTTATCGGCGACGGTACGGACCCAGTAGGCTTCAAAACCTTCGGGGAACTGGTGGTCGACGGTTTTACCCGCCGGAACGTCGAAAGTTCTGTACTCCCGCCAGAGTCCGGTTCCGGTGACGTCGATCTCCACGCGGATGCGGGCGGAGGCGGCGCCGGACTGGCGCAGTTGGATCCGCTTGCGGTCATAGCCGGTCATGAGGTACGGATCTGAAGGAACGTTCGCTTTCGCCGCCGTCTCCTTCCACGGACCACCCTCGCCGCGCGGCTTACCCAGCCGCCACAAGTCGTCGGACACTCCCAGCCACAAGGCTGCCCGTCCGTCGGCGGAGCGGACCAGATGTTCGGAGGCCGGCGCCGCCAGGCTGACGCCGCTCAAAACCACCAAACCGCGGTAGGAGCAGAAATCCTGAATGCGGCGGTTATGGGTAGCCACCGGGCGAACCATGGCGATGCCGCCGGAGCTGTTGGCAGGAAACTCATAGAATGTTCCGCCGGCGTTGAAAAGATCCCGTTCCGTGCTCACTTCTCGCGCGATCCGTCCTGCACCCAGCGGACCGGGTTTCTCGAGCCGCGCGTCGCCTTTAGGTAGGCGCCAGCGCCGGTCTTGCTCGTCGATATAAACGATGGACGCCGCATCCGCCAGCAGGAAGCCCTCCGGCGGCGGAAAACTCTTCTTCATCCATTCATGCGTTTTGGGATCGTCGACGCGTTGCAGTTTCAACTCGCCGTCGAGCTCATAAAGCGCCTCCGGGGTGGCGTACAGGAGAGTCCGCTTGTTGTCGCCGCGGGACCATACCCAGCCGCCACTGAATTTCGGCTCGTCGGGCTTGGCCAAGGCGGCGAAAACCGGGTCCGCCGCCTCCGTGCGGCGGTCGGGATTCGAGTACTGGAAGAACGCCGTGGCGGCTTTGCAGTCCCGGCCGGTCTTCACCCGCACCCAGACTCCCGCCTCTTCGGGTTTGAAAATGACATACGCGTGACCGTTGGCCGGGACCTTCACCTGACGCAGCGGCGCCCACGAGCCGTTGCCTTTCTTGTCCACTTCAAACGAGAAGGTCACCTCCGAGGGCGTACGGTGCGCAAGGTGCACCATGCGCCGCGCGAAACCGGAAAACAAGTACGGCTCGGAAGGCTCCCCGGCTTTCACGTCGTCGTTCACCCAGACGCCGCCCCGCCCGATGGGCGTTCCCAGGCGGTCCAGTTTCTCCGGCTCGAGGAACCAGAGGTTGGAGTTCGACTGCCCCGGCGCGGGAACGTTGCCCTTGACCCGTTTCGTGTTGACGAATTCCCTCTTCGCCGTGTCGTCGCAGGCGAACACGATGCGGCCGTTCCAATCGGTGAAATCCGCCACGACTTTCAGATACGTCGAGCGGGGCGCGATTCCCGCGGAGTTTTTCAGGGAAAAGGTTCTGGGGAAACGCCACAACATGCCGTGCATGGTCATGAGCAGGTCGCGCTCGCCAATGTCGCGTATCCGCGGCCATTCGGTGTGCCAGCCGTGCGCGCCGTCGTAGGTGTGGGTGGCTTTCGGCAGGCGGTAGGCGTACCATTTGCCGCCGTCGAGCAGCATCAGGATCAAGGAGCGGTGGTCCCAGCCGATGCTCCAGACGGGGTCCTTGTCGGGGTCCGAGTTGCCGTAGAGTCCCCCGGGGCCCATCACCTCGCAGAACTGGTTTTTGCGAATCACCTTCCAGGTCTTGCCGTCCCACTCCGCAAGACAGCCGGTTGGGGTGTCGGGCGTCATTTTGGCGCCGTCCCGGTCGCCGTTGTTGGCGTAAATCAGCCTCCCCTGCCCGGAATAGAGCCCCTTGCCGTGATCGCCGGGCAGCAGCGGACCGCGGATGTCGGGCGCCGCCATGCGTCTGAACGCTTTGTTGGCGTCCTCGTAGAGCTCTCTCACCTCGAGCGTCTTGACATCCACCTCGTAAAACCCCTCTTCCATGGTGGCGTAGTAGATTTTGCGCGCCGGATCGGACAGATGCCGGGCATTGCCGGTGTGCCGCCCGTACATCTTCTCGTATGGGATCACTCTCACCTTACCCGAAGCGTCGATGGCGTACGGACCGATAAAGAGCTGATTCGACTCCCGGTGAATCATGCGGTTGGCCGGCGTTCCGCCGATGCTCTCCGGGCGCACGGTTTGCCGCAGCGCTTTATCGATTTCGTAAAGTTTGTCCGACGAACCGCCGGGCGAGTGGGGCGAATAGGTGACCACCCACAGGCGCCCCGCCCAAGGCACAACCGCCCCAGTGCCGCACTCATTCCCGTCGTTGTACATGGCCAGATGGGGATACACGCCGCTCACCGCGGCTAGTAACAAAGGCACACTAATCATTGCCCGCCTCCTGAATCACTCAAACGCTGCCGTACCTCAAAAGACCATTTTCATTCCGAACTGGAGGATGCGCGGGTCCCGCACCGAAGTAATGGTCCCGAATGTCGCGCTGCGATTGAACCCGTCCGGACCCGGGCTGGAACTGCCATTCGCCAGACCTAGGTTAGTGTGATTCGAGAAGTTGAACATTTCAAAACGGAATTGCAGCTTCACCCGTTCAGTCAGCATGGTGTCCTTCACCACGGAAACGTCGAATTTGATCGTGGCCGGGTTACGGACATCGGGTAACACGCGCCCGAGGTTTCCGTAGGTGAAATTCGGCGGGTTCACAAACTGCCGCGTATCGAACCACTGTTCGGCGGTGCGCTTGTCCAGTTTAGGGCTTTTTCCGGTGGAGTTCGGCTAGCTCGCCAGAATACGGGTTGGGCACCTGGTTGTGGAGCGCTAGTCCAAGCGACAGATACTGGAGATCAAGCTGGTTATAGTTGTAGCCGCCCGCCACCAGATGGTTGGCTTTGTTGGCCGAGTAATCCGCCTCCACCACCCACTGGCCAGGGAACTGCCTTTGCAACGACAGACTCCATTGCTGGGACATGGGAATCTTGTTGTCGGAGGGCTGGTCCCAATTCACGCTCTGCCCTAGGAAAGCGCTCGGCCCGAGCTTGGCCCCTTAAGGCTGGGTGTACGGGTAAGGCAAACCGTTCTTGAACTGAAAAGACGGCAGGTTCGTGTTGCCGCCGGGAGGCGTGTACGCCGTACTGGTGTTGGCGAAGCCCGCGGTGGAGCCGAAGAAGTCGCGGTAGAAGGTGGTTGGATAGAAGATCGAGTCGTCTCCTCGCAGCACCGTTTTTGCGTTGCCTGTCAGGTCGTCGAAGTCCGACGGAAAACGCGCCGGGATCCGGCAACCCGCCGATGCTCACGCGCGGCAAGGTGTAGTCGGGAATGCTCGGCGGCAGGCCCAGTTTGCTGATCCAGTTGCGCTCCCAGCTATAAGCCTGGAACGGAAAGTACTGGCGCGCGATGCTCAGCCGGAACTCATTCAGCATGGCCGGCGAAAAAGTGTGCGTATCGGTGATGATCCCGTTCCGGTTTTCGTAATTGTCCAGCCGGTTGCGCATGTTCGGATCCGGGTAGGCGGAAAAATACCCGTTGTCGTTGAAGTGCTTGTAATAGCTGTAGCGGACCTGCAAGGAGTTCCGGTTGCCGAAGCGGTGGTCGCCCTTGGCGGTCCACTGCTGCATGTCGCGCTTCTCGCTCACCTGTCCGAGCCAGTTGTTGGACTGGGTGTAAGGGTTGGTGGGCGCTCGATTGGGCGTCGGATAGAACGGAAGCATGTTCACCGGCACGCTGTCGAAACGCGCCGCAGGAATCACGTTGCCCACAAACGGATCGCGGAGGAACCCCGCTCCGGCGGGGTTGGCGCGCGTGGTGGCCGGATCGTAAATCGGAATCGGCCTGCCATTGGCGTCGGCCAATGGCGAGAAGTCTCCGCGGCGCATGGCTTCCGTCGGGACGCTCAAAAAATTCGAGCGGTAGCGAGAGTATTGCCACTCCTCGTAGTTGAAGAAGAAAAAGCTGCGGTCCTTGCCGTTGTACAACTTTGGAAACCAGAGTGGACCGCCGTTAATGCTGACGGCCGAAAGTTGGATGCCGCGGTCGGCGAATCCGGAGTTGGTAGGGGCGCCCTGCGATTTCACGCCTGGGGTCAAAAGCACCAGCGCCTGTAGTAGCCGAGTTCGTTGGTCGTCGTCGAAAAAGCGGCGTTGGTGGCCGCATTGGTGATTATGATCGTCGCCCCGGGCACGGTTGCTCCGGTGGCGTCAGTGACCGTGCCGGAAATGGTGCCGCGCCCCTGTTGCGCCAGCAGTGGCGCTGCTATCGGCAGCATTGTAAGGATCCTCTTCATGCCACCACCTCGGCAACGTATTGAAACAAGCCGCTGCCGGACACAAGCCGCACCAGTCTGAAATGTCCGCCCGGATCAGGAGACAAAACTTTCCCCTGCTGTTTTGATTGGGGCTTTAGATCATCAATGACGTACAGCCCAAAATTCGTGGTGCGCCCGGCGCGATTCGAACACGCGACCTTCTGGTTCGTAGCCAGACGCTCTATCCAGCTGAGCTACGGGCGCAATAACCTTTGACTTTCAGCGTACCGAATGGCGGCGACCTCCGTCAACCAGTTGGCGCTCCCGGATCCGCCGGCAGGCCGCTGGATGGAACAGCGCGGTCCGTGAGGGCGCCTGCGGCGGCGATCGCGGGTTCGTCTTGGTGACGCTGGCGGCGCCGGCCACTCATCTCCTCTTCGCCGTCATTTTGGCCGCCATATCCGTGGCGGTGATGCGTGCGGCGCCCGAGTAGGCCGCGTTTCCGCCTCGCGGCGTTTACCTTAGCCTCCTTCTGGCGCTGTTCCATATGACCCCGGCGCCGCCTCCCCGGCCGCCACTTTAATAGCCCGGAACGCCCGCTCTCCGGTACAAGTCCCGGATGCGCCGGAGTTCCTCGTCGGCTTCCGCCAACCCGAGCGACCGGATCATCTTCTCAACCGGAATCCGCGGATCGTTCGACCAAAAAATCCCCAGATCCTCTTCCGGATAACATCGGATGCCCGCCCGGTCGCCGAATTTCTCCCGCAGCGCCGCGCCCTCCCGCAGCTTTGCACTCCAGGGAACAATGGCGTAACTGAGGTCAATCTCTTGAACCAGAATCTCCTCCGGGGGCTTCACCTGTGCCGTCGTCTCCCCGGCGGGTTCAAACACCGAAGCATTATCGCGCCACGTACTGGAAACGATATAGAACCGCCCTTGCCAGGCGCGAAACGCCGGACGCGCCGTCTGCGGGGACTGTGTCGGCCAAGCCGGGGCCGTACTTCCGGCGGGCTTCTTCGCCCATCCGGTCGATGAGGCCCGCCAGTTCCGCCCCGCAAATTCCGGCCTGCTTCCCCATGAGCCGGCCTATTACCACGATAGGCGTACCGAAAGCTGCAGTTCCCGCGAAACGTTCGACTGTCCCCGCGTGTCCAGAATTCCGTCACCGCCGCCAGCCGGGTTGTTGGGGTGGTTGAACACGTTAAAGGCATCCACCGTGAACCGCAGTTCCACGCCTTCCCGGATCCGGATCCGCTTGAACAGGGAAGCATCCAGGCCCCACTGCCGCGGCCCTCCGATGTACTGGTTCACCCAAGGGTGCAGATTGGGATTGTACGTGGTCCTCTGAATCACTCCGTTGTTCAGAGGGATCCACACCGTGTTGGTGTCCCAGTACGTCGAAACCACCGTGCCAGCCGGGGCGTTGGGCGGCATGGCCGTACTGCCCCAGGGAATCAGCGGGGTCACCGCCGGCTTGTAATCCGCAGGCACTCCCATCACTCCGTTCGGCTTCCCGTTCGCGTCCACGCTGTTGATCCTGTTAGACGGAATATAGCCGTTCCACCACAAGTAGCCCGGGTAGCAGGTCCCGCTGCGGCAATCTTGAATCGGGTACTTATACCCGTACGTCCGTATCGGCTCGCCGGTCAGATTCCAGTGCGCCGTCGACAGCGTGGTGTAAGTCGAATGTAGCGTTCCCATGCCGGCCACCTGCCAGCCGCCGGCGATCTTCTCCAAAACGCCGCCCCCGTTGCGTCCAATGAACTTGCCCCGCCCGAACGGCAGGTCCACGATCCAGTTCCACCTCACCCGGTGCTTCGGTATCGAGATGTCGCGCCGGTAGTTCAACAGCCGGTTGCGCGCGTCATAATCGGCCGGCACAGCCCCCGGCATAAACTGATTGAGTTCCGGAACCGTAGAGGTGTAACCGGAGCCGCCGCTCTGGTCGCCCGCCCGCAGTGTGTTCCCCACCACGTAGCTGAGCTGAAATCCCACACCCTGGCTGTAGCGGCGCTCCAGGTTCATCTGCACCCCATGGTAGTTCGACCATCCGCTCTTCCTGTACTCCACCAGCGGCCCATAGGTGGTCTGATCGAACGCCCGAGTGGCTACGTTGGCGTAAAGCCCGGTGGGCAGCGGATTCCTTGTGGTGGCGTACCAGATGTAGGCCGGTGTGGCATCGTTGTACGAGTACACCTGCGTCTGGTTGCTCCCGTGGTTGCCCACATAGCCCGCCCGAAACACCGTACTGCGCATCACCTCCTTCTCCAGAGTGAAGTTCCAGTCCTGCACTTTCGCCGTCGGCTGCTTCGGGGTGAAGTAGTAGTTGGACGTCTGTCCCGGCGTAAGCGGCACCGGCTTGTCCGCCGCAATCGCATCCTTGCTGTTCAATCCGGCGATGATGGTCGGGACCGATCGCAGACCATAGTTGGCGATTCCGTCGGGCGACTCTGAGGCATAGCTCAAAGCGAAGTTCTGGTAGGTCACCGTGAACGGAGTCGCCGCCGCCGACTGGTCCATCCAGCTATACAGCCCCTCGTTGAAATACGACACGCTATAGCCGCCCCGCATCACGACACTCCGGGCGCCGTCCCCCAGTCTGTACGCCAGCCCGAGGTGCGGTCCCCAGTCCTTCCAATTGTTGTACACCCCTTTGGACGGCAGCCCTCCATCCCGGTATGAGCCGAACTTCACGCCGATTTGTGAAAAATTCTCGATCTCCGCCCGAGTGAGAAGTCCCAGCCCGTAAAGCTTCTCCAGCGGCTGGCTCAACAAAATGGTGCGGCTGGAGCGGTCGAAGCCGGGAACGTAGACCCCTTGCTTTTCACCCATCGAAGGCGTGAGCTGCCAGCGCAGCCCCAGGTTGAGCGTAAGCCGGGACGAAGCTTTGATGTTGTCCTGAAAGTAAAATGCGTGCTCCTGCCTCCGCAGATCGAAAATTCCCTTGCGGCGCGGCGCCGAGTAATGGGCGATGCCGAGAAAAAGATTGGCCAGATTATGTCCCGTCCGGGTCGCGCCTAGCGGCGCGGTGCGGGAACTCGCCGGGTCGTACAGCGCCGTGGCCGGCGTATTGAAGTAGACTGTGCCGGCGCCGAACACCTGTTGTGGCAGGGTCGTCAGTTTGTCGTAACGCATCTGCGCCCCGAACTGGAACTCGTGTCTTCCGAAAATCTTGGTCGTATTGTTACTGAAGATGTAATAGGAGTGGTCGTACATGTTGGTGAACGTCGACCTCAGATAGTGCGAGGGCGTCAGGCCGATTTCGGAAATGTAGGGCAAGCCCTTCAGTTTGAATGGATTGGGTAGTCCAAGCTGGTCCGCGTAGCTTACCTTCGGGTCGCCCGTGCTCGAAAGCCGGTAGGCGTTGGAGTAAGTGGCCAAAAACTCGTTAAACAGCGTCGGCGAGAAAGTGTGCACCCAGGACATCGCCGTGCTCCGGTTCAGGCTGTCGTGCGCGCCCCAGTTGCCGATCCCGTCCTTGGCTGGGATGTTGCCCGACGATGTGTAAATGGCAAACTGCCGGTCCACGCGCCCCTCGGTGTGCCGCACGTAAAACTGGTCGCGATCCGTAAAACGGTGGTCGATGCGCGTGGTCACCGTCCACTCGTTCCTGTTATCCGGCGCAGGTCCGAACCAGTTGTTCTCCAGCAGCGGATTGCGGTCCGGAAAGGTCGGCTCCGGCATCACGCTGAACAAATACTTCGCCAGCGGACTCATGCGCTTAGGGTCGATGACGTTTAGCTTTCCCCCGTAGGAAAAAGGCTGCCGCGCCCAGGTCTGCGTGTTCGTGGTCCAGGGGTCGTAAATCGTGATTAGCCTACCTTGCGCGTCCAGCAGCCCGCTGAAATCGCCGTTTCTCATGGCCATCGTCGGAACACGGCTGGCCAGTGAACCCGGCGTGCTGGCTCGATATCCCTCGTAGGCAGAAAAAAAGAAGGTGCGGTTCCTGCCGTTGTATAGCTTCGGGAGGAACACCGGCCCTCCCAGGTTGGCGCCGAATTCGTTCCGGCTCAGTTCCGGAATCTGGCCGAAGTCGGTCCGGCGGCGCGCCTTGCCGTAGGCGTTGTTCCGGTTGGTCTCAAAGACCGCGCCGTGAAGCTGATTGGTTCCGCTCTTGGTGGACATCACAATCGTCGTCATTCGCGGATTCTTCGCCGAATGCGCGTTGTTCTCCACCTTGAACTCCTGAATCGTGTCCAGCCCCGGCGGCCGCGGAATGGTCCCCTCATTCCACATCGACTGCTCCAGCACCGCCCCATCCAGGTAGTAATTGTGCGCTCCCGCCATCATGCCGAACGACCGCACCTGGATGTTCGCGCCGGGAACCGGATTCTCCATGCCAGGAACCGTGCTCAGCAGCAGCTCAATGGAGCGCCCGTTGATGGGCAACTGCTCGATGCGCCGCCGCTCGAGCACATGGCCCAGTGTCGGGCTGTCCACCACCACCATAGGAGCCGCCTCCGCCGTAACCGTAATCTTCGTTTCGGTGGCGCCCGGCTGGAGCACCGCATCGAACACCGTGCTCTGCTGCACCTGGACCCGCACTGGAACCTCCAGTGTCTGCATGCCTCCAAACGCCACCGTCAGCACGTATTCCCCCGGTATCACGGACGGAAATACATAGACGCCCGCTTCGTTGGTCAGCGTCCGCAGCGGGATGTTGGTAGCCTTACTGGTCAGCTCCAGCGACGCCCCTGGAATGACCGCACCGGTCTGGTCTCGCACCGTGCCCCGCACGCTGCCGCTGCCGGACTGCGCGCGAAGGCTGCCGGTCAGTGCCAGGATGAGCCCCATGCCGCACAGGACAAACGCCAGCCTGTGAAGAGTTCCCTTGCAGATTCGCATCGCTCACCTCCCACACGGGATGTTCACTATGTGAACGGGCCAGTTCACCTGCCTGGCTCATTTTTACCGCGCCCGACCCGGCTGTCAAGAGAATTTTGAGGTCTCTGATCCGCCGGTAGGCCGCTGGATGGAAAAGCGCAGCCCGTGAGGGCGCCTGCGCCTGCCATGGGCCGCCCGGGCCTTGCTGACGGATCAGGGCGCTCTCTGTGACTCGGGTTCGAGCCAAATCGCCTGCCCCCGGCAGGCGGAAGCGTAGCATCAATTACGGAGGAAGCAGTCACGCTCAGCTTCCGGATTCGGACGTCTTTTGGCCCGTCGCGCCCGCCGGAAAGCGCGTGAACGGCATCACGGTGTTGTAGTCGGCTGAAGGCATGGCTTCATTCCCGGCGATGCCTTCCTGCGTCATCAGATGCGGATAGGTGCGGCTCAAGCCGGTGGGGCGGTGTTCGTCGTGAATATCGACCATCAGTCTGTGCTTGCCCGCAAGTTCCACAGCGTCGTATAGCCACTTGGTCCAAAACTGGCTTCCCACGTTGACGAACCCGAACTTCACGCCCGCCACGCCCCACTGTTGGCAAAGCGGCAGTATGGAGGACAACTGTCTCTCCAATGCACGCCGATTCACATATAGCAGCACGCCGACACCGTTCTGCTTCGCGTAGCGGATGACCTCAGGAAGATCGAGGCCCTGATACTCCGGCTCGCGCGGCAAGTGCAGCGGGTCGGCTTTTACGCTGCGGGCGTCGGCATAGGACATACGCCCGCTCCCGGCGGTCAAACGGATCTCCACCTGCCCATCCGGCGAAAGGACGGACACCGGATCCGCAGCGCTCAGGAGAGCCGAAGCGGAAAGAAGAACCGGCAAGAAACGACTGTGATCCACAGGGAAATGCTATCGAATGCGGCAGGCGGGGCGCAGGGCGCGGCTAGGTAGAATGAAATCATGAGTGTGTTAACCATCGCGGGGCGCGAGTTTCGGTCCCGTCTGTTTGTCGGAACGGGCAAGTACCGGAGTTTTGAAGAGATGCGCCGCTGTCACGAGGCGAGCGGCGCGGAAGTCGTCACTGTCGCCGTTCGCCGCGTCAATCTGACGGACCGCTCCAAGGAATCGCTGCTGGACTATATCGACCGCACGAAGTTCTTCATCCTGCCGAATACGGCCGGCTGCTATACCGCTGACGAGGCGATCCGCACGGCTCGGCTGGCCCGCGAAGTCGGGCTTTCGCATTGGGTGAAGTTGGAAGTAATCGGCGATGAGAGAACGCTGTTCCCGGATGTGCAGGGCTTACTCGAAGCCACGCGGGTTCTGGTGAAAGAAGGATTCGTCGTATTGCCTTACACCAATGACGACCTGATCACGGCGCGGCGGCTGATTGATGCCGGTGCGTCGGCGGTGATGCCGCTCGCGGCGCCCATAGGCTCGGGCATGGGAGTTCAGAATCCCGCGAACCTGCGCATCCTGCGGGAGCTGATCACTGAAGTCCCTCTCATCGTGGACGCCGGCGTAGGCACCGCCTCGGACGCCGCGATTGCCATGGAGTTGGGCGCGGACGGCGTGCTGATGAATACAGCCATTGCCGCAGCGCAGGATTCGGTCAAGATGGCTGAAGCCATGAAGTACGCCGTGGAAGCTGGCCGCCTGGCGTACGAAGCCGGCCGCATGCCGAAGCGGCTCTACGCGTCCGCAAGCAGCCCTGTAGAAGGCCTCCTCCGCTAATTTCGGGGACAGGCAACGCAACCCCCAAATTCCCGGTCCGAACGAGTTTTCCGGCTCACGCCCACGGGAGCGCCTCGCTGCGATCCGAACCGAAGCGCGTGCGCAGAATTCTCAGCCGTGCACAGATCGGGACGTGCCCAGAGCCCAAAGCCCTTTAGCCGCAGTCGCTTAGAACGCTCTTTTGGCCGGTGAGTTTACAGTGTGAGGTTGCCCTACGCTGCCGACATGACTCATCCCCCGGCTTCACCCTGGGTGATACCGAGGGCAATTTGGGGGTTGCGTTGCCTGTCCCCGAAATTAGCCGGTGGGGGCTAGGTCTTCGAGGGCGATCTCGGCGACGCCGGGGATGGCGCTGACCACCCGGCGGACTTCGTCGGCTTGTTCGAAAAAGCTGCCCTTTATGGTCACGGCGCCGCCGGCGGCTTCTACCTCAACTTCCAGGTTTGAGGTGAATGGATTGACGGCGAGTTCGGCTTTCACTCTGCTCGCCAACGCCAAGTCCCGAAGGATGGCGCGGGCCTCGGGAGAGAACTCAAAGTACGCTTCCCTCGTCATTCCCGCTACCAACCGGCAGGCTTGATCGATGTCGATGTATTCGAGGTTAATGATCAAGTCGTACAGCGAAGGGTCCTCCCAGTCGAGCCCGTACAAGTAGCGCGTCCACTTGCGCCGCTCTTCATCCATCTTTTGGATGTGGGCGATTACTTCCGGACGGCTCAGGCGCAATTGCTGCTGCGCCATTCGGATGCGGTATTCAAGCGGGGCAATGATGCGCAAACGCAGTACGCCGATCCCGCCCTTCAGCAACAGGTGCCCGCCCAAACCGTGATAGATGACGCGCCCTTCTTTGACCTCCTCGGTAAGCGCAGCCTGAATCAGCGCGAGGTAGATATATTTCCGGTGATTGAAAGTGCCCATCGCGCTCGGCGGCTGATCGAGTGCGGCGCGCAGATCCTGCTCTCGAATCCCCCGCGCCGCGGCTCTCTGAACGATCTCTTCCCGCCCGACACAGCGGAAGCCCAGCTTGTAGCTCAGGCACTCGGCGAGCGTCTTTCCTCCGCTATAGGTGCCCCTCGAAATAGTGATGACCGACATGGAACCGTTCTCCTTTCACATGCGCTTTCGCGCCGCAATCACTTCCCCCCGGCTGTTTACGATTCTGACTTCCAGCGCCATCCCGCCGTTCAGCGCGTGGGTGGCGCACGCAAAACAAGGATCGTAGGCCCGGAAAGCCATCTCGATCCGGTTCAACAACCCGTCTGTGATCTCGACGCCGCTGCGAATCAGACCTGCGGCGGCTTTGCGGATCGACATGCAAATGGGAGCGTGGTTGTTCGTCGTCCCGACGATGAGATTCACTGCCTTGAGGATGCCCCGCTCGTCCGTAATGTAGTGGTGGTAGAGAGTTCCGCGCGGCGCTTCCACGCAGCCCACCCCCTCGGACGGCGTGGCGGTCGGAATGGTGCGAATCTTCGACGAAAGAATCTCTTCGTCCTCGGCCAACTCGGCCGCCCTTTCGGCCGCGTACATAATCTCGATCACCCTCGCCCAATGAGTGGCCAGAGTCTGATGAACCGGCTTGCCGCCAAGGGTGTCGTACATCTTCTCGTATTCCTGTTGCGCCAAAGGCGTCGCCATGCCATCGGCGGCGTTGAGGCGAGCGAGCGGCGTCGCCCGGTACAGCCCCGAGTCTTTGCCCTCCACGAAGCCTTTCCAACCCACGTTTTTAAGAAAAGGGAACTTCAGATAGGTCCATGGCTCGACGTGCTCGCTCAAAACCTCCAAGTAGTCCCGCGGATGGTATTTCACAAACTCCTGCCCGTCCGGATCCACCACCCGGATCATGCCGTCGTAAAAGTTCACCTTATTGGCGGCGTCGACGACGCCCATCGAATAGAGACGGTGGGCGTAGGCGTCGCTCAGAATCAGCTCGACATAAGCGCGGTTTTTCAAAACGACGCTATCCAGCACCTGGAGCGTGAACTTGGCGAACTCCAGGAAATAGCTGGTGTGCTCGCGAATCTCGTCCCTTTCTTGCGGCGTGAGAGGCTTCGCCACCCCGCCAGGCAGCGCCGTCACCGGGTGGATCGCCTTACCGCCAATGAGCGACACCACCCGCTGCGCGCGCTTGCGCGCTTCGATCACCTTGCGGCCGGCTTCAAGACCGACCTTCTTCACCACTCCCAGGATGTTCCGCTCCGCGGGCGGAGCGTCCGGCCCGACCACAAAGTCCGGCCCGCCCAGAGCGTAAAAGTGAAGCGTGTGATCGCCGAAAAAGAACGCCGAGTAGAGCAACTCCCGCAGTTTCTTGGCCGCCGGCGGAGGATCCGCCTGATACACGGCGTCGCAAGCCTTGGCGCTGGCCATGTGGTGCGCCTCCGGGCAGACGCCGCAAATGCGCGTGGTGATGCGCGGCATTTCTTCCACCAGACGCCCGACGCAGAACTGCTCGAACCCGCGGAGCTCGGGCACCTGAAAGTAACAATTGCCGAGCGAGCCGTCTTCGTTGAGAAACAGCGTAATCTTGCCGTGCCCCTCCAGCCGGGTGATGGGATCGATGGTGATCTTTCGCATGGCTTTACCCCCCGTTGCGCTTTGAGTGCAGCATGGAAGCGGGAACGGTGAAACGGTAGAAAGTCCCCGCCGGATCCGGGATTTGGTCCAGGATCCACTGGATCTCGCCCGGATCTTGGGAATCGATCACGCTGGCCAGCGCGCTGACCATCTTGGAACCTTGGTCGGCCACGCGGGGCGGCGGGCCGTAACAACCCCGGCAAGGCATGTTGGCCTTTACGCACAACGCCCCGCACCCGCTTCTCGTCGCCGGTCCCATGCAAACGATGCCTTGGTCCAGCAGGCACTCGTCGGGTTTCGCTTCGATTTCCCAAGGACGGTGGAAGCGTTTCAGCCGCTTCTCGTGCCGGACGCGGCCGCACTCATCGCAGCATGACTTTTCTCCAGCTCCCAGCATGGAACCAGGAGGCGGCAGCGGCTTGCCTTCCATGATCACCGCAAGCACCGCCGCAATCTGCGGCGGCTGCGGCGGACAGCCCGGAATGAAGTAGTCCACATTCACCACTTGCGCCAGCGTCTTTACAGACTCGTAAAACTCCGGGATTTCGAGTTCGCCCTCCGGCACGTTGACGCGGGTCTGCGGGCGAACGCCTTCCGCTCCCACGGTGCTCGGCGATCCGTGGTAGACCCACTGGAGAATGGCCTCCCGCGAAGTGAGGTTCGCCAGACCGGGGATGCAGCCGTCGGAGGCGCAAGAGCCGAACGCTACCAGAAGCTTGGATTTCCGGCGGAGCAGCCGCGCCATGCTTTCGTTTTCGCTGGTGCGGATGGCCCCGTTAAACAGGCAGAGGTCAATGCCGCCGTCCGGCATGGCTTCCACGTCCTTGTACTTGAAGTCCATCGCGCACGGCCAGAAGACAAGATCGAAGAACGCGGCCACGTCCAGGATCTTTTCCTCGACGTCCAGGACCGCGATTTCGCAGCCTCCGCAGCTTGCCGCCCAGTACAACGCCAGCTTGGGTTTGCTCATACGGCCACCTCCTGCTCGCAGCCGCGCGCTTCCACCAGAAACGTCGCCAGCGTCATGGGACCGAGCTTCCGGACTTCTTCTGTGAACTCGCTTGAGACGCGCGCGAACTTCTCTCCCTCGCTCGCCGAAATCCACTCGAGGCGCAAGCGGCGCTCGTCGATTCCGAAGTCGCGCAGAATGCGCTTCAACAGCAGCACCCGCCGCAGAGCCTTAAAGTTTCCTTCCTGATAATGGCAGTCTCCCGGATGGCAGCCCGCCACCAGGACGCCATCCGCCCCCAACTGGAAAGCCTTGAGGATCAGTTCCGCATCCACCCGCCCGCTGCACATGATGCGAACGATGCGCAGGTTGGGCGCGGACTTCAGCCGGCTCACGCCAGCCAGGTCGGCGCCCGAATAAGCACACCAATTGCACAGGAAGCCGACGATGCGCGGTTCAAACTCTCCCATGCGCCACCTCCTTGCTATACGGCCAAAACGCCTTCCAATTCGGCTTCGATTTGCTGCTGGCTGAAACCGAAGCCCGTGATGGCTCCCGACGGGCATGCCGCGACGCAGGTTCCGCAGCCTTTGCAAATGGCGGCGTTCACCCGCGAGACCTTCTCGTCTTCGATGAACTCGATGGCGTGGTAAGGACAAAGGCTATTGCACATCCGGCACCCGCCGCAGAGCGATTCGTCCACCTCAGCCCGCACCGGGTCGATCTCCACGCTGCCTTTGGCGATTCCGCCCAGCATCCGCGCCGCCGCGGCGCTCGCCTGCGCCACGGTGTCCGGGATGTCTTTCGGCCCTTGCGCGCAGCCGGCTACGAAAACCCCGTCGGTCGACGTCGCCACCGGATCCAACTTGGGATGGCGCTCCAGAAGGAAGCCGTCGGGGCTGCGGCTTAACCCGAACAGCCTGCGGACGGCTTCGATGTCGCCCTGTGGTTCGATGGCGTTACACAGGATCACCATATCCACGGGGATTTCGCGGAAGCGCCCGATGAGAGTGTCTTCGCAGCGCACGAGCAGCGCGCCTTCCTCTTGCTGTGACCAGGAAGACCGCACCACCTCAGCCACCTTGCCGCGGATGACATTCATGCCTTCGTGCAGAACCCGGGAATAAAACTCCTCGTAACCCTTTCCGAATGCGCGCAGGTCAATGTAGAAGTTGTAGACTTCGGCGCGGGTGCGGTCTTTCACCAAATGCGCGAATTTCAACGCGTACATGCAGCACACGCGCGAGCAGTAACGGTGGTGGTTTTCGTCACGCGAGCCAACGCAGTGGATGATGGCCACGGCGCGGGGCTCAGTGCCGTTGGCCAGCAGGATCTTGCCTGCCGTCGGACCGGTGGCGGCCAGCATCCGCTCGAACTCGAGCGCCGACAGGACGTTGTCGTAAACGCCATAGCCGTACTGCGCCATGCGGGCGCCGTCGAAGATGCGGTAGCCGGTGGCCACCAGGATCTGCCCAACCTTGACCGTGACCGTTTCGTCCTTCATGCCATGGTCGACGGCTTTGGGCTCGCAGATCCGCGCGCACTCCATGCACTCCACGCAGACTCCGCAATTCAAGCAGCGGCTGGCCTCGCTCACAGCCTCCTGGTCGCTGTAACCCAACTCCACTTCGCGGAAGTCGTGCTTTCGTTCGGCGCCGGGGAGCTTTCGCATGGGAACCCGCTCCACACGTTGGATATCCCGGTAGAGGGGAGCATAGGAATGCGGGCGGAACGATTCGCCTCTGCGGTACCGGGGCTGCACCATGTGGGTCTTGAAGTCCCGCAAGGGTTCGCCCCGCAAATACTTGTCGATGGACTCCGCCGCCCGCTTGCCCATTCCCATAGCGGAGATGACGGTGGCCGGTCCCAGACAGGCGTCGCCGCCCGCGAATACGCCCCGGCGGGTGGTTTCGAGCGTCTCCGCGTTCACCTGGATCGTGCCGTCCCGCGATACGGCGATTCCTTCCAAGGCGGAGGCCAACATCTCCGTGCCGGGACGCTGGCCGATGGCCACAATGATGCTGTTGAACTCCAACTCGAACTCCGACCCGGGCACCGGAATGGGACGCCGCCTGCCGCTAGCGTCCGGTTCTCCCAGCTCCATGCGGATGCAACGCAACCCGGTCACTCGTCCGTCGCGAGTGATCACTTCCTCGGGAGCGGTGAGATAGGCGATGGAGACTCCTTCCGCTTCGGCATCGGCGATCTCTTCCGGCAAAGCGGGCATCTCCCCGCGGCTGCGCCGGTAGAGGATGGTCACCTCCTTGGCGCCCACGCGAATGGCGGTTCGCGCACAGTCGATGGCGGTGTTCCCCCCGCCGATCACCGCCACGCGGTCGCCCAAAGGATTCGGAATTCCCAAGGCAGTGCGAGCCAGAAAAGCGGTGCCTTGGAAGACGCCCCGGGCATTCTCGCCGGGCACGCCGAGCGGCAACCCTTGGTGGGCGCCAATGGCAAGAAACACGGCTTGGAACCCTTGAGCTTCGAGATCCCGGAACGTGAAATCCCGTCCGAACCGCCGGTCGGTGAGAATGCGTACTCCCATGCGGCGTATGTAGTCGATCTCGAAATTCAGAAGCCGCTTGGGCAGCCGGTACTCGGGGATGCCAACCGCCAGCATCCCTCCCGGCGCGGGCAGCGCCTCGAAAATGGTCACCGGGTATCCGCGCAACGCCAAATCATGCGCGCAGGTCAAACCCGCCGGCCCGGCGCCGATGATCGCCACCGGCTCGTTGTAACGCACGGCAGGTTCGGGCGGCTGAATCTCAAATTCGTGCGCCATCTCCCAGTCGGTGAGGAAGCGCTTCAGATGCTGAATGGCGACCGGCTTGTCCACGAAGCCCCGGTTGCATTCGGTTTCGCAGGGGTGATAACACACCCTGCCGCAAATCACCGGCAGCGGATTCTTGGAGCGGATCAACCGGATGGCTTGCTCGAACTTCCCCGCCCGGATCAACGCGACATAGCCCGCCGCCTCCTGCCCGATGGGGCACGCCTCCTTGCAAGGCGGGCGCTCCTGCTTGTCGATTACGTAAGTGTTCGGCACGGCTTGGGGGAACGCCTTATGGATGGCGGTGCGCCCGGAGCGCATCTCGTCGAACCAGTTGGGCACTTCCACCGGGCACACTTTGGTGCAGTCTCCGCAGGAGGTGCACTTGTCGGTCACGTACCGCGCCCGCTTGTGAATCGTGACGGTGAAATTGCCCACATACCCTTCCACTTTCGTCACGTCGCTCAGCGTCATCAGGTGGATATTCTTGCGGTGCGAGACCGACACCATCTTCGGGGTGAGTATGCAAGAGGCGCAGTCTAGCGTCGGAAAAGTCTTGTCGAATTTCGCCATTTGCCCGCCGATAGTGGACTGCCGTTCGACGAGGTAGACTTCGCCGCCTCCCTCGGACAACTCCAGCGCAGCCTGTATGCCGGCGATGCCCGCTCCCACCACCAATACATTGGGGTTCATCGCTTCGACTCGCGGGACCAAGGGCTGGTGCCACGCCACGCGCCGTATCGCCGCGCCCACCAATGCCATCGCCTTCACCGTCGCCGCATCGCGGTGGTCGTGGATCCAGGAGCACTGTTCGCGGATGTTCGCCATTTGGAACAAGTAGCGGTTCAACCCGCCGTTCTCGCATGCCCTCCGGAACGTGAGTTCGTGCATCTGCGGCGAGCAGGCGGCCACCACCACCCGGTTCAATCCGAAGTGGTTGATGTCCTCGCGAATCATCTCCTGGCCGGGATCCGAGCACATAAAGCGGTAGGCGCGGGCCACTGCCACGCCCGGCTGCCGCTCAGCGAAGTCCCTGACCGCCTCCACGTCCACCGTCTGCGCTATGTTTACGCCGCAATGACAGATGTAAACGCCGATTCGCACATTTCCGTTTGTGCTCATGACCGCCTCCCCGCGCCCGCCGCCTGCGCCAGCGGCTCGAAGTTCCGTTCGAGCCCCAGAGCAGCATCCGAACAGCCGAGCGCCATGCCGAGCAATTGGGTGAAAAACAGCACCGGCACGCGGTAGTTGCGCCGGAATTCCATGTTCACCCGCTTCTGGTACGCCTCCAGATTCACCTGGCACATCGGGCAGGTTGTGACAATGCAAGAGGCGCCGTTCTCAACGGAGCACCCCAATAACTCGTCCACCAAGTGCAGCGCCACTTCGGGGAAAGTCGTCATCAGCATTCCGCCGCAGCAACGCGTCTTCAGAGGGAAGTACACTGGCTTCGCTCCCAGCCTCTCAAAAAGGCGGTCCATCGCCACCGGGAACTCGCTGTCGTCGAAGCCCCGCTCCGGGCGCACGATCTGGCAGCCGTAATAAGGCGCGAAATGGATGCCTTCGAGCGAATGTTTGGCGGAAAGCGCGATCACCTCGACGCCGATGTCGTTCACCAGCACGTCCAAGGGATGGCGGACGTTGACCGTGAGGTTGTAGCTCAATCCGGCCTGGCTGAGCAGGCGGTCTACTTTCGTCTTGAGGTCCCGGCCCTCCTTGAGAAACCGGTTGGTCTTTAGTAAGACGGTGTAACAAGCGCTGCACGGCGCCACTACGTCCCGGCATCCGTTGCGCTCAGCGATGGCGAGATTCCGGGCGCTGATGGCCACCGACGCCGCCTCCGCCACGCTCATATAAATGGTGGCGCCGCAGCAATTCCAATCCGGCAGTTCCTTCAACCTCACGCCGAGCGCGCTGAACACCGCCCGCAGACTCTCGTCATAAGCCCTGCCCGAAGACTCAAGGCTGCAACCCGGATAGTATAGGTATTCCATCTGGACCTCCTCCGGAACTCACCCCACAGCCTTGTAGCCCACCATCTCCGGGCCATACTCGACGGCCTCCCGGCTTACGGGCAGCCGCAGTTCTGATGCTGCGCGGAGGATGGACCGGATGTCGCGGACGCCGCGGATCTTGCGCGGCCAGAGCGTGACCCGCCCCTTGCGCAACATCTTCCAGCCCAGCGGAGCCATCCGAATCAATTCCCATGGGCGGCGCCACAAGTAGTAGCGAATGAGCAAAAGGATCTCGTGGTTCCGCCCATAGCGGTTCACGTTAGACACAAAAGCCTGCGACAAGCGGTAGGCGGGAAAGCGCCCGGGGTAAAGGCCGGCCTCTATCGCCGTGCGCTTCAGTGAGTACAACAAGTCGGTAATCTTGATGCCTTGCGGGCAGCGCGTCGTGCACATATAACAGGACGCGCAAATCCAGATGGTTCGGCTCCGGAAAATCTCCTCCATCTGTCCTGCCCGGAATAACGCGATGACTTGCCGGGGCGAGATGTCCATGGCATAACTCACCGGACAACTGCCGGTGCAAGTTCCGCATTGCAAGCACCGGCTGATGCGGTCTCCTCCAGGCACCAGAGAGGCTTGTTCGAGGAATCGCTTACGCAGGTGGGCTTCTCCGGGGGGGAGCAAGCCTGGCACGAGAGCAGCTTGCGGCATAAAACCACACCTCCCAAGCTCAGCGCAAAAACTCCGGTTTCCACGGCTCGGCGCCCTGTCCGAAGTGCCGCGGATATCGCACCACCATCTCGTATTCAGCGGTGAGCGCCATTTGGTGAGAAAACTCCCAGTCGGCAAGGTAGCGGAACATCATCTGCCCGCTCAGGTCTTTGGCCTTTTCGGCTGCTCTCAGGTAATACTCATGGGAGCGGCGCTCCTCGTCGATGGCGAACGACAGGATGTCCCTTAAAGAGCGCTGCTCCCGCAAAGCCGAGCAGGAGAATTCCCGGGGAAGCTGGGAGCGCGGCAACTCCAACGGAACTTCGGGAAAGCGCTCCCGGTATGCGGCTTCGAGGATCCGCTGATGTTGCGATTCCTCCTTGGCCAACAGCTCGATCTTCTGGCGGACCAAAGGGTTATCCACCCTCTTGGCGAGTTCGGTGTAAACGGCGAATGCGTCGGCTTCCGCCCGGATGGCGATGCCCAACGCCTCCAGCGCGGTAAGATCCTCTGCCGCCATGGCCCCACCCCCTTTCTACCTCTCGAGCGCCCGGTGACCGGTCAGGCGTTGGCTGAGGCGGCTTGAATCTCGGCGAGCTTCGGCTGCATGACGTCCACGAGTTCTTTCACTGCTCCGGCGCTCTTGTGCAAAGCAGCTCTTTCCTCATCGGTCAGCTTCACCTCGAAGACCTGTTCGATGCCATTCGCGCCCAACTTCACGGGCACTCCGACAAAGACGCCGCTGATCCCGTATTCGCCTTCGAGATACGCCGAGCAGGGCAGAACGCGCTTGCGGTCGAGCAGGATGGCTTCCACCATTTCCACGGTGGCGGCTGCGGGGGCGTAATAAGCGCTGCCGGTCTTCAAGTACTTGACAATCTCAGCGCCTCCGTCGCGAGTCCTCTGAACGATCCGTTGCAAGGTGGCTTCGTCCAACAGGTCCGTCACCGGAATGCCGGCTACGCTGGTGTAGCGCACCAGCGGCACCATCGTATCGCCGTGCCCGCCGAGCACCATGGTCGTCACGTCGGCCACGGAGACGTTCAGTTCCCGCGCCAGGAAAGTGCGGAACCGGGCAGTGTCCAGGATCCCTGCCATTCCCATGACGCGGCGCTTCGGAAATCCGCTCACGGCGTACGCCACCTGGCACATGGCGTCCAGCGGATTGGCCACCATGATGAGTATCGCGTTGGGCGAGACTTTCACCGCCCGTTCCACCGTCTCTTTGACAATGCCGAAGTTGGACCACAGAAGGTCGTCCCGGCTCATGCCCGGCTTGCGAGGCATGCCGGCGGTGAAGACGACGACGTCGGAATTGGCCGTTGGCTCATAATCATTCGCTCCGGTGACCAGGACGTCGACGCTCGCAATCGGGCTCGATTGGAGTATGTCAAGAGACTTGCCTTGCGGAATGCCCTCGACGACATCGACCATGACGACGTCGGCAAGTCCGGTCTCCGCCAGCCGGACCGCGCAACTGGCGCCGACATTTCCGGCGCCCACAATCGTAACCTTCTTTCGCATAACCAATCACTCCCTCTTTGCAGAGATGCCGGATTATGTTTACGCCGTCGCCGCCCGTACTTCCATGTTCTCTACAATGGCGGCGGCGAATTCACTGGTCTTGAGCTTGACAGCTCCCTCCATCTGCCGGTGGAGGTCATAGGTCACTCGCTTCTGCCGGATGGTCTCGGTGATGCCCCGTTCGATGAGCTGGGAAACCTCCTTCCAACCGATGTACTGGAACATCATCGAGCCGCAGAGGATTACGCTGGAGGGATTGACGAGGTCCAGGCCGGCGTATTTCGGCGCCGTTCCGTGAGTCGCCTCAAAAACGCCGTGTTCGTCGCCCAAGTTGGCGCTCGGCGCCATGCCGAGGCCGCCCACTTGCGCCGCACAAGCATCGGAAAGGTAGTCGCCGTTCAGGTTGGGCGTGGCAACCACGTCGTACTCTTCTGGCCGAAGTAATACCTGTTGGAACATCGAATCGGCAATGCGATCCTTGATGATGATCTTGCCGGCGGGCGGTTCGGGACCGGCGTCCGCCTCGGCTATGCAGGCATCCCGGAACTCCTCCCGGGCAAGTTCATAGCCCCAGTCGCGAAACGCCCCTTCGGTGAACTTCATGATGTTGCCCTTGTGGACCAGCGTCACGCTCCGGCGGCCGTTCTCCAACGCGTATTGGATAGCGCGCCGGATGAGGCGCTTGGAGGCGCGGGCGCTCATCGGCTTGATGCCGATGCCGGATTCAGGCGAGATTTTCTTGCCGAATTCGGCATTGATGAAGCCGATCACCTTCTGAGCTTCAGGCGTACCGGCTTTCCATTCGATGCCGGCGTACACGTCCTCGGTGTTCTCGCGGAAGATCACGACGTCGAGCAGTTCGGGCCGCTTCATCGGCGATGGGACGCCGGGGTAGTAGCGGACCGGCCGCATGCAAACGTAGAGGTCCATCAACTGCCGCAAGGCCACATTCAGACTGCGGATGCCGCCCCCCACGGGGGTGGTCAACGGTCCTTTCACAGCTATGCGGAAATGCCGTATGGCGTCGAGGGTTCCTTGGGGAAGCCAATCGTTGAACAGCTTGGCCGCCTTCTCGCCGGCGTAAACTTCGTACCAGGCGACCTTCCTCCGCCCGCCGTAAGCCCGCCTTACGGCGGCGTCAAAGACGGTTTGCGCAGCCCGCCAAATATCCGGGCCGGTTCCGTCCCCTTCGACGAAGGGGATGATGGGATTGTCCGGAACAGAGAAACGTCCGTCCCGGACGGTAATCGCCTCACCATCACTAGGCGTGGGATGATTTTTAAAGAACTCCATATCCGGCTCCAAATCCAGCTTTGGTCAGCCGGAGTTAAATCCCGCGTCCGCCCGCCCCTCAGCGGATGGCGCCCGCAGGACAGCCCCTTGGTTTCAGAGATCCAGTCTCTTATGTCAGGATTCCCTGCCCCCAACTATACCAGCATGCCCGCGCGGGCACAATAGATTTTCGGATCTTTAACAATTTTCTGAACTTTTTTCCTCTTCTTCAGCCGCCTCCGCACCAGCCTTGCGCGCCTCTATGATCAGTTGGCGCGCCTGATCAGCAACTTCCCGAGCCACCTGGATCTCCACCGGCAGGCTCGGATAGGGCCGTGTCTCCACGCGGATGGGCTGAATGCCGTTGGCGATCAGCATCCCTTCGATCGCCAGAAGTTCGCTCTCCGAAGCGCCGCTCGCCGCGGTGTACACAGTCACAGGGTCGAGCACCGGCGACGGATCGGCGCCGGCCATGTCGCCTTCTATTTGAATCGAATCGACAAGTTCCTCGGCACGGGCGGCGTCCGCCGCGGCCACTCGGACCTCCACCGTGCCTGTCACTACGCCCGGAGAGGAATCGTCCACAACAACGGAGGCAATGCCCTCGCCTGCGAGAACCTCCTGAATCTCTTCCGCGTCTTCTCGTGCGGTGGCGTCTGCCGACCGGAATACGGTGATCATTTCAGCGTTCTCGTCCATGCTTCGAGCATACAGCCAATGACGCCCGCTGGTAGAATCGAATTAAGGAGTCATACCATTTATGCCCGAAGATAATGATGTTGCAGGCCGTTTGTTGTGGTTTTTCGCCGGCGCGCTGATAGGCGCGGGCGTGGCTCTGCTTTATGCCCCGGCGTCCGGCCGGGCGACCCGCCGTTTCATACGCCGCAAGGCGGAAAAGGGCGGGCAGGCTTTGGCCGAGTCGGGCCGTGAGTGGATGGAGAAAGGCCGCGAACTTTACGAGAAAGGCCGCCAAATGGCGGACGAGGCCGCGGAGATGTTTGATCGTGGCCAGAAACTCGTAGAGTCATAGGCTAGGCTTCGTAACCCAACGGAACCGTCCTGCCGCGCTTGCTCAAGGCGTGTGCGCCAGGGCGGTTTTCTTTTAGGCGGAGGATGGAATGTCTCAAGCAACCGTAACGCAGGGGCGCTCCTTACCACCCTTTCAAAACGAACCTTACGCCGATTTTTCGGCGCCGGAGAACCGGCAAGCCATGCAGGACGCCCTCGCCGCCGTGCGGGCGCAGTTCGGCCGCGAATACGAATTGCTGATTGAGGGCCGGCGCTTGCGGTCCGGCTCCCGCTTGAACTCCTTGAACCCCTCCCGGCCCAGCGAGATCGTCGGCGTCGTCAGCAAAGCCGATGCCGCCTTGGCCGCCCGCGCCGTGGAGGCTGCGCACGCCTATTTTCCGGTTTGGAGCCGGACGCCGGCTGAGAGGCGCGTCGAAATGCTCTTCCGAACCCGTGACATCCTCAAGCGGCGCAAGTTTGAGTTCAACGCCTGGCTGGTCTATGAAGCGGGCAAGACCTGGCCGGAAGCCGAGGCGGACGTATCCGAAGCGATAGACTTCTGCGATTATTACGGCCGCTTGATGCTCCGGGTGGCCTCTCCGGACCCTCCGGTTCAATTCCCCGGCGAAAAGTGCGAGATGGTTTACTTGCCCTTAGGCGCAGGGGCGATCATCCCCCCGTGGAACTTCCCCCTGGCTATCCTCGCCGGTATGACGACGGCGGCTCTCGTCGCCGGCAATACGGTCCTCATCAAACCATCGAGCGAAACGCCGGTCATCGCCGCTCAATTCGTGGAAGCGCTGCTCGAGGCGGGATTTCCGCCCGAAAGCGTTCAATTTGCGCCCGGCAGCGGCGCGGCGATGGGCGACGTGCTCGTCGAGCACCCCAAGACACGCTTCATCTCGTTCACTGGTTCCCGAGAGGTGGGGCTGCGGATCAATGAACTCGCCGCGCGCCCGAGACCCGGTCAAATCTGGATCAAACGCGTGGTGGCGGAAATGGGCGGCAAAGACGCCATCATTGTGGACGACGAAGCGGAATTGGATAGCGCCGTGCAAGGGGTGTTGGTGTCGGCGTACGGTT
>Ga0073932_1002604_pt1 | contig 27250 bp, 21 predicted proteins | sample DewCreD2012metaG_FD_76967 | JGI IMG/M metagenome (GOLD analysis project Ga0073932, IMG submission 76967) | Hot spring sediment bacterial and archeal communities from British Columbia, Canada, to study Microbial Dark Matter (Phase II) - Dewar... ...
CGTAAGCACCCGTGGTGTACCATGATCGAGATGGCCGCAAGGGCCTGCGCTGGCGGGTCTTGGGCCATTATCCGCGACCGCGGATACGGCCTTTGCATGAAGCGCACAGTGAGGATGACAAGCCATGAGACTGCGGACGATGGAAAGCATCTGCGGGTTGCTGATCGCCATGATGTTCGGGGGGACAAGCGCATGGGCCAAAGAGGTGAGAGTGGTGGAGCCGGAGGCGGCGCTCACCGAGATCGGCCGGAAGCTCGAGGCACGGTACGCCGAGCAACTCAACGCGCTGAAAGAGGAGATCCTGAAGTCTGCGCCGCAGGTGGACGGGCAACTGGTTGCCGCCTTGCTCAAGGCCTATCGGCAGGAGGTGTCGCTCTCCGACGCCTTGCGGAAAGCATCGGTGGCTGAACTCAAGGCCGGAGACAAGGATCCGAAGATTGACGCGGCAAAAAAGGAGGCCGCGAGGAAGGCAACGGCCGAAGCCGAGGAGGCGATCAGGCAGGCGGCGACGTCTTCGCTGGATCTGTACCATGCTGTTCTGAAACAGGTGGGGACGCTGCTGGCGAGCGACCGGTTGGACGCGCAACTGGTAAAAATGGTCGTCCTTGCCGAAGCCACGCCAGGCGGATTGGCTGCGTTTGCCCAGCAGGGAGAAGCCCAGGAGGCGCTGGTCGAGAAGCTGCTGTCGGATACCGATCTGATGAAGCAGATGGTCCATGCGGGCGGGGCAGGGGCGGCAAGTATGGACAGGCGATGACGATCTACACGAACATCCGGAATGCGAGCACGAGGGCCCATGAGGGCATCCTGCAGCGGCTGGCGCTGGGCATCAGCCTGGAGCATGCAGTGCCCATTGCTCAACGCAATCCCGATGCCGAGACCAACGGACCGGCGACCGTGGATCCGGTGAAGCGGTATCGGCATTTCGAGAAGGCTTTTCTGGACGGCGAACTGGATCCGGCATTCAAGGATCTGACCGTTTGGGACTGCCGCTGGATTGGCAATGGCGATGAGCCGGAGTCCACGCTGGCCTGGGGACGCGAGATGCTCCGCAACTACCGGCCCGACTTGATCGCCACGTCCGACACGCGCTGGCGTTACGTGCAGTCCGTCAAGACGGAAGTCAAGTACGGCTCGGCCGACCAGGTGAACGATCGGCCCGACCTGCAGCTCTACCAGAATATCCTCATGAATGGCGGCGTCTGTGGCCGGCGCGCATTCTTCGGGCGCTTCATCCTGCGCTGTTTCGGGATCCCGACGCTGGCGCGTCCTCAGCCCGGCCATGCGACCCTGGTTCACTGGACGCCGAAAGGATGGGTGATCTGCCTGGGCGCATCGTGGGGCAAGGGTTCGGTCCAGGAGAAATTCGACGTCGATTTCCTAACGCATACGCAAGCCCGGAATACGGAGAAATTCATCGAAGTGCTGCGCGCGCGTTGGATCGGCCTGGCCGCCGGCGAGCGGGAAGCCTTGGGGTTCAACGATCCGGCATCGGGCTTCTGGAATGGCGTGGCCCTATACCGCCAACGCGCCCTCGTCGAAGAGGCCAAGGCGGTCGCGTTGGCTGCAGTGGGCACGGATATCGGCGAGGCGAACGAATCGAAGGAGAAAGAGGTTGTTCAGAAGATAACCATCCCCGAGGAAGAAAGGAAGATTGGCGTCGGCCAGGACGGCGCGATCACAGTGCCGGCCGTAGCCTGCAGCAACCCGACAAGCAACACGGAAAAGATCCTTTTCATGAAGAGCTGCCTCGGCGGCATGCAGTTGCACTACAATCGGCTCGGGGAGAAGCCCGAGACCTTCGAGTACACCATCGCTGTGCCGGAAGGCGGCACGTATGCGCTCACCGCCAAGGTGGTGACGACCAGCGCCGACCAGCATCTCCTGGTCGCGGCCAACGATGCGAAAGAACCGGTCGACATCGCGCTGCCTTTCACCGTGGGCCTGTGGGACAAGACCCCACCGGTCAGGATCGCGCTGGCCCAGGGCCAGAATGTCCTTCGTTTCTCCCGTGGCGGAGAGAACATCAAGGGTTTGACCCTCAAGGAGTTCACGCTGACACCGGTGAAGTGACGACCACGTAGCTCGGCGCGGTACAAAGGAGAATGCCATGTCCATGCTGTCCAGAATCCCCATGATCCTCCTGCTGGCGGTGTCTGCCGTGACCGGCACGGCCGCCGACCCGAGTGCCGCGACACCCCTACGGGGTACGACCAACGGCGAGAAGTGGTGGAACGGGAATTTCGAGCGGATCAATGCCGACATCAAGAAAATGAATGGCAAGATCGACTTGGCCTTCATCGGCGACTCCATCACCGCGCGTTGGAGAGACGACTCCTGGACAAAACACTGGGGTTCATACCGGGCTGTCAACATGGGCATTGGAGGCGACCGGACACAGAACGTAATCTGGCGACTCCAGAACGGCCAGCTGGATGGCTACGAAGCACGCGTTTTCGTGGTCTTGATCGGCACCAACAATTGTTGGGACAAAAAAGCCGACCCGGCAGACGTCGCGGCCGGCATCAAGGCGATCCTGGACTTGATCCAGGCCAAACAACCCAAGGCCAAAATCCTTTTGCTGAGCATCCTTCCTGCCGGCGAGAAGCCCAACCCTGGCCGCGAAATGAGAGCGTCTGTAAATGCCCTGATATCGAAATATGCAGGCGGCCCGGTTCATTACATGGATATTGGATCCAAATTCCTCGAACCGGACGGTTCCATCAGCAAAGAAGTCATGGGGGACTACCTGCATCTTGCGCCCAAGGGCTTCGATATCTGGGCGGAAGCCATCAAAGACAAGATCAAGGAGCTTCTGGGCGAGGCCCCTTCGGGCACGACGCCCATTCTGCCAATACCAAGCCCTCGTTGAGGAAGCCGGCCAGTTGACGTTGGATCCCTTGAAAAGAATGCCGTCATGCCGGTGGAACCGATTCCGGTCAACGCTCGCCCGCTTGAATGCCTCGGTCCGCTGGTCTTCAAGATCGATCCGGTCTGCGACGGCCGTGTTGTCGACTACCGGATCGAAACCTCGCCAAGCCTGCTCAAATTGAAACCGGAGGTGAAATCGAGTGGGTCATCGCCTTTACGCTGTTGGCGGGACGTCGGTGGTCCTGAAAACGGAGCGTTGATGGAGAATTGCAGAAACGCACATTCGCTGGGGGCCGTGGAGCGCTATTGCTGGAGCGGCATCTTCGCCCCCACCGACGCCTGCCAATCGTGCAGACGCGCGCGGAGTTCCTGCGCCTTCCCGGCCAGCGTGGCGGACAGGTCGCGCCGTTCCCCGGGGTCTCCGCGCAGGTTGTAGAGTTCGACGTGCCGGTCCTCGAAGAATTCGATCAGCTTGAAATCGCCCGCGCGCACGGATGCGCCCGGCGTGCCTCCCTGGTTCCCATAATGCGGATAGTGCCAGAAGATCGCGTCGCGCTTCAACGTTCCGGTTTCGCACAGCAACGGCAGCAGGCTCTCCCCGTCGCAGTGCTGCTCGGGGCGCGGCGGCAAACCGGCGGCTTCGAGGAACGTCGGATAATAATCGGGACTCGTGACCGGAACATCGCAGGTGCTGCCGGCGCGGATGCGACCGGGCCAACGGACGATCAGGGGCTCCCGCGTACCGCCTTCGTACATCCAGCCTTTGCCCTGCTGCAGCGGCAGATTCGAGGTCGGCGAGCCTTCGGCGGTCGCCAAACCTCCATTGTCGGAGGTGAAGACCACCAGGGTGTTCTCGGCACGGCCGGTCTCCTCCAGCGCACGCAGGACCCGCCCGATGCATTCGTCCATGCGCCAGACCATTGCGGCGTAAACGGGGTGGGATTGGATCAGACGCCGCTGGATCCGTCGGGTCCGGCTCTTGTCCGTGGGAAAGAAGTCGCCTTCTTCAATCGCCTTCAGGCGATCGAGTCCCATTCGTTGGGCCTTGGCCGCGAAACGTTCGATGTCCTCCGGTTTTGCCTGGATCGGCGTGTGAACGAGGTAGTACCAAAGGTTCAGGAAAAACGGGCGCGGATCGTCCGTTCGGATCAGTTCGACGACCCGGTCGGTCAGCCAATCGTCCAGGTGAAGGCCGGCGGGCAGGTGGTCCGGCAGGTTCGGCAGCTTCCAGGGGCTGAAGTAGCCGTGCCCGGGACATCCGGCGTGGCTTCCGCCGATATTGAGGTCGAAGCCGTGCTTTTCGGGGTAGAAGTCCGGTCCGCCGAGGTGCCACTTGCCCACGTGCCAGGTGCGGTAGCCGCCGTCCTTGAGGGCGCGCGCCAGCGAGCATTCCTCGAGCGGCAAGTGATCGATGTACGGCGCATCGATCAGCCTGCCGCGCAGAGGGTGCATGACCTTGTGAAAATCGATCCAATCGGTAATCCCGACACGCGCGGGATAACGGCCCGTCATCACGCTGGCACGCGAAGGCGAGCAGACAGGACAGGATGCGTAAGCCTGCGTGAAGCGCATGCCCTGCTGCGCCAAGCGGTCGAGGTTGGGCGTCTCGTAGAACGTGCTGCCGCAGCAGCCCAGGTCTTTCCATCCGAGGTCATCCATCAGGATGAAGATCAGGTTGGGGCGGTCGGCGGATCGGGACATATTCGCTGCCATCCTTGTAGTTTTTGACTCGAATTCCTTCTTCAGCATAGCGGGTATTCCATTGTTCAGAATGGCGGATTTGTCTCAATTCATGTAATATTTGGCAGGACAGACGGGAGGACGCCATGGCGGAGAAACCGCCGGGAAGGCTCGACGACGAAGACCTGTTGGGCAGTGTCCACCGCATCGGGCAGGGCTCGAAGGGCTCGCAGATGCGTTGCGGGATCGTTCGGACGCCGGCCAACTACGTGGAGCGGAAGTTCGTCACCCCGCAGTACGCCGTTGTCTTTCTTCCGCGTTCGTCCGGCTGGTACACCGATCACCGCGGACGCGAGTACCGGATGGAAGCGGGCTGTCTCTTCCAGCGATTCCCCAGCCGACCGCACCAGATCCACATCGAGAAACAGAGCATGCACTGTTTCATCGGGGTGCCGTGCCAGGTCTTCGAACTTTTCTCGCTGACCGGCCTGACCCATCCCGAACGGCCGGTTCTGCCGATCGGCGGGGGCGAGGAGTTGGTCTGCCGGTTCGTCCGAATTCGCGAAGAGCTGCGCGCACAACCCGAAGAAGGACTGGCGAGGATGCTGCTGCGGATGCAGGAATTCATCGCCGAACTGCTGGAACGGGGACGCACGAAGGGTTCCGGCGCTTCCGAGCCGATCGCCACGGCGATGCAACTGCTGAACGAGGATCTCGCCCGGCGCCTGCATCTGCCCGACGTCGCGCGACGGGTAAACATGAGCTACAGCCTCTTCCGCAAGCGGTTCCTGGAACGCGCAGGCACCTCGCCCGGCGACTACCGCATCCGGCGACGGATCGAGCGGGCCATGGCCCTGCTGACGAAAGAAACGCTGCTGGTGAAGGAAATCGCCGCCCAACTGGGCTACCCCGACGAGTACGCCTTCTCCGCGCAGTTCAAAAAAGTGGCCGGCGTATCGCCGACGGTCTTCCGACAACGGCACGGATAGACGATCAGGATTGCACGTACGGTTGCAGCCTCATCCTGCAAATCCGGCTCATCCCGTCGAGACTTCCCGCACTTTCGGTCTTCCTCGGATTCCGCCTACCAATTAAATAGGTTTGGTGTATATCCCTGCGAGGTGATCCGATGGGACGACGACATACCGCTCGCACGACACAGGCCCGCCACCAACGGATCGCCGTCCAACTCCGCCAGATGCTGGCCGCTGGCGGCTACCGTCCCGGAGACCGTTTCCCGTCACAATACGAGCTGGCGGAACGTTTTAAGACCAGCCCCCTCACCGCCCGCGAGGCCGTGGCGCCGCTGGTCGAGGAAGGCCTGCTCGAGCGCCGTTTCGGCAGCGGGACGTTTGTCCTGCGCACGCACGCCGAGACCTTCATCGGCGTCTGCACGGCCATGGACATCTCGCACCCCGCCTTGAGTCCCTTCTTTCTCCACCTGATCCAGGCCGTGCGGCGCAGCCTGGAGGCGCGAGGCCACCGCACGCGCATCTATACGGGCCAAGCCCCGCCTTTCGGCGCACCGCCGGAACGGTGGGAGAGCGCCGACCTGCCGGCCGACCTGGCCGCACGCCGGTTGAGCGGGATCGTGATGGTCGGCACCGACCCGGGCCTTTCGGCCTCGGTCCTCGGCGACTGCGGACTGCCGACGGTCGATGCCGCGGGCATCGACGGGAAACCCCTGTGGGACATGCAGGACGAGGTGCGCCGCAGCGTCGAGCGCCTGGCAAAACTCGGCTGCCGCCGCGCGGCCTGCATCGCCTGGGGTGAAGCGGGGCAACGCCCGCACAGCCTGGACGCATTCGCGCGTGCAGCCAAGGCCCACGGGCTCGACGTTCGCCGGGAATGGCTGATCGCCACGCGCACGACCGAGAAGATGGGCGACGGCGCCGAGGCCTTTCGTCGGATCTGGGACGCGCTTCCGGAGAAGCCCGACGGGCTTTACGTCCAGGACGACATCCTGTACCGCGACTTGGCGCCACACCTGCTGCTCCAGCGCATCGAAATCCCCGGGCAGCTCCAGATCGTCAGCCACGTCAACCCGCGCGACACGCGTCCGCTGCTACCGACGCCGCTTGGGATCGGCCCCGATCCCCATGAACTGGGCGAGGCGCTGGCCGTCAACCTGTGCGCGCGCATGGCCGATCCGCGGGCCACCACGACCGACATGCCGGTGCCGGTCCATTTCTACAAGGCCACCTCGCCGTCGGAATGGGTTGCAGAAAACGAGGGAACGAGCGCATGAAGATGACCTGCGTTAGCCGCGACAACGAGATGTCGAGGGACCGAGGCGCGATGGGAGGCTTACCGAAGATGACCCTGCCGATACTCCTCCCTTTCCTTCTCGTCTCCTCGCTTTTCGCCGCCGAAGGTCTGAAGGTCGATCTCGGCCCGGAAGGCCCCAAGTCCATCGCCTGGCAAGGCGCCGAACTGCTGGCCTCCGGCGAACTCCAGATCGAGGCCAGGATCGGCGATAGAGAGGTGCTCAAGCTCGGCAAGCCCGACGTCCGCGCCGAAGGGACCACCTTCACGCGCGCCTGGGACGGTCTTTCCGCCGTCTGCGCCTGGACGCGGCATGGCGACGTGCTGAGGCTCAAACTCGCCGTGCGCAACACGGGTACCGCGCCGCTGACCCGCGTTGCGATCTTCCCCCTGACCTTGCGCTTCCCCCGCCGTCCGGCTGGCGGGGTCTGGTTCTGGAGCTACAACGTCACGACCACCAATGAAGGAGAGCCGGGCCTGGTCGAGGCCGACTGGGGCGTGGGCAAGCTGGTCTTTACGGTCGACGAACCCGAGAAGCCCGGCGTGTACGGGTTCAACGGCAACTACGGGAACGCCGACACCAACCGGGTGATGCTGGAAACGGCGAAGGGCGAGATCCTGGCGCCTGGCGCCGAGCGGATCTGGCCGATCTCGCTGCGCTTCGCGCCTGGCGGCACGCCGACGGCCGAGGTAGCGGCGGAAGTCTACCGCGAATTCGCCCAACGGTTCCCTCCACTCCTCCAGTGGAACGACCGGCGGCCCATCGGGGCGATCTTCCTTGCCCGAGATAACACCAAGTGGAAGACCAACCCGCGCGGCTGGTTCAACGACGAGAAAGTCGACGTCACCACGGATGCCGGCCGTGCCGCCTTCAAGGAGCGGTTGATGAAACACGCCGATACATGCATCGCCGAGCTGAAGAAGACCGGTGCGCAGGGGATGATCGTCTGGGACATCGAGGGCGCCCAGATGCCCCACGCCATCACCTACCTCGGCGACCCCCGGGTCCTGCCGGAGGAGGCGCCGGAGATGGATGCGGTGGCCGACGAGTACTTCAGGAAGTTCATCGACGCCGGCCTGAAGACGGGCATCTGCATCCGCCCGTCCAAGGTCATCTCTGATGGAAAAGGCGGCTGGAAGCACCAGCAGGTGGACGACCACGTGGACGACCACGTGGCCGACATGGCCGACAAGATCGCCTATGCGAAGAAGCGCTGGGGCTGCACGATCGTCTACATGGATACCAACGTGAAATGGCCGATGCGCCCGCTGGAGCAGGATCCGACGCGCGGCATGTGGCAGGGCCAGTCGTGGCTGCTCCACAGTCACGAGATGCGCGATCTCTGCTCGCGTCATCCGGACGTGCTGATCTTCCCCGAGTTCGGCCGCTTCGGGTACTATGGAGTCTGCGGGGTTTACGGCGAGTTGCGCGGCGGCAGGACGCGTACGGACGAACGCGTTCGCGCCGTTTATCCGAACGCCTGCACCGTGATTACCGTCGGCGACGGTGACTTCATCGGCCGCTGGGAGGAGCTGCTTGACGGCGCCTCGAAGGGCGACATCCACCTCTTCCGCGGCTGGTTCGGCGACACGCACAATCGCCTGGTCGCCGAGATGCAGCGTGAGATCGCGCTGCGTCGCACCGCGGCGCCGACCGAAGGAACGCTGGAGCAGCATCTGGCCTCGTCCGACGCGGGCATCCGCTACCGGGCGCTGAGACGACTCGCACACCCCGACGCCGCCCAGGTCGCCCTGATCGTCCGGCGCTTTCCCGCCGAACAGGACTGGCTGGTGCAGCGTGAGATGGCGAAGGCGCTGGGACGTTCGGGCGCAGCGGAGGCGGTGGGGTTGTTGGTCGATTTGCTCAAGGACCCCAAGCGCGGTCAGGAGACTGTCGCCGCCGAGGCGCTCGGCGCCGTCGGGCCCGTGGCGACGAAGGCGTTGATCGAGCTGGTCCAGGGAAGCGATCGACGGCTCAAGGAACGCGCGTTGGAAGCGCTGGGCCGTGTCGGCGATGCGCAGGCCCTGCCGGTCCTGCTGGAGTGCTCGACGAGCGACCAGCCGAAGCTGCGCGAGCTGGCGGCGAGCGCGCTGGGCGGATGCAAGGCTTCCGCGGCCACTGCGCGCCTGATCGAACTGCTTCAGGACCCGCAGAAGCCGGTCGTCAAGGCGGCCTGCGAGGCGTTGGAGCGGCAGAAGGAGCGGGCGGCCGTCGCGCCGCTGGTCGAGTTGATCCTGCGCGCGGTGAAAGAGCTGAAGGACAACGATATCCGTTGCGCCGCCGGGCGGGCGCTGGAGGCGATCACGGGGGAGCAGCACGGGCCGCACGAGCAGCGGTGGAAGAAGGCTCTGGAGAGCGGGAAGTTGGGCGGGTGAGCGCCGGGGAGGCTGGCGATGCGCATCGGAACAAGAAGGATGAACTTCTGTCCGCGGATTCGATGCCTGACGCATGGGGCTCGAACATCGGCGACTTGACGTTGCACAGCATGGGTCCGCTGGCCGCGTACCTCAACCTGACGGGTTTGAAGGAAGGACAGAAGGGTTTCCATCCGGGGTTCACGCATTTCCACGGCTCGGGACTGGGGCTGGGAGCGGCGAAGGAGGCCTTCTTTGAGATGCTCGCCGGAGGCCTGTTTCGAAAGGAGTGAGTCCAGCCATGCGATCGGCGACGGCCCTGTACGTTCGCACGTTCTGTTTCCTGTCGATGGTCTCCGTCTCGGCCTTCGCCGCCGAGACGGAACTCGACGAGACTTTTGCCCCCGGCAGTGAGCGTGCCTGGACGCGCGAAGCGGGCAGTAGCCCGGCGGCGCTGGCTTTCCACGGGGCCGGAGCGCCGATCGGGTTGGCCTTCGATCCCGCCCTGGGCTACGGTTCGATCTGGCGCAGGGTGGACCTGGGTTCCGGCGGCTGCGAGGTCTCCTGCGAAATCGAGCTGGCACGCGGGAATGCCGAACCCTGGCGCTGGCCGGGAATGGTCGTGGCGCTCTGCAGCGCCGAACCGGCCGCGATGAAGGACGACGACTGGGCGCTGGCGCTTTCGCTGCACAAGCAGGGCCTGCGCGTCACGGCCGTTCGGAAGGGCGTCTTCCAGCCGCAGCAGAAGACCGGGAAGCATTGGCAGTTCAACGAGCAGGAGATCCCCAAGCGCTACCAGGTCAGCATGGGCGGTGCGGGCGGGCACCATTTCAGCCTGCAGTGGCCGGGGAAGAATCTGGCCAGCCAACGCGTCAAGCTCTGGGCCGCGCGCACGACCGATGGCCACCTGCATTTCGCCGCCAGTCACATCTACGGTCCTGGAGCGACGTGGTGGGAGGCCGACTGCGCGTTGCCGACGGAACTCGCCTCGAAGCCCCTCCGCGTGCTGGCCGTACGCACGGTTCGGGAAGTGGGGGCGCCGGTTCCGTGGACCGAACCGCTGGACCCGACGAAGCCCCCCGGCGTTTCGATGCCGTCCGGCGTGTTGCGCCGGGTAAGCGTGCGGGCGCTGAAGGAAGGCGAAACGCCAAAACCACCGGTCTTCGAAGAAGACGACCTGCCGAAGGAATGGTCGCTCAAGCCGGCCGAGGGCGAGATCCACCCGTCGCTCTATGGAGATGCGAAAGAGCTGGCGAAGGTACGCGAACGGCTGAAAGACCCGCGCTGGCAGGCCTGGCGTCAGATGCTGATCAAGCAGGACAAGATCGACGGCAAGCTCTTCGATCCGAACAGGATCGGCGTGCAGCTTTCGTCCTGCGTCTGGGCCTGGACGCTGACCGGCGAGACCTCCGCGCGCGAACATGCGCTGGCGCTGATCGACCGCGTCACGACGGCCACCGACGACCTGCCGAAGTGCGAGCACAACTGGCCGGGACGCGTGCGGCAAACCATCGATCTGGACGAGTTTGCCTGCCACGCCATCGAGGGCCTGGCGACGGCTTACGATCTGCTGCATCGGGAGATGGGCGAGTCGCGCCGGCGTGCGGTCCTGCGCGTCCTGCACCGCGGGCTCGACTACTATCGCGATCGCATGCGTGCGAACGACTGGTGGTATGCGAACAATCCCAGCAACACGATCGGGGTGGCGGCGGGCTGTCACGGCATCGGCGCCCTGGCGCTGCGCACGCAGCGACCGAAGGACGTGGAAGAGGTCCTGGACCGCGCGGCGAAAGCGATCCAGGAGCGCTACATCGGCATTGCCGACGACGGCGGTTGTCTGGAGGGAACGCTTTACTGGCAATACGGCGGGATGTATCCGGTGGTCTTCGGCCTGGCGTTGGAACGCGCGTTGGGAGACAGCCGCGGGTTGCTGGATCTGCCGCGTTTCAAACATGCCGGCGCGTATGCGCGAACGATCCTGGGCGGTGACGGCGAGATGACGTGTTTCAACGATACGCAGCCGTGGCTGAGCGGCCTGCTGCCGATGGCGCTCTGCGGGGGGCGTCACAAGGATCCGCTGAGCCTGTGGCTGGTGGACCGCATGGCGGCGCTGGCGGCCGCGGATTCGAAGATGCCGCTGGCGGGGGATCAGCGCAACGCCGGGCCAGCCCTGCTGCTGCGGGGGGGTGCATTCCCGAAAAATGGACATCTCCTATGAAGCGTGGGGGCAAATCTCGCTTGGCTCTTCATAGGGAAAGTCCATCTTTCGGGATTACACCCGCTGCGGGGCGAGGCGCCCGCGCCGGAGGCCTTTCCGGGCGTACCGACGCTGGCCAAGCTGGACTCGATCATGGAAGGCGTGCTTCGCAGCGACAGCGGCGAGATCCCGCGCCTGTTGGTGGCGGTGAAGGGTAACGGCCGCCGCAACACGCACCATGCGAACGCCGACCAGGGCAGCTTCACGCTGGCCGCACGGGGCGAGACGCTGTTGATCGACCCGGGGTATTTCGAGGGCAGTGCGGACTGCCACAGCCTGCCGCTGCCGGCCGGCGCGGATGCGAAGGCGTGGAATCCCACGGCGCCGGCGCCGCTGGGCGAAGCGTGGGAAGAGGGCGAGGTGCGGACGATGACGGTGGACGCCAGCGCCGCGGCCAAGAAGCTGGGCATGGCGCGCCAGCGCCGCATCGTGGCCTTGGTGGGCGACCGCGCCGCGGTGCTCTTCGACGACTTGGTTCCGGAAGGCGGCCGCCGGAGGATGCAGACGCAGTTTCAGTGCGGATTCCCGGTGGAGGTGGCGGCGGAACGGCGCGCGGCGCGGTTGAAGGGCGCGAAGGGCGATCTGCTGCTGACACTCGACGCGCCGGGGATCCGGCTGGACGACGCGCCGGCGCGAAAGTTCGTCAGGGACTGGGTCTATCTCGCCAAGGGTCGGACCTGGCATCCGCTGCACGGCGAGTGGGAGTGCGAGGCGGACGTGCCCTGTGTCGCCGTGCTCCAGCCGGTCGCTTCGGGCGCCGGAGGAGAGCCGGTGAGCGTCGAGCGGGTCGAGGGGCGGGTGACGGTGCGCGTCGGAACCACGACGCTGGCGTTCGCGCGTAGCGCGGCGGGAGTGTGGACGTTGGGCCGATGAGCTTCCGTCCTTCGCAGGGCAAGGCGGCCGGGTTAGGCGCACGGGTGCTCGCCGGGCGAGGGCGGTTGGGCATGGGTGGCCAACACCAGGGCCAGCAGGATGAATGTGCCGCCCGCGGCGAGGGAGGGGCGCATCTTTTCCATGTCCATGGCCAGCGACCAAACCGAGGCGAAGACGGGTTCCAGGCAGTACACGACGCCGGCCATGGTCGGCGTCACTCGCGGCTGGAAACGGTTCATCAGGTGGAAAGCCAGCGTCGAACTGAAAAGGACTGTGGTGATCAAGGCCAACCGGAGATCGGGTTCGGACCGCAACGCCTCGCTTCCCGCGCTTCCCCAGAAGATCGCGCCGCCCGGTGCGATCAGGCTGACGCCCGTGGCGACGACGGCCGTGGTGACGAACATGACCGTCGTCAGGCGTCCGGAATGCGCGCACGGACCGAAGCGATCCACGCAGAGGATCTGCGCGGTGAAGAACAGCGTCCCCAGCAAGGTCAGCAGTTCGCCGAATAGCCGGAAAGGAGGTTTGGCGGTCTGGGCGGGTTCCGAAAAAACCGCAAAGATGCCCAGGCCCGTCAGGGCCAGACACGCCGCCAGCCACATCAGGTTTCGTGGCGGACGCTTCAGCCAGAAGGCCTGGATCAGTGGCAGCAGAATCACGGGCATCGAGGTGATGAAGCCGGAGACGGACGGCAGCGCGTAGCGCAATCCGGACATCTGGAGGAAAAGGCCGCCTGCAAAGGAGAGTCCCACGGCCGTCCCGCCGAGCAGATCGTTGCGCGTGAACCCGCGCATCGATTTCCAGTTCAAGCCCGCATACAGAAGAGCCGCCAGCCAGAACCGCCACGCAATGAAGGTGGAAACCACCGCCAGCAGCGACCACGACCCTTCGCCGGCTCGAGGCATCAATGCCGCGGTGGCCATCGGCATGGCCGTGAACGACCAGCCCCAGCAGAGGCAAGCCACACCCAGCCAGGCGATCGCGGCATAGCGGCTCCGACCGGCGGAGGCGGCGAATCTCATGGCGGCGGGTTCATTCGACAGGTTCATCTTGCGCATCCTCGGATTTCGGCAGGATATGTGAAAGGGTCGTTTGAGGAAGGGGAGAAAGGAAGGTCAAGGCGGGTTGCGTCAAGTTTTTCTGGCATCCGGAATGGGCAGATGTAATCTGACGAACGAAGTCATGGAGCTTCGCGAAACCCACTCGATCGGCGCTCGCACCCGCGAATGGATCGTCCATCCGCGCGATTGCCCGCCCCTCGCCTCCCACCGCATCGGTCTGGCGGGCTATTCCGAGGCGCGGCAGGGCTTTCGTTTCGTGCGCCGTAAACCCGACATGAGCCAGTTGCTCGTTTGCTACCGCGGCCAGGGACGTGTACTGGCGGATGGCGCCTGGCAGACCTGCGGCACCGGGCAGGCATACCTTACCCCACCCCATGCGCTGCACGCTTACGAAGCGCTGCCGAACCTTCGGTGGGACGTGTGCTGGGTCATGTACCTGGAAACGGGCGACGTGAAACCGGTCGTGGATGCCGGCGCACCCGTGCTGGTGAGCCTGGACCCGCGTCCGCTGCGCGGCGCCATCGAAGGATTGTACGTGGAAACCGTCGGCGGGGCCGACTTGCGCGTGATGAACCACTGGGTGGAACTGATCCAGATGCTCGTCGGCCGCGTGCTCCAGCCTTATCGTTCGGACGACCGACTCTGGCACTTGTGGGCGGCAGTGGACGCCGACGTGGCCCGCGCATGGACGCTGGACGACCTGAGCCGCGTGGCCTGTCTGAGCGGCGAGCACCTGCGCAGGCTTACGCACAAGCAGTACGGACGAAGTCCGATGGAGCAGGTGACGTGGCTGCGCATGCGCAAGGCCGCGGCGTTGCTGGCCAGCACGCCACACAAGATCGAAACGGTCGGCCGGGCGGTCGGGTACGAGAACCCGTTCGCGTTCTCGACGGCCTTCAAGCGCTGCATGGGCAAGTCGCCCTCGGCGTACCGGCAGACGGATCCCCGCTAGAAGTCCGTTGAAAAACGGCCAGCCAGAGGTCAACCGGATCCGCGGATCGCAAGCGCTCGTTCCACGGCCTTCCAGAGCGCCCCGGCGCCCTCCACAATCTCGAAGGCGACTTGAAGCACCCAGACCGGCGGTTTTCCCGTCGAGGCCGCCAGGCCTTCCCACTTCGAGGCGTCTTTCTCGGTGATCGTGATCGCCTCGGCATGAGAGGCGCAGGCCTCCGCGCGGCAGGCGTGCAAATCGGCCTCGGTGTAGACGTGGTGATCCGCGAAGCTTCGTGTGCCCGCAAGCTCGACCCCCAGCGCTTTCAAGGCCGCATGAAAATGTTCCGGGTGGGCCAAACCGCAGACGGCAAAGACCCGCCGGCCGCGCAGGGCCTCGAGTGCCGGTGCCGGCGCATCGGCGCGCAATGCTCGCAGACCGCAGGGCCGGTGGCGGGCGGTGCCAAGCAGGGCCTGCGGAGCCAGCGCGCGCACTTCGTCACGCAATTCGGCCCGTCGCTCGGGGGAGATCAGGTCGGCCCGGGTCAGCAGTATGACCTGCGCACGGGCCAGGGCGGACGGGGCTTCGCGCAGGTATCCCCAGGGCAGCCGGTGCCCGCCGCCCCACGGGTCGGTGGCATCGAGCAGGACCAGGTCGAAATCTCGCGCCAGGGCCCAGTGCTGGAAACCGTCGTCCAGCACGACCGTGTCGGCACCGCGACGCACGGCTTCGGCGGCGCCGGCGGCACGGCACGGATTCGCGACGACGGGCACGTCCGGGAACTGGCGGGCCAGTTCCTGACCCTCGTCGTTCAGTTCGCCGAGGGACGGTGCGCCGTATCCGCGCAGAAGGACGGCCGGCCGTCGGCCGCGCTCCTTCAGCCCCCTCACCAGGCAGGCCACCGCGGGCGTCTTCCCGGTTCCTCCGGCCGTCAGATTTCCGACAGAAAGGACCGGCACGGCGGCGCGGCGCGCCTGCAGAAGCCCGCAAGCATAGGCGCCGCGCCGCACGGCGACACACGAGGAGAAGAGACCGGCCATCGGCGGTCCCAGCCAGCGCCATGGGGACGGAAGCGGCGAACGGCGGACCGGCGCTGGGTTGGAGTCGCTCACGAATCAGCCCGTTGCCTTCGGATCGGACCACGCTCCGGCACAGAGCAACCCGGCCAGCGTCGCCTGGACCTTGTCCGGCAGGCGTTGCGGGCGCCCCTGGCGGTTCACGCAGGCCAGTTCGACCTCGCCTTCCGCCAGAACCGTCCACCGACCGGACTCCTGGCGAAGCACGCGATTGGCGAACGCCACGCGCACGCGGGTCACCTCGATGACCCGCGACTGGACGACGACCGGATCCTCGAAGCGTGCCGGAGCCAGATAGCGCACGTTCAAGCGCACGACCGGAAGCAGCACGCCCTGGGCTTCGAGCGTGCGGTAGCAGAGACCCGCTTCGCGAAGCCATCCGACGCGTCCCAGTTCGAACCAGACGGCGGCCGTGGAATGGTGCGCAAAACCCATCTGGTCGGTTTCGGCGTACCGCACTTCCGTGCGCAGTTCGTGCACGCGGTTGCGGTTGAGAGATGCAGGCGTTTCGTTCATCCTGTATGACAGTCTAAGCGACCTTGTTGCGCGAAGTCAACTCGTGCGGTCTCGGCCCCGGAAGATACATTCGAGCCGAGTACCGCGGCGCGGCACCAGGGTCGCGTGGCATGACCGCTCTTCCGCGGAGACGGGGCTTTTCGGAACGAGGAGATCGAATCCGTTGCGCAAGCGTCCCGACGAAAAGCCCTGGTACGAAACGGCCTTCGAGGCGGATTACCTGGCCCGATATGCGCATCGCTCGGAACGAGCGGGAGCGCGCGAGGTGGCTTTCCTGAAGCGCGTCCTGCACCTGCCAAAAGGGGCGCGCATCCTGGATCTCTGCTGCGGCGCCGGACGTCACGCTCACGCCCTGACGCGTCATGGCTATCGTGTGCTGGGCGTGGACCTTTCCTTCGAATTGCTCCGCAGCGCGCGGAAAAAGGATCCGGTCGCGTCCTTCGTACGCGCCGATGCCCGGCACCTGCCGCTGCGTACGGGTCTCTTCGATGGCGTCGTGAACCTGTTCACCTCGTTCGGTTACTTCGAGACCGCGCAGGAGAACCTGGCGGTGTTGCGAGGTGCGACGCGCGTGCTGCGGCCGGGCGGCGTTTTGGTGCTGGACTTCTTCAACCTCCGCCCGACGCTGAGAGGGCTGGTCGCGCGCACGGAGCGTCGGGTCGGACGGGCCTGGCTGATCGAGGAACGCGGGTTCGACCGGCGGCGCAAGCGTCTGGAAAAGCGCATCCGGATCGAGGAGCCTGCGCACCCGGTTCGCGAGCTGCGAGAATCGGTGCGTGCCTATTCGCCGGCGGAGCTGCAACGGCTGGCACGGCGTGCAGGCCTGACAGTGCTGCAGCGGTTCGGGGATCTGCGGGGCGCGCCCTTTCGTCCGTCGCGCAGCCCGCGTTGTGTGCTGGTGGCGCGGAAGGACGTGTGAATGCAACTGGGACCGGTCGGACAAGTGCCTTACGCCATGGCGGGCTTCGGAGGACCGCTGGTCACGGATTGGGCGAACGACTTCGAGAAGGTGCGGCCCTTCTTCCGCTACGACCCGCGCAAGTCGGAGGATGTCGAGGCGGTCCTCCGGACGCTCGCCGAGCGCAGCTACGAACGTTCCACGCTGGCGCATCTTTTCGAGGATGCCTGCGAGCGTTACGCGGCGCCGCCCGAACTCTTCGAGCGGGCGCAGGAGATTCTGCGCCCCGATACCTACCTGGTCGTCACAGGCCAGCAGGCCGGATTGTTGGGCGGTCCGCTCTACACGCTGCACAAGGCGCTCACGGCCATCCGCTTGGCGCGGGAGTGGGGCGAGCGGTATGCCGGCCGCGCCCGTTTCCTGCCCGTTTTCTGGGTCGCCTCGGACGACCACGACCTCGAGGAAATCGATCACGCCTTTTTCCTGAATGACCGCAACGAGGTGCAGCGGCTGCGCGCGGAATGGGGCGACGACGTGCGCGGTTCGTCCGTGGGAGACCTCTCGCTGGCCCAGGGGTGCCGGGCCCTGCACGAGCCGCTGAAGGCCCTTCTCGGCGATGCGGCGACCGAGTGGTTGGGACCCTATGCGGAACGCAATGCCGGAGCGGCCTTCGCCACGCTGTTGACCCGGCACCTCGGCCCGCTGGGTCTGCTGGTCATCGAGTCCACCTCGGTGCGCCGGATGGGTGCGGAGCTTTTCGCGCGCGAGTTGAGCGACTTCCGGACGACCTCCGCGTTGATCCGGGGGGCGGGGCAGCGGATGCGCGCCTTGGGTTACGAGCCGGGGCTGGCCGAGGAAGGAGAGGCACCGCACCTGTTCGTGAATCACAGCGGCGTTCGCGCAGCGCTCTTCGCCATGCCCGACGGCGCGTCGATGGGCACGCGCAGCACGGCGTTTCGTCCGCGCAGGATCGGCCCCGGTTATTTCCGCATCGACATGCTGATCGACCGGGCGCTGACCCAGCCGCAGGATTTCTCGCCTTCGGCCGCGCTCCGCCCCGTCCTGCAGGACCGCGTCTTTCCGGTCGCCGCGACGGTACTGGGGCCGGGGGAGATGGCCTATTGGGCCCAGTTGAGCGCGGTGCACGGGATGTACGATGCGATCTGGCCCGTGATCGTTCCGCGGGCCACGCTGACGTTGCTGGACGAACCGGCGCAGCGCGCGATGCGCAGGCTCGAACTGACACCGGAACGGCTCTTCGCTCCGCTGGACGACCTTCGCGCCAGGTTCATGGCCGGCAACGGCGTTACCGGGGAACTAAAGAAGGACGGCGAGGCGATCCTGGCAAGGCTCGACGAAATGCACCGCAAGGTCCGGGATGCGGACCGCGGCCTCGACCCGCTCTTCCGGAAGGTGCGGGAGCGTTTCCGGCACGAACTGGAACGGGTCGTTGAAAAGACCGCCGCGTCGATCGCGCAGCGCGAGAATGCCGGCCTGTCGAAAGTGGATCGCCTTGCCGCATTGGTGCGTCCGAAAGGAAAGCCGCAGGAACGCATGCTCTGCTGGGCGCAATTCGTGGCGCAGGACCCGGAACTGCCGGCCCGTCTGCTGGAGTGCCTGCCGATGGGCCAGTACGTTCATGCGGTCGTGGGACCGCAAACCGCACCCTTTTGAAGGAACCTTTCGAAATGAACATGGGCATGGCCCGAGGGAAAGGACCGGATCGCATCGCCATGATCGACTACCTATGCATTGCCCCGCATCCCGACGACGCCGAACTGGTCTGCGGCGGGTTGTTGTTGAAGGCCAAACGCGCCGGTTTGACCGTCGCCATCGTGGACTGCACGCGCGGGGAAATGAGCACGCGCGGCAGCGTGGCGGAGCGCAAGCGCGAAACGGCGGCGGCCGACCGCCTGCTGGGTACCGACGCCCGCATCAACCTGGGGCTGCCCGATGGCCACCTGATGGACGACGACCGGTTGCGCGAGCCGCTCGTGAAAGCGTTGCGCCGTTTTCGCCCGCGCGTGGTCCTGGCGCCGCACTGGGAGGATCAGCATCCCGACCATGCGGCGGTGGGGCAGGCGGCGGCATACGCCGCATGGCTCTGCGGCGCGCCCAAGTATTCGCCCTCCTCGTCCAGGGGCGTCGCGGCCCCCGACCGGCTGCCCTACCGGCCCGAGCTGCTGCTGCACTACAACAACCGCTACGGGATCGTCCCGGACCTGGTCGTCGACATCAGCGAGGTTTTCGAGGAAAAGCTGCGGCTTGCGGCCTGTTACGCCTCGCAGGTCGGCTGGAGCCCCGCGAAGCGCGGATCGAAGAAGCGCGAACCGCAGACGCGGTTAAGTTCCGAGAAGTTCGCCGGCTGGTTCCGCGCACTGCACGGCTATCACGGTTTCCGGGTCGGAGCGGAATACGGAGAAGCCTACTGTGTCCGCGGCGCGGTGCCTGTCTGGTCGCCGGAGGCGCTGCTGCGACCCGGACGTCCTTAGTACTGCGCCGCAGAAGTTCCTGACCCGGTGCTCTGCGGTGCGTAGTACCGTTACCCCTCGCCTTCCCGCACAGCGTAGAGAGGGCAAACGACAGGTCCAATTTCAGTGCGGCAGTCATCGCGGCGCCCTGACGTCATCCAGCGCCTGTTCGAGCGCGAACTGCAGTTTCCGGGCGTAGTGCGCCTCGGAGAGTTCGCTTTCCATGCGGGCGCGGGCCGCGGCGCCCCAGCGGAGCGGCGCGGGCCACGTTTCGAAGAGTTCGGTCAGCGCGCCTTTGAGCGCCTCGAGATGGTTGGGCTCGATCAGCCGGCCGGTCACGCCGTCCTGGATCAGGTCCGGGAGAACGCCCACCGACGAAGCGATCAGCGGCAGGCCCGACGCGCTCGCTTCCAGTCCGGCGCGACTGGAGCCTTCGGAGCCACGAGAAGGCAGGACATACACGTCGAGAGCGTGATAAACCACCCGCATGTCCTCGATGAAACCGGGTTTGAGCGTGACGTGCGGGGCGATGTTCAGGCGCGTTGCCATCTCCGCCAAGTCCCCGTAGGAGCCCGGTCCGCGACGCGACTCGTCGCTGAAGATGACCAGACGCGGATCCCTGGGACTCATGGGGTTCGCGGTCGGAGGTCGAATGGATTCCCATGCCGCGGCAAAGGCGCCGATCAGCAGGTCGTGTCCTTTGACCGGCGCCGGGCGTCCCGCCGTACCGATGTAGAACGCATTCGGGAAAAGCCCCAGTGTCTGACGCGCGGACAGCTTCTGTTCCTTCGTGGCCGGCGCATAGCGGTGCGTGTCCACGCCCTCCAGCACCAGCTTGATCTTCTTTTTCGAACAGACCGGCCCATACCGTTCGGCGATGATGCTGGCCGAACAGATCACCGCCGCGAAGCCGGTATGCAGCCAGCGGTTGAAAAGCCCGGCCTTGACGGGGGTCACCACGCCGCGTAGTCGCACCAATGCCGGTTTGCGCGGGAGCAGCTTCAGCGACAGGAAGGCCAGCCATTGTTCCGGGCTCTTCTGCACCAGCACGAGGTCGGGTTTCTCGCTTCGGGCGAAAGCCCTGAACGCGCGAAGGTCGTTCACGAAGCTGAGCGGATGGAAACCGCGTCGAAGTTCCAGCGCGCGGACCTCGATTCCTTCCTTTCGTCCCCGCGTGGCCCAGTAGTCACCGGGCGCGAACAGCACGGCTTCCCAACCGGCCGTCTTCAGGACACGCGCCGTATGAAAGGCGGTGGCCGCGGAACCGCCGTTGCCGTCCACGCTGGTCAGAATGGCGATGCGCATAAGCCATCCAACCTTAACCTCGCGTGGGGGCAGCGCAAGGCCTTCAAGGACTGCGGGGCTTGGCGGGATGCGTTTTCAAAATTCCGGGCCGGAACACAGGACGCTTCTCGACAAGGATGAACAGGAGGTGCCGGGTGGGCGATTCTCCGTCCTGGGTTTTGCGTCAGCGTGGGAACCCCAAAACGAAACGGTTGGAGTGAAATGCAGATCCGTCCCTTGAAGAAACCACCCGTTCGGACGTCCGTAGTGCAGGCGTTGCGAGCGAGGATGGAAGCCATGTATGCCATTCGATACCGCAAAAAGAACACGGGACGCGAACACGTGCGGGTGCTGGCTTCGTGGGACGAAGCGATGGAAGTCTACAGTCGTCTATTGAGCGACCCGGTGCGCCAGATCGTCCCGTGCCGCAAGACGGGATTGGATGTCCAGCTGGTGGATCGAGGCAGGGCCGACGATATGCCGCACTCGCTCCGCATGTTGTCGAGAAACTAGCGTCCAACTCGGCTTTCGAGCAGCGTCGACCGCGAGCAAAAGACCCGCCGAACGAATCTTCCGCATGACCTCCCGCAGCGGACGTTGTAGTACTATTCGGGCCGACTGACGATCGGGGGTCATCATGCGAACGGCACGGGTGCTGGCTGCTTTTCTCCTGGGCTGCGGGGCGCTGGCGGGCGAGCATCCCCGCCTGTTCTTCACGGCGAACGAGGTGCCGGCGCTGCGCGAGAAGGTCAAAAAAGAACCCTGGAAGAGCATGTTCGAAAAGCTCCGCGCGGACCTGGACAAGAACAACTGGGGGCAACCGACCGAGAAGCTGGAGCCCTACGACGAATCCACGATCGTTCAACGCGCGGCCTTCCTGTATGTCCTGACCGGCGACGACGCGTATGCCCGAAAGGCGCGCTCCTACATCGAAAAACGCATGGCCGACAAAGCCTGGTGGTGCAATCCGGGCGCGAAAGGCCTCTCGCTCTACTGGCATGGCTCCAAGATCGCCATGGCCTACGATTGGTGTTTTGGGGCGCCGTCGTGGGACGAGGCCTTCTGCAGGACGGTCTCCGCCGAGCTGAAGAAGCACGGCGATGTGATCCTGAAGAACGGGGGCAAGGAGCAGAACACGGATGCGGCCAGCAACTGGCAGGGCGGGCGGTTCGGTTCCGCCGGACTCTGTTTCCTGGCGACCGACGAGGCGGTCCCGGATGGGGACCTGGCGGCCTGCTATTCGAAAGTGGACCGGTTCTGCCGCGAGAACATGGCCGAACATCCCAAGTCGCGCGGCTGGAACAGCGAGGGGCTGGGCTACACGTACTACCCCATGGGCAACTTCGTCGGCCCGTTCGGGATCGCCATGGCGCGCAGGGCGCCCGACAAGGACCTGCGCAAACTGGCCTGCGTCGGGTGGACCTACTGGACCACCTACGCGGTGCAGACCAAGGCCCTGGGATACATCCGCCCGGACTTCGGCGACGACAATCCGGGCACCAACGGAGAAGGCGTCTACGGTCAGGCCTTCTACTATTGCGACGCGAAGCTGCTGCCGGGACTGGTCCAAGTCTACGACCGCATGTGGGGCCTGCAGGGGAACAAGAGTTTCGATCCGGCACGTGGTGGCACGATCTGGTCCATCCTGTATCACCCCGGCGATGCGGTGGCGGCCCAGGACCCCTTGTCGTTGCCCGAATGGCGCAGCGGCTTCGTCGATCTGGGCGGCAACGGTTACCTGACTTACCGGAACCGTTACGCCGACGAAGACGACTCGGTGGCGCAGCTCTACGTGAAACTGCGCGGAAACCGCGGACACAGCGGGCCCGATGCGCTCTCGTTCCGCATCCTGGGACAGGGAACCGCCTGGGCCGTCGGTGGCGGACGATACGGCAAAAAGCACGCCGGTGGCGATGCCTACTGGCTCTCCATGAACACGCTCTATCCCCAGGATCCCGACAACGGGATGCCCAAACCCAACGGCAACTCGGGACAGATCGTCGGCACACCCGTACTGAACGGCGACGGCGGCGGGCACGTCGTCGCATCCATTGCACAGAACAACGTGCATACCCGCAACCAGAAACGCTGGTTCGTTGTGGACTTCGGCAAGTCGTCCGGAGCGGACGCCGTCTACGTGATCGGCGATACCTCCGACGACGGGCGGTTCTGGCAGCTTTGCAGCTACGAAAAGAACAAGATCGTCGCCTCCGGTAATGCCTTTACGATCACCGCCGAGAACGGTGCGACCATGAAGGGCACGGTGCTCCACCCTGCCGGCGACCCGAAGTTCAAGATCGGCACGCGCCCGCGAGGATCGGATTTCGTCTCGTGCCAGAACAACACCTTCGTCACCTGTCAGAGCGAGGACGGCTGCTTTCTGGTGGTCTTGACCGCTGTAGGCCAGGGCGGAAAACACCCTGCCGTGACGCTGACCGGCACTTGGTCGAAGACACCCGATGCGGTCATCGCGGTCGGCGGCTACACGGTCTCGATCAAGGGCGATGACGTCAAGTAGTTTGCCTCTCGGGATTTAGACGCATTATTGCATTCCATTAGGTACGCCATTTGCGTACCTCAATGTATGGTCCGGATGGAGCCTGCTGCTCTATGTTCTTGCGCAGAAAGGTTTTATTGGCTACAGGCGGAGTCCTGGCGGTACTGCTACTGTTGCTGTGTGCAGCGGTAAGTGCCGTATTCTGTGCCGATGTGTCCTGGCATATGAATGCTTTACTGATTTCCATACTGATCATGGGTGCCCTTGGGGTGGCCGGTATCGTTGCGACGCTCTTCGTCATCGACCGGTTGATTCACCAGCGATTGAGGGAGTTCGCTGCACAAGTGCGGGAGTACGGGGAACGCAACGACCCGAATCTGCGTCTACCCGAAACGGGTTCGGGCGAACTGACCGAACTGGCGCGTGCGGTCAACGGTGCGTTCGAACGTCTGAACGTCACCACGCGCGCCTTGCAGGACAGCGAGCAACGTTATCGGGCGATGGTGGAGGACCAGGCCGAGTTCTTGGTCCGCACGCTGAACGAAGGCACGATCACGACGGCCAACGAGGCGTTCTGTCGTCATCTGGGCCAATCGAAGGATCGGGTGATTGGGCGGAATTTCCTGGAGTTCGTTCCGGAAGGCGACCAGGCGGTGGCGCGGCGTGCGCGGAGCGGTCTTTCGGCGCAATCGCCGGTGGCGGTGGTGGAGCACCGCGGTCGGCGGACGGATGGAGCGGTTTGCTGGCTGCACTGGACGCTCCATGCGATCTTCGACGAAAACGGGACCATCCTCGAGGTCCAATGCATCGGGAGGGATGTCACGGAGGCCCACGAGGTGCAGGAGCGCCTGCATTTGCAGAGCTCCGCACTGAGCGCCTCGGCGCATGCGATCGTGATTGCGGATTCGGAAGGTACCATTCGATGGGCCAATCCGGCCTTTACCCGGTTGACGGGCTATCCCCTGGACGAGGCGTTGGGGCGGAATCTCAGTTTGCTCCGCTCCGGAAAACATCCACCGGAATTCTATGCGCACATGCAGGAGGTCATCCTGCAGGGCAAGACGTGGCGCGGAGAGCTGATCAACCGGCGCAAGGACGGGACGCTGTATCACGAGGCGCAGACCATCACGCCGGTTCGGGACAGCGAAGGCCGCTGCGCGCATTTCATCGCGATCAAGGAGGACATTTCGGACCGCGTTCGCAGTCGCGAGGCCCTGCAGGAATCCGAGGAAAAGTACCGTCATCTCTTCGAAAACAACCCCCAGCCGATGTATGTCTACGATCCCGGGAACCTGCGTTTCCTGGCCGTGAACCGGTCGGCGGTGGAGCATTACGGGTGGTCGCGTGACGAGTTCCTGGCCATGACGATCAAGGACATCCGGCCCGAGTCGGACGTGCCGATGCTGCTGGAAGAGATGGCGCGGACGCCGGAGGGCGACCGGCGTGCGCGGCTATGGCGGCACCACCGGAAGGACGGCACGCAGATCGACGTGGAACTGACCGAGCATCCGATCCCCTTCGGCGGGCAGCGCGCGAAACTGGTGCTGGTCAACGACGTGACGGAACGCCGGGGGCTGGAGGACCGGCTGCGCCAGGCGCAGAAGATGGAAGCGATCGGGCGCATGGCCGGCGGCGTGGCGCACGATTTCAACAACCTGCTGATGGTCATTTCGGGTTATGGCGAATTGCTGGCCAATAGCCTGGAGTCGGACGACCCGCGGCGTGAAAACGCCGACCAGATCCTGCGGGCCGCCACGCGCGCGGGAAACCTGACCCGGCAGCTGCTGGCCTTCAGCCGCCGCCAGGTCGCCAAGCCGCGCGTGCTGCTGCTGAACCGCACGATCAACGGGATGGAACCGCTCCTGCGGCGGCTGATCGGCGAGGACATCTCGCTGGTCATCGGCCTGGACCACGAGCTGGGTCATTTGCGGGCCGATCCCTCGCAGATCGAGCAGGTGGTGATGAACCTGGCGGCCAACGCGCGCGACGCGATGCCGCAGGGCGGGCGGCTGTCCATCCGCACCGAGAATGTCGATCTGACGGCGGATCGCGCGCGGCGCTGCGGGCTGACGGCCGGCTACTATGTCTGTCTCGTCGTCTCGGACACCGGCACCGGCATGGACGCCCAGACGCGCGCCCACCTGTTCGAACCGTTCTATACGACCAAGGCCAAGGGCAAGGGCACGGGGCTCGGCCTTTCCGTCGTGTACGGCATCGTCGAACAGAGCGGCGGGGCCATCTGCGTCGAAAGCGAGAAGGGCAAGGGCACCACGTTCACGATCTACTTTCCGCGGGTCGAGGCGCCGGTCGAGGAGACGATGTCCGTCCCGCTGCCCGGCAACTCCGAGCGGGGTCAGGGAACGGTGCTGGTCGTCGAGGACGAAGTCGGCGTGCGCGAACTGGTGGCCTCGCTCCTCCGCGCCCGCGGCTACCAGGTGATGGAGGCGAACAACGGGCGCGAAGCGCTGGAAGTGGCCGGCGCGCACGCGGGCACGATCGACCTGCTGCTGACCGACGTGGTGATGCCGGAGATGAACGGCAACGACCTCTCGGAGAAACTGCTCACGCTGCGCCCGGACACCAAGGTCATCTACATGTCCGGCTACGCCCCGCAGACGCTCTTCCAGCGGAATGGCCTGAACCCGGAGGCCATCTTCCTGCAGAAACCCTTTCTGCCGCAGGTGCTGATCCAGAAGGTCCAGGACGTCCTCAAGACCGCCAGCGCCTGACCACCCGTCGGAACAGCCATTCGCGCCACTCGTCGGCGATGCGGTAGAAGCACGGGACGACGAAGAGCGTCAGCACGGTCGAGACCAGCACGCCGCCGATCACCGCGATCGACATCGGGATGCGCAGTTCGCCTCCGGGACCCAGGGCCAGCGCGCCGGGAACGGCGCCGGCGATCGTCGCCACCGTCGTCATCAGGATCGGACGCATCCGGATCGGACAGGCTTCCCGCAGCGCCTCGCCGACCGAACGGCCCTCCTGGCGCAGCTGGTTGGTGAATTCCACCAGCAGGATCGAGTTCTTCTTGACGATGCCGGCCAGCAGGATCAGGGCAATCGCGCTGAAGACATTGATCGATTGCCCGCCCCAGTAGAGCGCCAGCAGGCCGCCGGTCAGGCTGAAGGGCAGCGCCAGCAGGATCGTGAAGGGGTGCAGGTAGCTGTTGAACTGGCTGGCCAGCACCATGTAGGCGACCAGCACGCCGCCGAGGAAGGCGAACCACAGGCCGCCGAAAGTTTCGTTGGCCGAGCGCGCGGAACCGGTCCACGCCAGATCGTAGCCTTCCGGCAGGATCTCGTTCGCGATGGCCTGCACTTCGGCCAGCGCCTCGGCCTGCGGGACGCCGGGCGCCATGTTGGCGGTGAGGGTCACGGCGCGGGAACGATTCGTGCGGAAGATCGATTGCAGCGACGGGCGTATGCGGAGGTCCACCAGTTCCGAAAGCCGGATCGATTCGCCCGAGCGGTTGCGGACATGGATCAGGCCGATGTCTTCCGGCCGGAGCCGTTCGTTGCGGAGCAGGCGGACGCGCACGTCGTAGCGCCGTCCCTGGTGGGTGAACTTGGCGATCTTGTTGCCGCCGACCAGCGCGCGGACCGTCTCGCCCAGTGCCTCGACGTCGACATCATGCGCGAGCGTCTTCTTGCGGTTGGGGATCACCTGGATCTCCGGCATGCCGATACGGTAGTTGCTGTCAACGTCCACCAGCTTGCCGCTGGCCAGCATGCGTTCCTCGAAGAGCGCGTTCAGTTCGCCCAGCTTCTCCCAGTCCGGACCGCGGACACAGAAGGAGACCGGGGAGCCGCGCCGCCCGCCGCTCAGTCCCGTGCGCGACGGGTCGACGACCACCGCCTTGACGCCCGGGAAGACGTTCAGCGCCTTGCGCATCCCCTCGATGCTTTCCTGCTGCGTCATGGGCTTGCCGCGCGCGTTCCGCGGCCGCTGGTCGCGCGGCTTCATCGTCAGGAAGAAGATGCCTTCGTTCCCTTCTCCGCCGAAACTGCCCGCGAAGTCGTAGAAGGCCGCGATCTCCTCGCGTCCCCGGACAATCTCCTCCATCTTCAGCATGATCTCGTTCGTGTATTCGATCGACGAACCCACCGGGGCCATGACGCGCACGTGGTAGGAGCCTTGATCCTGCGCCGGCACCTCCTCGCGGGGCAGCGCGCGCACCAGCAGGAGGGAAACCGCGAAGAAGGCCAGCACGCC
>Ga0073932_1002608_pt1 | contig 27178 bp, 28 predicted proteins | sample DewCreD2012metaG_FD_76967 | JGI IMG/M metagenome (GOLD analysis project Ga0073932, IMG submission 76967) | Hot spring sediment bacterial and archeal communities from British Columbia, Canada, to study Microbial Dark Matter (Phase II) - Dewar... ...
AAAACCTACTGAAAGGTGCCATGTTGCCAAAATTGACACTTTTACGTAAAAAATCAGCTGAATTCGCAGTTTTCGGTTGGTTTTTGCTCGGGTTTTGCCGAGGACCTTTCTAGCGCTAGAAACGTTTTTCCCACTGCATTTCTAGCCTAAACAAACCAGCCTGCAGCCGAAGACGTTTTTGTGGCGGGCGAGACCGTTTCACTGCGGTTGTTGTTTGTTTCGGGTGAAGGTTAAGGTGATTACCTCTTCCTGTTCTGTTTCCTGTTCAACCCAGTTTAGTGTGTAGTCTTTTTGGCGTTTAGCCTCAACCTTCTCATTTAGCTCGGTTGGAAAGTTCACTGAGTAGATTGGGTAGCGGAGTCTCTTTCCTTTGTAGCGTTTGCTCGCCCAGCGTCTCTGAAACCTAACCACGTCTGCGCCCTCCAACATGTATACTTGATGCAACCATAAAGGAGACTCGTTGGTTTAACAATTTTTCACGGGTTCCTGTTTAACATCTAAGCCAGTCGATGTAGGGCTTGCTGTTTTCCTGTGCTATCTACCTCCTTGTGGTTCGGCGTTAGAGTGAAAATGAATTATAACTGATTCGCTAATACAACGTCAAGGGTGTAGGGAATTGAAGACTGTTCGTGTCTCCGATGAAACCCACAAAAAGCTTACTCGCCTGCTGGGTGAACTGATGGCTAAAACGGGGAAAGCTCAAACCTTCAACGACGTAATAAACGATTTGATTGAGAGGAGCCAAGAGAATGCCGCCCGCTAAAAAGTATGAGTGCACCGTGTGCGGCAGAGAAATCTCCAAAGACGAATACGAAGACCACGACGGGATGTGTTGGGAATGCTGGGACGACCGGTTGACAGAAGAAGCCGACAGCATGTTTGACGAACTAATGTGACCTACATCTTTTCGAGCAAGTATTTCTTTAGCGATATGATTTCTGGAAGGTTCTTAGTTGACTCAATGTCAAGGTCGTTTTCCCAGCAGACGATGTAGTCACATCCCTTGGGGTCATGGTCAAAGCCAGATGCAAAGAGCTCTAATTCTATTTTTTTCTGTTGCCCTTGAGTGTCTTCTGCGATTACATCAGGAAACATCGGCTGGACTTCGACTAACATCGGGAAGCCTAATTCTTTATGTATCTTTGAAAAGAGAGCTACGACATCATTTTCGTAATCAGGTATATTTTTAATTCCTAAAGAATTGAGTGCTTTAATGACGATAGTATCGGCAGAGTTTTTTTGGAAGGCTTCCAAAACTTCTTTTTCAGTTACTTTATTATCTTTAAATTTCTTAAGTAAAATCGACTGCTCATGGTTATTGAGTACGCTTTTGGAGTTATAGTTGAGATTGGCTTTTGTTTGAGGATAGGTTGTATACAGAAAGCTCATGAAATAAGCGTTGTCCCAATCTTTTACGGTGGGTGTGCTATTCTTTAATTCGAGCAGTAATTTGTTTATTACTTGAAACTGTCGGCCGATAGAGAGAACGCTGTATTTCTGTTTAAACTGAAGTATTGCCTCGTGTTCATAATCGAGTCCTAAGGCCTGTGCAAAATTAACTAAGTGGGATTGATTGAGAACTGGTAGGATAGTTTCAGGATAATAGCAAAAAAGTATTTTCTTCGCGATTTGGCGGTCTCCTCCCCAGAACTTGATAGCATCCCACGGGTCGATTTTTTGCCAAATTGGCTTTGAATCGTCAACAAGGATGTGTAGGAGTTCCTTGAAGGTTTTAATGTCTTTTTTGGCATTGATTGCGTAATAGGCGCTTCCTGTTCCTATGTGACATAAGTCAACAAGTTTGTGTTCGATCCATTTTAGGAAATAATCTTGTCCAGGATTAAATATCATGTCAGGAGTAAGGTTATCTATTTCTGCTGGATTGGTTCTAAACGGGTAAATTTTCAGGAATTCCCTATGTTTTTCCCATGCTATATTTAGGCGTTCTTTTTCTTCGATTCCTGTTTCGCTTTTTTCGTATTCTTGCGCTTTCTTGGTTATGCCAGCATATTCCATAATGTTAGTTTGATTGTATGGTATATTTAAGCTAAACAGTTGCTTAGATTGAGTATTCCCTAGCCTGTTCTATTTGTTGCGTATTGCTATAGTAAGTCTTGAAGAGGATCGGGTTTTCAGTATGGACCGGAAAGAGGCGTTTCGGTTTTATGTAGTTGATCATTTCGGCTAGCTGTTCTTTGTTCATGTGTCCTGAGGCGTGCATTTGATGGAATTGCAGTTTGAAGTGGTCTGTCCAGTTGTGCATCACTTGGTCTTCTATGTCTTCTTCGCTGAAGGGTTCGCTCATACTGTGGATAAAGTGGCTGCCGGCTTCTGGTTTGATGTCGATTAGTTCTGTGAATTGGTAGAAATCCAAGTCCATAACCAGCTCTTTCTGGTGCTTATGAACATAGTCGTAGGTTATCATTTTATCCATGAATGCTCTTTCCCAGAGGAAGTAGTCTTTGTCGTCGTGATTGCCGCTTTTCTTACGCTTATAGTAAACGAGCAGGTTGTCGTCTTTCATTGGGTCAGGCACTTTTAGGTGCTTATCATCCAAGAGCTTAGTCAGCAGGTGCGCGGTTTTTGGGGTTATGACTAGTTTGCGGTTGGCCTTTTTGGCTGCCTTGTAGAAGCTGTTGAAGCGGTCTATGTCTCGACTGTAGTGTGTTGCAAAGACGATTTTGTCTGTGCCTTCTATGACTTGTTGTGCGTATTTTTTGACGTCGGGTTCGCCGATGTTTTGGCGTTTCTCTGAGGTTGTCATTCTGGTGCCTTCACATATCATGGCGACTGGGTCTGCTGTTTTGGCTTTCTCGATAAAGTCTTCTGTTAGGTCGCTTCTGGGTCCATGCCTTCGCAGGTCACCTGTGTACACTATGTTGCCTTCTGAGGTTTCTATGATGAAGCCGTAGGCTGCCGGGATAGAGTGGTCGACGTGTATGGGTTCGACGGTTAGGCTGCCGACTTTGATTTTGTCGCCTGTTCGGAACTGGTGAAATTCGTGGTCTCCGTAGTTGCAGCTGAAGCCTGTTTCTTCCATGCATTCCATGAACAGTTTGGTGCCATATCCTAAATAGACGGGGATGGCTGGGTCAAGAAACTGCAGATGATTAATGTGGTCAAAGTGCGCGTGAGAAACAAACACGGCATCAATCTTGGGCTTGCAGTAAGGCAAGTCACAGTAAGCAAGCATCTCCTTAGAATACAAACCCTCAATCCTCGGAAGCAGGCCAAAAGCTAAGTAGTCACCTAAACCGTTAACGGCGCGAGGCGATAGGTAGCCTGCAAAGTAGTCGGCGCCAAACGTGAAAGACTGCCCAAAATCAAACAGTACTCTTGTTTTGTGGTCTTGCAGCAGGATTTTGTTACCGCCGATTTCGTTAACTCCGCCATAAAAGGTGAGTTTTGCCAGTGTTGGTTCCTCCCCTGAGGATTTATGGTTTCGCTGCTTAAGAATCTGATTAGTATAGCGTGGAAGCGTGGGTTTCTTAAACTTTTTATAATGTTAGCGTGCTTATGCTTGTTTACAAAGAGTGATTAGCTGTGACTGTGAAAGGCGTTGAGGGGACTGCTGCATCAAATCGGTTGCTTGAGGCTTTTGGGCTTGGCGGAAAATCTCCAAGATTGATTTCTTTTGCTTTTTCCTCTAAAGCGGCGCCTGCAGAGTGGAAAGCGTATAGTTTTGATTTGGAATGGGAGTTCTATTACGTTGTGGCGCCTGGGGCTACTTTATCTCAAATTAGGGCTTTGGCTTCAGGGATTAGTAAAGAAAATTTTGGGTTGGTGGCGGTTTGTGGTGACGAAGTGTTTCTTGCTCTTCGCCGTTCAAAGAAGGATGATAATGGTCCTCTGCTGATTCCTCTGCGGAAAGAGGACGATTTCGAGAAGGTTATTGGAGCGGTAAACAAGTTTAATTTTGTTTCCGACGTTCTAACTGCACATTCTTCGCTGTCCAGTTTGGTCGATTTGCTGAAGGCTGGTGCTGAGCGGCACTTTGTAAATCGTGGCCTGTTTTCTAACTATTTCCTCAAGGAACGTTTATCTGATTGTCTTTCGAAACGTGGTCGGTCGCCGTCCAAAGAGGGCAGCGGTTTGTTGGGTAAGTTGGGCGGTGAGTTCCCGATTGGGGTTGATTCTGTTGACCGCGTTTTAGACGTTTTAGGTTACAGTGCGGAGAAGACGGCTTTTGATGTGAATTTGCGTTATCCTGAGTATAAGCTTCGGTCTCATGGTAGGTTGTTGGATGTTTGCTGTGTAGTTGCGAATGTTGAGTCTTTAGATGTAAAGACAGGTAACAGGGCGGCGCCGAGTTATCAGGCTGTTTCTGCTCTGAAAGGGTACAGTTGGGTTATTTTGACGAATGGGCGGTTGTGGCGGCTGTATTCGTCTAAGGTGGCTTCTGCTAGCACGAATTATTTTGAGGTTGACTTGGAAAACGTTGCGGCGGAGACTGATCAGCGGCTTGTTTACTTTACCTCTTTGTTTTCTGCTTCGGCTTTTCTGGTTCATGATGGAGCTGCGGATGTTGATTTAGTTTATGATGAAGGCATTAGGCATGCTCATGGGGTTGAGGATGATCTTAGGCGTAAAGTGTTCGATGGTGACTTGTTCGTTAATTTGGTTAAGTCTGTTCTGAATCATTCTTCTTCTAAGGTTTATTCTCAAGAGGAGTTGGATGCTGCTAAGGCGGTGGCTTTAAAGCTTCTCTATAGGCTGCTGTTTGTTTTGTATGCTGAGTCGCGGAAGCTTTTACCCGTTGATAATATCAAGTATAAGCAGTTTGCGTTGGAGAGTTTGCCCTCGAAGCTGGATGCTTTTGAGAAGAAGCCTGATGACACCAGTGTCTGGAAGATTCTGAAACAGCTTTTTGAAATGATTAGCTTGGGCGATGTGGATGCTAATTTGCCGCAGTATGACGGCGACTTGTTTGCTAAGGACCCGGCGCTTGATGGGCTTGCGGTGAAAAACCGCTTTATTGTTCCTGCCCTGCGGGATTTGATGCAGACTGATGGCCGCGGGATTGATTATCAGAATTTGGGTGTGCGTCATCTTGGTTCCCTCTATGAGGCTTTGCTGGAGTATTCGGTGAGGCAGGCTCAGCAGTCACTGGTTATGTATAAGGATGAGATTTTGGATGCCAAGTTTGCTGACGATATGAAGCAGAAACCTCTTGGATTCATCAAGAAAGGGGACTTGTATCTTTCTGCTAGGGGTCTTGCGAGGAAGGGAAGTGGCAGCTACTATACGCCTGATGAGATTGTGACTTTTTTGGTTAAGAAGGGGCTTGAACCGCACTTTAAAGCCCGAGAGATGCAGTTTAAGGCTGATTTGCAGCTGCTTCCGCCTGTTGGTAAGCCTCGTGATTTAGAGTTAGAGAAGAAATGTACTGATGACTTGTTGGGTTTGAGGGTTGTTGACCCCGCGATGGGTAGTGGTCACTTTTTGGTGGCTGTGGTTAACGAAATTACCCGCTGGGTTATCGATTTGCTTCATGAGTATCCTAATGCGCCGTTGATGAACGAGATAGAAGAATTTAGAAGAGGCATCATTGAGTCGCAACGAAAGAAGGGCATCAGACTTGACGAGGACCTGTTGACTGATACAGTGATTTTGAAGCGTATGGTTATGAAACGGTGCGTTTACGGCGTAGACATTAACCCGCTGGCAGTTGAGTTAGCCAAGGTTTCCCTGTGGCTGGATTCGTTTACAATTGGGACGCCGCTTACGTTTTTGAATCACCATATACGCCCGGGCGATAGTCTTATTGGTCTTTGGCTAGCGAATATTGCGCCTAAGGTTTTTGAAACTACTCTGGAGAAGTGGACTGGTACACTTGAGAGGGCTGGAGAAAATTTGGTTGAAGCAGTGGTTATGCCTGCAGACTTGACGGTGGAGGAAGTGACGTTGAGTCAAGAAGCTTATGAAGCTGTCAGGGCTAAAACCAAGTCTTTCGCCATAATGCTGGATATGTTTTGTGCAAGCATAATCGACCCAGAACTTGGCAAGAGGTTACCTAATAATCTAAGTCTTATCGAGGAGACAGCCAAGGCTAAGGGTCGGAAGCCTTCTTGGTGGACATATATTGAAGAAACCTGCCGCTTAAGTGAAAAGTACGGGTTTTTCCATTGGGAGCTTGAATTTCCCGATGCTTTTAATAGTCAAAGAAAAGGCTTCGACTTGGTTGTGATGAATCCTCCTTGGGATGCAGTCAAGCCGGAAGATGATGATTTCTTCTCTGTTTATTATCCCAAGTTTAGGCGCATAAAGAGCAAGCCTGAAAAGCAGAAAATAATGAAGACAATCCTCAAAGATGCAAAGATAGCCCAAGCCTATGAGGAATACCGCAAAAAGATAGAAGATAAAGTCAACTTCTTCAAGCAATCAAAAGAATATGTGCTAAGAGGAAGCGCCGACACTAACCTCTGGAAGCTATTCTTAGAAAGAGCCCTAAAACTTGCAAGCGAAAACGGTAGCTTCTCAATAGTAATACCATCAGGCATAGTTACCGACGAAGGCGGCAGACAACTAAGAGAAGCATTATTTAAAGGTAGAATAAGACTATTGTACGAGTTCGAAAATAAAAACGGCATCTTCCAAGATGTTCACCGAAGCTACAAGTTTGTACTCCTTGTCGCCGACAAAGCACAACCAGCAAAAAGTTTTCCAGCAGCATTCTACCTCCATGAAGTCGAAGCACTCGAAGGAAAAACAGAGAAACAGAAATTCGTCGATGTCCCAGTTAACTTGATTAGAGTTTCAGCCCCTGAAAGCCTCTCAATTCCAGAAGTGAGAAACAAACAACAACTCGCCGTATTTCTTTGGCTATATCAAAACAACCCACTTCTTAGCGATAAGAAAAAAGGATGGAGCATTTCGTTGATTAGGGAGCTTGATCGCACAAACGACAGCGATCTTTTCAGGTCAGACGGAAAAGGTTGGCCCTTAGTAGAAGGCAAACACTTTCACCAATTTTTACCATGCTATGAAAAAACTCTGTTTACAGTGAACCCATCTGACGGCTTAAAAAGAACCGCAAAACATAGAGAATATTATGGTGTAAACGAGGAAGTTCACAAGAATCCCAGATTAGCATTCAGAAATGTGGCAAGCAGCACTAACGTTAGAAGTATGATGGCGTGCATTTTGCCGCCAAGATGTTTTTCTCCTCATTCAGTTGCCATAGTTTTACCTAAATCGAATGAAAAGGTCTTAACCGGAAGGCGCTATTTAGAGGTTACATCTTATCTGTCAGGTATTCTTAACTCAATGATTTTCGACTTTCTATTACGGACTAGGAACTCGATGAACGTCAGTTTCTTTTACGTATACCAGACACCTGTACCTCTATCAATAGATACCAGCGATGCAAAACAAATCCAAAGAATCTCGGCTCGCCTAAGTTCAATCGACGATAGATTCAAAGAATTTGCCGCATTAATGGGCGTTGAATGCGGTCCTCTGACAATCAAGGAATATGTGGAGTTAACGGCTAAGCTTAATGCTTTAGTAGCAAAACATTACGGTTTGAATCGTGAACAACTTGAAGTTATTCTTGATTCTTTTGAGGGGTTTGAAGAGGATAAAGAGTTGGTTAATTTGAAGGAAGTGGTTTGGAATGATGCGCTTATTCGTAAGTTTAATGGTGAAGTTAGGAAGCGTGTGCTACCATACTTTGATCAACTTACTGTTGAGGAAAGTGGAGTGAAGAATTAAATGAAGAAGGAAATCGTAGATAACGAATCAGACAGTTATACCATGGCAAATTTCATAAGAGAATCTTTGCCGACGACTAGAAAGTTTGATGTTGCCTCTGGCTTCTTTAACGTGTCAGGCTTCGCCAAAATAAAAAATGAACTCTGGGCAACCTCAAAGCAGCCGGGCTTTAACATGCGCCTGCTTTTTGGCAGAGAAGCCCAAATAAACGAAACCCCCGAAACCATAGATTGCGACGGCAAAGACAAAACATTAAACGAAGAACTCACAAACCTCGCCATAACAGAACAAACCGCGCACCTAATAGATGACCTAATCAGCTTCCTCAAACAAGACACCGTGCAAGTAAGAAAGAACCCTAAACGCTTCAACCACGCAAAATGCTACATATTCGACGAAGCCGCAGCAGTCGGCTCAAGCAACTTTACAGGAGCAGGATTAGAACACAACATCGAATTAAACGCAGTCCTCTACCAACCCTCAGCCCAAGAAAAAGTCCAAGAATGGTTCGAGCGAAGATGGCAAGAAGGTCAAGACGCAAAAAACGAGCTACTAGAACTACTTGAATCCTCCAAGTTCGGCTTACCCCTTGAACCCTATAAAATGTACATGAAATTCCTCTACGAATACTACAAACCCCGACTAGAGGAACTGGAAAGAGAACGCGGCAGAGTCATAGAATTAACAAGCTTCCAAGAAGACGCCGTCCACACCGCCATGAGAATCCTACACAAATACAACGGCGTCCTCATCGCCGACTCCACAGGCTTAGGAAAAACACACATTGGACTCGAACTCCTACGGGAACTGGTAGCGGTTAAACGGAAAAAAGCCATGCTAATCGCCCCCTCACAAGTCATCCACACAGTGTGGGGACCAAAACTTTTCGAAGAAAGCATAAAAACCAAAGACGTAACCCTAGAAAGCACAGGCACAGAAAACTTCCACCCAGAAGACTACCTAAACATAGACGTAGTTTTAATCGACGAAAGCCACAACTACCGAAACGCATCAACCAACCGCTACAAAAACCTAATGAAACTCCTCGCCTCAGGCAAAAAGAAACAAGTCATACTCCTAACAGCCACACCCATCCACAACTCACTCCTAGACCTATACAACCAACTTTCACTAATCACTGCAGGCGACGACACCCACTTCGCAGACCTAGGAATCACCGACCTAAAACGCTACTTCTTAGCAGCCGACAGAAAACAACTCACACAAGGAATAGAAGACATCATCCGCCTCCTCGACGAACTCATGATCCGCAGAACAAGACAATTCATCATCGAAAACTACTCAGAAGCCCTCCTAAACGGCCAACCAGTCCGATTCCCAAAAAGACTTCTAAGAAAAGTCGAATACAGCCTCTGCGCACTCTTCGGCGGAAACGTCTACAGCCAAGTCCTCGACACAATAGACAAACTCCACCTTGTCCCCTACCAAGTAGACTCATACAACATAGCAATAGAAGAACAAGAAAAGAAAGAAGTAGAAAACAGAGCAACACTCCAAAAAATAGGCTTACTCAAAAGGTTCGAAAGCAGCGTTGAAGCCATACGACAAAGCATCCAGCGCCTAGAAAAATTCTACATCTATTTCGAGCAGGCCCTTGACCAAAACAAAATCCTCGACAGCAAATCCTTCCATCGACTACTACAAGAAATGAGCGAGCGAGAAGACGAAGACAACGTAGAAAAATTCTACGAAGACCTACAAAAAATCCCCCTAGTACCGCTAACAGCTGAATACAATAAACGCGCCATGAAAAAAGACATCCAAGAAGACAAAAAACTCATCGAACCCCTAAAACAGAGCCTAAACCGAATAAAACCGTATGCGGACAGAAAACTAATCGCCCTCAAAGAACAACTCGTCAAAGACCAAGTCTTCGAAAAAGACGGCAAAAAAGTCGTCATCTTCACTCAATTCGTAGACACCGCAAAATACGTTCGAGACGACCTGAAAGCCGCATTAACCGACAAAAGAGTTGAACTCCTAACAGGAGAAACCAAAGATGACACCCGCAGCCGCATCCTAAAAGACTTCGCCCCAATCGCCAACAAGGCAGAAAGCCCACCAACAAGAGAAGTTGACGTTCTAATCTGCACCGACGTACTAAGCGAAGGACAAAACCTCCAAGACGCAAACTACGTCATCAACTACGACCTACCATGGAACCCCATGAAAATCGTTCAACGCGCCGGCAGAGTTGACAGACTCGGAAGCAGATTTGACACAGCAACATCAGCCGTATTCATACCCGAACAAGAACTCGAAGACCTGCTTAAACTGCTAGAAAAACTCGAATCAAAAATCCAAAAAGTCGCAGACACCATAGGCATAGAATCCACAATTCTAGGGGAAAAAGAAAACCCCAAAAACTTCAACGCAGCCGTCCGCATAACCCAAGAAGACTCCAAACTCCTAGACGACATGGAAAGAAACATGGAGTTGCTGCCAACAGAAACACCCTTCCAATTCATCCTTGCTTACCTTAAAAAAGTCGGAGCCAAAAACCTAGAATCGATCCGGCTTGGAAGAAGAAGCGGCAAACACTCAGACATAAACGGCCTCGTAATTTTCTACCGAGAAAAAGCAAACCCGGAAGGCATGCATATAACACTCTACGACTTCAAAACAGGAAGATTTGACCACTACAACGACGTTACATGGCTGTTCCGCAAAATAGAAAGCACCGAAGAAGAACCACTAGTCATGCCAATAACAGGCTACGAAGGCTTCAGACAATTCAGCCTAATTGACACCAAGGCAAGACAAGAAATCCTCACAGCAGTAAACTCTCCACTGGTCGCCCGCCAAGCCCAAAAAATCAAACCCCGACACCAAAGAGAACTCACCCAAGAAATACTCAACGCCTACACCAGCGGCAAAGTCGCAAAAGAAAAAGCACTCCCCATCTACGAAATCCTAAACAAAGAAAACCTAGTCGCATGGGAAGACGAATTTGGCGAATACATGGATGAATACAGAAGAACACAAAACATCGACGAAATGTTAACCTCACTAGAGCAACTATTCCAAAAATACAGAATTGATATCAGAGAAAAACGAAAGCCAAAAACCATCCAACCACAAGACCTCGAAGTAGTCGCCTACATGTTCCTCAGCAGAGAAGACTTCAAAGAATTAACCCTTGAAGCCTAAAAACCAATAACGTTAAAAGCAAATCGAGATAAGACAAATCTATGCCATCATGCCCAAACTGCAAACAAGCAACACAAAGGGTAAATAAAACTTGGAAATACGGGAGGTTCCAAGTGCAAGCTTTCTCTTGCCCAAACTGTAAAACCCAATTCAGAGAATACAAAAGAGACGGAAAATACGCATTCACGCTAAAACTGGAAAAAGGCAAAGGTTACATCAAAGCATAACACTTTGAAGGTCACCTCTGAATAACTACAAGATTTGCGAGTAAGTCCTGTCCGAGGCAATGATGCCCGCACCTGTGGACTGGAAGCCATTAAGATAAGGGCCGCACTACGCAACCGCTCTATTGTTAGTCCTACTTGAAACCTGACCAAGCAGTCTACTTAACCTTAGTTGCCAAAGAGTAATTAAGAAAATCAAAACATTGGGGATTAGGTGAAATGTTGGATGAGTAAAGAAAAGCAGTGCTGGATATGTCGTAGAACCGAGCAAGAAGTAAAAGCCCTTCTTGAAAAATTAAGCCCCGAAATCCCACACTTAGCCGCCGACAGAGACGACGCCGTTATGGTTGAGGCAAAAACCAAGCTGTTCCGAGACGAGTTAAAAGGCATTTACCGCTGTGTAGTCTGCGAATGCCTCCTAATGGATATGGCAGAAGACGCCATTACTGAACGCACAAAAGAGGACCTGCTCACGGAGGGCGACTTGGAACGGATACATTTTGACATCTCCGCAACCATCGACCCAAATAGGAAAAGAAGGAAACTCCGCTAAGAAGCCGCTGCTCTGCTCACTTTCTGTTTTTTGATTATGCTGTAGCCTTTCATGAACAGCACCGTGAAGACCGAGGGCGCTAACGCTGTGATGGTTGGTTCGCCTGCGAAGCCGATGCTGACCATGGCAGCCGCCTGAACAGCCAGCGTTGTCAGAAACTTTTTTGCGTCGAAGGGTTCCCCGCTAGACGTTTTGCCCAACGTAGTATACATCAACGTAATAACGACGCTGACGACGTAGGGAAAGTAGGGTCCAAGCAAAGTCTGCAAATCCACCGAGTTTCACCTCCCTTTAATCAGGAATTAGTGCCTTGCATTTTCGCTAACTCTTTCTGCAGAGCCTCAACTTTGGCGTTCAGCTGCTTTATGGCGCCAAGAGCTAACCCCAGAAGGTGCCCGCCATGAACTAAGCCTTCTTTTGAGCGCATCGCTTCCGGTAAGCTTTTGTTGTCGATTAAGGGCACGCCTTGTTTGTCGACTTTCCTGCTCATCCTGATGCCTTTGATTACGGCTAGGTCATCCATGTAGTCCATGTGTCCAAGGGCATTGTACCAGACGCTGTCGCCCGCAACACACGCCCAATAATTCGATGTGCTGCCGCAGTAGCCCGTGCCTGAGCCGCCGGCAGGCCAGAGGTTGTAGTGGTTTTCATGCCAAGCGGGCATATACCTGCCGTTAGGGTTAACATACATGGGATAGAAATCATTGCCCTGAGCTTCCAAAACCAAGCCCGCAGCGTCGCGGGGCATCGAGGACATGTTGATTCTGCCCGTGTTGGCGACGACTTCCCACCCAGCCACATAGAGGTTGTTTTTGAGGTAGGCTGAACCAAAGCGGAAAGCTCCGTTGCCTAAGTCGTCGCTGCCGTCCGTGATGGGGCGAACTAGATGGTTTGCAGAGTACAGAATCAGATCACCACCATAGGTGACGACAAAGACGTTGGCGCCGTCAAAGCCAAACGCGGCTTTTAGCGTTCGCCCCGTGAGCAGGTTTAGGCATGGCGAGGTTTTGTCGATTTCCACGTTGCTGGCAAAAATGCTGCTACCTGAGCCTCCGCCGCCTCCCGTAGAAATTGGGATGCCTCTTCTGCCAAGTTTAGTTCGGCTGAGCTTCTCAACGTTAACCGTGAAGGTTCTTAAGCCATAGAGATAATCAGCTAGTTGGGGCGGCTCCTTCTCAAAATTGATTGTTAACTGAAGCGTTTGAGTTGCCGCGTCCACTTTGTACTCGACGCTGTCAACACGGAAATAAGCGTTCAGAAAAGGCACAAACAGCTTATCCGCGGCTAGAATCGGCGTGTTACCATAGTCGATGACCGTGCTTGTGACAGTCAAGTAGACGGCTGGCGATTTGAGATAAGCCAGCAGCGCCCTTGCTCTCAGGGTGCATTCGTTATCGCTCCACAATTCCTCGTCGGTCTCGCTGTACTCCCGCAACCCATAAGCAGCCTGGCTAGCCGCATCTTCCAAGACTGCAGAGTACCTGCGCCCACCAAAATAGAGTCCATGCAACCAAAAATCACCGCTGCCGACGCCCTGCGAAAAATACCAAGTGAACCTTACAGTTTTAACATGCATCCAATCAAAGCCCGACTGAACATAGTCCCATTGGTTAGCGTAGGCTGAGCCGACACCTACTTCTACCCCGTGGAATTGGCCGTCTCCCGGGGCGACGGAGATTTTCTTGCTTGCTGAACGGCTGGCAGTATCGAAGAGAATTACCAAGCCAGTCCCAGAGTAGGTATCTGCGAGTTTTGCTTGGACGTCAAGGGTTGGGTACAGTTCACAGTTAACCTCTTTGCCCGAGTTGAGCTCGAAGTAGCAGCCGCCCCAATAGTTGCTGCCGACCGAGTTTTTGATGCAGGCGCCGCCGTCCGGTGCACCCGTAGAATCAACCGAGAGCGTGCCCGTGTCCCGCTGCCAAACGCCATCCGAGGGGGTGAGGCTGCGAGTCCAGCTGACTTTATCGGTTGGGACGCTTTTGTCGGCTAAGCCGTAAATGGTGATTTTGTTTCGGACGCGGGTTATGTCTGTGCGGTCCTCAACCTGCTCCAGCCTATCCGTCAAGTCGGTAGGGTTGGTTTTGCTGTACATGGGGAAAAACTCGAACCTGCCGTCTGGCGCCACACGGAAATCGTAGCCGATGACGCCTGCTTTGTCGGCGGATTGGGCGATGTATTTGAGAATGTCCCAGACAGGCGAATCCGTGTACTCCAAAAGCGTATATGTGGTGTCGGTGTCTTCAACCAGCTCTGCGCCGCTGCGGTTATGGCTTATCCCTGCAAAATAATCCAGCAGGTCCTTGACTATGGCTTCTCCTTTTTGGGTGCTGTAGGTTTTGGTGACGACTCGACGGAAAAGCCGTTCACCCCAGCATCTGCCCGAAACTTTAACGTAGCTCTCGGTGGGTGTGACCTGATAGGAAACGCTCTCCGTCCGCGTTGTTATGATTTGAGGAACGTTGACGCCTCTGCCGATGCAGATGTAGCCGTCCTGCCCCACGCTAAGCGGGTAAGCGCCGCCGGGGCTGTATTTGCCGTCAAAATTCTGCAGTGTAAGCTCCCAGCTGCTAACCTCTTTAGTAGCGCCAAGATGCACCGTGCAATCGACCACATCAGCCTGAGGAACTCCGACGCTGCCCAGCGCAATAGTCATCTTGGGGATGCCAACACTTGGAGCAGCCATCTACTCAACACCCCTGCGATACAATGATTGCTCCCCCGCGCGGATGATGCTCTTGGTTTGGGTTGGGGTTTGGGAAGCAGCGGAATTGTAGGCGTTGACGCTATCAGTTGCCTTATTCATTTGTGAGGCAAAGTAGGCCATGGCGGCAGCAGCGGCAATAATCACGCCTATACCCACCCCTGTCAAGGCGAGAAAGGTTGCTTGGCTGATGTTTAGGGCGTTTTGGATTCCCGTTGCCACCGAGGTTATGGCTGATTTGACGCCGAGTGCGTTGCCTGAAGCTGCTACGGCGCCAGCGGTAGCGGTCTCGGTTGCGCCTTGAACGGCAACAGCCACAGTCTGCCCAGTAGTCATAACCGTTAAGAAATTGTACATCCTAGCGCAGCTAGAGACAACTTGAACCATAAGCAGAACCGTGCGAATGTACTTGCTAGACTGCGAATCAAGCACGCCGAAGTCCTGAGCAAGAGAAGTCAACTGACTACCCATAAGGGCAGTTTCCCGAATACCACCCGCCACTTTGGTTAAGCTAACGGTTGTTGCCTCTGCTTCGGTCTGCATCGTGTTAAAACTGGAACTTGCACTGCGCAGGTTAGCGCCCATTTCAGTCGCGGCTACACCAACCTGGTTAAAACTCACCTGTGCTCCCGTGGAGGTTGCCCTGATGCTTTCGCCCATGCTGACTGCGTCAGCGCTAATCGCCTCGAAGGTTGGGGATGCCTCGTTAACCATGCGGATGGTTCCGCTTATCTCGCCTAAACTCATTGGGACGCCTCCTCAACGGCACGTTGAACCGCTACGCTGATGGCTATGAGAAGTTGCGGTGCACATTCCTGCAGTGCCCGAGTCAAAAAGTAGCGCGGTTGGATGTGGCTGGTGCCGAATTCCTGAAAAAGAGCGTAGCCAGCGTAAGCGCCGACTTCGACGGCCCACACTCCTGCATCGACGGCGTAGATGCTCTGCATAAGTTGCCCCGTTTTAACTGGAGCCAATTGTCGGGCACGAAACACAACCGCATTTGCCGCTTGCACTAGGGCGTCTTGGACACTGTCTTGCGTAGCCTGATCTATCTTTTCGAGTCTATAAATGAAGTCTAGGTCGTCAAATTCTATGGTAAAGTCAAGGCTCACACAAACCACCTGTTTAAATAAAGACTGAAAGCTAATCGGAAAGCACCGCAGAAAAAGAGGTTGACATCCCCCTTATCCGCTTGCAGATATACACATAATATGCGTATACACTGCACAAATTTTATTAGAAGACCTGCCTTAGTAGTAAGTGTCCCAAGTTTCGGGTATTGAAAGTAGTATTTCCAGAAAAGGTGAGTTCAAATGTTGCCTAAACCAATTCCAGCGCTTGATTCGGAACAGTGGAAAGCTGTTCAGAAAGAAATCAAGCGGAAGCCAACGAAAGCAGATGAGCTGCGATACAGACGGGCAACGGAAACTTTTAAGAATTGTCCACTATAATTAACCTGTTTCATGCCTGCTAAGCCATCGTTAAAGCCTCAGGAACTATCTTTCCCCAAAATTTTAGATAGAAATGATGACACTAGCAAGTTTACTTGCGGCAAGAAAGAAATCGATGAGTTTATTCAAAAACAGGCTCTTGGTTTTCAAGAGCAACTCCTTGGCGTCACATACCTTTTCAAGCATGGTACAGACGTAATCGGGTTTGCAACCCTATGCACGGCGCATATTAACAGGCAAAAAATGGCATCAGAAAATCGATTATCAGAGCCTATCGCTAGTTACCCTGCTCTATTAATCGGCCAGTTAGGCGTGTGCGGCGCACATCAAGGCAACGGTATAGGCACCTACATTTGCGACTTCTGTTTTGATAGAGCTATCAAGTTGTCACAAAGAGTGGGCTGCAGGTTTCTAGTTGTAGATGCTTTGGAATCGGCAGTTAAGTTCTATGAAAATTATGGCTTCATTTTAGCTCCGAAGCAAGAGAAAGAAGAACAGAAACTGATGTTTTTAGACATAACTAAGAGAAAGCCATAGCCAGAGTGCTTCTCCGTTTGAAATAGTGCCCCTCTTAATTGCTTAGAAAACGCTTGGATGTTCTAACTGGGAGTCGAAGGACGATTGCTTGGGCTGCCTGCACTAAAACGTCTTGGATATAGTTTTGCGTAGCCTTGTCTAGTTTTGTGCTTCTGGCGTTGAAATCATCGAGGTTCTGCACTATTGAGAATCCAAGGCTGATAAAATTCCCTTCCACAAGCAAAATATTATAGGCAGTTATACAATTGTTATAGTTGATGTATAATGGCTGAAGAAGAATCAACAACCATACAACTCAAAAAATCCATCGTCAAAGAATTAAAAAGCATTAGACGGTATCCAAGAGAAACCTACAACGAAACCATCTCCAACCTCATAAAACTTGCAAAGGAACACAAAAGCCGAAGACAGTACGACGAGTTTCTCCACACAGTTCAACAGGCAAAAATGAAAGAACTATGGGATAACGAAGAAGACGAGGCTTGGGAACACGCCTAAACCCGGAGACGTCGTCCTTACAAGTGTCCAATTTGCGGACAGCTCTGAAATCAAGACGAGACCAGCAGTAGTTCTGTTCGAAGAGCTAGGCAACGTCGTAATAGCTGGTGTAACCAGCAACCTAAAGATGAAGGGGATACCGCTCACCAAAAGTGAAGGCGCCATAAAAGACAGCGTCATAAAACTAAACTACATCTTCACAGTCTCAGAAGAGATGACTTCAAAGGTCCTCTTGCATCTGAGTAAAGAGAAAAAACAACTAATCTTTGACGCACTCAACGAAAGACTAAGTGGACTTAAAGCATAACGCCGAAAAAGATGAAGACCACAGACTTATCCTTCGAAGAAGTATCTGACAGGCTTTGCAGTACAATCCAAGAAGAAGGTATTGACGTGGAAAAACTTGTAGATGAAGCAACCACATGGGCAAGGAAAACAAAGAAGCCCTCCAAATCTCGAGTTCAAGCCTGAATACCTCAACGTCGTGCCCTCTCAAGTTCTTCTTTAGTCTGGCGGTCCACTTCGCCGAGGATAACAAGGAACTCCTGCAGTTTTTTGGCTGGTTGCTTGGCGAGTTGACGGGGAGTCCAACCGAACTCTTTACAGAACCTAAACTCGGTGACTGAAGGATGAGGCTTGCCGCGTCTCATCGCCCTTAACAGTTTTTTGTTTCCTCAAACGAGACAACATTTAACCTGTTCACGACCTTGCTTAGCAGTTCTCCGAGGGCGATGGGGATTCCGTCTTCATGTTCGCTTAGAAGCTTCTCAAGTGTGATGGGGTTGTTTTGCGGTTGCTCTTTGAGGCTTGCCCAGATGGTTTCTGCTTGGATGGCGATAAAGTCGTTGCTGACAACTTGCCCTGTTGAGGGGTGATATTTGGTGTGCTTCTGGATAATGCGGCTACGCTTAGCCCACGTTAGCTCAGTGAAGAGATATTTTCCAGCGTATTCTTTGCCAAAGCGTTCGTCCACCTCTAAAACTTCAGTTTTCAAGTTTTTCACCTCACAGTTTAGCTTATGATTAGGTCACGGGCGGTAAAGCTGGCTTTCAAGCTAACAAGGTCCTCTGCCTTCGCGGGGATGCTGGCTTTATCCCATTTGCAGTACTTGAAGAGGGCACTGTTGGTTGCGCCTAAGCCGAATTTGAGGCTAAACTCGCTGTCGTTGACGATGTCGTCGTATTCTTGTTTGCTCTCAAACTCAAAGGTCAACTCCCCTGAGAGTCCCCGATGCTTTTCCTGCAGATACTTCAGCAGGTAACCTGTAGACCCGATAACGGGCAGGGCTTTGAGATTGTTTTCGACAGTGAATTTCCAGTCGGTCACACGGTCAACAGCAACAAGGCTGGAACCATCCCCAGCGCCCTTTTGCACATAGCTTTCGTAGAAGGGCACAGCGCTCGCATAGTCAGCGTATGAGGCACCGCTAATTTTGGCAGTGCCCGCCGTCACGTTTTGCCCGATTAAGTCCGCCGATGCTTTTATGACGTCTTCGATTGAGCATTCAACAGTTACCTTGTCCATCCTGCAGCCGGTATGCAGCAAATCCACAACGCTAATCGGAGAAGAGAACACGCCCTTGTAGTAGATGACTTCGATGCTGGCGGAGTTCAGCGTCGAAACTAACTGCAAAAAATTAATCGGAGCATCCGCTGGCAGGGCATAGGACACTTTTAAGCCAACTTTTCTTAAGCCTTTGCGAAGAGTGGCGGGGTCTCTTGAGCCAACACCCCGAACCTTAATCAGCCCCGGGTCTAAAGAAGGCTCAACATTATCAGCTGTAGCCAGCCCCAGCATAGCAGGGTTTGTTGGAGTTACTCCGTAACTTGATTCTTGCACGTAGTAGATTTTGGTTTCATGCGCTCCATACGACATTTTTCTTTTTTCACCTCGATGTCACTTAAGTGACTGTGACGTACTCGAAAAACCAGGTTTTCAGGGTAAACTCGGTTCGCCAAACAAACGGCTTCACATCCACCCGGTCGACGTCTCGGAAAGAAACCACATCCACATACGCTAAGCCTGGAATCTTGGTGCGGTTTTCTCGGATGACGCGGTTGATTTCCAAACGCATCTTTTGGCGAATGCTCTGTCCCGACTCGGCGCTGCCCTTCTCAGTTACCCAAACGTTGACTTTTGGCGAGCCCACGATTAGCCGTTGCGCAGCCGAAAGCCCAAGTTTACGGTCTATAACGCTGCCTAATCCGACTGTGACTTGTGCGTCATAGGTTTTGAGGAGTTCCCGGTCAAGCCACTCGCGACATACCGCGACTTTGCCCAATGATTCGTCACCCTTCACTAGCCGAATGTTGGTCTGCAAGAAAGAAACCAGCGTCTCGACAATGTCCACGCTGCTCATGTGCCAAGAAGCCTCCTGCAAACACTCTTGAAATACTGCGGGTCGCCGCTGACGGCAAAGGGCTGGACGGTTTGCACTTCGTAGTCGACGTTTGCCCGTCTAACTTTATCATGCACACGTAGGGGCATAAAGCTGTAAACCGTGATGTAGTCCTGCATGGCGTAGCCGACTTCAAACACGAGCTCACCGGCAGTTCCCGTGGCAACTATGGCTTTTAGCGGTAAGCCATCCGCATAAGTGGTTCTGTCTCCGACGTCGAGCAGAGGAAAAAGCGTCAAATTCTCGCCGTTAAGAGCTAAGATTTGATTCAGGTCTGTTGCCGGTTCTGCGTAGTTTAGGAAGAGCTGAGCAAGCCAGCTGACATTTGCCATGGCTTTGGCTGGCGTGATTGGGCTGTAGTCAGTGAAGAGTGGCCCCCAATTCATGAATTCATTCTGGTATTTCTCTACGATTTGCATGCTAAACGCGAGGCTGGGCTTGTCATGGGCTGCTCTGATTCGCCACAGAATCCCGCTTGTGATGTCGTCGTAGTAGGCGCATGCGGGGCAACGGTCTTTGACGTCTATGTATCCTGGCCACCCGACTGCTGGGTTATAGGCTGGGTACTCGGCGGCTTTGATGCCCTGAAGGCTGCCATAGACGGCTTTGCAGCTATCGCTCCAACCCTCATAGGTGAAAAGCCCGAGTAGGGCGAAGCTGAATGAGTCATCATAAATGTGGTTCTCGCTTAAGCCAACTCGGTGCCACTGGCTTTCTGAAGGCTCAAAGTAAAGCCAAAGCCCCTCAAAACCAGCCCTCAAGAAGGCAACCGCTTTGTCTGTGATGCCCCGATAAAGCGAGGCATGCTCGGCGTCGATGCCCATGAGCATTTGGAGACCGATTAAGCAGTAGAGGCATTCAACATCCAATTCCAAAAGCCATGCGTCATCAATCGATACAGCTCTGGCGAAGCCGCCAAAGCTCTGCTGGTCCTGCATCGTCTTGAGGAAGGTTCCGCCCGCAAGCTTAGCTGCATCCAAATACGCTGTGTTACCCGTGATTTGGTAGGCTTCTAGGAGTGCAGGAATGCATCTGCCAGCATCAACGCTGTAGTAGTATGTGCTGTTTTCGCCGCTTTTGAAGCCGCCATACGCTTTGCGTTCCGGGTCGAGGCACTGCTGGGTTAAGGTCCAATCGGCTAGTTCCACGATTTTGCTTCGGATTTCCGTTTGCTTGCTGGCAAACTGGCTTGAGGCGTAGGCTTGGGATAGAAAGTTTATGGCGAAAGCAGCCGACATAACGCCTTTTCCATACGCTGGGTCGGGGACATCAGGGGGAATAACATAGAGGTATGGTGCAAACTGCAGAATGAAATCGTAGTATGCTTGCGGTACAATTCCCAAGTTTGTCAACTCCTTTTTACTTTAACTTTTAAGGAAGATTGAGACTTAGACTTTCGACCGAAGAAGTACAGTAGCCAGCCAACCAAGAACAACGGCACGGCGATGGGAAGGAACAGAAGCCTAAGTTTTCGTTTTCTCAAACGGTTACACCTTTTGTTAGTGATAAGTGGTTTGTTCCAGAGTTCCAGAGGTTCCAAAGTTTCAGAGCGTAAGCGAAGTTTTTCCGCTTTTTCGCCTCTTAAAATCGAGCTTCTTTTAGAAACCGGAGCTATTTTCTAAGACTTACGTTTTGGCTTTAAACCCCTTGACACTGTGCAAGTCTGGAACAGTTGGAACTCTGGAACAAATGATTCTAAGGCTCAAGTGATGGCCCTCTATAATGAGGAACACATCTTGTGGAATCAAATCCCTTAGCTGGCGACGTAAAGTTCATCATAGCCCTAAGAAGGTCACTTCGGAGGGCTTGAACCGCTGTCTCAAAAGCTAACCTACCCGACGAAGATTTAGTGATGAATAGGTCGCCTAAGCGGTAATCGAAAGCTCCCATGAGTAAGCCGCCACTGGCAGCCACTAAGACTCGAAGGCAAGCAAGATTGAGGGCAACCATTTTTGCCCCGTTAAAGCGACTATCCGCCTCAGTGATGCTCTGACCCACTATCGAGTTAACGTAGAGGTTGGCGTAGTCTACATGTGTTTGGAGGGATGTTTGGGAGACCGCTAAACCAAAAACGGTATAGTTACCACTCGAATCAGCACCTGATGCATTTAGGTGCCCTTGAACATCTACTATGGTAACGTAAACTGTCGCCATTATTTAGCACCTTAATTTAAAGAACGCTTATATTTCGTCAAAAATAGAAGGGATTCTATGTCAGCAAGTAGGTTATTTCGTTTTGTGTCTATACTTACGTTGGCAGTTTTCGCTATACTGATAGTTCTATTCTTTTTCAAACCCGGAGATTCAGACATCTGGTGGTACGGCGTCCTTTTCCAAGTTGAGCATTACAGTAACTCGAATGTTTGGTTGTATGGCGCACTAACAGGATTTTTCGGATGGTTATTCTTAGCACTACTCATTGCAACAGTAGTCCTATTTTTCAAACGCCCCAAACATAAAAGGTATCAAAAAATGGGGAACTAAAACAGGATTCGATTGGTAGTTTAGCTTGTTGCTAGGCCCGTGATTGCGCAGATGCATTCGCCGTTCAAGACAACTGGCGCATACCTGGTGCTCAGCAGGACGTCTACGGAGTCGAATTCTTTTTTGAGTTCTGTGTCGCTTGCCAATGGGCGTTTGATTACGAAGTAGCCCATGGGGGAGTAGCTGGCGCTTAGGTTCTTGCCAGTTGAAACCATGTAGGCTGTGCCTGCTGGAACCACGTTGGATTCGTAGATGTCATATCCGTAGACTTTGCCAATTGCTCCGTTCTGGACCACTGGGTCGCCGTATTGACTGTAGAGCGTGAAGGTTGGCAGGTACTTGAGGTCCCTAGTGTTGATGGGGTTCATAAGTAGGCCGTCGGGGATGAAGTTGGCGCTCTTGATTTTAGCTTCCGCTGCCAAGACGTCTTTGCTACCTACCGTGTTTGCGATGGTTATTTCGGTGCCTGTGGCGCCCATGGTTTTTCCTGTGGCTGATATGCTAAAGCCTGCACTGTTAGCGATGACGGTTAAACAGTCGCTGTCGATTGTGTAGGCCATGCGTCTGGCTAGTCTGCGGAGTTGGTCTTCGATGACGGGGATGTAGAGGTCTTCAATGTTTTCGCGGGTGATGCGTTCTCTTAGTGCCTTCTTGTAGGGTGTTACTGTGGCGTAGTCGTAGGGTGTGAAGTCAAGGGGCATCTCTGCGCCCTCCGCAACCTCGCCAATCGCGGCGCTGCGGCTGCCCTTCTGCTTCACAAAGCTGGCGGTTTTGCCCTGAACCAGTGGGAACTCTGGGAATAGGTTCTTGACTACCAAGGCGGGCATTGTGAGCTCCAAGATTTTGGCGTGCAGCTGCGGATACGCAATAGCTCCAGTGTCCACCCATGTGAAAGCGTCTCTAATCATAGACATACAAAATCACCTAGGGAAGGCAACTGAGCAAAGCGTAGATGACGGTGTCAGTGCCAGAAGTTAATGCCCTGCCGATCCACTGCTCAGTCTTGTCGAGTTCAGTCTGTACGGTAGCTTGAACGTAAGATGCCGGGGCAGTCATGGCGGCAATTCCAGCCACTGCGCCGTTTGCCCAACTTGTGATTCGTTGGCCTGCGGAGACAGCGCCAGAAACAGTAACTCGGACTAAGCCCCTGCAGACAACAGTTATCTTTTTGCCAGCAGTTCCACTTGTTAAAGCTACGCCTATGACATCTTTTCGGACGCCGTCGGTTGCTTTGACTTTGGGGATGTAGCCTGCGGCGCTGATGTAGACAACGTTCCCTGCAGTGACTGTTGCTCCAGAATCGACTTCAGCTGTGATGAGGTAGCGGTCGCTGATGAGGGCGGTTGTTCCTTCTAAACTCATGTGGGTCACCTATTGCATGCCTTTGAGTTTGCTGTTGGCTTTGAGCAGGTCTTGGAACCAGCCAAGATTAGCGCCTTGAACTGGCTCCTGCGTTGCGATTATGCCGTTGCCTTTCGGAGCCTGCTTAGATGCAGCTGGCTTGTTGCATGCGTCTTCCGCTGTGTCTTCTGCGGATTCGCTGAGTTTACGGGACATCTCGTTTAGTTTTTGAGTTAACGCCTTTTTGGTGGCACGTTTGCCGACTTCAGCGTCAATCTCTGCAATCTTGGACTTGATGGCTTCGATTTCGGCGTCAGAAGCCGTCTCAATTTGTTTGTTGAGGCTCTGCATCTGATCCATTAACTCCTGATAGGTCAAGTCGCCTGTTTTCTTTCCAGCAGTTAAGCTCGATGGCTGTGTTAGCGCTTGAACGGTCGAAGCATTTGCCTCAGGGGTTTGTGCTTGAGACATTTGCTTCACCTTGTCGTCTTTGCTTTCTGGTTTGTTTTCAGGTTCTTGCAGGTCTCCCTTAGAACCCACATCTTTGTTACCTCTCGATAACTGTGAAAGAGCCATAGCCGCCGCGAACCCCACAGGGTGAAAAGCTGTGTTCTTGTAGGCTGGGCTGGCCACTATGCTGAGTTCGCGGACGCGGGGTTTGTGGACAATCTCCCAGGCGCCAGCGCACAGATGCGTTAAGATGCCTTCTATGCGGGTCTGCTTGCCGCAGACGCTGCATTCTGTGTCGTCGCTGTCCACCTGAACACTAACATGGTTAACGTAGCCTCGCAGAATTTTAGGAATGATTGAAGGTTCGCCAACTTCCGCTTGGAAGAAGACTTGGTTGCCGCTGCGAATAGCCTCAGGAACCTTACCGACGATGCTCAAAACGGACTCGGCGTGATCAATTCTTAGCTGGGCTCCCTTGAGTGACGCAGTGAAGAAGTCTAAGTCTTCAGGCGGCACTTGCCACTTGTTAGCATTAACCGAAGTATCAATAGCCGTGCCCTCAATTGGCAAAATACCTTCTTTGAGCGCTAGGTCCGTGTTTATGCCTTCGGCTGCTTTGAAAGGCACATAATACTTCAGTTGAAAAGTCATGCTCTCACTCCTAGCTTTGTTTTAGCTCGCTGGTTTTCATCCATGCGTTGAGCAATCGGCGGCGCTTCTCGTTGAACGCTTGGTAATCAAGGAGGCTGGAAATCTCGGTTTTGAAGTGCTTATCTAGAAATGCCCTGGCTTCCTGCTGGCTTTTGAAGACGGCTTTGTCGAATAGGAAGGCTTGGATTTCCCATCGTTGGCAGCTTCGGAAGCGGCAGAACATCACCTGCACGCCCGCCGTTAAGGGTTTGAGTTTGCTTCTTTCAAGCTCTCTGCTGCTTTCAAGCACAGTGAATTTTATTATCTGCTCATTTTCTGAGAAACCGATCATTCCCTTTTATTTCCTTAAATTTTATTAACAATTTCATATTCCATTTTTAGGGGGGACAATAGTTTGAGAAAAGCGATAGTCACAATCATCCTTCTTTTCGCTATCTCAGCCGTAATTATTGTCGAACCTGCAAGTGCTTCTGATGACTATTGGGTAGCAAGAGCGCCTATTCCAGTGGCGATGAATGTTTATGGTTTGGCTGATATTAACGGGCAAATCTACGCTTTCGGTGTAGATGACCATCAAAAAGCGCTTACTTATGCCTATAACCCTAAAACTGACAGTTGGACTTTGAAAACGCCAATGCCAACCTCCCGTGTAAGATTCACGATAGCCCAATATCAGGATAAGGTCTATGCTATTGGCGGCATTACCGGCTACGATTCAAGCAGCGGTAAATCGCTGATAACAGGTACAAATGAAATGTATGATGCTGCCACTGATACTTGGACAACTAAGGCATCTATGCCTACGCCTCGAACTTCAATGCAAGCCAACACAGTAAATGGAAAAATCTACGTGATAAGCGGGTTAGTAGATAATTTGGCGCCAAGTGGTCCAGCTCTTACAGACGTCACTGAGGTTTATGACCCCACCAATAACTCTTGGACTATTGCAGCGCCAATTTCTACCCCTGTTTTTTCTTATGCCTCTGCTGTTTTGGACAACAAAATATACATCGTAGGCGGAGAAAAGCAAGCTGGCGAGCAGTCACCTTTCACCACTGCTCTGCAAATATACGATGTCGACAATAACAGCTGGAGCACAGGCAAGTCTCTTCCAGTACTTACGGTCCAAGCTGTCTCTGGGGCAACGACTGGGGTGAATGCGCCCAAACGTATCTATGTCATTGGCGGTCGGCTGAATGGGCCAATAGATGCAACGCAAATCTACGACCCTGCAATTGACGAGTGGACAAGTGGTGCCGCTTTCCCAACAACGCATGACTATGTAACAGAATACTTGGCTGCTGCCAATGTCAACGACACCATATTCACAGTGGGTGGAATAGCGCAAGCAAACGAGGGCTTTTATGAATTAACCGAGCAATACGTACCCGCAGGTTACAATGGCACCATTATCCAGCCGCAGCCGAGCACTACCGAAAGCACTTCTCCATCTCCATCGCCTTCAGTTGCCGAGTTACAGTGGTGGATAGCTCCTGCCGTTCTCTTGACAACTGCTACTTTAATCGCATTACTGACAAAATGGAAGAGGGCTACTCGCCAATAATTGGTATCACTGATTTGCTGACTGTGTTGGTAAAGCTGTGGCTGAATTATCTTTCAGGTCAGCAGGCAAAGCCTCAGCGAACCCAAGCTGGGCTCGGGCTTCACTTCTAGCGATGATATTTCTGGCTGCCAGGTCAGTGAGCAGTTTTGCTTTCTCTGCAAGGCTTGGCTCCCAAATGGGGCGCCACTTTATGTGTGGAATCTCTTTGCCCTCGCCGAATTTGGCGTCAACCAACTCTTTGAAGAGGCGGGTTTCGGTTGTGTCCCCAAAATTCTCCTGCAGCATCCGCAGACGGGAGACGTATTCTTGCATGACTATGTCGGCTGTGGCTCTGTTGGTGCCTTCGCTTTCGCCTAAGAAGATTTTTGGGACACCCAATACGGCTTGCCGCTGGTCATGCAGATACTTTATCCACCAGTCAACATTGATTTGGCGGGTCATGCTCTGCATACTACTAACGTCAATGTCGCCTCTCACGACCACGTCTGTTGCCGGTCCACGTTTGGCGAAGGTTTCTTGGAGCGCTTCACGCTGCGGGTCGGTGAAGGGGCGTTCAGGTGTGCCTGCCTTGATTACGAGCATGGGTTTGGTGTAGACGGCCATTATGGTTGCCATGTCCCGCTGGAAACTGTCGATGTAAGCCTGAATCAACAACAGAGGACGCAATAGGCTTGTGCCGTAGCTGTATTCATACCACCAGCTCTTAGCGCCGTACTTATAGTGGACAATGTCTTGAGCGGGGAAAGCCACAGGGGGAAACGTCAGCAGCTGGATGTAGCCGAAGATGTTGCCGTACTGGTCTCGGCGAACGCGGATGTGGACTGGGTCCAAGCTTTTGAGCCACCAATCCTCAGGCGGCGTAATGACGTTGCCGTTTTGGTCTTTGTCTCGGCAAATCTCAAACTCGCCATTCCCGAACACCAACTCATCAGTGAGGGTGATTCGTGCAGTCTGCAGGAAATCATGCTCGTCCAGCCAATCAGTGAGCCATTGCCTGATTTCTGGTGTGCTGCCTTCCAGCTCGAACCCGTTGCTTAGGGTTAGGTTGACTGTTACGTCGATGCTGGCTTTGATGTAAGGCGTGAAGTTGTAGAGGTCCTTGTATTTGGGCAGGTCCTCGACGGGTGTTGCGCCCCAAACGCGGTCCCAAAACGCTGTGTAAGGCGGCGAGATGAAGCCTGCACCAGAAGCGCTGATTTTGAACTGGTTCATGTAGCCCCAGAGGACATCGTCGTCTTTCCAGTTGTAAGGAATCTCCTGCTGCATCTGCTTTAGACTGACGTTTGCGGGGACTTCACGGTTGGCCAGCAAAGGGCTACTGCTAACAAGACTTCTATGAGGCATAAACTAAAACCAACAAACGCTACTGCTTTTTCTCGAAAGTAATTTTTAGCTCGCCCCAGACCACGTTCTTGGTTATGTCGACGCCGTCCAAGTAGACA
>Ga0073932_1002610_pt1 | contig 27152 bp, 20 predicted proteins | sample DewCreD2012metaG_FD_76967 | JGI IMG/M metagenome (GOLD analysis project Ga0073932, IMG submission 76967) | Hot spring sediment bacterial and archeal communities from British Columbia, Canada, to study Microbial Dark Matter (Phase II) - Dewar... ...
GGTTCGGTCAACAGATCCCATCTCAGCGACATCGCCTGCAGCGTTGCCGGCGGGACGATGGGAACGTTCGAGGAAGGCGGATCGGCCGGCTTCGACTCCGCGGTCTGGACGGGCGGAACGGTCGTCGGGACTTCCGGGGCAGATGGTTGGGCGGGCGTAGCCGCAAGCGTGCCGGTCGGTTCAGCCGGGGTTGGCGCGATCCTGGCCCGCTCCTGTTTGGCCGCGGCCTTCCGCCTGGCGATGTCTTCCCGCCAGCGTTTGTTCTTCACGTATTCCGACGCCTTCTCCCAGGTGAAACTGGAGAGCAGTTCCGTCACCGACTCTTTGTGCTCGCTGAGGAACCGCAGCACCAGTCCGGGCGGTACCTGCCCGAATTCCCTGTACAACGCCAGATACGCCACGCCTTTCTGAATCTCCTTCACCTCGCCGCCTGCGGCACTCAGCGCCACGATGACGAGGCGATCGTTGAGGAACTGCCCCATGTCGCCGTGGTTGTCATGCTCCCACGTCGCAAAACGCTTGCGGCATTCCGCCACACGCTGCTGCCATTCCTGCTCGGTCAGGAAGGTGCGCATCAGGGCATAGGCGATATTCGGGCCATCCATGACGTGGCCTGTCAATTCGAGTTTGAGCGGCTGGCTGGCGGTCCCAGACGGTTCGGCCGATGGCAGATAACCCGCGAGCGTCAAAGCGAGCCCCAGGACTGCCGAAAAACGTGCGGTTAGCATGTGCTGGTCGTCCTGCGAAAAGGCTGCCGGCTGCCGGGTAAAAGATGCCGCACGCGTGCGCACGCACGCATGACTTCTCTATCCAATTTTCGTAAAAAGCAAGCGGCGGACCAAAGCAAAAATGAAAGATTTTCCAAGTTCTTCGGTCGGGAACACGGAAATTGAGCCGGGCGCTAACGGTTTCGGCAGAAGAACGCACTTGGCAAAAGGACCTGCATCCCCTAAGTACCGCTTATTCATCTTCGATGGGGATGCGACATGGGACTCGAAACGCTCGCGCCGGTCACCTTTATCCGACAGAGCATCAAGGATTTCCGAAACACCGGCGCCATCGTGCCCAGCAGTCCTTTCCTGGCCCGCGCCATGGTCCGCTGTCTTCCCAGGCGCAGTCATGTGCCCGCGGGCTATCGTGTCCTCGAAGTCGGCCCCGGCACGGGACCTTTTACGGAAGCGGTCGCCAAGCGTTTGTCCCTGAACGGTCATCTGGACCTGTACGAAATCAGCGAGATGTTTGCTCGGCACTTGGAGGAGCGGCTGGCCAAGGAGAAATGTTTCCGGGCCTTGCAGGGTCGTGTGCGGGTCTTTTGTGCCGATGTCAGGGAAGTGCCGGCCAAGCCGGTCTACGATGCCGTGATCTCGGGACTGCCTTTCAACAATTTCACCCCGACCGAAGTACGACAGTTCCTGGAGCATCTGCGCGCCGTGTTGAAACCGGGCGGAACGCTCTCCTTCTTCGAATACATCGGCATACGCCGTTTACAGGCGCCTTTCGTCTCGACGACCCGGCGCAACAATCTGGGCGGGATCAGGAAGGTCGTGAAGGAGTTCTCCAAGAGGTACCAGTTCAAAGAAGACTTGGTACCCTTGAATTTACCGCCAGCGAGAGTGCGCCACTTCCGTTTCCAAAAGGGATCGATTTGACCTCACATCTATAACACAGCTTGTGGGATATGGTTGTGGCCGGATTTACCGGATGAAAATTGGATTCCCGAAAGCACCAAACCCATAAGCAGTTACGTTCGTATTAGTGTCGGCTGCACGAGGTGTCGTCTGGTTGTTGGTATTTTCGTGCGGTGTGCCTTGCGAAGCAGTGCCTGACTCAGCGCCCTGGGGTCGCGCTTGTGTTGCGTGGCCCTATTTCCCGCAGAGGCTCCTTCTCCCCGAGGAGCCTCATTTTTTTCCACCATGGTCGTTGCACCTGTGCCAAGGGCGTTTTTCCACACTCTTCACCTCGATAAATCAACCCCTTGGCATGGAACGTTCTTTCGTGTAGTCTTAAGGGCAGTTGGGCGCTGACGGGCCATCCGCGATTTCTAGGAGTGCATGTCATGGAGAGCCTTCCCGAGAAAATCGGTGGGTGTCGTATCGTCGCCAAGCTGGGCCAAGGCGGCATGGGTGCGGTCTTTCGGGCGCGGCACGAGACGCTGGGGCGGGAGGTGGCTGTCAAGCTGTTGCCGCCGGCCTGTACGCAGAACCCCGAGTATGTCCAGCGCTTCCTCCGCGAAGCGCGTGCAGCCGCGCAGCTGCAGCACCCCAACGTGGTCCAGGTCTATGATGCGGGCGAGCAGGGCGGCCAGTTCTACATCACGATGGAACTCGTGGACGGCACCAGCCTGGCGCATCGTCTACTCGCCGAAGGCCTCTTGCCGGAACACGAGGCGCTGGGGTATCTGGTCCAGGCGGCGCGCGGTCTGGCCGCGGCGCATGCCCGCGGGCTCATTCATCGCGACATCAAGCCCGAGAACCTGCTGATCAACCGCGAGAACATGCTCAAGATCGCCGACTTCGGTCTGGTCACGGCCGGATCGGAGGCCAGCGCGCTCACGCAGGAAGGTGCGATGCTGGGGACGCCGCTCTACATGAGTCCCGAGCAGGGCGAAGGGCAGGCGGCCGACGCGCGCTCGGACCTCTATTCGCTGGGCGTCACGTTCTTCAGGGCCATGACCGGCTCGACGCCTTACAACGCGCCCACGCCCATCGGCATCATCTACAAACACAAGTACGAGCCGACGCCGGATCCGAAATCGCTCAAGCCGGGTCTTTCGCCCGCCACCTCGCAGCTGCTGATGAAATTGCTGGCCAAGAAGCCCGAGGAGCGTTTCCAGAGCGCCGACGAAGTGGCGCGCACGGCCGAGGCGCTTCTGGCGCAGGTGCAGACCGGGCAGGCGCCGATGCATTTGCCCGTGGTCGCGCCGGCCGCGGTGCCGCCCTCCGGCGCCATGGCCGCCGTTCCCGCTTCGGCCTATGCCCCCACGATCACTCCCGCGCGGGGACAGCCGGGGGTCGCCACGCCGATGCCGCAGGTGGGTGTGGCCACGCCGCCTTCGGTCTATGCGCAGCACCCGATTGCGCCGCCTCCTCCGGGACAGGTGTATACGCCGGTCGGACAACCGGCCTATGCGCCGGCGGGGCAGCCGGGCCAGATGTACACCCCCGTGAACCAGCCCGCCCAGATGGCCACGCCGGTTCCCGGTTACGTGCCCACTCCGGGCATGCCGCTTCAGGGTGCCTACACGCCCGCCCCGGCCCCGGTGCGCAAGACTTCCGGTGCGCTGGTGGCCGCTGCCGTCCTGCTGCTGGTCGCCTTGCTGGCGGGCGGCGGATTCCTGGGCTATCGGTTCTATCGCCAGGAGCAGGTGGCCGAGGCCAAGCGGAAGGCCGAGGGGTTGCGCTCCAGCCGGCAGTATGACCAGGCGATCCAGTTGCTGGAAGCCGCGTATGTCGAACACCCCGATGCCGCCGAACTCAAGGTGCTGCGCGACGGCATCGAAGCGCAGTCGGTCAACGAGCGTCTTGCGCGATTGAAGGACCGCGCGCAGCAGGAGTTGGGCGACAAGAGTTACGGCGCCGCCGCACGCACCTATGCGGAGGCCGAGAAGCTGCTGGCCAACCATGCGAACCTGCCCGGCGTGGAAGCCGACCCGTCGCTGGCCGAACGGCGCCGCAAGGCCGAGGATCTGGAGCAGTTCACCCGCTTCATGGAGGAGGGGCGCGTGGCCGAGAAGGCCCGACAGTTCGATGCCGCGGAAAGGGCGTACCGCGAAGCGGCGCGCTTCGAGGCGCGTGGCGGCGAGGAGGCCGCCAGGGCTGCGACGCGCGCGCAGTTCCACGGATTGGTCGCCCAGTCCGAGGCGATGGAAACCAGCCGGAACTTCCCCGAAGCCCTCGCGCTGCTCGATCAGGCCGCCGGCCTGCAGGTGGGCGACGTGGCCGCCCGGCAGGAGCGGGTGAAGAAGGCGTTGGAGTACCTGCGCCTGACCGCCGAGGCCGCCAGGATGCGCGAGGCCGGCGATCTGCGGGGTGCCGCCGCGCTCTTCGACAAGGCGATTCCGTTCGCGGCGACCACGGAGGAGGCCGAAACGCTGCGCGTCCAGTCCCGGACCTTGACGACGGAGGCCGAGTTCGCCTCGCAGAGCATGGCCGGCGAGGCGGCGATGAAGGAGAAACGCTGGAAGGATGCGCAGGCGGCCTGGATGGCCGCGTTGAAGGCCAAGCCCGGCAACGAGCAGGCCACCGCGCAGCTCAAACGCGCCCGATCGAACGAACTGGCCGACGAGGCAACCGTGGCCCTGAAGCAGAACGACTACCCGGGCGCCATCGCCAAGCTGCAGGCGGCGCAGAACGAGGATCCCACGAACGAGGCGGTCAACGCGACGTTGAGCGCCGTGGAACGGCGCGCGGCGGCCATCCGGGAGCTGGCCGAGACCGCTCGCAAGGCCGAAGCCGCGGGCGATTGGAACGCCGCGCAGTCCACCTGGTCGGCCCTGCTGACCCAGGACCCGGCGAACAAGACGCTTTACGAACAGCGCGCGAACAACGCACGCTACGAAAAGTCGATGGCCGACTGCAGGGCCAGTCTCGCCGGGGGCAACCTCCAGGAGGCCCTGCGGCACGCCCGGGCGGCGCAACCGTACGATCCGTCCGGCGGGGCCCGCGCGCAGGCGCAGATCCAGGAGATCGAAGGCCGGATCCAGGCGCTCGCGCAGGCGCAGCAGAAGGCGCAGATGACGCAGAACGCCATCGCGCAGGCCTCGACCATGGCGGCCCAGGGTCAGTTCACGGAAGCCGCCGGCGTGCTGTCGGGCGCCCTTCAGAACGACCCCACGAACGCGCAACTGGTCCAATTGCGCACCGGCATCGAGGCCGTGGCGGCCGTGCAGCGCGGCTATGCCAAGCTGGAGGGCATCCGGCAGGATGCGGAAGCCGCCATCCAGAACGCCTACAACGCGGACAACGACAAGAAGATCCTGGCCATGCTGAATGACGTGCAAGGCTGGAAGGAGAAATTGGCCCAGGGCCGCGGCGCGCCGCAAGCCGCTTGGCAGGCGCAGCAGTTCGAGGCGATCGCGGCCAGCGCGCAGGCCATGAAGGCGCAGGCGCGCGAGATGGGCGCGCTCTTCGCCAGCCTCTCGTCGGTCTTCGACGGCAAGTCGGCCAGCGCGGCCAAGCCCAAGGCCAACATCGGAGGGTCCTTCGGCGGCCTGGGCAGCATCGGCGGCTCGGGCATCGGCTTCGGCGGCATCGGCGCCAGCGCGGATGTCGGCGACAACCAGAAGAAGGCCGGCATCTTCGCCGGCACGGCGCGGGAACTTGCGCGCTGCGCCGAGCATGCGCGGGGCCTGGCCGAGTGATCTGCCGCGCTTGAATGCGTTCCGAACTCCAGCGTCGGCCTTTCGGGAGGTGCCGCGATGCGAACGTGGGTGCTGCTCGTCCTCTTCTGCGGTGCAGGCGCCTGGTGCGGGGAAGGGGCGGTCACCGCGCCCGGCGCGCAGTTGGAAAAGCTCGCCGACGGTTTCAAGTTCGCCGAAGGCGGATCGGCCGATGCAGACGGAAACGTGTACTTCACCGACCAACCCAACGACCGCATCCACAAATGGGACGTGGCGGCGAAGAAACTCTCCACGTTCCTGGAACCCTGCGGCCGTTCCAACGGTACGCACTTCGACGCCCAGGGCAACCTGCTCGCCTGCGCCGACGAAAAAAACGAACTCTGGTCGATCGGGCCCCAGGGCCGGCACACCGTGCTCGTGAAGGACTTCGGCGGGAAACGGCTGAACGGACCGAACGACCTCTGGATCCGTCCCGACGGCGGTCTCTATTTCAGCGATCCCTTCTACAAGCGGCCGTACTGGCAACGCGGGCCCATGGAACAGGACGTGCAGGCGGTCTACTTTCTCCCCGCCGACCGTTCGGCCCCCAAACGCGTCGTCAACGACCTCGTGCAGCCCAACGGTCTGACGGGCACGCCCGACGGCAAGACGCTCTATGTCGCCGACATCGGCGCCAGGAAGACGTATGCCTTCGACATCCAGGCCGACGGGGCGTTGACCGGCAAACGGCTCTTCTGCGAACTGGGCAGCGACGGCGTGACCATCGACGCCGAAGGCAATGTCTACCTGACGGGCAAGGGGGTCACCGTCTTCGACAAGACAGGCCGGCAGATCGAGCATATTCCGGTGCCTGAGGGCTGGGTCGGCAACGTCTGTTTCGGCGGCCAGGATCGCCAGACGCTCTTCGTCATGGCCAGCAAGGGCTTGTATTCGATCCGGATGCGGGTGAAGGGCGCGAATCCGAACAAGTGAAATCCGAACAAGTGACGGAAGGCCTTTTCTTCGAGGCACCCACCCGGTATAAGGGCCCCCGGTTTTCGCACATGTAACGTTACGATGGGGGTCCACCTGCTGTGGCCGATTCATCCACCGGCCGGCCCGACCGGCATTCCGATCTGCACCTCGGCCCCAAACTCCGCGCCGAGGATGCCGACACCATGGTCGGCGTCTCCGCCTCGGAGACGCGCAGCGCGACCTGGCGCGGCTGGACCCTCGGCCTCGGACTCGTCGTGCTGCAATGCATCCTGCTCCCGCAGCTCGACCTGATGCTCTCGCGCACCGTGTTGACCAATTCGCTCTTCCCGGCCTCCTCGGTCCTCTATGTCTTCCTCCTGGTGCTGGGCATCAACGCCGCGCTGGCCGCCTTCCGCACGCAGTTCGGCCTGACACGCCAGGACCTGATCATGGTCTTCTGCATGACCATGCTGACCAATGCCATTCCCGGCTGCGGCTTCATGGCCTTCTGGGTGCCCACGGTCGTGGCGGGCAAGTTTTACGCGACGGCCGAGAACAACTGGGCCGTCTTCCTGCAGCACGTGCCGCCCGAATGGACGATGACGGACACCGAGACGTCGCGGCCGATCGAGCAGTTCTACATGGGCCTGCAGCCCATGCCGGAAACCTTCGCCGGCCGGATGCAGGCCATCCCGTGGCGCGCCTGGATCGGCCCGTTCGGCGTCTGGGTCATCGCCATCCTGATGCTCTTCGGCATGATGTTCGCCATTTGCGGGCTCCTGCGCCGGCAATGGGCGGAGCACGAGCGGCTCACCTTCCCGCTGGCACAGCTTCCCGAAGACCTGGTCTCCGGCATCGACGCCAGCCATCCCCGGCCGTTCTTCAAGGACAAGATGGCCTGGTGGGGCATCGGCCTGGTCCTGGCCCTCTACTCGCTGAACCACCTGGCCGTCTTCTATCCGCAGATTCCGCAGATCGAGTTGCAGGGCGGCATCGACAAGTATCTCACCGAGCGCCCGTGGAACTCGCTGCTGCCGGTCTGGACGAGCATCTTCATCTCCATCGTGGGGCTTTCCTACCTGCTCTCGCTTGAGGTTTCGTTCAGCGTCTGGTTTTACTTCTGGGTGCACAAGCTGATCTGCTTCATCCTGGTCGGCATGGGCATGGCCGACAGCGGCTGGTATTGGTGGGGCGACGGACCGGGGTACAAAAGCATCTTCCGCAGCCAGGGGACCGGCGCGCTGCTGATGCTGGTGCTGCTGGGCTTCTGGATGGCGCGGCGCGAGTTGAAGCGTTCGCTCTGGCAGGCCCTGGGGTTGCAGGAGACGGATGGGAAAGACGAGGAGGCCTCGCCCCGCGCGCTCTGGTCGATGCTGATCGTCTGCTTCTTCGGTTCGGTGGCCTGGCTGGTCTACTTCGGGGTGAACGTCCTCTACGCCGTTCCGCTGGTCGTGCTCCTGATGATGATCCTGACCGGTTTGACGCGTCTGCTCTGCGAAGGCGGTCTCTTCTTCATGCAGTTCTACGAATTCCCCGCGCGGTTGCTGCAGACGGCCGTTCCGCCCAGCGCCCTGGGCGCCGAGACATTCGTGCGGATCAGCATCTGGGACCGGGTGATGGTGGCCGACTGGTTTCGGGTGGCCTTCATGCCGGTGGTGATGAATTCGCTGCACCTGGCGACGCGCACGGGACTCAAACGGCGCTCGGTGATGCTGGGCATGGGCGCGGCGGTCTTCGTGGCGCTCTTCGTCAGTTTCGGTTCGGTCCTCTACCTGGGCTACAGCGAAGGTGCCGCGGCCAAGATGCAGTGGTATTTCAAGGACGAATGGTTCCTGCACAAGCCCAAGACCTACCAGGTGCAGCAGATCGAGGCGTACGAGAAGAAACTGGCGCAGACCGACGGACCGCTGGCCGCCGAGGACATCCCCGAGATCGCGCGCCGCGACTGGATCCTGATCGTGGGCGAGTTCTTCGGGGCCGGGTTCCTCCTCCTGAGCGTCTGGCTGCGCAGCTACGTCTTCTGGTTCCCGCACCCGATCGGCTACGTGATGTGGATGGCCAACTATCCCCACTACCAGGTCTGGTTCTCGTTCTTCATCGGCTGGATGCTGAAAGCGGCGATCTTGAAGTACGGCGGCAGCCGCGCCTACCTGCGTGCGCGGCGCTTCTTCATCGGCCTGGTGGTCGGCGAGGCGCTGGGGGTCATCCTCTGGAAGGTGGTCTTCTGGCTCACGTCCGAGACGAGCGGCTTCGCGATGTTGCCGGGATAGGGCGCCGCGTCGATGAACTGGCTCCTGGGACTGCTGACCGAACCCGGCGCGGCGGGAACGCTGCTGACCTTGAGCTTGGTCGCGGCCGCCGGGCTGGCGCTGGGCAGCGTGCGCATCCGCGGCGTTTCGCTGGGCATCGCCGGCATCCTTTTCGCCGGCATCGCGATGGGGCATTTCCATTCGAACCTGGATCGCGGGACGCTTCAATTCGTGCGCGAGTTCGGCCTGATCCTCTTCGTCTACGCCATCGGAATGCAGGTCGGACCGGGTTTCTTCGCCTCGCTACGGCGGCAGGGGTTGGGCTTGAACCTGATGGCGCTCTTCGTCGTGGCGTCGGGCGTGGGCGTGACGCTGGCGCTGCATTACGCCGCGGGGATCCCGGGACCGGCCGCGGTGGGGCTGTTTTGCGGCGGCACGACGAATACCCCCAGCCTGGCGGCGGCGCAGCAGGCGCTGCAGGACATCCCGTCCCTGCCCGACGAGATGCGCAAACTGCCCGCGCTGGGCTACGCGATGGCCTATCCCTTCGGCGTGTTGGGCATCATCCTGACGATGCTGGCGCTGCGCTCGTTCTTCCGCGTCCGGCTGGACCGGGAAGCCGAAGCGTTCGCGCTGGCCCACCGGTCCGGTCCGCGCGGCGTGCAGACGATGAATATCGAAGTGACCCGTTCCGAGTTGAACGGCCGGCCGCTCTGCAATCTGCCCGGCCTGTCGGGCAGCGGCATCGTGATCTCGCGGATCCTGCAGAAACGGCTGCCCGAACTGGCCCGGCCCGACACGCGCGTGGAGGTCGGCGACATCCTCCTCGTGCTCGGTCCGCCGGAGGAACTCAGGGGTTTCTGCGAAGCCGTCGGCCGCGAAGTGAAGACGGACATCCGCTTCCTGCCCAGCGCCGTGAGCGCGCGACCGATGGTGGTGACGCGGCGCGAGGCGCTGGGGCGTTCCCTGGCGGACCTGAATCTGCGCCGGCGCCTGGGAGTGACCGTGACGCGCGTGCGGCGGGCGGACATCGAATTCGTCCCTGGCGGCGACTTTGCGCTGCAGTTCGGCGATGCGTTGATGGTGGTGGGCGCCGAGGAGGATTTGAAAAAGGCGGCGGAGGAACTGGGCGATTCGCCGCAGGCACTGGACCGGCCGCGCCTGATCCCGCTCTTCGTCGGCGTGGCGCTGGGCGTGCTGCTGGGCAGCCTCCCCCTGTCCCTTCCCGGCCTGCCCGCGCCCGTGAAACTGGGGTTGGCCGGCGGCCCGCTGCTGGTGGCGATCGTCTTCAGCCGGTTGCGCCGGGTGGGGCCGCTGGTCTGGTTCCTGCCGGTGAGCGCCAACCACCTCCTGCGCGAACTGGGCATCGTGCTCTTCCTGGCCTGCGTCGGCCTCGGGGCCGGCGACCGCTTCGTGGCGACGTTGCTGGACGGAGGCCTGTATTGGATGGCTTGCGCTTCGGCGATCACCCTGATACCGATCCTGGTCGCGGGGTTTTTCGCGCGCCTGGCGCTGCGCTGGAATTTCCTTACGATCTGCGGCGTGCTGGCGGGCAGCATGACCGACCCACCGGCGCTGGCCTTCGCCTCGACGGCGAGCGGTTCGGACGCGCCGTCGATCGCCTACGCGGCGGTCTACCCGCTGACCATGATCCTGCGCGTCCTCGCGGCGCAGCTCATGGTGCTGCTGATGGTTTGACGCTCATGCGGGGACCGAGATGACGGGCGGTTTGTTTTCGGCGCCAAGGGCGTCGCTTTTCATGCCCTGCAATAGCCCGCTACGAGACCGCCTTCAGCAAACTTGTTCGCCCGGTCGATGCCGAAGGAAACGCGACCGACCACGAACGGGACGCCCGCGGCAACCGCGTCGCGCCGCGCGAACCGCTCGGCCTCACCACCTGTTTCCAACACGACCTGGAAGGCTTCATCGTCCAGTCCATCGACCCCGACGGCCGCACGACCGCCTTTGCAAAGACGATCGGCGGCGCGCCCATCGCCCATTACCGCATCTTCACCTGTTGCGCAGGCTGCGCAGCAGGGGGCGTGTGGTCGTGGCGGGCGTTACTCCTTCTGGTTTCACTGCGGAGCACTGAGTACCGTGCCGCGGAAGTTCCCGACCCATGGCGCTGCGCCTGCGGGCCCGGTTCGCAAAAAAACCGAAACGTTTCGGTTATTTTCGATGCGGGAACTGCAGGAGATGGTTGATTTCATGCCTGTCCTGAAACTCGGAAGGAAATTCCTGCAGCCCGGTCTGTTGCACGTTTCGTTTCGAGAAACTCGAAACAGCCGCCAAAGTTCCCGAGATGCATCCGACCCATCTGCCATTCCGAGTGTTTTGCCGTCGAGTACCGCAACAGCCCTGAAATGGTCTGCTACCGGTTTAAGAATCGAAGGGTTGTGTCTCTTATGCCAAGTCCGGAAACACCCTTCCGCCTTTCATCGCGAGATGCCTGACGGCTTGGCACATTCTTTGCCAACGATAACCAAGGCCTCCGTCCAGAAAGCCGGGCGCGGGAGGGGCGGGGTGCGCGTATGGGCTTTCTCCCGGAGGTCTGCGCCCCCAGGGATCCGAATGGCGGGAGCCATCCATGGCGGCAGGAAACAAGACAACACCGGAACAGGTGGCCGGCCAGCTCGATCGTCTGGCCGAGGCGTTGGTCCTGGCTTCGCCCGATGACGACGCATCGCTGGTCGAGATCGGCGAAGGCCTGAAGCAGGTTTCCAAGCAACTCCGGAAGAAGCGCACCCGGAAAAGCAAGTCGGTTACGCGCATCGTCAAGCGTCTGGAAGAGGCCCGCACGAAGGACGAAGCCGAACGCCAGGCCGCGTTGGACGAGGCCGGTTTGGCGGTAACGGCCCTGCGCGAGTTCCTGGTCGACGGGCGTCCCGAGCAGGAGGTCGTCTTTCCGGGCGAGCATGATGCGGACGCGCCGGCCGATTCGGCGGTCGTTGCGGCACCGACCGTTCCGGACGAACCGGAGCCGATGCCGGTCGAGGCGGCGGTCTCCGAGGAGCAGCGGCCAGCAGCGCCCCAACCGCCGGCCGCGCCAAAGCCCAGGCGTTTCGCGTTGCCCGCACACATCGACGAAAGGATCTTCGGCGACTTCCTCGAGCGCCAGCCCGGCGTGCTGGAGGATCTGGAGAGCCTGACGCTGGAACTGGAGAAGGCGCCCGATACCGAAAAGTACAACACGCTCCGAAGGCTGATCCACACCTTGAAGGGCGAATCGGGCATGCTGGGCCTGGACGGCATCCAGCGGCTCTGCCATCGCCTCGAGGACCGTCTGGCGCCGGAGTCCGTGGCGCAGATGGTGGACCTGCTGCTGGGGGCCAAGGACTGGCTGGGACGCATGTTCGCTTTCTATGCCGGTCGCGGGGACGAGCCGGAACCGGTGGAGGCGATGATCGCGAAAGTCGAGGCGTTCCGGCCACAGGCCGTCTGCGCGCCGGCTTCGGCTGCACCGGCGCCGCCGCAGCCCGCCGTGCCCGCCCCTCCGCTGGCCGCCGCGCCGTTGGCATCCTCGCCGGCACCGACGACCGCAGCGGAGGTCCAACCGACCGGGGCGGTTCGTCCGGCCGCGGCATCCGCACCGCCGGCTTCGGATGCGGCTCCCGTCGAGGCGGCACCCGCCGAACCCGAAGTGGTGCCGGTGGAGGGCGATCCGGAACTGCTCAAGGAGTTCATTTCGGAGGCGCGCGAACACCTGGACGCCTCCGACAACCACCTCCTTTCCCTGGAGAGCGATCCGCGCAACGACGAGGCGCTCAACGCGGTCTTCCGTGCGTTCCACACGATCAAAGGCGTGGCGGGTTTCCTGGAACTGCACGACATCCAGAAGCTGTCGCACGAGGCCGAGAACGTATTGGACCGCGCGCGGAAGAACACGCTGGTGCTGGAAGGCGCCGCCATGGACGTCACGTTCGAGGCGGCCGACATGCTGAAGAAGATGGTGCAGCAGGTGGCCGACGCCCTGGCGGCCGGTTCGGGGATGAAACGCGAAAAAGGCATGCCGGCGCTCATCGAGCGCATCAAGGCGGTGCAGGAAGGCCGGGCGGTGGCCGCCCCGCCGCCGGTCGCGGCCCCCGGGCAGAAGCTGGGCGAGATCCTGGTCGCCCAGGGTGCGATCTCGCCGGACAAGGTGGACGAAGCGCTGAAGAAGCAGTCCGCCGCGGCCGCGGATGGCGAAGGGCCGTTGCTGGGCACGATCCTGGTGGAGGAGGGTGCGGCCAGCGTCAAGGACGTGGCGCATGCGTTGCGCGCGCAGAAGGCCGCGGCGGCGTCCCCCGCGAATGCGCCGACCGGGCAGACGGGGGTGACCGTCAAGGAGACCATCAAGGTCGATGCCGACCGCCTGGACCGGCTGGTGGACATGATCGGCGAGCTGGTCATTGCCGAGGCGATGGTGAGCCAGAGCCGGGACATCCGTCAGCTCAACACCACGGAGTTGAACCGGCACCTGGCGCAGCTGGACAAGATCACGCGCGAACTGCAGGAGATCGGGACCAGTCTGCGGATGGTGCCGATCCGTTCGACCTTCCAGAAAATGGCGCGCCTGGCGCGCGATCTCTCGAAGAAGTTCAACAAGCCGGTCGAATTCGTCATGGCAGGAGAGGACACGGAACTGGACAAGTCGGTGGTCGAAAAGATCGGCGATCCGCTGGTGCACATGGTCCGCAACGCGCTCGATCACGGGCTGGAGGCCACGGCGGAGGAGCGGCGCAAGGCGGGCAAACCGGAGACGGGGCGGGTCGAACTGCGCGCCTTCCATCGCGGCGGCAACATCTGGATCGAACTCGAGGACGACGGTCGCGGGCTGGACCGCGACGTCCTGCTGGCGAAGGGCAGGGAAAAGGGGCTGGTGCGCGAAGGGGAGAACCTGAGCGACGAGGAGATCTACAAGCTGATTTTTGCGCCCGGCTTTTCGACCGCCAAGCAGGTCACCGACGTGTCCGGCCGCGGCGTCGGCATGGATGTCGTGCGCCGGAACATCGAGGCGCTGCGCGGACAGGTCGAAATCCGCTCGACGAAGGGCAGGGGCACGGTCTTCTCGATCCGCCTGCCGCTGACCCTGGCCATCATCGACGGCATGGTGGTGCGCGTGGGCAGGGAGCGTTACATCATCCCGACGCTTTCGGTCGTCATGTCCATCCGACCCGAGAAGAAGGACATCTCGACGGTGCTGAACAAGGGCGAGATGCTCCAGCTTCAGGGCAAACTGCTGCCCTTCTTCCGCATGGGGGAGCTGTTCCAGGTGGAAGGGGCCAGCCGCGACGCGACCCAGGCGCTGGTGGTCATCGTCGAGGACAACGGGCGGCGCGCCGGCATCCTGTGCGACGAACTGCTCGGGCAGCAGCAGATCGTGATCAAGAGCCTGGGGGAGGCGTTGCGCGGGATCGACGGCTTGGCGGGCGGCGCGATCATGCCCGACGGGACGGTCGGCCTGATCCTGGATGTCGCGGGACTGGTCCGGCTGGCGCATTCGGGCGCGAAGAACGGGATTCCGGAAGAGCCGTCCGCCGGGGAAAGGCGGCCCGCTCCGGAACCGAAAACGGAAACCGGAACGACCGCCGACACCATGGCGGATGCGCGTGCCGGGTTGCGCAGCGAGCTGGCGGCCCAGACCGCCTGAACCCATAACGAGGGAGGATGCGAGACATGGCCGGTCAGCAAGAGGCGGTCGCGGTGGCTGCCAAGGCGGGCAAATACCTGACGTTCAAGCTGGGGGCCGAGGAGTTCGGCCTCGAGATCCTGAAGGTCCAGGAAATCATCGGCATGATGAAAGTGACCAAGGTGCCGAGGGCGCCCCACTTCATCCGCGGCGTGATCAATCTCCGCGGCAAGGTCATTCCCGTGGTGGACCTGCGCACCAAGTTCGGCATGGCGGGGAAGGAGGACACGGAGCGGACCTGCATCATCGTCGTGCAGGTGACGCACCCGGGCGGCAACGTCACGATGGGCACCATCGTGGACGACGTGTCGGAAGTGCTGGATGTGCAGACGGAGCAGATCGAGCCGACACCTTCGTTCGGCAGCAGCGTGGACACGGACTTCATCCTCGGCATGGGCAAGATCGGCCCGAAGGTGATCATGCTGCTGGACATCGACCGGGTGCTGTCGGGGGCGCAGGTCGCCTCGATCGAAAACCTGGCGGAAGACGCCTGAACGGGCTCTCGAACACGGACGATCGGGATATGGATCCGAAGACCTTCGACCGCTTTCGCGAGATCGTCTATGCGCACAGCGGCATCGCGTTGAGCCCTGGCAAGGAGTCGCTGGTATCGGCGCGCGTCGGCAAGCGGATGCGCGCGCTGGGGCTGAGCGACTTCGACGACTACCTGCGCCGCCTGCAGGACGACGCTTCCGGCGAGGAGACGGTCCAGTTGCTCGACGCCATCTCCACGAACGTCACCAGTTTCTTTCGCGAGCCCGAGCATTTCGACTTCGTGGCCCACGCCTGCGCCGGCTGGATGCGGGAGGGGAAGCGGCGCTTCCGTTTCTGGTCGGCGGCCTCCTCGACGGGCGAGGAACCGTACTCGCTCTCCATGACCCTGCTGGAGACGTTCGGCAGCACGGTGGACGACTGGCGCATCCTGGCCACGGACATCTCGACACGCGTGCTGCAGAAGGCCCAGGAAGCCGTCTACAAGGGCGACGCGCTCAAGACGGTCTCGGCGGCGTACCGCGACCGCTATTTCCGCGCGGTCCGGGGCGAGGACGAGGTGCGTTACCAGGTCAAGGAACACGTCCGCCAGCGCGTGGTGTACCGGCGGCTCAACCTGTCGACGCCGCCGTTCCCGATGAAAGGACCGCTCGACATCGTCTTCTGCCGCAACGTGATGATTTATTTCGACAACGAGGTCCGCAGCCGGCTGCTGAGCGAGATCACGCGCCTGCTCAAGCCGGGCGGGTACCTGTTGGTGGGACACGCGGAGAGCCTGACGGGGCTGATGTGCAGCCTGAAAGCGGTGCGCCCCTCGGTGTATGTGCGGCCCTGAGTACCGGAGCGACGCCGTGCGCCGTAGGGCTAGGAGATCGTGGCGTGCAGCATACGATCGGCATATCGGAGATGGCGGTCACGGACGGTCCCGAAGACGTCCTGGTCACCTATTCGCTGGGTTCCTGCGTGGGCCTGGCGCTCTTCGACCCCGCCATCCGGATTGGCGGGATGATCCACTGCATGCTGCCGCTCTCCAAGATCGATCCGCAGAAGGCCGCCGCCCACCCGGCGATGTTCACGGACACGGGCGTGTCCGCCCTGTTGCAGGAGATGTTCAACCGAGGCGCGGATCGCAAGCGGATCGTCGCGACGGTGGCCGGCGGCGGATCGCTGCTGGACGAGAAGGGGCTTTTCAAGATCGGCGAACGGAATTACGCGGTCCTGCGCAAGGTGTTGTGGAAGAATGACATCCTGATCCAGGGGGAGGACGTGGGCGGCACGGCCCCCCGCACGATGTACCTGTACATGGCCACGGGCAAAACCCTCGTCAAATCCAACGGGCGGAGCACCGAGCTATGACGCGTCGCGAGGAAATCCTCTCCCGGGTGGCCAGGGTGCCCTCCATCCCCGCGGCCGCGGCCGAAGCCGCACGGATGCTGGGCGATCCGGAGGCCGACCTCAACCGGATCGTCCGCGTCCTGGAGCACGATCCCGGCCTGACCAGCAACGTCCTGCGCCTGGCCAACTCGGCCTTTTACGCCGGCCCGCGCTCGATCGGCACGCTGCGCGAGGCCGCCATGCGCCTGGGAACGCAGAAGCTGACCCAGGTGGTCATGGCCTCGGCCACCGCGCCGATCGCCTGGTGCGAGGTGAAAGGGTACGATCTCCCGCCCGGCGAGCTGCTGTCGCACTCGATCGCCGTTGCGGTCTGCACCCAGGAACTGGCCGGCGAACTCCGGGTGAGCGTGCCGCCCTGCGCCTTCACGGCGGGACTGCTGCACGATCTGGGCAAGCTGCTGCTCGGAACCTTCGTCGAAGTAGATGCCCAGCCGATCCGCGAGCTGGCCTTCGCCAAGGGCCTGCCGTTCGTCGACGCCGAGCGCGAGGTGCTGGGCATCGACCACATGGAGGCCGGGGCCTGCCTGCTGGCCCAATGGCACCTGCCGGAGACCATCTGCGAGGCGGTCCGCTGGCACCACGAACCGGAGCGGGTCGCCCGGGATCGCGAGACCGTGGACCTGGTGCACCTGGCGGACGATCTCAGCGTGCTCGTCGGTTTCGGCGGGGGGCAGGACGGCTTGAACTACCGTGCCTCGCGCGAGACGGTGGAACGCCACCAGCTCACGCGCGAACGGGCGCAGCGCGTCGTGTGCGCGACGCTGATCCGGATGCGCGAGCTCCAGGCGGCGTTCGCCGAAGTGCAGGGGAGGTGATCGGGGATGGCGCTCAATATTCTCGTGGTCGACGACTCCGCGATCGTGCGGGCGGTCATCCGCAAGACGCTGGGGCTGGCCGGCGTGGATGTCGGCCAGATCTTCGAGGCGGAGAACGGCCAGCAGGGTCTGGACGTCCTCAAGAACCAGTGGGTCGACCTGATCTTCGCCGACATCAACATGCCCGTCATGACCGGGGTCGAGATGATCGATCGGATGAACGCCCATAACCTGTTGAAGACGGTGCCGGTCGTGGTCGTGTCGACGGACGGCTCGGCCACGCGCGTCGAGGAACTGAAGGCCAAGGGCGTGCGCGAGTTCGTCCGCAAGCCGTTCACGCCCGAGATCATCAGGAAGGTGGTCGCGGATATCCTGGGAGGCGAGCATGTCGGCAGAAGCGCAAACCACCCTGCGTGAGGCCCTCTCGGACGTGCTGGAGCGGATGGCCTTCATGTTCGCCGAGGAAACGCCGAAGGAGGAACTGGCCCCGCCGGAAGGGCCCGCCCTCTGCGCGCAGATGTCCTTCAAAGGCCACGGTTCCGGAACGATCCGCCTGTGGGTCCCTCAGAGCCTCTGCCCCGAAATGGCCGCGAACGTCTTGGGACTCGAACCCGACGACGAACTGTGCCGCGAGCGGGGGATCGATGCGCTCAAGGAACTCCTCAACGTCACCTGCGGCAAACTGCTGACCGATCTGTACGGCGAACGGTACGTCTTCGACCTGACGCCGCCCGAGACGACGGTGCTGGACGAGGACGGATGGCGGCAGGCGCTGGCCGACGAAACGTCCACGGCCTTCACGGTCGAAGACCGCCCGGTCCTGGTTTCCATCCGACTGACCCCTGGGGAGGCTTCTGCCTGACATGTCGCTGCTCGCCGCCACCGCCCGCAAGACCCGGGTCCTGATCGTGGACGATTCGGCCGTGGTCCGCGACATCCTCACCCGCGAACTCGCGCGCGACCCCGAGATCGAGGTCGTGGGCACCGCCCCCGATCCGTACGTGGCGCGTGACAAGATCGTCCTGCTGAAGCCCGATGTCATCACCCTCGACATCGAAATGCCGCGCATGGACGGCATCACCTTCCTGCGCAAACTGATGCACTATTTCCCCATGCCGGTCGTCATCCTCTCCTCGCTCACGCCGAAAGGCGGCGACTTGGCGCTGGAGGCGATGGAAGCCGGGGCCGTCGAGGTGATGTGCAAACCCGGCGCGGCCTACACCGTCGGCGACCTGGCCGTCGAACTGTGCGACAAGATCAAGGCCGCCTCCCGCGTCGCGGTCCGCAGGAGAACCGAAGGCGCGGTACAGGCGGCCGCCCCGACCGTCCGACTGGCCATGACCCGCACGACCAACAAGGTCATCGCGATCGGCGCCTCGACCGGCGGCACGCAGGCGCTGCAGGACGTGCTGACGCGCCTGCCGGGCACCGCGCCCGGCATCGTCATCGTGCAGCACATGCCCGAACACTTCACCCGTTCGTTCGCGGAGCGTTTGAACCAGCTCTGCGAGATCGAGGTGGCCGAGGCGCAGAACGGAGACAGCGTGACCCCCGGGAAGGCGCTCATCGCCCCGGGCAACTACCACATGGTGCTGCGCCGTTCCGGCGCGCGCTATTATGTCGAGGTCAAGAGCGGGCCGCTGGTCAGCCGTCACCGGCCGTCCGTGGATGTGCTTTTCAAATCCGTCGCCAAGTACGCCGGACGCAACGCCGTCGGCGTGATCATGACCGGCATGGGCAGCGACGGCGCCGAAGGGATGAAGATGATGCGCGATGCCGGCGCGCTGACGATCGCCCAGGACGAAGCCAGTTGCGTGGTCTTCGGCATGCCCAAAGTGGCGATCGACCTGGGCGGCGCCTGCCACGTGACAGGCCTCGACCGCATCCCGCAGAAGATGCTCGAACTGGCGCAGATGGACTGAACCGGCGTCTTCCTCCCGTTTCCGGTTTCGCGTCCGCCTTTTCGCACCCCGCCCCTCATGTCGAGCCGTCTCCGTCCGATGAGCATGCTGTACGCGCGGGGTACGATTCGGATCGGCTGTGCCGGGCCAAGGATGGCCTCGGCGCTTGGGCCCAGGGACACCCCTTTTCGCAGACGGTGTCCGTGGAGCGACCGGTACCGGTTTCCGCCGCGGTCCTGCGGCGGATCCCGGGGTTTGGAACGCACGGCGTCGGCGTGCGTGTCCACGGCACCCAAGGAGATCGTGCATGGACGCCGTCGGAACCCCCGTCACGCATCCCCTGCGTGGCCTCGAACTGACCTCCGGTTTCAGCCTCCACGCCGAACGCCGGACGATCGTCTCCGAAGAACGCTGGCTCAGCGCCGGCAACGACCGCGTGACGCTGGAGTTCCGCGAGGCCTCGCGGCTCGAAACCTTCGCCAGTTACGACGCCTCCGGCTCGGCGGCCCTGGAGCTGCCCAGCGACTGGGCGGGCCAGGGGCAACCGGCTTGGACCGGGCCCGATCGTGCCCAGCCGAGTCCCTTCCGGTTCGGCATCGGGCTCGGGCGGAGCGAAACGGGCAATCGCCCGCGCATGGAGCTTCCGCCGGGCGCCCCGAAGGGGCGGGACGAGGAGTGCTGCGCGGAAGAGGATCGGATGTCGTTCAAGGACCGTTTGACACTCCTGTTGCTGCGGAAGTTCTTCGGGTATGGCGAGGACGTGAAGGTCCTGGATTCGCGCGAACTGCAGCCGGACCGGGAGAACGGCGCGGAAGCGGCGCAGGAGTTCCGGGAGGCGACGCAGCCGGATACCCGTTCGAACGTGCGGCAGGACCGGTCGAGTTCGAGTGCCTGGGTGGATGCCGGAGCGCGCCGCACCACGCAGGTGAAGGAACAGGTCGAGTTCGAGGCCCAGTTGCGGGCGAGCGTCGATGACGGCAAGGGCGGCGCGATCGAGCAGCGCGTGACGGTCAAACTCCGCGTCAGCCGCGAGTTCTTCCGGCAGGAGGAATGGACCGTGCAGGCGGGCGAACGACCCCAAAAGGATCCGCTCGTGCTCGACTTGACGGGTGCCGGAATCGACTTGACCGGCGTGGAAGACGGCACGGTTTTCGACTTGGATGCCGATGGCAAGACCGAACGGACGGCGACGGTTCGAGGAGGCACCGGCCTGTTGTGGCTGGACCGCAACGGCAACGGACGACTCGACGACGGTCGCGAACTCTTCGGCGACGCGGGTGGCGCGGCGGATGGGTTTGAGGCGCTTGCGGCGCTGGACCGCAACGGTGACGGGCGGATCGACCCGGCGGATGCGCAGTTCCAGGATCTGCGGCTGCGCTTGAACGTCGCCGGACAGGCGCGGGATATCTCGTTGGAGCAGGCGGGCGTGGCAGCATTGGAGCTGCAGCGCGTTGCGCTTCCGGCGTCGCTGGGCGAAGCGGCTTCGGTTGATGCCGTGGGCGTCTTCCGGCGCATGGATGGCTCGCTGGGCCTTATGGCCGATGTGCGTCTGGCGTACGAGGGATAAACAGGCCTTTCGGTGCCGTTGGATTCATACCGCTTCCATCGCACACGCCACTCCACCTTGCCAGCGCACTTCGTGCAGCCAATTTTCCTGTAGTCAGTTTGGGCGATCTCTTCCTTTCCAAGCGTGTCAGTTTGGACCGAAGGTGCCTGGGTCTTGGCTTTCGCCAATGTGCAGCGACGGAAGCAAGAGCTTGTCTGAAATGGAGTTAGATTGTTACGGCTCCGCCCAATGGGTGGCACGGCCTTTGTTAATGAGGTGCTTCGCACTTTGAGGTGGTTCGGTTGTTTCCGGCGGGATTTCGTTCCGCTAGTTCGCAGAGATTGGAGGACTTCTGATCATGGCCAAGCAACTGGCCTTCGACCTTGACGCTCATCAGCACATTCGCGATGGCGTCACCAAGCTGGCGCGAGCCGTCAAAGCGACGCTGGGCCCCCGCGGCAAGAACGCGCTGCTCGACAAGTCCTGGGGCGCTCCCAACGTGACGAAGGATGGCGTCACGGTGGCCGAGGAAGTCGAACTGAAGAACCCGTACGAGAACATGGCCGCGCAGCTTGTCAAGGAAGTCGCGTCCAAGACTTCCGACGTGGCCGGTGACGGCACCACGACGGCGACGGTCCTGGCCGAGGCCATCTATCTGGAAGGTCTGAAGAACATCATCGCCGGGGCCAACCCGGTCCGCATCCGCCGCGGCATCGAGAAGGGCGTCGAGGCGGTCGTCGAGGACGTCAAGAAGCTTGCCGTCCAGGTCAAGGGCAAGGAAGACATCTACCGCGTGGCCATGATTGCGGCCAATGGCGACGAAGAAGTCGGCAAGCAGATCGCCGATGCGATGGAGAAGGTCGGCAAGGACGGCGTCATCACCGTCGAGGAAGGCAAGAGCCTGACGACGGAAGTCGACGTCGTCGAAGGCATGCAGTTCGATCGCGGCTATCTGTCCCCGCACTTCATCACTGACGCCGACGCGATGGAAGTCGAGTTGGAGCAGCCGTACATCCTGATCTACGAAAAGAAGATCAGCAACATCCGCGAACTCGTCCCGCTGCTGGAAAAGGCCAGCAAGTCCGGCAAGCCGCTGCTGATCATCGCCGAGGAGGTGGAAGGCGAGGCGCTGGCGACGCTGGTCGTCAACAAGATCCGCGGCATCCTGAAGGTCGCCGCGGTCAAGGCACCGGGTTTCGGCGATCGCCGCAAGGCCATGCTGCAGGACATCGCGATCCTGACCGGCGGCAAGGCCTTCTTCGAAGACCTGGGGGTGAAGCTGGAGAACATCGAGCTGAACGAGCTGGGCCGCGCGAAGAAGGTGCGCATCGACGCCGACAACACGACGATCATCGAAGGCGCCGGCGACAACAAGGAAATCCAAGCGCGCATCGGCCAGATCCGCAAGGAGATCGACGTCACGACCTCCGATTACGACCGCGAGAAGCTTCAGGAGCGCTTGGCCAAGCTGGCTGGCGGCGTGGCGCAGATCAATGTCGGCGCGGCGACCGAATCCGAGATGAAGGAAAAGAAGGCCCGCGTGGAAGACGCGCTGCACGCGACCCGCGCGGCCGTCGAGTCGGGCGTGGTTCCCGGCGGTGGGGTGGCCTTGGTGCGCTGTGCGAGCGCGCTGGACAAGGTGAAACTCGATCATCCGGACGAGAAGACCGGCCTCGAGATCCTGCGCCAGGCGTTGACGGCCCCCTGCCGGCAGATCGCCACGAATGCGGGTGTCAGCGGGGCGCTGGTCGTCCACCGCGTCCAGGAAGGCAAGGGCGCCTTCGGCTACAACGCCGACACGGGCCAGTATGAGGATCTGATCAAGGCCGGCATCATCGATCCGGCCAAAGTCACCGTTACGGCGCTGCAGAATGCTGCGTCCGTGGCCTGCCTGCTGCTCACCAGCGACTGCATGATCGCCAAGATCCCTGAAAAACCGAAGGCGGCTCCGGGCGGCGGTCCGGGCGGCGACGAGATGGGTGGTGGCATGGGCGGCATGGATTACTAAGTACAGAGGCGGAACGCCAGGATGGAGGCCAGGGAACGGGAACCTTGGCCGGGCTTCCTGGAGCGAAAAAGGATTCAAGGCGCTGAAACGCGATCGAGATAGGAGAAGAAGGACATGGCTACGGCAAAGAAGAGCAAGGTCGAGTTGGAACCCCTGGATGACCGCGTCGTCGTTCGCCGACTGGAAGCGGAAGAGAAGACGGCCGGCGGCATCGTGCTGCCCGACACCGCCAAGGAAAAGCCCCAGCGCGGCGAGATCGTTGCAGTGGGCCCCGGCAAACGGCTCGACAACGGCAAGCGCGCCGAAATGGAAGTGAAGGCCGGCGATACGGTGCTTTTCGGCAAGTACTCCGGCACCGAGGTCAAGGTGCAGGGCGAAGAACTGATCATCATGCGCGAGAGCGACATCCTGGCGAAGTTCTAACGGCGCCGATTCGAGTGCAACCGCGCCACCGGGCGCGCATGAAATGGAGATAACGCATCATGGCGAAGCAGATTCTGTACACCGACGACGGCCGCCAGAAGTTGAATTCCGGCATCCGGAAGCTGGCCCAGGTGGTCGGCGTGACGTTGGGCCCCTGCGGACGCTGGGTGGCCTACGGCAAGTCCTTCGGCGGCCCCGGCGTCGTCAATGACGGCGTGACCGTCGCCAAGGAAGTCGAACTCGAAGACCCCTTCGAAAACATGGGCGCGCAGATGGTGCGCCAGGTCGCCTCCAAGACCAACGACAAGGTCGGCGACGGCACCACCACCTCGACGATCCTGGCCGCCGGCATCTACAGCGCGGGCCTGCGCTACGCCACCGCCGGGCACAACCCGATGGCGCTCAAGCGGGGCATCGACGCCGCGGTCGATGCGGTGGTCGCCGAGATTTCCGCCCAGGCCAAACCCTGCAAGTCGAAGGACGACATCCTGCACATCGCGACCGTCAGTTCCGGCGACGATGCCGAAATCGGTCAGTTCGTCGCGGATGCGATGGAGAAGGTCGGCAAGGACGGCGTGATCACGGTCGAGGAAGGCAAGGGCACGAAGAACGAGCTGGAGATCGTTCCCGGCATGCGCTTCGACAAGGGCTTCCTCTCGCCGTACTTCGTCACCAACGCCGAATCGATGTCGGCCGAACTGGAAGACGCCTATATCCTGCTCTACGAAAAGAAGATCGGCAACCTGCGCGAGTTCATCCCGATCCTGGAGAAGGTCGTCCAGACGGGCAAGCCGCTGATGGTCATTGCCGAGGACATCGAAGGCGAGGCGCTGGCGGCGCTGGTCATCAACAAGCTCCGCGGACTGCTGAAGTGCTGCGCGGTCAAGGCGCCCGGCTTCGGCGACCGCCGCAAGGCCATGATGGCCGACATCGCCATCCTCACCGGCGGCAAGTTCGTCAGCGAGGACTTGGGCGTCAAGCTGGAGAACATTGAGCTGGCCGACCTCGGCACGGCCAAGAAGATCACGGTCGACAAGGACAACACCACGATCGTCGAAGGCGGCGGAAAGAAAGCCGACGTCCAGGCGCGCGTGGCGCAGCTCAAACAGCAGATCGAGACGACCACCAGCGACTACGACAAGGAGAAGCTGCAGGAACGCCTGGCCAAGCTCTCCGGCGGCATCGCGGTCCTGCGGGCCGGCGCGCCCACCGAGTCGGCGATGAAGGAGGTCAAGGAACGCATCAACGATGCCATGCACGCGGCGAAGGCGGCGGCCGAGGAAGGGTACGTTCCCGGCGGCGGCGTGGCGTTGATCCGCGCCATTCCCGCGCTGGAGAAGGTCAAGTCCAAACTCCGCGGCGACGAAAAGTACGGCGTGGACATCGTCGAGCAGGCGTTGCAGGAACCGCTGGCGCTGATCGCCAAGAATGCGGGACATGACGGCTCGGTCGTCGTCGAACTGGTCAAGGAAGCCAAGGGTGCCAACGGCTTCAATGCCGCGACCGGCGAGTACGAGGATCTGGTCAAGGCCGGCATCATCGACCCGGCCAAGGTCGTCAAAACGGCGCTGGTCAATGCAGCGTCCGTGGCGGGGTTGCTCCTGACCACCGACACGCTGGTGACCGAAATGAAGGAGGATGACGCGGCCAAAAAGCAGGTGGCCGGCGCCATCCACTGAAGCTGGAGCGCGGGCACTTCGCCCGCCAGGCGGCCGTAGTGCAAGGGGCGCGGGCATCGGCCCCGCTCTGCGGCCCAGGCCCATGGAGCGAGGGCGTCTCGCCCGCCCCGGAGGAGAAGGAGGGGCGGGAGGTTTCGAGCGCCGCTCACGAATCGGGGCCTCGAAGTCGGACGAAGCCCCTCCCGTCCCGCGGAAGTGCGGCGGGAGGGGCTTTTGATTGAGGACCGGCGGATGTGGAGGGATTGCGGTCGTCGATGAACGCCCATCGACCCTGCCGCCTCGAAACCCCGCATCGCGCCTCCGTGTCCGTCCGTGTGGAGTCGGTGTTCGCCCGAGTTCTTCGCCAGGACCGACAGCGATGGCCAAAGAAAAACGCGATTACTACGAGGTCCTGGGCGTGGCCAAATCGGCCACGCCGGACGAGATCAAGAAGGCCTTTCGCGAACTGGCCAAGAAATGGCATCCGGACCGCAATCCGAACAACAAGAAGGAGGCCGAGGAGAAGTTCAAGGAAGTCGCCGAGGCCTACGCGGTCCTGTCCGACGAAGAAAAACGCCGGCGCTACGACCAGTTCGGACACGAAGGTCTGCAGGGCGCGGCGGGAGGACCGGACTTCTCGGGCGTTTCGGTCGAGGACATCTTCGCCTCGTTCTTCGGCGGACGCGGCGGCGGATTCTTCGAGGACCTGTTCTCGGGCGGCGGATATGGCGCTCCGGCGCAGGGCACGTCATTGCGCTTCGAGATGGAGATCAGCCTGGAGGAGGCCGCCAAAGGGGTCCGGAAGACAATCGAGATTGCGCGCGACGAGCTCTGCAGCGTCTGCGACGGCCAACGCACCAAGCCCGGCACCCGGCCGGTAACCTGCAACTACTGCCGCGGCCAGGGCGTCGTCACGCGCACGCAGGGTTTCTTTACGATGCGGACGACCTGCCCGCGTTGCGGCGGCCAGGGGCGCATGATCGAAACGCCCTGCACCGGCTGTCGCGGAACGGGCCGCGAACGGAAAAAAGTCCGCATCGAGGTCAACATCCCCGCGGGTGTCGAGGACAACACGCGCATCCGCCTGCCGGGCGAGGGCGAGCCGGCCGACGAAGGCGGTCCGCGCGGCGACCTGTACGTGATCGTCCGTGTGCGCGAGCACGAATATTTCGTGCGGCGCGGCCGCGACCTGCTGATCGAGGTCCCCATCCCCTACTCGATGGCCGTGCTCGGTGGCACGATCGAAGTGCCGACGCTCGACGGCCGCGTGGAACTCAGCGTCCCCCGCGCCACGCAGTCGGGCCAGTTGCTGCGCCTGCGCGGCAAAGGCATCGCGGATCTGCACGGCTACGGAACGGGCGACCTCTTCGTCCGCGTGGTCATCGACGTGCCCAAGAAGGTCAGCGGCGAGCAGGAGGAGCTGCTGCGCCAGCTCGCCCGACTCGAGAAAGTGGACTCCAAACCGCACAAGCGATCCTTTTTCGACAAGCTGAAGGACCTCTTCACGGAGGAGTAGACGGATCATGCCGGATCCAGAAGCCCCGATCCCCACCGCCGCCACGCCGGCGGCCGAAGCGGAGAAGGTCGCCCCGGAAGCACCGAAGCAGGAGCCGCCTTCGCAGTCCGCCGACACCCGTACGCAGGAGGTTCCGCCGCCGACGCTGGACCAGGAGACCGACCAGCTTTGCGCGTCGCTGGAAAAGTTCATTCGAGCCAAACTGGGCGGCATGCCCTCGAGCATGGACATGGCCGAACTCCGCGCTCACCAGGCCGCGATGCGCGACCTGGTGCGGCGCGCCGACGAGGGCGGCCGGAAGGCAGCCGGGGAGATCGAACGGCTCGCCGTCGAACGCGACCGGCTGAAGGAGGCCAACGCGCGCGCCAAGGCCGACTTCCTCAATTACCAGACCCGTGCGCAAAACGATCTCAAACGCGCCGAGGAACTGGCGCTCCGCGGGTACGTCAGCGACCTGCTCCCGATCCTCGACAGCCTGGACCTGGCGCTGGCCGACCTGCGCTCGGGAAAGGCGGATCTCAAGCGCGTCAGCGAAGCATTGATCATGCTCTCCGATTCGTTCGGCCAGGCGCTCAAGGTCCGCGGTCTGGAACGCATCGGCGCCTTGGGCCAGACCTTCGATCCCGCCCGGCACGAAGCCGTCGCCACGCGTCCGGCCGATCCGGCGAAAGGCGAAAAGCCCGGACAGGTCGTCGAGGAGTTCCGGCCCGGTTATCTGTGGAAGGGCCTGCTCCTGCGCCCGGCGCAGGTGCTCGTGACCCAGACGGACCGGCCGCCCGCCTCGTAACGCCACCGGCCCCCTCCGGTCATGTCCCCGGTCGCCCCGCGGTCGTCTGGACGGCGGCCGGAGCCGAACGCTGCCTGGCCACGTTCCACATGCGGCACAGGCCGAAAACCCACATTGAGATGACGAGCGCGAGGGGCAGGATGCAGCTCCAGCGGGAAACCATCCACCGGCGTTCCCATTCCGCGTAACCGGTTCGGCGCAGCAGTGCGGGACGGGCCGCCAGCAGAAGCGTCAGCGCGTACCAGATAAAGCCGAACGGGTTGAGCGTCCAGGCGTCGCCCCAGCGGAGATGCGAGATGGCGCAAAAGGATCGCGTCAGCCCGCAACCGGGGCAGGGCAGGCCGGTCGTCGAATGGAAGGCGCAGACGCTGAGCCCGGGCGGGGTCTCCGGAGTGTAGAGCA
>Ga0073932_1002612_pt1 | contig 27134 bp, 26 predicted proteins | sample DewCreD2012metaG_FD_76967 | JGI IMG/M metagenome (GOLD analysis project Ga0073932, IMG submission 76967) | Hot spring sediment bacterial and archeal communities from British Columbia, Canada, to study Microbial Dark Matter (Phase II) - Dewar... ...
ATCCCCGAGATCGTCCAGAGTCCGGAGGAGATGATCGGCAAGATAGACGCCGCCATCGTGGACCATCGCCACGCGAAGTATCACGTCCCGGCGTCCACCCCGCTGGTGGAGGCAGGGATCCACGTCTTCGTGGACAAGCCGTTCTCTTACACCGTAGAGGAAGGGCGGGAGCTGCTGCGGTTGGCGCGCAAGAAGAAGGTCATCGTCACGTCGTATTCGTGCGTGCGCTACGCGCATGGTTTCCAGAGAGTGATCGAGGCGCGGAAGCGTCTGGAGCCTATTCTGGCTGCCGATTTCTCCGGGCCGTGCAGCATCGAGAGCGAGTACGGCGGAGTATTCTTCTACGGGGTGCACCAGTGCGAGATGATGGTCGGCGCTCTAGGGCCCGGCGCTGAGAGTGTAACCTTCCACCGGGGTACGGGGAACAGCCATCTGGCCACTGTGATGTACGCGGAAGGAGGTCCGTGCGTCACTCTTCACCTGATGCAGGGATACAAAGGTGGTTTCGGATGGGGGTTCTATGGGGAAAACGGCGCCGTGCACGGCCGGCTGGACTACCGCGGACTGTATCTGCGGGGGCTGGAGGCGTATCTGCGGATGATCAAGACTGGCAAGAACGACCTGACGCCGGAGGAGATGCTGACTCCCGTGGCCGTCCTGTCGGCCATTGACCGCTCAATGGCCTCGGGACGCTCCGAACCCGTTGAGAGCGTCACCATCTGAGGTTTCTCAACAGAAACACGTGGGCCCCGCGGGAGGCTTCCGGCTTCCCGCGGGGCCCTTCTTGTCCTTGCCCCTGGGCCGGACGCCGGAGCGCCCGGACTACCGGTGGATATCTATGATCTCAAGACGCAGAGTCCCCGCCGGAACGCGCACCTCCACGACGTCACCGACCTTGCACCCCATGAGGGCTGCCCCGATGGGAGACTCGTTGGAGATGCAGTCTTCGGATGGGTCACTCTCAAAGGAACCCACGACCCTGCACTCCCATTCCTCCATCGCGGACAGATCCCGCACCCGGACCACCGAGCCGATGCCCACGTGATCCACAGGGATGCCCTCTTCGTCAATGACAGACGCGTGCCGGAGGATGGCCGTCAGCTCCTCGATGCGTCCTTCAATATAGGCCTGTTCGTTCTTGGCCTCCTCATATTCGGAGTTCTCGAAGAACTCTCCGAAACCTTTAGCGTCGCGGATCCTCTCGGCAACACGCTTGCGATCGACTGTCTTCAGCCGCTCCAGCTCATCTTTGAGCTTTCTAAGTCCACCGGGCGAGAGGAGGATCTCTGACTCTTCACGCTGCTTTTTCATCTGCGCATCCTCCTTTGTTTCGTCAGCTCGCTTCCGTCAAGGCCAGCCAACCACGCATCCTGCTTGCGCCACTTGCCTGCAATATTCCACGAGCGCCGCTGACGTTTGAGCAACTACTGCGACGGTTGCGCTCGTCAAACACCCTCAACTCTCAGGAAGTCTAACGGACCGCCGCCTGAAAAGGTTTCGGCCGGAAGACATCCCGTCTGCAGGGATACCGTAGAGACGCTTCTGCAATGCGATTTGTTCGCCGGAATCACGCACAGGCGGCAAAAACCGGCAGAAATACCGGAATCGGCGCGAGTAGGCCCCGGCCAGTGAGAAAGCCGGGGCCGTGTGTCAAGGTCTTATCGGAGGTAGACTGAACGGATCAGGCCGATGCGGGACGGGCGGCGAACCAGCGCGCCACGCGGCTCACAGCACGTACGCAGGCGTCCATGTCGGCCGCGGTGTAGGCCTCGTTGATGGCGATATTCACCACCGTCTCAAGCCACGCCTCCGCTTCCGGGCACAGCCCCTTGTGGTAGTCGAAGGCCGAGAACGGGTGCGCTCCTCTCTCAAAGGCGCTGTGATCGCGGAACAGAGGATACTCGTAGACGCACTGGCCGATGTAGCGGGCGCTTGCGGGCACACCCTCCGCGCGGAGCGCGGCGGCGAACTCATCCGGGCCGCAGCCGAGCTCCTCCGGGATCACACGCATGGGGAAGAACCACCAGCTGGGATCGCACCCCTCGGTGGGGCGGGGAAGGCGGATCCCGGGAACCCCTCGCAATCCCTCAAGCAACCCGCTGCACCACCTGCGCCGCCGCGCCACGATGTCTTCCAGCTTCTCCATCTGCGCAAGGGCGACCGCTCCCTGCAACTCGGTCATCCGGTAGTTGTTCGCCAGGAAGAACGCGAGCCGCGATGCGCCCTCGGCGGTGCGCCCGTAGCATTTGTCCGTTGCCAGGCGCAGACGCCGGGCAAGCTCCGGGTCTGAGGTCACGGCGATCCCACCGTCTCCGCACGAGATGTGCTTGAACTCGTTCAGGCTGAAGCAGCCGATGGCCCCCACGGTCCCTACGCTTCTTCCCCGAAAGGCGCACCCGAAGGCCTGTGCGCAATCTTCGATGAGAATGATGTTGCGCTCCGCGCAGAGTCTGGCCAGACCGTCCAGGTCGCAGGCATTTCCCCACAGATGGACGGCCAGCACAGCCCTGGTGCGCGGGGTCAGCACGGCACTGACAGAATCGGGCGTGATGGAGCAGCTTTCCGGATCCACATCGGCGAACACAGGGATGGCTCCCTGCCAGAGGATGGGAACCACCGTGCCCATATCCGTGATGGGCGAGGTGATCACCTCATCGCCCGGCGAGATGCCGGCGGCCATCAGGGCGGAGTGGATGGCGGCCGTGCCGCTGCTGGTGGCCACCGCGTGGAGGCTGCCGATTATCCGGCAGAACCGCTCTTCCATCCGGGACACCATCCGCCCCTGAGCGTAAAAAAGCGTCTGCTGCTCCAGCGCTTCCTTGAGCAACTTGAGCTCCTCGTCGCCGTATCTCGGGCAGCGCTGGAAGCCGTCGCGGCAGAGCGGCTCGCCTCCGGCGATGGCCGGGATCTGCGAGGGGTCCGTGTTGATATTGGTGTCAGTCGGCGCAGGCGGCATTCGCTTGTCTCCCTTCATCCACGCAGCTGGAAGCGCACCGGACGTCCGGGCTCCAGGTCCACAATGCACCCCGCGAAGCGGCGCCCCCACCGCTCCGTCACGAAGCTCGCGCAGGGTTCGCCGTCCAGAAGGGCTTCTCCACCCGAGGGAGCCAGCCACATCAGCGCGGCACGCTCAAGAGGCGCTCCCGCCGCGACCTGGACAGAGATCCCATCAACCTCCCTTGCGTACCCGCTCCACCGGACCTGCCGCCTGGCGCGCTCCCACCGGGAGATCTCGGCCGCAGTGAACCACTCCATACCGGCCTCGCGGGCCTTCCGCACGGCCGAAAGGAGCGCCTGGCGGACGGGCGGCTTCTTGATGTGGGCGGGATGGAACAGCAGATGCAACACCCCGTAGACCTCCCGGACGCGGGGAATCAGGGCGTCCACCAGCTCCTCGGGCGCGAATACCACCAGGTCTTGCGTGGGAGTCGTCAGCTCCAGCACGTCCAGCAGACGCCCGTCCGGCGCCACCGGGAAGTAGAGATGGCAGGTACCGAAATTGAAACCGGCCACCCCGGTTTTGGACGCCCCCTTGCTCTGGTCCAGCGTAACGCCTGCCGCGGCCAGCCACTCGAAGAACTCCGTGTCGCCCTCCCACCGCAGATAGTGGTTTTTGTTGCTGACCGGCGCTTCGTCCAGAGCCCGGCTGATGTCGGAATGCTGCCGCAGGAACTCCTCCCTGCTCCAGCCGCGGCCCTCCGAGATGGCATCGTAATGCATGGCCGCCTCGTGACCGGCCTGCTTCATGCGCTCGATGATGCCGGGCGGATAGGGCGGCAGGATGTTGCACCACGTGCTGCGGATGCCCGCTTCCGCCAGCGTGTTCAGCATCTCCTCCGCGCAGTCTGGATCGCTCAGATCGGTGTCGTTGGACATATGAGCCACGGCCTCCCATCCCTCCGGATGGAACCACACAAGTGGAAGTGCGACTTCTGAGGCTGCGGCGCAGTCCAGGATGGCGCGGACGAGCAGGTCACGCCACAGGTCGGCTACCGGCCGAAGAAAAGCCCGCAACCCGGGGACGCCGGGGATCTCATCACGGTCGAAGTCCCAGTCCAGAACCAGACCGTCATCGCTCTTCAGCACGCCGTCCGAGACCGGAGCCGAGCCGTCTGGTGCCGGAACTCCGTCGCGGGTGATAGCCACCCCCTGCTGAATGCGCACCACCGTGCCGGTCAGATCCGGCGCGATCAGCAGACAGCGCCCGGATCCGGCACCGTTCTCGGTGAGGGCCGGCCCTGTCACCCCCTTTCGATGGGCGTCCAGCGCGCGGGCGAGCACCCGGCAACCGGTTTCTTCTACCGCCCGTCCGTTGAAGAAATGGAGCGGGCTGTTCAGGGCTGCGGTCACGGGATGCGCTTTATCCACGGGCTCCAGGTAGCCTTCTCCCATAGAGACCGCACCGGCTGCGAAGGAGGACTGCGTGACGGCAGGCCGGGGACGGACGCCGAACAGATCCTCCAGGTTCCAGAGTCCGGCGATGCTGATCCAGCTTCCGCCGCCCAGAACCCATTCCCGGATCGCCTCACGCACATCATTCGGCGGAGTTGTCTCGCCGCAGGTCACGAGGATGGACGCAGCCGGCAGAGCCGATGGGAGGTCTGCGGGTGGCACGGTGGAAAAGAACAGTCCTGCGTGCTGCAGGATCTCGACGAGGTAGGAATGATAGGCCGATGTCCGGCCCGCGTTCGGGGCGGGCTCATCGGCAAGGCACACAACGAGGGGGCAGCCGCCCGTGCCCCCGGAAACGTCCTGAGAAGCCATCACAGGGTCACCTCCGTCGGCCGGTTCCGCGCCGGAGGGAACCGGCCGCAGCAAGGAATTGCTTCTCCATCTCCGGCCATATTTCCTGCCGCTCGCATCCTGTCAGCGTAAGGCAGGATTGCGGGGAGGACACCGGAGAAGAACACTTATGGGAATCATTCCGGCGAAAAGAACTTTTCTGGAGAGAAAGGAGCGGCCAGAAATGCTCAAGGAATTCCGCGAGTTCATCTCCCGCGGCAACGTGGTGGATCTGGCGGTGGGAATCGTTATCGGAACGGCTTTTGGAAGGATTGTCCACTCCTTCGTGGAGGATATCCTGATGCCGCCGGTCGGGCTTCTGCTCGGCAGGGTGCATTTCTCCGGCCTGTTCATAGACCTGTCGGGCAAAGGTTATCCCTCGCTTGAGGCCGCTCGTCAGGCCGGAGCGCCCACACTGAACTACGGGCTGTTCCTGAACTCCATCATCAGCTTCCTGATCATCGCCTGGGCGGTCTTTCTGGTGGTGAAGGCGACCAACAAAATCCGGGGAGCCGCGGCGCAGGAAGCGACGCAGAAGGAGTGTCCGTTCTGCTGTTCGTCCATTCCGCTGGCAGCGCGGCGCTGTCCGCACTGCACATCCGAGCTGCCACAGACCGCGTCCTGAGGGACATCTGCTCGTTGTCGAGGACCTGCCGGAGGGGTAGAATGTAGCGGCCCGTCCGCCGGGCGGGCCGCAAAGCCCTGCGAAGGAGGTGCCGAGCGGTTGAAAAGCCTGTTGACGGGTCTGATGCTGGCCGCGTTGCTCACGCCGCTTGCTGTCGCGGCCACCGCAGCGACGCCGCAGCCTGTCGCTGCTTCCACTCCTCCACCCATCCCCTACTATCCCGGAGGAAGTGTCGAAGTTGAGCTGACACTCACCTCCGAGGATCTGCTTCCATATGCCACGGAGCTGGCCCGGACTATGCTCAAGCAGACGCCGGCTCAGTGGCGCGAAACCGTGCTGCAGAACATTACGCGGGCTCTGGAAGGGGTCCGGCAGGTGAATTTCGTGCAGATGAGCGTTGCGGGCAACGCTGATCCCCAGCAGATCATCGGGTTCTATACACGCATCCCGGCGAACCGCGGAATGAACCGCGTTTTCCGGCGGGTGGACGGCCAGACGGGAGAGACCATCCTGATCTATTCCGGCCCGCAGGGACGGTCGCTATTCGGGCTGCGGGTGGCCCGCCAGCAGGATGGAGGCACCGGCTGGCAGGTGCAGGCCGGCGCCCTTGAGGGAACAGTGGAGCTGCAACCTCTGCTGGAGCTGGCCGGGCTGCGTTGGAAGTTGTCGGCCGAGCCGCAGGATCAGCAAATGGCCGACCGCTGAAGGCCGGAGAGCCCGGCGGAAGGAAAGGAGTTCTCAGTATGACCGGAGCAAGGATGCTTGCGATTATGGCGGCCCTGCTGGTTCCGTCTTTCGGGCAGGCGACAGATCTGGTGCGTCTTCCCCAGGGGACAGTGGTGCCTCTTGCCCTGGAAGCACCCCTGACCACCCGTGAGGCTGCCGAAGGCGACCGGGTGGCCTTCACGGTGACGGAGGATGTCTGGGTGGGCACGCGGCTGATCATCCGCAAGGGGGAACGTGTGGAGGCCATCATCACCGATGTCGGTAAGCCCGGCAGTTTTGGACGGAGCGGCCGCATCTCCCTGCAGTTCGGCAGCGTGCGCGCGGTGGACGGCAAGATGATAGACCTCATGCCGTGGGACCGCGAAAAGCTGCAGCGCGTGGGCTACGCCGCCGGGGCGGCGGTGGGAGGAGTAGCCGTGCTCGGACCCATCGGTGCTGTGGGAGGCCTGTTCGTCAAAGGGAAGCACCTTGAGCTTCCCGCCGGGCATGTGGTGAACGCAGCGGTAAGATGGGAGTATGCCGTGGAGGCTCCCCCGCCAGCTTTCCTGATCGCGGGAGAGGCGTCCGCTCCTGAGAGTGCCCCCGGACCGGCCACGCCAACGCAGCCTGCCGCTCCGGCTCCGGAGGAGCCCGGCGCATCTGAGCGGCCGGCGAGCGCTCCTGCGCAGAAGCCGCCCGCCGCCGGGGAGCCCGCAAAGCCGCAAGCCCCAGCATCGGCGCCGGTTGCGCCGGTCATTCCCATCATCGAGGACGTCACGGACAAGAAGCCGTGACGGAGTGGAGAAAGGAGAGCAGTTGGCAAAGCGGATAGCGCTGATCCCTGGTGACGGGATCGGTCCGGAGGTCACGGAGGCCGCGGTCCGGGTCATCGAAAGCCTGGGAGTCGAAATAGAATGGGAGCCGCTGGAGGTCGGAGCAGCGGCATTTTCAAAGCACGGCAAACCGGTGCCGGACGAGGTGCTGGACCGCATCAAGGATCTGGGCGTGGCTCTGAAGGGTCCGGCATCCACTCCCATAGGTGGCGGTTTCCCCAGCCCGAACGTGACGCTGAGAAAAGGGCTGGACCTGTATGCTTCGCTTCGCCCGGTGCGGAGCCTCCCCGGGGTGAAGTCCCGCTTCGAGAACGTGGACATTGTGGTGGTGCGGGAAAACACGGAGGGGCTGTACTCCGCGCTGGAACATCTTGTGGTGCCGGGAGTTGCCGAGTCGCTGAAGATCTGCACGGAAAAGGCATCCACCCGGATTGCCCGCTTCGCGTTCGAGTATGCCCGTGCTCACGGCCGCCGGAAAGTGACTGCCGTCCACAAGGCCAACATCATGAAGCTGACGGACGGATTGTTCTTGGAGTGCGCCCGCAAGGTGGCCAGGGAGTACGGCGATATCGAGTATAACGAGCTGATCATTGACAACGTCTGTATGCAGCTTGTTGTGGACCCCGCCCGATTCGACGTCCTCCTGATGGAGAACCTGTACGGAGACATCGTCTCGGAGCTCTGCTCGGGACTTGTTGGCGGGGTGGGTGTGGTGCCCGGCGCCAACTACGGGAAGAAGACGGTCATGTTCGAGGCCGTCCACGGCAGCGCTCCGGACATCGCGGGAAAGAATCTGGCTAATCCCCTGGGGCTGATCCTTTCCGCGCGGTTGATGCTGGAGCATATCGGCGAGAAGGACGCGGCCGATCGGCTGAACGCGGCCGTCCTGAGCCTGCTGCGCGACGGAGAAACGCTGACACCCGACCTGGGAGGCACGGCGGGAACCCGCGAGATGACTGACGCCCTCATCGCGCGTCTCTAGGCCCTCCTCCATCCCCTCCGGGAGCCCCCGCAACTTTCACCGTCAACATTGCAAAGGCCGCCCCGGCGGGGCGGCCGTTTTGCGCGATATGGTGGTCGAGCGCGGGGGTAGAGAATCTTTTCCCGAGCGGTGAACGCTCTTCTATTCGCCTGCCGTCAAAGTCTCCTGCAGCAGGCGGAAGACCTGGCGCATGGCTTTTCCGCGGTGGCTGATGGCGTTCTTGGTCTCCTGCGGCACCTGAGCGAGCGTGCAGCCGAGGTCGGGGACGTAGAAAATGGGATCATAGCCGAAGCCACCGTCGCCGATGCTGCGGCGGGCGATGATGCCGGAGCATGTCTCCAGCGCCTCCAGAGTCCGCCCGTCCGGGAAAGCGATACAGGCGGCGCAGACGAACCGGGCTCCCCGCTCTTCGTCCGGAGTGCGCCCCAGCATTCTCAGGATGGCCTCATTGCGCTCCTCCGGCGTGGCATCGTCGCCCAGGAACCGGTTGGACCGGACTCCCGGCTCGCCGCCCAGCGCCTCCACGCACAGGCCGGAATCGTCCGCCAGAGCCGGTTCGCCCGTGGCGCGCGCCACGTGGAGCGCCTTCTTCCGGGCGTTTTCCAGGAACGTCTCGCCGTCCTCTTCGGGAAGATCCACCGCCCGCTCCAACTCTCCAAGCGCGACGAGCTCCACTCCACAGTCGCCCAGAATGTTGCGGATCTCATCCACCTTGTGCGGGTTGGATGTCGCCACGATCACGCGCATCGCAACCGTCAGGCTCCCTCCAGCGCTTTCTTCTGAATGGCCATCAATTGGCGGATGCCGCGCTCGCCCAGATCCAGCATCTTAAACAGCCGGTCCTTGCCGAACGGAGCCGCTTCAGCCGTCCCCTGGACCTCCACGATCTTCCCGTCCGCCGTCATCACCAGATTGAGATCCACCTGCGCCAGACAGTCCTCCTCGTAGCACAGGTCCAGTAGTTCCGTTCCCGAGACAATGCCCACGCTGACCGCCGCCAGATACTGCGTGATGGGCCGCCGCTCCAGCATCCGGTTCTCCACCATCCACCCGAATGCGTCCCACAGCGCCACGAACGCGCCGGTGACGGACGCGGTGCGCGTCCCGCCGTCGGCCTGGATGACGTCACAGTCCAGCCAGATGGTGCGTTCGCCCATCGCTTCCAGGTCCACCACGGAGCGCAGCGCCCGGCCCACCAGACGCTGGATCTCGAACGTGCGCCCTCCGGGACCTCCGCGCGAAGCCTCGCGCTGATTCCTCTCTTTGCAGGAGCGGGGGATCATCCCATATTCGGCCGTCACCCAGCCCGCCCCCTGCCCCTTGCGCCAGAGAGGTACGCGCTCCTCCACGGTGGCCGTACAGACCACCCGGGTGTCCCCCATCTCGATCAGACAGGATCCTTCGGCGTGCTTGATGTAGTTACGGGTGATCCTGCAGGGGCGAAGCTCGTCTGCGGCGCGGCCGTCCACTCTCGGCATCGGTTCAGACCTCCCCTGGAGCGGCGTCGCACAGCGCGGCATCCGCCCCGGTCATCATCAGGCGCAGCCGCCCGCCTTCCGCCGTCCACTCCGCAAGCTCAAGAGCCGGCAGGATCCTGCCCAGAAACCGGGAACCCACAGGCCGGAATGTGGCCGAAGGGGCGGAGAGAATGAAACGCGACGGGGTCTGCACATCCAGCCCATCTCCCGCATTTCGCAGGGCCTCCAGGGCAGCCTCTTCCGCCGGATCCACAAAGACTGTTTCCGGAGGAGCAAGCCGGCGCAGCACCGGCAGCAGAAAAGGATAGTGCGTACAGCCCAGAATGACCACGCGCGCTCCGCTGTCCAGTGCCTGTCCCAGATATGCGGCCGCCGCCCGCTCCACGCGCGGTCCGTCCAGATCTCCCGCTTCGATCAGCGGGACGAACTCCGGGCAGGCCACCTGCTCCACCCGGACATCGGGAGCGATGGCATGGACAGCGCGCACATAGCCACCGCTCGCCACCGTCCCGGCCGTCGCCAGGACGGCGATGGCATCCGCTCCTTCCCCGACCGCCGCTCGCGCCCCGGCCTGCACCACCCCGGACACTGGAAGACCAGGATAGACCTTGCGAGCCTCCTCCAGGGCGCACGCGCTGGACATGTTGCACGCCATCAATACGGCTCCCGCTCCCTGCGAAGCGAGAAATCCCGTGATCTCCAGAGCGAAGGACCGGACCTCCTCCAGCGGACGGTCTCCGTAGGGCACGTGAGCGGTATCGGCGAAATAGATGATGCTGGCGGAGGGACAACGCTCCAGCACGGCGCGCGCCACCGACAGCCCCCCCAACCCGGAGTCGAAAATGCCCAGACGCAGCCCGCTCAATTCTGCTCCACCAGCAGCCGGCGGTCGGGGACCAGAGGCACGGTCAGATCTGCGTGGCCTCCCAGCGTTTCCATCTCCTTGCCGTCGCACAGGAAGCGGACGGATTTCACACCGTCGAACTGCGCCGCCGTCATCACCAGGGCGTTCAGTGCTCCCGCTTCCTCCATGCTGCCGCCGCTGTACTGCTGGATCTCGGGAGAAAGGTCCACAACGGCCACCCCGTCTTTGCCCACGCTGAAATCCAGGACGCGCGCACCCTCCGGGAACATCCTCTGTCCGGCTATGCGGTAATCCAGCAGAGCCTGCAATGTCTCCTTCGGACCGGGCCTGGCGGAGGTTACAGCAACGGAGCGCCGCTCCAGGCGCATCTCATCGTTCACGAGCACGGGGACAAAAATGGTGACACGCGCTTCGGCGGCGGGCTTCTCCGGCGCCGGAATGCTGCCACCGGGCGTTTCAGGAGCTTGCTGCGGCCGTGGCGCGGCGCAGCCTCCGGCCACGGCGGCCGCAGCCAGGTACACAAGAAGACGGAATCGCCGGTGAAGCATCATTGCTCGTTCCCCGCGCCCTCATCCTGCGCCGGCGCTGGCTCTGCCGGCTGCCGGGCGGGGGTCAGACCTCCGAGATAGGACACTATCCCATCAATGATGGCTTTCGCAACCGTCTTAAGGAACGCCGGATCCTTCAGCCTGGCGGCATCGCCGGAATGGTTGATGTATCCCACCTCCACCAGAGCAGCAGGAACCCGGGAGTTCCGCAAGACGAACAAGCCGGTGCTGTAAAGCCGGGAGTCCGAGCGCGCGCCCCGCGGTTTCGTTCCGGCCTGCGCCACAATCTGATCGTGAATGGCCTCGGCCAGCGCCCGGGAGTCCGGATCCTGCATATGGTAGTAGACTTCCGTCCCGGAGACGCTGTTCGGGCGCGTGTTGGAGTTGTTGTGGATGCTGACGAATAGCGTGGTGTCATACCGGGAGATCATATCCGTCCGGGCGCGCAGGGTGAGCTCCACGTCCTTATCGCGGGTCAGGACGATGTCCAGTCCGCGCTTCCTACCCTCTTCCGCCGCCAGCCGCGCAATGGACAGGTTGACATCCTTCTCGTTCAAACCGTTACCGCGCGCGCCCGTGTCCCGCCCGCCGTGGCCAGGATCCAGGATGATGACCTTCCGCTTCCAGTCGCCATCTGCCCCTTCCGGAATAGAAAGGTGCCAGACGATCTGATTGGGTCCCTCTCCTCCGGCCACGCGCGTGGCCACCACCCGCCGGGTCTGCGCCACCAGCCGGAGCCGGGGGACTCCGGCGCGGAACTGCACCAGCCTGGCCGCGCTGAGCAGCCCGCTCTGCGGCCGGAACTCTGGAGCTTCGCCCTCCAGCAGAGCAGATTCGAAATCCAGCCAGTGCTGTCCCGTGGCCGGGTCACGGTCCTCCTGAGGCGCAACCGGACTGTCCGCCGTCACGATGAAGCGCACGCCATCATCTGCTTCCTCCAGGCGTACACTCCGGACCGTCCGGATCCCTTCCCGCACGGTGGCGACCTCTGCAGGACCGGACGCGGCGCCGGCGGCAGGGGCGGCATCAGAGGATGAAAGGGCAATGACGACCTGCCGGGCCCGGGGTGGTGACTGAATGGTATAAGGAAGCCTGCCCGCCGTCTCCGCCGCCACGCGCACGGTGCGCGGGGCGTACTGCGACAGGCGAAGGGCCCGCACCGCGGCTTTCTCCGAACGCGTCTCCCCGCCCGGGCCTTCCAGGATGACCTCATCCAGGTCCACATAGACCCGCTCCGGCCCAGTCAGGCGATGGACGCTATAGGTGACGGGAAGCGTGCACGAGACGAACAGCCGTCCTCCGGCAAAGCGCACGTCCGCAACGCGGGCCAGGATGTCCAACCGTCCGCCCGAGCGCCGGGGCACTCCGCCGGCTGCTTCGGCGAAGGCCGCTGCATCCGCGTAAGCGACGCCGTTCTCCGTACGCCCGGGGATAGTTCCTCCGCCTCCAGCCACGGCGAAATCTTTGCCGGACGGCTGGAGCTCGATTCCCGCCGCTCGGGCCAGCGCCTCGGCTGGGGCCCAGACCCGACCATCCTCCAGGAAAGCCGCGCCGGCAACCTGCTGGCCGGTCACAAAGACCGTGGCGGGAACGCGAGCGGCAAACGCGGACGCACCCGCCCACGCCGTCGCCAGCAGAGCGAGCAGGACCGGCCAGATGCTCCTGTGCGGTTGAATCTTTTTTACGGGAAGCATAGCTTTCGAGCCGCTGCCGGACCTTCCGGCCCGACGGCTGAGGGCGCTCTCGCTTCGTGGGCGTCGAAGGAGCGCCTGGCCAAGTGCGCCGGTTTCCGGGGAATCGCCGTCCCCGGCCGGCGCCCGCCCTCTGACGGGGCGCAAGCTACAACACAATACACCCTGAGCCCGCCCGGCGCAAGTCTTTTCCGGCGCATTCTTCCGGGCAAAGGCAGGACGTCATGATTATCGGCAGAGTCTGGCCGGAGACAGGACTGAGCAACCCTGCGTCACGTCCCCGCGCCCGCCACGGTCATACTGCAGTCTAGACCCGCAAAGGAGGCCGTGAGTTGTGCCTCGTGCTGCGCCCTACCGGAGATGGCCTGTGGGTTGCCCTGGTGCGGTGATGGGTATCCAGGCTAGCGCAAGAGGATGTCTTCCGCAATCCGGGCCAGCACCACGGGATGCAACGCTGTTCCGGACCTCCGGCAAGAGATAGCACCCGTAACGGACACCACCTCACCCGCGGCCAGATCCGGCGGAACCAGCCCGGCGGCAAGGCAACGTACACCCCGATTTCCGTCGGCGTCGCTGACCGCGGAGCCGTCCCATAGCGTCAGCCAGGACCGGTCTTCGGCGATGGCTGTGACTCTGCCGGTCACCCGCACCAGCAGTCCGATGCTGTTCAGGCCAACACCGCCCGTCACTCCCTGCTGACCGGAAGGCGGCTCGCCCGCATCGCCGCCGCCTACGGCCTTCAGGGTCATTTCCAGTGGGATGACCGGAGCAACTCCCTGCGCTTCTATCGAATCTGCCTGTATGTAGCGCTCCCCGTCCGAGGTGGTCTTGAGTTGTCCGGTGATGCTAACGACTGTTCCAGTCTCCAGTGTGTGACCCGGCACAGCCACACGGATCCCGGAGCTACGGTCCGGCGACTGCACGTAGAGGAAGTCCGGGAACGCGGCGCTGACCACCAGACCGCTCATCTGCAGCAGAGTGTTCTCATCCAGAACCTTTGCGTGCCCCGGACTGGAGGCAGGGCCCACCAGCGACGGCGCCTTTACCAACAGCAATACCCCATCCTTCCGGGCAAGCGCCAGCCTGGAGCCATCGGGCGAGAAGGCAAGAGATGCCACGGAGTACCCCAGCTCTTCGTCCCAGCCGGCCAGAAGAGCACCGTCTCTCGCCCTCCACACACCGACGATTCCGAAAAGCATCTGAGAGCTGCCGGGCGGGAGACCTTCCCGGACAATCCTCTCACCACCCGCCGCCACGGCCACTCCATCGGGACTGAATGCCAGCGACCTGAGACGAGTGGAAGGTAACTGCAGCGTCTGCAGGCAGGTCCCGTCCTGGGCTCGCCATAGCCGGACAGCACTATCGTCGCCGGCGCTGGCTATGGTGCGGCCATCTGGAGAGAACGCCACAGCGTTGACGGCCTTGGCGTGCCCGGCGAGAATCCTGACGGGATCGCCGGTGGAAGCGAGCCAAAGCCGGACGGTACCGTCAGCGCCACCGGTGGCGATAAGCGCCCCATCCGGAGACCAGCTAACGGCGTAAACCTGAGAGCTGTGGCCCGCCAAGATGCGCTCGGTCAGGCCTGTCTCCATGCTCCATATCCTGACGGTCCCGTCTCCGCTGGTGCTGGCAAGAAATCTTGAGTCAGGCGCGAAAGCGACAGCGAAAACCGCCCCGGAGTGGCCGCGCAGCCAGAACAGACGGTCTCCTTCGGGGTAGCGCCAGACGCGCAACGGGCTGTCATAGGTCGAGGCCGCAAGCAGCCGCCCGTCGGGAGAATAAGAAACCGAAGACACTGCAAACGGATGCTCCAGGGGTGCAAGCGCCTGGGCTCCGTCACTGGTCCTCCATTGCCGGAGAAACGTATCGGAGCAGCCGGACGCCACCACGGAGCCGTCCGGGCTAAAAGCGGTAGTGAGGACCTGTCCTCTGTGAGAGGTAAGCGTGCGAAGTTCCGTCCCCTGCAGCACACTCCAGCACCTGACAGTGTTGTCCTCGCTTGCGCTGACCAGAGTGCTGCCGTCGGGACTGAACGACAGGTCCCGTACCGGATAGATATGTCCCGGCAGCACCTTCAGAAGCTGACCGTCCGACGCGCGCCACAGGTATATGACCTTGTCCTCGCCCGCCGCGGCGACTATGGGACTGCCTGTCTGGGGGTGTATCCCGACTGCTACAGTATCGTAGTTCTCAGGATTCCCCTGCATTGTTCGTAGGAGCGCCCCATCAGAGACACGCCAGATCCTGACACGGTCATTGCTTCCTGCACTCGCGATCGACTGTCCGTCTGGAAAGAAGCAGGCAGATTCTATGGCACCCCGGTGACCTGTTAGAGTCTGAACAAGCTCGCCGTTTTCCACCCGGTAGAGTTTCAAAAGACGGTCCGTACCGCCGACGGCCACCAGGCTACCATCGGGAGAGAACGCCAGCGCGTTGGTGGCCATCAGGGAACCGGGAATGGAGAGGAGCACAGCCCCGTCCTCAACGTCGCGGACCACGAGGGGAAGGTTCACGCCTCCCATTGCGACCCGTCTGCCGTCGGGAGACAGGGCGATGGTGTTAACGTAGGTCCTGTCAGGCAAGTCGGAGAATTCGCGTATCAGCGTCCCGTCCGCGACTCGCCAGAGGCGCACCGCATTAGTGCTCCCGCAGGCCAGTATCTGGCCGTCGGCGGAGAATGCCAGTTCCCTGGCGTTTTTAGGCGTCCGGAGCGTGCGTAGCAGCCGTCCTTCAGGCAGTCGCCAGAGCTTCACAAAGCCCGCAGTGTCGCTGCTGGCCACTGTGGCGCCGTCAGGCGAGAAAGCAACGCTCTGGACCGGCACACTGTGGCCGGGAGCGGACCACACAATATCCGGCGAAGCAGCGTATGCACGGGACAGTCCAGCCGGAGCGGCCAGAAGCAGCAACATCACGGACAGGGTGATTACCGCCCCACCGGGAGAAATCCGCGTCTGAGCAGGATCCATTTCCGACCTCCCTCTTAAGCAGGCAAGCGCGAAGCCGACTGGCGGAAAGCTCCCCCCAACAGTCAGTGTAACGTCCCCGGCCCGGACGGTCAACACAAACTTTCGAATCTTCTGCCCTCGTCTCCCTCGCCAACCCTCCCCCGGAACAATGCCGCCCTGGAAGGGGTCTTGTAGAATAAGTATCAGATGCAGGTCCGGCCGGACTGGCCGAAACTGGAAGGAGGGGGCGCCGTGATTGACCGGGACAACTCTACCTCTCTCGGGCTGCTCTGGCTCCGTGTGCTCTGCGGAGCTGGCATCGCCATGCACGGCTATCAGAAGATCTTCGGCGGGAATATGCCCGGTTTCATCGAGTCGGTGGGCAAGATGGGCTTCCCGCTGCCGGAGGCGTTCGCCTGGCTCGCGGCAGGCTCAGAGTTCGTGGGAGGGCTGCTGCTGGTTCTGGGGCTGGCCACGCGGGTGGCCGCATTCTTTGTATTCCTCACAATGACCGTCGCCGCCTTCGTAGCGCACGCCGGCGACCCCATCTCCACCAAGGAGCTGGCACTGGCCTACTTCGCCATGTCCGCGTGCCTGGCACTGACAGGCGCGGGAAGCATCTCGCTGGACGCGCTCATCGCGGACCGGCCGCCGAAAGCCGCCCGGACGCCGCCGGGCGCTACCGGTTGAGCACGTTCAGCGCCTCTTTCAGCAGCACAGCGGCGCTGGTCTCCTGCGGCAGATTCTTGCGCGCCTCCTGAGCGGCCCTGCGCGCGTCGCTTCGGCTGTAGCCGAGCGCCACCAGCCCTTCCAGCACATCCGCCATCGCGTCCGGCTCCGCCGGCTGCTCCGCGGCTGCGGCAAGCGCCAGCTCCTGCAGCTTCTCTCCCACCTCCAGAGCGATCCGCTGGGCGGTCTTCCGGCCGATGCCCGGGATGGTCTGCAGCCGCGCTCCGTCGTCGCGTGCGGCCGATGCGATGTCCCGCACGCTCATGGCGGAGAGCATCCCCATCGCCATTCTGGGACCCACCCCCGAGACACTGATGAGCGTCTCGAACAGTTGCTGCTCCAGCTCCGAGGAGAAGCCGTAGAGCTCGATAGCATCCTCCCGGACGCTGGTGTAGATGTAGAGAGCCGCGGTCTCTCCCTCGCGCATGGCTGCAAGCGCGGGGGCGGGAGCCTGCACCCGGTAACCCACGCCTCCCGCCTCCAGCACGCAGTGGGATGCCCCGACCCGAAGCACGTTGCCTTTCAGATAAGCGATCATCCTGCCGCCGCACTCCCGGCGCAAGTCCCGTGTGAGGACCCGCGCAATGGACTATAATCCAGACGCCGGCGATTCCCGCCGGGACCGGGACTTTATACACTCCAGAGCGAGACCATGGCTTACCCCCAGACGAGACTGCGCCGCCTGAGAGCGAACGAAAGCATCCGGCAGATGGTGCGGGAGACCGAACTTTCCGCCGCGGACTTCATCTACCCGATGTTCGTGGCTCCCGGCCTGGACGTGAAGGTGGAAGTGCCCTCTATGCCGGGTGTCTACCGCTTCTCGGCGGATCTGCTGGCCGCAGAAGCTGCGCGGGCCCGCGAGGCTGGCGTGCGCGCCGTGCTGCTGTTCGGGCTTCCTCCCTCCAAGGATGAGGAAGGCAGCGGCGCCTGGGCGAAGGACGGCGTGGTGCAACGGGCGGTGCGGCTTCTGAAGTCCAACGTCCCGGACCTGCTGATCATCACGGACGTCTGCCTGTGCGAGTACACCAGCCACGGCCATTGCGGCATCATCCGCAACGGGGATGTGGACAACGACGCCACGCTGGAGCTGCTGGCGCGCACGGCGGTCTCTCACGCGGAGGCCGGAGCAGACATCGTGGCCCCGTCAGATATGATGGACGGTCGCGTAGGAGCCATCCGGGACACCCTGGACGCCGCTGGATTCCAGAACACGGCCATCATGAGCTATGCGGCAAAATACGCCTCTGCCTTTTACGGACCCTTCCGCGACGCCGCGGAGAGCGCTCCCCGTTTCGGAGACCGGCGCTCCTATCAGATGGACCCGGCCAACCGCCGGGAGGCGGCGCGCGAGATCCTGGCCGACGTGGACGAGGGGGCGGACATCATCATGGTGAAGCCGGCGCTGGCGTATCTGGACATCGTCAGCGACGCGCGTGCCATCACCGATGTGCCCGTAGCCGCCTACAACGTCAGCGGCGAATATGCCATGGTCAAGGCGGCCGCCGCCAACGGCTGGCTGGACGAGCGGCGGACGGTTCTTGAGATCCTGACTGGCATCAAGCGGGCCGGAGCGGACCTCATTCTCACGTATCACGCGGTGGACGCGGCCCGCTGGCTGCAGGAAGGCGCCTGACGAGGGGCTATCTCCGGGAGCGCGCCCACTCCAGCAGGGCATCCAGCGGAAGAGTGTTCAACACGTCGCCGGCCGTCAGGCCCGCCCGGCGGGCTGTCCCGATGCCGTAAGACACTTTCGGCAGGTGCGCCGGATGGTGGCTGTCCGTGGACACCACGATCTTCACCCCGGCGTCCGCCGCCTTGCGGGCGTTCTCGGCGCTGAGGTCCAGGCGTTCCGGATAGGAGTTGATCTCCAGAGCTTTTCCGGCGCGCGCGGCGGCTTCGATGAGGGCGTCCACGTCCAGTGCGTGAGGATCCCGCGAGCCGATGAGCCGCCCGGTGGGGTGCGCCTGCACGTGCACATAGGGAGAAGAAAGCGCTCGGACAGCCCTTTCCGTCATCTCTTGGCGGCTCAGGGCAAAATGCGAGTGGATGCTCGCCACCACCCAGTCCAGCGCCGCAAGGGATTCGTCCGGGAGGTCCAGAGACCCGTCCGGCCGGATGTCCACCTCCACGCCCTTCAGCAGCCGGATATCGGTCCCTGAGGCATTGAATGCGTCAATCAACCGGCCCTGCTCACTCAGCCGCTCCGGAGTGAGTCCGCGCGCCACCGTCAGCGCCTGAGAATGATCCGTGATGGCGAGATACTCATAGCCCAGCCGCCGCGCAGCTTCCGCCATCTGCTCCAGAGTGCCGGAGCCGTCCGAAAAAACGGTATGCGCGTGGAGGTCTCCCTTCAAGTCCGAGGTCTGGATCAGCGCAGGCAGGTTCTCTTTCAGGGCGGCTTCCACCTCCCCACCGTCTTCCCGGAGCTCGGGGGGTACCGGGCTCATCCCCAGGGCGGAGTAGAAGGACTCTTCGTCAGGGCAGGAGAGCGACTCGCCGCGAGGGTTCAGAAGCGTAACCCCTTCGAAGCTGTATCCCATCTCCGCAGCCAGCGCTTCCAGCCGGTGCAGGTGCGCCTCCGACCCCGTGGCCCGGATCAGCACGGCTCCCGCGTTCTCCGGCCGGCCGACGAAGCATTCCGCCTCCTCCCCGCCGCTCAGCCTCACTGCGGCGCGCTCCGGTCCGCTTTCCAGAATGGTGCCTCCGGCCTCTCGCAGGAACGCCTGCAGCGCTTCTTGCGGATCTGCCGACACCACGGCGACCGTCACGCGGGGAACCAGCTCGGCGAAGCGCCGCACTCCGCCCGCCGGCACGGCCTGCAGTACACCTGGCACACCCTGCATCCGCGTTGCGAGCGCCTCCGCCAGAGGCAGAGCCCGCGCTATGGGGATGCCGGAAGGACGCGCCCGGAGCCGCTCGATGCTCTCCAGGATGCGCTGTTCGGCCTTCGCGCCCATCCGCGGAAGCTGCCGTACACGGCCGGCCCGGGCGGCCTTCTCCAACGCCTCCAGGCTGTCCACTCCCAGCCCCTCATAAAGGGCGCGGACCGTCCTGGCGCCCACGCCCGGCAGGTCAAGCAGCTCCAGAATGGTCAGGGGGAACTGCTGCTTCAGACGCTCGTAGAGGCCGCACGTGCCGGTCTCCAGGATCTCCAGAGTCTTCTTCTCGATGGCCTCGCCCACACCGGGGATGCTCCTCAGTTCCCCGCGGGCCGCCAGTTGCTCCAGGTCGTCGGTCAGTGAAGCAAAGGTGTTTGCCGCGTTCCGGTAGGCGTTCACCTTGAAGGGACTCTCGCCGCTGATCTCCATCAGGGCGGCGATGTTCTCGAAAACGCGGGCTGCCTGAAGGTTTTTCACGGAGAATGATCTCCGCCGGCCGGGCTCAGCGTCTGCGCGCGAACGGCCCCAGCGACTCCTCTTCGCGCGGGCATATCCCCCGGAGCGCGCGCAGGGCCCGCGCCTGTTCCCGGAGCTTGCGGCCGTCCATCATCACCCGCCCGATATCGGCATACATCGCGATGCGGGAAGCCAGACCGCGCACCGGACCCAGTTTCTCCTCCTTCATGGAGTGCGTCACACCACCAATGACCGTGGTGCTCACCCGGATGCCCGCCCAGCGCGCCCATCGGGTGAGGGCGATCTCCACGCCCATTCTGAGCGATGGCAAGTCCGGGATGGCGAGGAACAGATCGCGCCGGATGGCCCGCTGCCCGGAGATGACCGGAGCGATCTTCTGGGCCAGATCCGTCAGCAACCGGCCTCCGCGGAAGACCCCCACGCACATATCCGCGCGACCCTCCACCACCGGCCGGGCCAGCGCATCCACATGCTCCGGCTTCAGTCCGAAGAGATCCGCATCCAAAAACACCAGCACATCGGCATCCGTGCAGAGGGCACCCTCGCACATAGCTGCGGCCTTGCCGCGGTTGGACCCGAGCTCAACCGCGCGGACGCCAGGGATCTCAAGCGCCGCCTGGTAGGTGCCATCCGTGGAGCCGTCGCTCACGACCAGCACTTCGTCCACCAGCGATGCCGCGACTGCGGCCTCCAGCACCCTCCGGATGCGCGGTTCCTCATTGTAGGCGGGAATGACCGCGGCGACCTTCACATCCCGTTCCACGGCTCCAGTGCCGTCCCTCACCGGCTTCCTTCCTTCGTCTTTTGCGGCTCGTACAGCCCACCCAGCTGCTTTTTCAGGAAATCGGCGGCGCCTCCGGTAAGCTCCCGCAGGAGCGGCGCCGCGTCCAGCGCTACGCGGGAGTCGGGATCCAGCATCAGGTAGCCGCTGCGTGCTAGGCTCCTGGCGCGCGCCAGATCGCCCTGACGGGCGGCCTTCGCGGCCTGCTCCAGAGTGTCTCCTGCCTCACTCAGAGCGACATTATCCACCCGTGCAGGGACAGGAGCGCTCTCCACGGCGATCTGCCGGGATAGCAGACGGATCTCCTTTCTCATCTGGGCCGTCTGCCAGGTCTGGTAGGCGATCCCCGCCACCAGGACGGCAGCCAGCAGCAAACCGATCAGTCTCAGCATCCGCTCGTGCCCTCCCCGATCCTCGCGATAACCGTTTCTCCACCCCGCACCCGCACGCCGGGCCGGACTTCCAGGCGCACGTTCTCGTCGAAGATCACCACATCCACCTGAGACCCTCTCCCGATAAACGCCAGCTTCTCCGAGCAGCGCACCTGCTGCCCGGCGGAGACGAAGCAGTTTATCTTACTGACGAACTTATCCGCGATGAGCACCAGCGCCAGACGCACCCGCTCCCCGTCCAGGAACAGCGTGGTGCGTTCGTTCTCCAGGTGGAACCGGCGCCCGAACAGCTGCACCAGACGTCTCAGCCACACCATCCTGATGTATTCCCACAGATCCAGCATGGGAAGGTTCAACGAAGCGCGCCGGTGATGAATGGCCTGCACCACTCCGGCGCAGGGGGCGTAGTTGAAGTGGACGTCCAGGGGCGACATATAGATGCCGAGCATCCATCCGGAATCCTCCCCGGTGGCTGTGCCGGTGATCTCCGTGACGGGGATGCGCTCGCCCAGCTTCTCCGAGACCACCCGCCCGTGCCGGAATGGACGCGCGTAGACCACCATCCCGTCCGCAGGGGCGACGAGAACCGCTCCGGATTCTTTTGGAGCCCGTTTCGGATCACGGTGAAACCATACAGTCCGCAGGAACAGCAGTGCTCCTCCTGCGGCAAGCGCCAGCCCTCCCGCGGCCACCACGATGCCGTTCATTCGATCAGCCCCTTCCAGGCGTAATACGGAAGCCGGGGAAGGAAGTATCCCACAAAACCGGCCAGCGCCGCGAAGGCCAGCGCCGGGGCGCGCCGCCGCACATCCCCCTCCTCAGCAGAATCCAGACCGCGGTATCCCCTGTCCGCCTCGCGATAGGCAGCGACCGCCCCCTGGCGCTGGTAGATCTCCCAGATCTCGTCCGAGGGAGTACGCTCGAAGAGCTCCTCCGGAACGTCGAGTATCTCCCGGAGCTCACGGTACAAATCGCGGGTGTGGGCGTTATGGCCATCACGCGCCGCCAGGATTCGCTGCTCGTTGTAGAGATGCAGATCGAACGGGAGGTCGCGCTCCAGGGTGGCCACGGCCACAAGGCAGCGAACCAGCCAGCGCACCCGCTCCAGATCCCACACAGGATCCGGCACCCTGACCTCCAGCGTGCCCAGGCGCCGCGAGTAGATCACATCCTGGAAGCGGTAGCTGCGGTCCGGCCTCAAGGGGCCTATGGCGAAGGAGTTCAACACGCGGCAGGATTTGCCCACCCGGCGGCCGCTCACCGCCGGGGAGTTCGCCGTCAAGAGCAGCAGCAGGGGCAGGAAATGGACGATGTTCCGGTAGGCCCGGTCCTTGTCCGGCAGTTCCCCCAGATGCACCTGCAGCCCGCAGACGTTGGTGGGAGTATCCTGCTCCAGCAAGTGGCCCATGGGGACGATCAATCCGTCCGCCACCGAGGCGAGATCCCGCCGGCGCAGCCGCAGATCCTCCAGCAGGCAGTCCGGGTCGCTGTGCACGCCAGTGGAGATCTCCACGCCGCCCATCAGTCCCCAGCGCACGTCCTTGAACCGCGCGAAGTTGGAGGCCGAGTGGACATAGTAAAACCGCGGATTCCTGGCTAGAAGCCTGGCCAGGTAATACAGCGACCGGAGCGTCGGTCGCGCCGGTTCGGTGACAAAGACTTCCTCTTCAATGCCGAGTGTGGGCATCGTGTCTCCAGAGCGGCTCGCAGCGGGCACTGCGCACGCGCCGGCTCATTATACCAGAATTGGTAGCTCCTCCTGTTCCCGGCTTCCCGGCGCAGCTGTCCCGCGAGGCAGCCGGGCAGCCATCTACAATGTCAACTCAGGTGGGCGCCGCTTCAGCGATTTCCGGGGGATTGCCGGGGACGGAAACCTTGCAAAATGGACGAGTAAACGGTAGAATATCGGAGAATCCGGTTAGCGGGGAGGAGGGCCTTTTTTTCTCCACTGACAGGCAGGATGCACGGCCGGTGGTTGGTCTTCCGCCTCGTCAGAGCCGCGCGGCACCCGCATTTTCGGAGTTCGCCGAGCCCCCAGGGATGGTTTTCGGGGCGACAGGCCTTTGCGGGAAGCCGTGATCGAAAGAGGGTGAAGCTATGGAAAGGTCGGACTGTAGGGAATCCACCGGCGATTTAAGCCGCATGATCCGGCTGACTCGCCGCGAAGCGGAGGTGTTGGAACTGGTGGTCGAAGGGAAGTCCAATAAGGAGGTGGCGTCGGAGCTGTTTTGCTCCAAGAGGACGGTGGATTTCCACCTGGCCCGCATCTATGAAAAGCTCCACGTCAACAACCGGATCCAGGCGGTCCGGAGGGCTGCGACGCTGGGGCTTCTGCCCGAGACTCCCCGCTATCTGGGCTGACGCATCCGGTTCCGGCAGATCCTGCCGTCCTCCGGGCGGGGGCTGTTCTCCCGGCCCCGAGATGTCTTTTCGCGTCATCTCTCAGGCAAGCAGGATCCGGCGCAACCATAGCCTGCCGCTTCCCGGCCGGATGTTAAGGCTGGACAGGAACACTCCGTCCAAAAGTACGGAACAGCTCACCTGAGGACAAGCGCTTGGAGCAGGATGAAAAACGCCTCGTCGAAAAGGCTCAGGCGGGAGACCTGGATGCCTTTGGCGAGCTTTACGAGCGGTTCTCTCCGGGGGTGTTCAACCTGGCCCTCCGGATGGTGGGCAGCCGTGAAGACGCCGAAGACATCCGGCAGGAGGTGTTCCTGCGGGCGCACCGGGCGCTGAAGGACTTCAAGGGCGAGGCGCGCTTCTCCACGTGGCTGTACCGCATCGCGGCGAATGTGGCGCTGGATGAGATCCGCCGCAGGAAACCCACAGTCTCCGCGGATGCCCTGAGGGAAGAATCCCGATGGGAGGCCGCGGCGGACGATCAGGGGGATCCTCAGGAACAGCTGGACCGGAGTCTGGCCCGGGAGGCGGTGCAGGCGGCTCTTATGGCCATGCCGCCTCACTATCGTATCCTGGTCGTGCTGAAGCATATCGAAGGACTCTCCTACGAGGAGATCGCGGCTGTGCTGGGGTGCACGCTGACATCGCTGAATGTGCGGCTGCACCGGGCGCGGGAATCGTTCCGCAAGGCAATCGGCCCCCATCTTCAGGGGCTGGAGGAATCTGGAAGTGACCTGCCGACGGGTCCGAAAAAGAATCTCGCTCTATATTGATGGCCGGCTGCCGGAGGACGTCCGTGCGGGGGTCCAGTGTCACCTGGATTCCTGCGCGGATTGCCGCGCCTATCTGATCGGGATGGAGCGGGCCCTCGGGACTCTGGCTGTCCTGCACCCGCAGACTCCGCCTGCGGGCGGCTGGGAGAGGCTCCGGCAGCGTATTGAGGAGCAGGAAGCGCCTTCTCGTGCACGGCAGACCGTGCCGGCCTGGTGGTGGAGGCCGGTCCCTGCGGCGGCCGCCGCAGGAGTGCTGATCGCCGCCATCGTTCTGTTGTGGCAAGGTCCTTCAGATGAGAACGTGGCTGTCGTGCCTCCTGCTAAGGCGCCCGCCGTGACCGTTGAGAACACCACTTCGCCACCGGACGCCGTGCGGGAGCCCGAGACCCTTCCGGCCGCTCCCGCCGCTTCGGCTGCTGCGGCGGCACGGACAGCCCCGCCGGTTTCCATTACGGCGCAGCCGCGTCCCCAGCGTGTGGCTTCTGTCCGGCCGCGGCCGCGCCCGTCGGTCGCGCCAGCCCCTGCCGCACCGCCTGCGCTGGAGACGCCTCCGGCGCCAGAGACCGCACGCCTGGAGCCGGACCCGGAGGAATACATGGCTTCCGCATCCGGTCTGGATGAAACGCTGGACGAGCCCGCTGCCGAGCTGGCCCTTACCGGGCTGACTCCGCTGGTTGCCGCGGCGGAGCAGTATATGGACCCTGTGGCCTGGGTCTACGACATCAGCGCGGAGGACTGGCTGTGAACGCCCCTCGCACTCTGCGGATTCTGGCTTTGAGTGCGCTCGCGGCGCTGGCCGCGCCCCTGGCTGCCGCTCCTGATACGGAACCAGGGATCCGGCCGCCGGAAGGGACACGGATGATCCGGGAAGTGCGGATGGAGGGGGCTCTGCTGGACCGCGCAAAGCAGAACTCCCCGGAACTGGCCGGCATCGAGCAGGTCATCATCAGGCGGTATTGCCCGGCCGGGGAGCGGGGCCGGGAAAGACAGGCGCACCGGCGCATCGTGGAGCACTTCGAGCGCGAGATGGAGCGGCTGCAGTGGGTGGAACTGCTGAGCGAGGAATCGGCTCCCGGGCGCGGAGCCGCCTACGCCTCGCCGGATGGCCGCTGGTTGTTCGGGATCGCGGCGGACAGCCGCGGGGTGGCCACAAGCCTCATCCGCGGAGAGGTCAGCTTGGAGCAGATGCCCTACCTGGAGCGGATGGTGGTGCGCGCGCTTGCGCCCGGTGTCCCCGTTATTAGCCCGGAAGATCAGAAGACGGCGGCGCGAGCTCAGGAGCTCGTGAAAAGCGGCCGTCTGGACGAGGCCGAGCAAGTCCTGAAAGAGGCTCTGACTGGCCGGCCGGATGCGGTCCTGCTGCGCCGTCAGCTGGCCGCCGTGCTGGCGGCCAAGGGGCGGAGCGATGAGTATATCGAGGAGCTCCGCAGGGCGGTGGCGCTGGAGCCGATGGGCTATTCCCACCGGCTGGAATACGCGCGCGCTCTCTATGAGAAGAAGAAAGACCTCCAGGGCGCGCTTTACGAGTTCACGCAGGCGGCGGCTCTTGCGCCCGGCCAGGGAACGCCCCGGTATTTCATCGGGCGCATCCATGAGGATATGGGGCGCTACAAGGAATCACTGGCCGCTTACCGTCAGGCAGGCGAGCTGGCCCCGCACTGGGTGAGCATCCCGCTCAGGATGGGGAGCATCTACGAGCAGAAGCTCAATGATCCCGCCCGCGCGGAAGCGGCGTACCGGCGGGCGCTCCAGCTCGATCCAAAATGCTCCGCCGCGCGCGAAGGTCTGGAGAGGGTCCGGCGTGCGAAATCCGGCCGCCGGTAAGACCGGATACAGCTCTTGCGGAAGATGACCGGCAAAGGAGCTGAAGAAAGATGAACGCGAAGAGAGTGCTTTTCTGGCCGGTGTGCCTGGCGCTTCTGGCGGCCACCGCTGCAATGGCGTTCGCGCAGATGCCGCCGGGCGGACCCGGCGTGCCGCCTCCGGCCGGCCCTCCACCCGGAGGAAGAGGCCCGGGCTTCGAACCGGGGCCTCCCCCCGGAGAGGGCGACCCTCAGATCGGTATGATGCTCCCTCCGATGGTGGGCAAAGAGATGCAGCGCATCTCGGATGCCCTTCTGCTGAGCGCGGACCAGAAAGACAAGATCCGCCAGCTCGCCGAGGCCGCGGGCAAAAAGGTCAGGGAGACCATGGAGCAGCTGCCGCCGCTCTACCGCCAGCTTTCCGAGGAACTTCTGAAAGACCAGCCTGACGCGGGGCGCGCCAAGAATCTGGTGGAGCAGATCGGAAGGTTGCGCTCGCAGGTGATCGTGGAAGGCATCGAATTCTGGACCGGCGTGCGCAGGTTACTGACGCCCGAGCAGAACCGCAAGCTCACCGAGATCCTCAAGGAGCGGCAGGAACGCCGGAAGCGCATCTGGCCGCGGCTTCCCGAACGGGACGAGAAACCAGGACAGCCGATAGGACCTCCGCCTCCGGGGGGGCCTCCCCCAATGGATGGTCCTCCGCCAGGCGGACCGATGGGCCCGCCTCCGGAGCCGGATCCGGGGTTCTGAGATTCCTGCAGCAAGCATACGCGTTTCAAAGCCCGGCGGCAAACTGCCGGGCTTTTCCACAGGTCACCAGTTGGCGGGGTAGGCGTTGGTGCCGAACAGGATGGCGGCCAGAGTGGTGGAGCCGCCTCCCAGGAAGTCCCCTGCGATCAGACCCAGGAAGAACGGCAGAGCCTGCCGGTAGAGCCGCATGCCACCGGTCCGCACGATGATCACCTTGGCGGCCCACGCCACCAGCATGGATACCCAGGCGTAGTTCATGGTGGGAGTGTTGGCCATCGCATAGCCGATGGGGTGGAAGGGCCACCAGACCCACTGCACCCGCGCGGCCATGAGGGCGAACACGGTGAGCATGCCGAACCCTACCGCGGCAGCACCCGCCGGGTCCGGGTCGCGCGGGGCAAGCATCAGAGAGCTGGCCGCATCGAAAGCCCGCAACCCCGCCAGTCCGCGCCAGGCGTCTATCCGCGCCACCGCCCCCAGGTTCGTGAACAGCGTCACCGCGATGACCGCGCTGATGATCACACCCAGCACTGTCGCCAGCATCAGAGCAAACGCCACCTGGCCCACCCTGAGCCCCCCTTCCGGTCCCATCTTCAGGGCGTCCAGTTGATGGGGCATGCAGGCTCCGCGGAAGTCCTGCGCGGCAGTGGCGCTTCGCACGAACAGCAGCACCGTCAGGTCGGCGGGAGAGAAG
>Ga0073932_1002614_pt1 | contig 27111 bp, 18 predicted proteins | sample DewCreD2012metaG_FD_76967 | JGI IMG/M metagenome (GOLD analysis project Ga0073932, IMG submission 76967) | Hot spring sediment bacterial and archeal communities from British Columbia, Canada, to study Microbial Dark Matter (Phase II) - Dewar... ...
AATTTCTGGGGGCGAATACTCGCGCCCGTCCAACACGACGCGCACGTCCCCATTGGGAGCTTTGGTAACCTGGTACGGCACGCGGCTCTTGGTGCGCTGTACTTCGGGATCGTCCAGCCGGCGGCCCATGAAACGCTTAATCGAGAAAATGGTATTTTCGGGATTAATAATAGCCTGATTACGGGCTGCGCGGCCCACGATGCGCTCGTGGTTCTTGTTGACGGCCACGACCGACGGTACCAACCGCTCACCTTCGGCGGAGGGGATGACGACCGGCTCACCACCGACCATCACCGCGGCGACAGAGTTGGTGGTTCCGAGATCAATACCAATGATTTTACCCATTCCTGTTTACTCCTGCTTTGCAAAGATTTCGGATGTTTTAACCGCGTGCAACGCGGACCAACGCCGGGCGCAGGACACGCTCGCCCAGGGTATAGCCCTGCTGAACCACCTCGATAATTTGACCGCTGGTGTGATCGGGGCTGTGTTCGTAGCTGATGGCCTCGTGGCGGTTGGGGTCGAATTCTTCCGTTTCTGCCGGAATGCGGCGCACGCCTTCGGCCTCGAGGATGTTTTGCAGTTTGCGGTAGATTAACTCGATGCCCTCGGCCCAGGTAGCCGCCGGCCCCTCGGTGGGGCGCGTTTTCAGAGCACGTTCCAGGTCATCCAAGACGGTCAGGTACTTCTTGATGATCTCGCCGGTGATCTGGCTGGCTAACATCTGCTGATCGCGGTCAATGCGGCGCTTGTAATTGACAAAATCGGCGCGCTCGCGCTGCCAGCCGTCGAAGTAATCGCGGGCCTGGGCCTGGGCCTTTTCCAGGTCTTGGGCCAGTTGTTGATACTCTTCCGCCGAAACGACGGCGGCTGGCTGAGCGCCAGCCCCAGCCGACTCACTGGAGGCCGCCTGCGCGTCAGAAGCCGCTTCGGGTTCAGGCCCTTCTTCGACAATTTCTCCCTCAATCACTTCATTGGGGTCTTTAGGGGTTTCGATGGGTTTCTTTTCTTTCTTTGCCATAAGGCATTCCCTCGCATTCACGAATTTTGGTGCGGGTACAATTGCTACTCTTCCAAAAGGGTTTCTGAGACCAGATCGCTCAACAGGCTGGAGAGGAAGCGCATGGTCGAAATGGTGCGCCCATACGGCAGGCGCATGGGGCCCAAGACGCCCAGGGTTCCGGTTGCCAGTCCGGGCGTGCCGTAGCGGCTGAGGACGACGGAACACTGGCGAAGATCGTCAAACGTGCCTTCCCCGCCAATTAGCACCTGCACACCGCTGTTGTTACTGCTGAGGACGGTGCGGGCGAGCAGGTCTTGTAAGAATGAACGTTCTTCCAGCAGGCGCAGGGCACGGCGGGCATCTTCTGAGCCAGAAAATTCCGGTTCAGAGAGGACGTTGGTCAGCCCATCGAGGTACAGTTCGCCAGAAACCGCGCCGCGTGCCTGTTCCATATCCGCAATTACCCAATTCAGCACGTCCTGGTCCAGCCCGGCATAGTCAGAGCGCAGTGCCCGGATCGAATCGATGTTCTTCTCGGCCAGGGCACGGGTTAGCCGGTCAGCAGTGGCCGAAAGCTGCTCTTGAGTGACCGGCTCAGACAGGGTCATCAGGCGCTGGCGCACCTCGCCGCCGTACAGCACCAGAACCATCAGCACCTGCCGCCCGCGCGTCGAAATGAGTTCCAGGTGCTTGAAGCGCAGTTGTTCCGGGTGGGGGGCCGTCACCAGCGAGGCCGCCCGCGATTGGTGCGCCAGCACCGAGGCGGCCAGACGCATCCACTGATCAACGTCGTGACGCATCTGGTAAAACTGGTGGGTGATGGTATGACGCACCGGCTCTGGCAAGACCGTCTCTTGCAGCAGCCGGCCAACGAAATAACGATAGCCTTCTTCGGTGGGCACCCGCCCGGCGGAAGTATGCGGCTGACGCAAATAGCCCTGCTCGGTGAGGGCGGACAGTTCGTTGCGCACGGTGGCGGAACTCATATCCAGGTGGTATTGCTCCACCAGGTAGCGTGATCCAACCGGCGCCGCTGTGCGCGCATACTCATGCACCACCAAGGCAAGAATAAATCTCTGGCGTTCGGTTAAATCTACGTCGCTCATGGTTCTACCAAGCCTGTCCTTCCTGTATATACGTACCCGGATCTCTGGGGGTTGCATGTGCCCCACAATCCTTTACAGGTCCTGCCGCATTTTTAGCACTCAAAGCGCGAGAGTGCTAAAAACACAGAATCCATCATACCATATCTACGAAATGCGCGTCAAGACAAGTTGAATTTGCTAATAAAACTCTGATAATTTTGGCATTGATCTTGACAATTTGGATATAATTAATATAATTTCCATCAAGAATATATTAATAATTCGGAGGGATCCATGAACAATTATGCCCGTCCTGATTTCCTGGTCGAAACCGATTGGGTCGCGGCGCATTTAGAAGACCCTCAGGTGCGTATTGTGGAATCGGATGAGGATTACCTCTTATACGAAACCGGCCACATCCCCGGAGCGGTGAAAATTGACTGGTTTACCACTCTCCAACACCCTGTGCGGCGCGATTTTCTCTCTCGCGAAGACTTTGAGAAACTGTGCAGCGCGCAGGGAATAGCTAACGACACCACCGTCGTTTTTTACGGCGATAAAAACAACTGGTTTGCCTGTTATGCCTTCTGGCTGTTTGAATACTACGGCCACCGCAACCTGAAGATTATGAACGGTGGTCGGGCCAAGTGGGCCGCCGAAGGCCGCCCGCTGGTCAAGGAAGTGCCGCAGTACCCATCCACCCACTACCATGCCCAAGAGCCGAATGAGGCCATCCGCGCTTACCGCGACGAAGTGATGAAGCATATCCGCGAGCGCCGGCCCCTGGTAGATGTGCGCTCGCCGCAGGAATATTCAGGCGAACTTCTGCACATGCCCAACTACCCTCAGGAAGGCGCTCAGCGCGGCGGCCATATTCCCGGCGCGGTCAACATCCCCTGGTCGAAAGCCGTGCGCGAAGATGGGACGTTTAAACCCCCCGAAGAACTGCGCCAGCTTTATGAGAGCCAGGGCGTCCGGCCAGACAGTGAAGTCATCGCCTACTGCCGCATCGGCGAGCGCAGTTCACACACCTGGTACGTTCTCAAGTACCTGCTTGGCTACTCCAACGTCAAAAACTACGATGGTTCCTGGACCGAATGGGGCAACCTGGTCGGCGCGCCCATCGAAAAAAGCGTGCAATAGCCTATGGATCGTTCAGAAGCACTGGAGCTAATCCTCGACCACTATCACAACCCGCGCAACCACGGAGAGATGGAAGAGGCTGATGTCACACTGCAAGGGGGCAACCCGGGTTGTGGAGATATTGTCAATCTCTTTCTCAAGTTCGACGGTGACCGACTGGTAGAGATCACCTTTACGGGTACGGGCTGTACCATCAGCCAGGCGGCCACCTCGATGCTGACAGAAACCGTGCAGGGATACACCTTGACGGAGATCGAGAACCTCGATTACCGCCTGATCGAAGAACTGTTAAGCGCCGAACTGGTCAAAACGCGCCCCAAATGTTCCACCCTGGGGCTGGATACGCTGAAAACAGCCGCCCGCCAGTACCAGCACAGCCACCGCTAACCAACCGTTTTCTCGTCCGCTTGCCCCCTGACTTTCTCCCGCGGCAATGTCTTTATTGACAAGACATTGCCGCGGAATGGTTCATACATAGCGTTTTTCCCCAATTTAAGGTATGCTTAAAGCGGTTGCCCTACCTGGTGTACGCGGAGAAACCCTTATCCACAGGCTCCCCGCCCGGCATACCATTTCGTTTTGCGCTTGCGCAGGATAACAACACCAACAGGAGGTCACTGTGATTAAGGAATCCATCAAAGAAGCCGAAACTCGGATGAAAGGAGCCATCCAGTCTCTCGAAGAGTCCCTCGCCGGGATTCGCACCGGACGCGCCAACCCGGCCTTGGTGGAACGCCTGCCGGTTGAATATTACGGGGCGCCGGTGCCGCTCATGCAGTTAGCCAGCATCAGCATCCCCGAACCGCGCGCCATTATGATTCGCCCCTTCGATGCCTCGTCGCTCAAAGCCATCGAGCGCGGCATTCTCGCCTCAGACCTGGGGCTGACGCCCAATAACGACGGCAAGGTCATTCGCCTGAATCTTCCGCCTCTGACGGAAGAACGCCGCCGCGAACAGGTGAAGCACGTTCACGCCCGCCTCGAAGAAGCTCGCGTGGCGGTGCGCAACATCCGCCGCGACCTGCTGAAAGATCTACGCGAGTTCGAGAAAGAAAAGCTGATCTCTGAAGATGAGTTAAAGAAGGCCGAAGAAGAACTGCAGAAATTGACCGACCGCTTCATCCAGCAGATCGACTCGTTGGGGAACAGTAAAGAAAGAGAAATCATGGAGGTTTAACCCTTGCCGGAGATTCAAGTTCAAACAGCCCAAAACACGGATGCCCTGACCCGGCTTCCAGAACACGTGGCTTTCATTATGGATGGCAATGGGCGCTGGGCTGCCCGGCGCGGCCTGCCTCGCCTGGCAGGTCACCGCGCCGGGACCGAAAACCTGCGCCGGGTCATCCGTGCCTGCGTGGAATTTGGCATTAAATATATGACGATTTATGCCTTTTCCACCGAGAATTGGGGCCGCCCCAAAGAAGAAGTCGAAGGATTGTTGAACATCCTGGAAGATGTCATTGACCGCGAATTGGATGAGCTTCATCAAGAAGGCGTGCAGTTGCGCCACATCGGCCACCTCGACAGTCTGCCGACCATGCTGCAAGAAAAAGTACTGCGCGCCATTGAACTCACCAAAAATAACCAGCGGCTGATCCTCTGCCTGGCCTTTAACTACGGTGGGCGCGATGAAATTGTCTGCGCCATTCAAAAAATGATCGCCGAAGGGATTAAGCCCGAAGACGTGAACGCCGACGTAGTCAGCCGCCATATGTTCACCGCTGGCATTCCCGACCCTGACCTGATCATCCGCACCTCTGGCGAGATGCGCGTCAGCAACTTCTTGATCTGGCAGGGCGCATATTCTGAATGGTTTGTGACCTCGAAATACTGGCCCGATTTTGACCGGGACGAACTGTATAAGGCGCTGGTGGAATACAGCCAGCGCGACCGCCGGTATGGACGCCTTTCCTCGAAAGTATCCTCGGGTAGCAACCGCTGACCCTTATGCTGGTTCAACGCCTGCTCGTCGCCATCGTTCTCATCCCTCTGGTTACGCTCTTGATAATTCTGGGGGGCTGGCTGCTGACGCTTGCCCTGGCAGGCGTTTTTAGCCTGGCCGCCTGGGAATACTGGCGCATCTTCCGCCAGGGCGGCTATCAGCCATCATTGGCTGTGTTAATTACCGGCGTGGTAGGGCTGGTGATCGTCAGGCATTTTCACCAGTTCAATCACAGCGACCTGGTCTTGGGCGTCAGTATTTTGCTGGCAATGTCGGCCCAGGTGATTGGCTACGAAAAAGGCGACCGCACGGCCGCCCTCAATTTTAATATCACCCTGGGAGGCATCCTGTATATTGGCTGGCTGGGATCTTATATGATCTCCGTGCGCAACTTGCCCGATGGGCAGTGGTGGCTGCTGTTGGTACTGCCGGCCTGTTGGATCACCGATGGGTCGGCGTATTTTGTGGGCAGCGTGTTGGGCCGGCATAAGATGAGTCCCCGGGTCAGTCCTAAAAAGACCTGGGAAGGGTACCTGGGCGGGATCATCTTTGGCGCCGCCGGAACTATGCTGTTGGCGGCCCTCTGGCACACCAATGCACCCGAAGTGACGGCCCTCAAGGGGCTGCTGTTGGGGCTGACCATCGCTGTGGCCTCGCCCCTGGGAGACCTGGGGGAGAGTATGTTAAAACGCGAATTTGGGATTAAAGACAGCGGCAAGGTCTTGCCCGGTCACGGCGGCATGTTAGACCGCCTGGATTCCTGGCTGTGGGCCGCGGTGCTCTCTTATTACCTGATTGTGTGGGTTTTTTAATTAAAAGCCCGCTCTGATGGGCGCGCCTCACCGGGCAGTAAAACCATCCATAATTTATTGGCTTGAACGAAGGCGAAAAGGACGAAGCGCCCATGCTCTAGCGCGTGCGGGCTACCCACAGGTTAGATAAACTTGGTAAAATCAGCATAATACCCTATTGAGAGGGATACCCCCTATGGCTGAATTGATTATCACCCGCAAACGCATTGATTTAGACGCTTCTCCGATCCTCTACGACAAACCGATTGGCATGTTTATGTTCGTCAACGATTGGGAAGTCCGCAATGCCCACTGGAGCTACGAAAATGACGCCCTGATCGGCAAGAATGACAAGCCCGAACCGGGGGTGATTTTCAACCGCAAGCCCTTCCCCGGTAATGTGCTGGTGGACTTCTACGCTCAGACAATACTGCCCTCGACCCACGACATTAACGTCATGTGGAATATGTCTTGGGACGATGCCGCCAATCAGCGCGGCGCGGCTTACGTGGCAGGCGTGCAGGGATGGTGGCAGGGCAAGGTGGGCATCGAAAAATCACCAGAGTACAAACTGCTGGCTACTGCTCCCTGCCCCTGGTTCGAGCCGGGCCGGCTCTATCACATCCAGGCCGGCAGTATTGATGGTCACTGCTTTTTATTCGTTGATGGCGTCCTGCGCCTGGAATTGATGGACCCCGACCCGATCGACTCCAGCGTGCATACTCACATCGGCTTCGAAGCCTACCAGAGCATGATTAAAATCAGCCGCGTGGTAGTGCGGCAAATTGTCTGGAAGGAAGACCCGCAGGTTTACAAGCCGGAATTTTAATCAGCGCCGCAAGTCCCGGCGCAGCACTCCGCACACCGGCAGGTAAGCCCACAGCTTTCGCTCGCTCGTTCTTCCTGCTTCTCAGAATGAAAACCCCTGCCAGGATTGCTGATTCGCGGTCCTGGCAGGGGTTTTAATAGGTGAGCAGGTTCTGATGATGCGCGGCTGTCTACTCTTGGATCAAGAACGAGGCACTGACCTCAACGCGGATGTTGATCTGCCCGGAAGAGATGGGCACCTGCGAGGCATCGGCGGCGAAACCGCCCTTGGCTTCGTACATGGGGACGGGCTGGCCGGCCACGTAAGCGTTGAGGTTCTGCAAACCACCCAACTGCACACCGGCGGCTTCCGCCAGGGCCTGAGCCTGAGCGCGGGCGCTATCTACTGCGAGCTTGCGGGCGTCGGCCACGGCCTGGTTCTTTGTTGCTTCGCTCACGTCAAAAGAAATCCCGTTGATGCTGTTGGCCCCGGCGCGCACGGTGGCATCTAACACCTGTCCCAGGTTTGCCAGGTTGCGCACCGTCACATACACGGTGTTATCCACATTGTAGAGCGTGCCGGTCACTTCGCCCTGCGGCCCGTACTGCTGCTGCGGGTACACGTTGAAACTGGAAGTTTGAATGTCTTTCTCCTCAATGCCGAGGCCGCGCAGGGCTTCCGCAATCGCCTGGGCTTTCTGGTTATTGTCGGCCAGCGCCTGGGCAACGTTATCAGACTGGCTGTGTACGCCGACATAGAGATACGCCAGTTCAGGGGCCAGCGCAACCTGACCGATGCCGCTTACGCTAATCACGCGCGGCGGCTGGTAAACATCCTGGGCCATTGCCCCGCTTTGTTTGGCACTGCCCGCCTCTGCTGGCGCGGCGCCAAAGCCTTCCACTGCTGCGGCAGGGCTGGAGCATGCGCTCAGAACGACAACCAGGATCAGGGTCAAAAACACAAAGACTTTCTTCATCGTCCAATCTCCTCTCGAAGCGTATTCGTTTCGCGACTTGTTGGGTTTAAGACGCTGGCCGTTCGCAAAAGTTCCCGCACTATAGGAAGGATTGCGATACTCTATAAGTGAACGCAGAAAATAAAATAGACATAGGCGTGTGGATAGGTATAATCATCCACAAAGAGTTTTGATTAACGAGCGCGTCAGGAACGAGAAGTTAGTGGTTCCGGTCCTGTGGGAATATGAATGCGTTACCGGGCTGTGCCGGGCGGTTACACTACTATACACTGGAAGCGCAAGGGATAGCTTGAGTACATTTGATCTAAAGTATAATGAGCCGCAAATCTTGCATTACTTTTAGCCCACATGCCACCGAACATTCTTCTGATCCACACTGACCAGCACCGCTACGACTGCATAGGCGCGAACGGCCATCCTCTGGTGCAGACTCCGCACCTGGACCGTCTCGCAGGCGAAGGGGTGACTTTTGACCATGCCTTTACGCCCAGCCCTATCTGCGTGCCGGCGCGCGCCAGCCTGCTCACCGGGGTATGGCCCACCGTTCACCTGAGTATCGCCAACGCTGATACCGAAGCCCCCCGTCCCTTCCGCGACGGTCTGCCCGCCTTCAGCCAGGTGCTCAACCGGGCTGGCTACCGGCTGGGGTTTGTGGGCAAGTGGCAGATTCACCGCGAAAAATCGCCGCTGGATTTTGGTTTCCACGATTATATAGATGATGCTAGCTACGGCCCCTGGCGCGCCGCGCAGGGCCTGCCCCCACCGCCGCACACGAACCGCTGGTTTGGCGAGCCAGACCCCTACATTACGCCTGAACAATCGCGCCTGGCCTGGGGCGCCGACCGCGCGCTCGAACTACTGCGCGTCTACGCCGCTGGCAGACAGCCCTTCTTCTTGCGCTGGGACCCTTCTGAGCCGCACCTGCCCAATATCGTGCCAGAACCCTACGCATCCATGTATCCCCCCGCCGACATCCCCCCCTGGCCCAGCTTCCCCGACCCCCTCACCGGCAAGCCCTACATCCAGGCCCAAATGCGCCGTACCTGGAAGATTGACGGCTGGACCTGGGAGCAGTGGGCCCCGATTGTGGCACGCTACCTGGGAGAGATCAGTCTGCTGGACGCACAGGTTGGGCGGCTGTTGGATGAACTGGACCGGCTGGGCCTGGCGGAAAATACGCTGGTGATCTACACCTGCGATCACGGCGACCTGTGCGGCGCGCACGGCCTGATTGACAAGCATTACGTCCTCTACGATGACGTAGCGCGCGTGCCGCTCATCATCCGCTGGCCCGCTCAGGCCGCCGCTGGCCGCCGCTGTGACGCCTTCGTCTGCCACGAATTAGACCTGGCCGCCACCTTCTGCGACGCCGTCGGTCAGCCCATCCCGCCCACCTTTCAAGGGGCCAGTCTGCTCCCAATGCTGCGTGGGGACCACTCCAACGCCCGCCAGGATATTCTGGCAATGTACCAGGGCAACCAGTTTGGCCTCTACAGCCAGCGGATGCTGCGCGAGCGGCGCTGGAAATATATCTGGAATGCCACTGCCGAAGATGAACTCTATGACCTGGAGCAAGACCCCGGCGAACTGCGCAACCTGGCCGCCCTGCCGGAATATGCCAGCGAACTGGCCCGCCTGCGCCGCCGCCTGGTAGAGTGGATGGAGCAGATCCAAGACCCCCTGTTGAACGGCTGGACCCGCGCGCAGTTGCTGGAAAACCTGAGCCGCTAATCCATACTTGTTTATAAGATTGCTTTTTCTGTATAATGATCCCAAGACGGTCTATTTAACATTTGTTCCAGGTGGAGAAAACGCTCATGCCGGTTAATTACCAGCAGGTTTTACAACAAATCCGCGAGATGGGCCAGCAGGCCACCCAAATTGAAGAACAGGCCCAAAAACTGCGCGCAGAAGCCTGGCGGCTGTTCGACCAGTACGCCTGCGAGCTGGATACGCTCCAACAGTTGGTCGAGTTGGCCGCCGCCGAAAACCCGCACCTGCGCTGCGCCCTGCCCTGTCAGGAATGCCTGAACGCTGGCTTCGCGGCTCTTCCCATCGACTCGTCTTACACCCTGCTGGCCGCCGACGGCTCACAGATCAACCCCGACCGGCACGCTTCCGTTGAGTTTGGGGCCATCAACGTCGGGGCAATCCGCGTTCACCCCGGTCAGGGCCGCCCGCCCGAAGAAGTGGTGCGCAGTCAGATGCTCTTTTACCATCAGTTGTTCACGTCCAACGGCGGATTCTTAACCGACGATGTCGTCGCCCTGATGCGCGACATTGCCGAGCGCCGTGAGCTGATCTCTCTGGCCCGCCAGGAAAACAGCAACGGCTCTGACCTGATCGTCACGCTGACCGATGGCACGCTCGAACCCTTCCGAGAGGCCAAGGGCCAGTTGCCCGAACTGGAAAAGCTTTTTGAGACCTATCTCGAAGTGCTCCGCGAACTGGCCGGTCTGCAGGTAGCGACGGCCGGGTACGTGGATAAGCCCCGCAGTCACCTGGTGATTAATCTATTAGAACTCATCGTCCTGCAAAAAGAGGGGCGGCTTAAACAGGCCGGCAAAGATCATCCCTTCCTGTTGATTGACGACGCCTACCTTTTTGAGCGCATCCTGGAGCCAGGCCAGCGCTCCGCGGTGATGGCGATCCACTCGCCGGCGGTGCAGAGCTTTACCGGCGAATTGAGCCTGCATTTCTTTTATCTTAACGTGGGCCGGCCCAACCACCCCTACCTGTCGCGCGTTGAAATCCCCCAATGGGTGGCCGCCAGCCCGCGCCTGCTGAATTTACTGCACGCCGCGCTGTTGTCGCAAAGCCGCATGATGGGCGTGCGGGCCTATCCTTACGTTCTGCACCGCGCCCACGAAATCGCCGTGGTGGGGTACAGCGAGCGCGAGCAGTTGGAAAATATGATTATCGCCGAACTGCGCCGCCAGGGCGTGCCGGTTGGGGAGCGTTCTTACAAGCAGGTCGCCAAAGACGCCAGCTATTCCTGATCCACCTTCATTCTCCGAAAGGGGTGCTATGACCGCTATCGAAATTGGTCGTCTTCTGCGCGCTTCGACCACTGCCTGCGTGGTCGGCTGCCGGGTCTCACAGGCCAATGTGCCGGCCTTTGGGGGACTGGTGCGCATTCCGCTGGACGCCGCTTACAGCATCTTCGGGCTGATCTACGACATTCGCATCGAAGATGACGGTCTGGTGCGCCAGTTGGTGACCGCCGACAACGTCCCCAATGATGTCATCCTCGACAACCGCGTCAACCGCAACGTACCGGTCGAAGTCAGCGTGCTGCACGTGGGATATGAACAGCATGGGCGCATCTTCCACCTGCTGCCCCCACGCCCGCCCCTCAGCTTAGACCTGCTCTATACCTGCCGGCCCGAAGAATCGCGCGCCTTCACCGGAGCGGGGCGTTTTGGCTATTTCCGCCACATCCTGCGCGCCGCAGATCTGCCGGTTGGCGAACTCCTGGCCGCCCACCTGCGGCTGGCTAATGCGGACCACGCCGAGCAGGGCAACCACGACTGGGCTTCTGCCGCCGTGCAAGAACTGATCACCCTGCTGCGCGACGATTACCCCACCCTGATGACCGTGCTGGGCGCGCTGGCCGATACGGAAGCCTGGTGATAGGAGAAAACGCCTCATGGAAAATGACAATACGATTGGCTATGTAGTCGGCGGGAGCCTGAAAGAAAACCTCAACGTCCGCCTGACGGTCTCTCCGCAAGCGGTCCAGGAAGGGTCGTTTGTCGTCATTGACAGCGGCGACTGGCGCTTTTACGGCCTGGTCACCGATTTGGTTTTGGGGGCCACCGATCCGCGCTTTGCCGACGAGCAAAGCGAGCGCCGCCTGCCCCCTCGCCTGGCCGGTCTACTGCATGGACAGACGCTCTATACCAACCTCGAAGTCCTGCCCGCCCTGATGCTTGAGCGCGGCCCCGACCCCGCCGACCCGCGTTACCCGGCCTGGCGCATGGCTCATACCGAAGACCCCCGCCCTATCCCGATCAAGACCGTTCCCTCGCACCACGCCCCGGTGCGCCGCGCCGAGGCTGGCGACGTAGCCGAAATCTTCGGCGACCCCAACAAAAAGGGCAATTTCATCATCGGTTACACCCGCGAACAGTTACTGCCCGTCTGCCTCGACCTGGATAAGTTCGTGCAGCGTTCCTCTGGCATCTTTGGCGCAACTGGAACCGGCAAATCTTTCTTAACCCGCATCATCCTGGCCGGCCTCATCCAGCATGACCGCGCCTCGGTGCTGATCTTTGATATGCACAACGAGTACGGCCCCGACGATACCGCTTCCGACACCAACCAGCGCATCCCCGGCCTGAAGAGTAAGTTCCACAGCAAAGTGCAGTTGGTAGGGTTGGGGCGCGACACGAATATTCGCGGCGCTACACCCGACTTTCACCTCGAAATCGCCGAGAGCGACATCACCCCCGCCGACATCGAAATGCTCACCCGCGAGCTAAACCTGCGCGAGACCACCTCTACTACCCTTAACGCCCTGGTAGGAGAATTCCGCGACCAGTGGTTCCGCCGGTTCCGCGAGATGAAACCCGGCGCGACCATCGAAACGGAAGACGGCAAGAAAATCCCCGCGCCCGACAGCGTAGAGGCGTGGGCCAACCAGGCCGGGGTAAACGTGATGGCCGCCCTGGGCCTGCACGACAAGCTCCGCAAGGTTTTTTATCTCCCTTACATCGTAGAGCGCCCCGCCGGCGACGCCATCAGTGAAATCATCCACTCACTCGAAGCCGGGCGGCACGTAGTGCTTTCGTTTGGCGACCATGAGAGCGACCTCGATTACCTTTTAGTGACCAATATGCTCACCCGCCAGATCCGCGAGCGGTGGGAGCAGACCACCAACGAGTTCCGCTCTGGCAAAAGCAGCCGCGAGCCGCGCCCGCTGGTCATCGCCATAGAAGAAGCCCACAAACTGCTCAACCGCGAACTGGCCTCGCAGACGGCCTTTAGCACCATTGCCCGCGAAATGCGCAAATATTACGTCACCCTGCTGATTATTGACCAACGCCCGTCGCAAATCTACGATGAAGTCATGTCGCAGTTGGGTACGCGCATCTCCGGCTGGCTGGGAGACGATCTGGATATCAGCGCGGTGCTTTCGGGCCTGGCCGGGCGCGAAGCACTGCGCGGGATGCTGGCGCGCCTTCAGCCGCGCGAAGAAGTACTGCTCTTGGGTTGGGGCGTACCGATGCCCATTCCGGTCAAATCGCGCCGCTACGATGAGCGCTTCTGGCAAGAATTGAAGGGCGGCTCTGAAAGCAAGCGCAGTGAGGCCCAGATCTTAAAAGAACTGGGGTTTTAAAATGAATATGGCCCGCGGCGCGGGCCATATTTTTTAGTGGCGTTTGCGTTTCTTCTTCTTATCACCGCTGGGGGCTTGGCCGGTCTGCACGGCAGCTACCGGCGCGGCCTGAGATGGAGCGCCGCCCTTCGCGCCGTCATCGGATGCAGATGCGCCGCCGTTGGCGCGCTGCGGCTCGGCGGCCATGTTGCTGGTTGGCTGGCGCGGCTGGAAGGTAAACATCCGGCTGATCACGCCCATGCGTACTTCGGCCAGCAGTTCCTGGAACATCTCAGAAGCGCGCCCCTTATACTGCACCAGCGGGTCGCGCTGGGCGTAGGCCTCTAGACCGATAGACACGCGCAAAGCCTCGACGCGCGTGAGATAATCAACCCACTGTTCCGAGATCACGCTTAACAAGAGTCGGCGCATCGCTTCATTCTGGTCAAACCACCCTAGCACATCCATCACACGCTGGCGTTCTTCCTCGCTGAAGGTATTCAGCGCCTGGTCACAGATACGCTCGTAGACTTCCTGACCCAACACATCGGCTAAGCGCGTGCGCAGGCGTTCATCTAACTGGCTTAAGGTCACGTTGTTTTGGCTGAGGCGCTGCCACTCATAGCGGCCCCACACCTGGCGCAGTACCTCTTGGGCCGTCTCAAACTGCTCCAGGACCCGCTCCGAAACCTCTTCGGGGGCCACGTCTTGCAGTAACTGGCCGGCCAGATAAGCGTAATTCAACCGGCGCGTGCGCTGGAAGCCCTGGCGGTGAGTGCGGCGGTCGAAAACCATCCGCACGCCTTCCATCATTATCCCCAGCAGGGTCAGCAGATGTTTTTCATCAGTGGTGTAATCGTCCAGTTTTTCCAGATAGGGGTCAATGTCATTGGCAACCTGGCCGCCACTGCCAAACAGGCGCTCGTACTGGCGCTGCATCAGGCGCTCGGTTTCATCCAGGATGAACGCCGCTACTTCGTTCCAGTCCACATCTTCTTGCTGGAACTGGTTGGAGCGGATGTTCAGACTTTCGCCTAAGCGGCGCTCGATCACGCCGACCACCCGGCTGATCGTCACATTCAGCAGGTAGTCATCAATCAGTCCGCGCAGTTCTTCCTTCAAATCTTCGGGGTCACGCTCTAGGCGGCGCATTTGGTCGGGCGTCATGCGGAACTGGGGCAGGCGCAGCAGCCCGGTTAACTCCTCGGCAATCTCCTGCATGCTGGGGGGCCTGCCGTCTTCGCCGGTGCGGTCACTGAGCGAGTCAAAGAAGGCATCCAGGGCGTCGTAACGCTCCTGTTTCTGGCTTTCGAGGGTCTCTTCGGCCCGCTCCAGCAACTGCTGGAAGCTGTGGAAGAGGTGATCGTGTTCGGCCTGCCAGGCGCGTTGGGCCAGGTTAAGCAGTTCTTCGCGCAGGCGCGAAGCGCTCGCTCCCTCACCGGGGCGCTTCTCAATCAGTTCGTCCATCAACAGCCGCATACTGAAGGACGGGTAAGCCAGGTCTTCATACAAGATCGGCGGCTGGATCTCATCCAGGTACGCCACCAGCTTCCAGGGGCCTTCTTTGTCCTTCAACGCCGTAGGGATACGCTGTTGGAGTTCGGTACGCAGCATTTCCGCCACGTCTTCGCTCAGGTCTTCCTTGACAAAGACCCGATCGCGCTGTTCGTAGATGCGCTTGCGCTGCGCATTGAGAACATCATCATATTCCAGCAGGTGCTTGCGCACGTCAAAGTTTGAGCCCTCCACGCGCTCCTGCGACTGTTCCACCAGGCGGCCTACGATATTGCTCTCGATAGGCAGGCTTTCGTCGAGGTTCAGGCGGGTCATTAAGCCAGTCACCTGCTGGCCGCCAAACAGGCGCATCAGCTCATCATCCAGGGCCAGGTAAAAGCGCGAAGAGCCGGGGTCGCCCTGGCGGGCGGCGCGTCCGCGCAACTGGTTGTCGATCCGGCGCGCCTCATGCCGCTCTGAGCCAATCACGTGCAGACCACCCAACTGCCGAACCTGCTCCATCTCCTGCATATACTGCAAGAACGCATTGACCGACGGCTCGTAGATGCCCCAATCGGCAGGGTTCATCGTTTTCAGGGCCGCGAGCCGTTCCTGGTTGTTCATGTTATAGGCGTCATATCCGGCCCGGTCTAACACCCGGTTGGTGTCCCCCAAGATATCCTCGTCTAACTCGCCGCCCAGTTTAATATCCACGCCGCGGCCAGCCATATTGGTGGCAATCGTTACCGCGCCAAAAGCGCCTGCTTTGGCGATGATTTTCGATTCCTCATCATGCTTGCGGGCATTCAATACCTGGTGCGGAACTCCCCCTTGCAGCACCTTCTTCAAACGCTCAGCGTGTTCTGGCCTCAGATCCAGCAGGCGCAGCAAACGCGCCAGGTTATCGGGGTCTTCGGGGTTGAATGACATCGTGATGCCCAAAGAGCGCGCCAGCGAGCGCATTTCGGCGGTTTCGAGCTTATCCAGCGGTTTATTCAAAAGCTGTAGTTCGGGTATGGCGCGCTCGGTCAGTTCGATCTTCTTGGCTTCCAAATACAGGTCACGCAGCAGCAGCGCCTGGGCAAACCGCCGGATCATATCTGCGCCCAGGCGGTCCGAAAGGCGCTCAGAATGCTCCACCGAAGTCGTGCCGACCAGTTGAGGTCGGCCGATCACGTGAAAATGAAGGATTTCCTGCACAATGGCGCGCAGTTTGGCCTCTTCGGTGCGGTAAACCACATCGGGGTAATCCTGCCGCCGGTAGTAGACAGGGCGCTTGCCGGGGTCATCGCGGCGGGCATAATAGGTGTATTTGTAACCCTGCGGATCTTTCGCTTCGACCGTCACATAGGGCGAGCCGGGCCGGCTGGCCTGATATTCCAGGTTGGTGGGGATTGCCAGAACATCCAGCTTGTAGATCTTCCAGAACTCTTCGGCCTCGGTCACCGCTGTACCCGACATGCCCGCCAGCTTCTCATACATACGGAAGTAGTTCTGAATGGTGATGGTCGCGTAGGTGACGTTCTCAGGCTCGACCTTCACGCCCTCTTTGGCCTCTACCGCCTGGTGCAAACCGTCTGACCAGCGGCGGCCGGGCATGAGCCGCCCGGTAAACTCGTCAATAATTACCACTTTGCCGGCCTGAACGAGATAATCTTTGTTGCGCCGGTACAGGAATTGGGCGCGCAGAGCCTGTTCCAGATAGCCCATGAGGCGCGCCTGCTCTGGAGTAATGTCTTCGGGCCGGTCGGGGTCGCGCAGGGGCATTTGCAGTAGTTCTTCGACATGCGCTTCGCCCAACTCGGTCAGCGATACCGAGCGATCCTTTTCGTTGATCTCATAATCTTCGGGGCGTAACTGGCGCACCACCTGAGCCATGCGCACGTACCATTCCGAATCGTCTTGAGCCGGGCCAGAGATAATCAACGGGGTGCGGGCCTCATCAATCAAGATGTTATCCACCTCGTCTATGATGGCGTAATAATGCCCGCGCTGCACCCGGTCGCTCAAGCTCATCGTGAGGTTATCGCGCAGGTAGTCAAAGCCAAATTCGCTGTTTGTGCCGTAGGTCACATCAGCCTGATAGGCCACAGCGCGCGGAACCATTTGTAATTGGTGCTGATCTTCCTGACTGGACTCTTTTTCCAGGTCTACCAGGAAGGCGTTGCGCCCGTTCTCGGTGCGCGCAGCCATTTGAAGCACGCCAACGGTCATTCCCAGGGCGTTGTAGATAGGGGCCATCCAGCGCGCGTCGCGGCGTGCCAGGTAATCGTTTACCGTCACCAGGTGAACGCCGCGCCCCAACAGGGCATTGAGGTAAACCGGCAGCGTAGCGACCAGAGTCTTGCCTTCACCGGTGCGCATTTCGGCGATCTTGCCCTGGTGCAGGGCAATGCCGCCCAATAACTGCACGTCATAAGGACGCATTCCCAACGTGCGCTTCGATGCTTCGCGCACCGCCGCAAAAGCTTCCGGCAGGATTTCATCCAGCACCTTGCGCTTCTGCTCCCTGCCCTCAACCGCGTCCAGGCGCGCCCGGAACCGCCCGGTCAGTCCGCGCAGTTCATCGTCCGACATCTTCTCGAAGCGGTCTTCCAGCGCATTAATCTCCTGGACGATGACCGACAGCCGGTCAATCTCTTTTTTATGGGGATCGCCCCCCAATACGCGAATGATTTTCTGAAACATAAATTCTTTTCACCTTCCAGGCAGGCAACCAGAACTCTATGTCACCGCCGCCTGCTCTGTGAAAGGTTATTATAAAGGAAAGGATAACCGAATAGCAAGAAAGGATTTTTTAATGTTAAGCGTGAACCGCCGTTCCGTGCGGATATCGCGCCTGGCGTTGTGTCACAAAATGGAGTACAACTGCATGGATAAGATGTAGATAAAATTAGCTTGCTATACTCTTCCCACGAGGTGAACCGATGACCACCAAAGTCGCTGTCGTTCCGATCCGCACCCATTATGAAGAAGCCTTTCACCAGGCTGTGAGCCTGCTGGGCGGCATGGACGCATTGAACACCCCCGACCGCGAAGTAACCATCAAAGTGGGGGTTTTTGACCCCCGTTCGCGCCACCACGCCTCACCAGAATGCGTGCGCGCCCTAACCGCGCTCTTCGACCGAGCGCCGCGCATCTACCTGGCCGAGTCTGATAACTACTGCGGCAAGGCCCTCGATCGTATCCATTACTGTTACCAGGAAATCCTGAGCGAGCGCGTCGTGCCGTTTAATCTCTCGGATGATCCCAACGCCCGCTTAATGCCCATTGCCGGCGAAGAGCAGATGGCCGTAGCGAGCATCTTGCTGAAGCCGCGCGTACTGGTCTCCGTCCATGTGCTGAGATCTTTTGTCAAGGGCAGCGTCCTGAAAAACCTGTTTGGCTGCACGCCCACCATTCAAAAAGCCAGATATCACCAAACCGCCATCTTTGCCAACCAACTGGCCGATCTCTATCAGGCTGCGGGGGGCATTGACCTGGCGGTACTGGATGGAGCTTACCTGCATTTCAGCGCCACCGAAAAGTATATCCCCATGAACCTGCTGATTGTCGGGCGCGACGCAGTCGCGGTAGAAGCCGTGGGGGCCGTCCTCGCTGGCCTGAAACCGGAAAAGGTTCAACCGATCCCCGAATTTGTGCGCCGGGGGTTAGGCGAGGCAGATTTAGATAACATTGAAATCGTTGGCATCACTACCCAAGAGTATGCGCAGTTTAAGAAGGCTCACAGAGAATTGAAAAAGATCGTAGCCGCGGCCCCCAAAGCCCCGAGCGTGTCGCGCACGATTGATCAACTGGTGGAAGAAGGCTGGTTCGATCATTACCGCCGCGCATCCGAAGTAGTAGATGAACTAAAAAAGCGCGGCGTCAACAATGCCACCCCTGAACTTGTCGGGACCACCCTGAAGCGCCGTACTGGGAAGACCCTGGAACGCTCGAAAGACGGGCGCACCCCCATCTACCGCCACCTTACCGCCGGTACACCGGAAGGTTCGTAATGCCGCGTATTCAAATCCTCGCCGGGCGCTGTCTGCGCTGCGGCATGTGCGTCCACATCTGCCCGGAAGAACTTTTCAAGCGGGCGGGCGACCATGACCTTCCGAAGGTCACCCGCCCGCGCGCCTGCATCTCGTGCGGTCACTGTGTCAGCACCTGTCCATCTGGCGCAATCTTGCACTCCGATTTCCCCCCGGATGAACTACCTCCAAGACGCTGAAACCCCGGCCGCCGCATTCACTGTTACTGCCAAAGGCACACCCTCACAACCCAGGGAGTTTAAACTCGCTTTCATTACACGCTTCTTCCTCTGACAAAACACCTGTTCCATTTCATTCCACGAAACCCGCTACTTTTAAGGTTAGTCGTACCCTGGCGGTGCTATAATTGAAGTTGCCAATAGGGAGGGTTCATATTCCACCCTTGTTCTGTTGTATTCATACGATGTGGAGTTTGTTACTGCGCTGCGCACAGGAATAAACTCCACAACAGTTAAAAAACAAACGCGGTCTCTCCACCATGTCCTTCGTACACCTCCACGTCCATTCGCAATACTCCCTCCTCGATGGCTTCAGCAATATCAAGAAGCTGGTTCACCGCGCCAAAGAATTGGGCATGCCGGCCGTGGCCTTAACCGATCACGGCAGTATGTACGGGGTGATCGAGTTTTTTAACGCCGCCCAGGCCGCGGGGGTTAAACCCATTATTGGGATCGAAGCCTACATGGCCGCGCGCAGCATGAAGGACCGCGACCCCAAGCTAGATAAGCAGTCGCACCATCTGCTGCTGCTGGCCTATAACCAGACCGGCTACCAGAACCTGCTCAAGATCGCAAGTGCCGCGCAGACCGAGGGTTTTTATTACTATCCACGCATTGACCACGATTTCCTCGAACGACACGCCGAGGGGTTGATTGCCACTTCCGGCTGTATGTCCGCTGAGATCCCGCGCGCCCTGCGCGAGCGCGGCCCCGAAGAAGCCCGCCGTCTGATGGACTGGTACTACGAAGTTTTTGGCCCCGAAAACTTTTACCTGGAATTGCAAAGCCACAACATCACTGAGCTTGAAAGCATCAATAAGAGCTTACTGCAGATGGGCAAGCGCTATAACGCCCGCTTCATCGCCACCAACGACGTTCACTACATCAACCCATCCGATGCCCGCCTGCAAGACATTCTCCTGGCGATTCAGACCGGCGCGCTGATCACCGACCCTAACCGCTTCCGCATGACGGTGGAGAGCTTTTACCTGCGTTCGCCAGAAGAAATGTCGGCCCTGTTCCGCGAACTACCGGCGGCGTTGAGCAACACCCTGGAAATTGCGGAGCGGTGCAACGTAGACCTCTCCACCAAAGGCTATCACCTGCCGCGTTTCCCCGTGCCGCCCGGCTATACCGCCGAGACTTACCTGCGCGAATTGTGCGAAGAGGGCCTGCGCCGCCGCTACGGTGAGGCCCGCTCGCACGACCCGGTACTGCGCGAGCGCCTGGAGTACGAATTGGGCGTGATTCACCAGATGGGGTTCGACGCCTACTTCCTGATCGTGTGGGACCTGTGCCGTTTCGCCGCCGAAAACGGCATCTGGTACAATGCGCGCGGCTCGGCGGCCGGTTCGATGGTGGCCTATACCCTCGACATTACCCTGGTTGAGCCGGTTCACTACGGCCTGATCTTCGAGCGTTTCCTCAACCCGGGGCGTATCTCCATGCCCGACATTGATCTGGACTTCCAGGATGATCTGCGCCCCAAAGTGATGGAATACTGCGCCCGCAAGTACGGCGAGGACCGCGTCGCGCAGATCATCACTTTTGGCACGCTCGGCGCGAAAGCCGCCATCCGCGACGTGGGCCGCGTGATGGATATTCCCCTGGCCGAAGTTGATAAAGTCGCCAAGCTCATCCCTGGCATTCCGGGCAAAGCCGTCACGATTCCCGAAGCCTTAGAGCAGGTTCCCGACCTGAAGAAGCTCTATAGCGAGGTCAGCTTCCTGAAAGACCTGATTGACACTGCCGCGCAGATGGAAGGCGTGGTGCGTAACGCTGGCACGCACGCGGCGGGCGTGGTGATCACCGACGAGCCGATCATCCACTATGTGCCGCTTAACCGCCCCACCTCTGGCGCCGAAGACAGCCCCATCAAGACCGTCACCCAGTTTGAAATGTCGGTCATCGAGTCGCTGGGGCTGCTCAAAGTAGACTTCCTGGGGCTGCGCACCCTCACGATCATGTCGCGCGCCTGCGAATTGATCGAAAAGCGCCACAACATTAAGCTCAACCTCAACAACATCCCCATTGATGACCCGGCCACGTTTGAATTTTTGGGCAAAGGTCACACCGCCGGGGTCTTCCAACTGGAAGGAACCGGCATGACCCGCTATGTGGTGCAGATGCAGCCCAAAAATGTGGATAACGTCATCGCCATGGTAGCCCTCTACCGCCCCGGCCCGCTGGAGTTCATCCCTCACTACATTAAGCGGATGCACGGCGAAGAAGAGGTTGAATATCGTCACCCCAGCTTAGAGCCGATCTTTAAAGAAACCTACGGCATCCCCGTCTATCAGGAACAGATCATGCGTGCCGCCGTCGAGCTGGCCGGCTATACCATGTCTGAGTCCGATGAACTGCGCAAGGCCATCGCCAAGAAGCAGAAAGACAAGCTGGAAAAGCACAAACAGAAATTCATCAAAGGCGCGGCCTCGCGCGGCATAATGTCCGAAGCCACTGCTGAGGCTATCTTTAACGATTGGGAAGAGTTTGCGCGCTATGGGTTCAATAAGTGCCTGCCTGGCAACGTGGAAGTGGTTGACGCGCAAACGGGCCGCCTGGTGCGCATCGAAGACCTCTACCGCCAAACGGCCCGCCTTAGCCAGACGGTCACGTGTGACACCCATACACTCAAACTAAGGGCCGGAACGGTCGCGCGAGTGATGAATAACGGCGTAAAGCCGGTCTACCGCCTCATCACCGCCTCAGGCCGCGTAATTGAGGCCACCGCCAACCACCCCTTCTATACGATTAACGGCTGGCGCACCTTGGGCGAACTCCAACCCGGGCAGCATATCGCCACGCCCCGCCACATTCCAGTAGAAGGAAGCCGCTCCTGGCCCGAACACGAAGTAATTGCCCTGGGTCATTTACTGGCGGAAGGCAATCTATGCCATCCCCATTCCGTCTATTTCTACAACCAGGATTTGGGCGAAGTTGAAGACTTTGTGCGCGCCGCCGAGCAATTTGAAAACGTCCGCTGCACCGTTAAAATGCACAAAAAGACGTGGTCGGTATACGCTGGCCGCATCCACCGCGCCACTCCACCAGGAATTTTCACCTGGGCTGCCAGTTTAGGACTGCTAAGCAAAACCGCGCCACAAAAAGAAATTCCTGCTGAAGTGTTTGAGCTGAACAACCAGCAGGTGGGGTTGCTGATTAGCCGGATGTGGCAGGGTGACGGCCATGTGGATTCAGCCAGCTACTGCCTGTTCTACGCCACCGCTTCCGAACGGATGGCTCATCAGCTCCAGCACCTGTTGCTACGCCTGGGCATCCTCAGCAGCCTGCGCACAGTGCGCTTCCCTTATAAAGACGGTCGCACCGGATACCAGTTGTTCATTACTGGCAATGCCAACATTGCCCGCTTCGCACAGACGATCGGCTGCCACTTCATCCAGTCGCACAAAAAAGTCGTACTTGATACTCTGGCTGCTGAGAACATCTCAGAAGTTCGCGGCACGAGAGACATCATCCCTGCTCCGGTAAAGGAATTAGTCCGCAGCGCCAAAGAACGTGCTGGCATCACCTGGGATCAACTTAATGAAGAAGCTGGCATAGCTCAACGCGAGTTCTACCCGACTAATTCCGCGGGAAAGGTTGGGTTTACACGCCAAACAATCGGGCGGCTGGCCGCTTATTTTGATGATCCTGCTCTCCAACGCTATGCTGAAAGCGATGTGTATTGGGACCGCATCGAGTCGATCGAATCCGTTGGCGAGAAACAAACTTACGATCTCGAAGTGCCCGGCACGCACAATTTTGTCGCCAACGACCTGATTGTTCATAACAGCCATGCGGCTGATTACGGCGTAATTTCCGTTCAAACGGCCTATCTAAAAACGCATTACACGGTCGAATACATGACCGCCCTGCTCTCGGCAGAAAAGAACGATACTGCCAAAGTGGCCCTTTACGTGGCCGACTGCCGCAACATGGGCATTGACGTGCTTCCCCCGGATGTTAACACCCCCAGTTGGGATTTTACCATCGAAGACCGTCCCGGGCGCAAACCGGCCATCCGCTTTGGCCTGGGGGCGATTAAAAATGTGGGACAGGGGCCGGTAGATCTGATTATCGAAGCGCGCCGCGAGGGGCCTTTCCAAAACCTGAACGATTTCATCCGCCGGGTAGACCTGCGTGCCCTGGGCAAGCGCGCCCTGGAATGTCTGATTAAAGTCGGTGCGCTCGATTCGTTCGGTCAGCGCCTGGCCCTGCTGCAAGTGATGGATCAGATGATTGCCATCAGCGGCAGTCACTTTAAGGCCGCCGCCAGCGGGCAGATGAGCCTGTTTGGCGCTTTTGCTGAGGTGATTGACGACATTGAACTGCCGCTGGTCGCTTCGCTCGATAACCGTGAGCAGTTGGAATGGGAACGCGAACTGCTGGGGCTGTACGTTTCAGATCACCCCCTCTCGCCATATCTGGCTTCGCTTAAGCGCAAGATCACGCACTTTTCCGGCCAGTTGAGCGAGGCCCACGACAAAGAGAAAGTCACCGTTGCTGGCATGGTGACGCGCTTTCGCCATCACCAGACCAAAGACGGAAAATCCATGGGCTTTGTGACCCTTGAGGATGTGCAGGGGCCGCTGGAATTGGTAATCTTCCCCCGTACCTGGGAGAAATACAACAAACTCGTGGCTCCCGACCGCGTGCTGATCGCCGAGGGCAAGGTGGATGCTGCTGGCGGCGACCCCAAGGTGCTGGTTGATAAGCTCCAGGAAGCCGATCTGGAAGCCCCCGCGCCGGATGACACTGCTGCCTATAACCCCTATATCTCTTCTTATACGGATGCCAGTAGTGGGGCCGGGGTGTACGGCGACTTCACTCTCAGTACCGAGCCGGAAGAACCAGATGATGAGCCTGGACTGCCGGAGGCGGGAGACAGCCGGGTCCGTGAAAGCGCCGCCCCCCGCTACGCTGAGGCGCTTCCAGCGGCTTCTACCCCGGCGAAGCCCCCCATCTCCGCGGTTGATGACCCGTGGGGCGACGAAGATTTATTCCCGCCGGAATTTGACCAGTGGCATCTGAACGAACCGCCTGGTGAAGAACTGCTGGCCGCGCCCGCCGAATTTTTCGCACCACCGCCGCCCCTGGCCGCCAGTGAAGCGCCTTTAGAAGCGGCCCCGGACGTGGCAGAGACTGCCTCTGCCCTGCCAGACGATGCCGCGCTGGCGCCCTCCCAACCGCCCGCGCCGGAAGCCCTATCCACGCCTTCTCCAGTGGGCGCTGGCCTGCCGCTATTTGACTTTATGCCATCTCAACCCATTGACGAGCAGGAAGAGGTGGGGCATCACAGCGTGAGCCGCGCCGAAGAAGAGACCCCACCGGCGCGCCCTCGCCCTCCCGTGGGAACCGGGCCTACTGCCGAGACTCAACCCCCGTTGTTCCTATCTATGCCATTCATGCTGGTTGCCAACCCGCTGCCCGAAGCTAAAACCAAAGAAGACAGCGAGCCGCGCATGGTCACGGTCATTCTGCGCTCTACCCAAGACAAAGACCGCGATGTCCGCCGCCTGAAGCGAATCTACGGCATTTTGCGCTCGTATCCGGGGCAAGACAAATTCTCTTTCCTGGTCTTCGAGCGCGGGCGGCGCTTCTTGCTGGAGTTTCCCAACGACACCACCGGCATCTCTTCCGAGCTGCTGCGCAAGCTCATCGCGTTGGTGGGCGAAGGCAACGTCAACGTAGATAAAATCAAGGTGCAGTAACAAAATTCCCGCCGGCGGCGGGAATTTTTATAATTTCAGACAAAACTGCGTTCGCTATTCCACCTTAAGAATCTGCACTATAAACGAGCCGGCGGGAGCGTCCACCTGCACGCGGTCGCCCACTTTGCGGTTCAAAAGCGCCTTCCCCAGCGGAGACTCATTCGAAATCTTCCCATTCGCCGGGTTGGCCTCGGCGGCTCCCACAATGGTGTACACCTCCGGCTCCATGCCTTCTTCCTGGATCGTCACCTTCGACCCAACCTGAACAACCCCGGAAGCTGGAGGAACTTCGTCAATCACGCGTGCGGTCGCCAGCAGGATTTCCAACTCTTTGATCCGGCCTTCGACAAAGGCCTGTTCATTTTTGGCGGCCTCATACTCGGCATTCTCAATAAGTTCTCCGCCCTCCATGGCTTCATGGAGACGTTGGGCGATTTCCTCACGCTTTTCTTTACGAAGGAACTCCAACTCCTCTTGCAGTTTTTGATAGCCTTCACGGGTGAGGAATGAGATGGGCATAGTATCCTTATCCTGTCAAGATAGTGTTGAGAAAAGCCTTTCAGAGATTAAATGACAAAAAACTCCCCCGAAAGGAGTAATTTCTCAAGGCAAGAATAAAAGGGTGTCCTCAACAACTATCATTGTGAGGACAACACAATTATAGCACATTTTACCTAAAGTTGCAAGATTGACAACCACAAAATTTTATGGCTACCCGGCCCCGCGCTGATATAGGTTTTTAACCCCTGCCACCAGAGCAGCGATGTCTTCCTCAGTCGTGTACCCCTGCACCGAAATGCGCATCACGTGATAATTTTCCCAACGAAACACCGGCATCTCGATACGCCCGGGAGCCAACAGGTGGGCCTGTACTTCTTCTGGAGTAAAAGCCGGGGCGATGGGCGCAACCGCCATCTGCGAATAAAACCCAGAGTTTAGCGGATACAGCGGGGGCAGGCCGGTAATCTCTGTAATCTGTTCCAACGCAGTGGTCAGCAGAGTTTTGCAGTCCTGGCGTACTTCATCCCAATGATATTTCCGCATAAAATCCACCACGGTGGGCATTGTCAGCGCGGCCGCCGGGTCACGCGTTCCAATAGCCTCCACGTGCGCCGGAAATCCCGGCCCGGTGCGGTCGGGATAGTAAGAATGCCCAACGATCAGCGGGCGGATGGTCTCTTGATGTTCGGGACGCACGTACAAAAAGCCTGCCCCTTTGGGACTCATCATCCACTTGTGGCAGTTGCCAACGTAAAAATCTGCGCCAAGCTCCGGCAGGTTTAACGGGATCTGCCCTGGCGCATGAGCGCCGTCCACCACCGTCAGGATTCCCGCCTGGCGTGCGCGGCGGCAGATTTCCGCGACGGGCAGGGTCAGCGCGGTAGGCGAAGTCACGTGGCTAAGGTAAATTACGCGCGTGCGGGGCGTCACGCCCTCCCAAAAGCCAGCCACCACTTCCTCGGGGTCCTTCACCGGCAGGTCAATGGCCCGGCGCACCAGTTCTGCCCCGGTGCGCTCGCAGGCAAAGTTCCAGGCATTGATACAGGCCCCATATTCATGATTGGTCGTCAAAATCTGATCGCCTGGCTGTAAACGGAGCGAGTGCGTCACCATGTTCACTCCGTGTGTGGCGTTAATCACAAAGGCCAGGTCATCTGGCGGGGCGCACAGGTATTCGCCCAGCGCCTGGCGGGCCTGCGCAAAAAAGCCGCTCAATTCACGCATAAACAGGACCGGCTGCCGTTCAAACCGGCGCTGCCAGTCCTGGTAGGCCCGGGTGACGATGCGCGGGCAGGCACCAAAAGAACCATGATTCAGAAATACAACGTCTGGGTCGAGCTGGAACAAACGCTTTATGGCTTTTCGCGAGTGCTTCAATGTTAAAACTCCGTTTCTACAGATAAGAATCCCCCCGATTGTACGCCGTACTTCTGGAAATGCACAGGTTCAGGGCAAATTTATCTGACCGCGGCGGATGAGGGCAATCCGCGCGGGATTATGCGCAAAGATCAAAAGATAGAATCAGGAACTGGAGCCGCTTACGCTGGCTGTACCTCCCGAAATTCCGCGCCGCGCCGCAGGGCCTGCATATTCAACGGCAGCAGGCGGTGATGGCGCACCGGCAGGTGCGCCTGGAGCGCCCGGTCAACTGCTTCCAACGAGATCACCGGCAGGTTTGCCAGCAGGCTTCCCAGCAGCACCATATTGGTCATCCGGCGGTCGCCCAGTTCTTCGGCAATCGCACTGGCCGGGGCCGGCACATAGCGGATGTCGCGCCGGTAGGGGGGGCGGTTAACCAGCGAGGCGTTCGCCACCAACAGCCCACCGGGCTTCAAGACCGCCTCGTATTTATCCATCGAAGGCAGGTTCATCACCACCAGCGCCTGGGGATGGCGCACCAGCGGCGAGCCAATTTCTTCATCTGCGATGACCACCGTGCAGTTGGCCGTACCGCCGCGCATCTCTGGCCCATAGGATGGAATCCAGGTTACTTCGCGGCCTTCGTCCATGGCGGCGTAGGCCAAAAGCTGACCGGCGAACAGTACGCCCTGCCCGCCAAAACCGGCAATAATAATTTCT
>Ga0073932_1002629_pt1 | contig 27008 bp, 22 predicted proteins | sample DewCreD2012metaG_FD_76967 | JGI IMG/M metagenome (GOLD analysis project Ga0073932, IMG submission 76967) | Hot spring sediment bacterial and archeal communities from British Columbia, Canada, to study Microbial Dark Matter (Phase II) - Dewar... ...
GGACCCCGAACTGCAGGCGTCCTCCATCGACATCTACGGCAACGACTTCCACATGATGAACGACGACTTCATCGAAACCGACGGCGGCGTGCACAACATCCGCGTCTATTCCAACCGCGGCGTCAACGCCGCCCAGGGCGGCTACAGCGCGCAGCCCGTGTTCGGCGGGCCCGTCTACTTCTTCCGCAATGTTGTCTATCACGTGCCCACCGGCGTCGCGTTCAAGTTTTCGGCCAAGCCCGCCGGCCTGTTCGTCTGGCACAACACGATCATCGCCGAGCAGACCGTCCGCGATCCTTACTCGAACGCCCACTTCCGCAACAACCTGTTTCTCGGCCGCGACACTGCGGACCGCGGCATCATGACCTGGGCCAACGCCACCGGGCAGTTCAGCTCCGATTTCAACGGCTTCCGCCCCAACCGCGGCGTCCGCGCGCAATACTCGTGGCTGGCGCCGGCGCCAGGCTCAACCGCCTACGAGCCATCGAAAGACCAGTGGCGCACGTTCGCCAGTCTGGCGGAATTCCGCACTGCCACCGGGCAGGAACAGCACGGCATCGAGATCGACTACGACATCTTTCTCAACCTCTCGCCTCCCGACCCTGCCAACAGGCACGCCGTCTACCACGCCGCGGATCTCGATTTCCGCCTCCGCCCGGGCGCCGCCGCCGTCGATGCAGGCGGCCGCATTCCCACGGTGAATGACCGCTTCACCGGCAAGGCGCCGGATCTCGGCGCCATCGAATCCGGTTCGTCCCCGCCGCGGTATGGTCCGCGGTGGCTCGCCGCACAGCCCTTCTACCGCTGAACGAGGACAGTACGCCGGCAATGCGCCCGTCCAGTGCCGGCGTGACAGGAACATCTCGCCAGGCGGAGCGGGAGCTCTGCATGCTGGCAGGCGGGTTGCCGCGTGGCAAGCGCCGGGCGCGCTTTGCGGTCTGCCGCAGGGCAGGCGGGGCAGTTTGATCCGCTGGGGGGCTCTGCCGCCCGCCGCACCGTCATTGCCTGGATGATGCCGGACCTGCTGCACAACGCACCCTCTGAGGCGCAGTTGCTCGTCTGGCTGGATCCGGTGTTCGGACGCCCGGTTCCTGGGCGGCGCCGGTCCGTCCGAAAGCGCCACTGCTGTCCGGCTCCTGCATGCGCGGCCGGCCGCAGTGCGACCCGGGGCTCGGGCTACAATGAAGAATTCATGCCCCAGTTGTTGAAAGAGCGCACCGCGCTTGTGCTTGGACTCGCCAACCGCTGGTCGCTGGCTTACGCCATCGCCCGCGCCTTCCGCCGCGAAGGCGCACAGCTCGTCCTCACCTATCAGGGCGACCGGCAGCAGGAAACCGTCGAGGACCTGGCCCGCGAACTCGGCGCCGCCCGCGTGCTGTCCTGCGACGTCACGCAGGAAGCCGACATCGAACGGCTCTCCGAGATGCTGCGCGCCGAGGGCGAGGACCTGCACGCCGTGGTTCATTCCATCGCCTTTGCCAACAAGGACGACCTGGCCCGGCCGTTTTACATGACCTCGCGCGAGGGCTTTCTTCTCGCCCACGAGATTTCCTGCTATTCGCTCGTCGCCGTGGCCCGCGCGGTCGCGCCCGTCATGCGCCAGGGCGGCTCCATCACGACGCTCACCTACCTGGGAAGCCAGCGGGTGCTGCCGAACTACAACGTGATGGGAGTGGCCAAGGCGGCGCTCGAGGCAAGCGTCCGGTATCTGGCATCCGAGCTCGGCCCGCAGCAGATCCGCGTGAACGCCATCAGCGCCGGTCCGATCAAGACCGCTTCCGCACGCGGCATCAAGGATTTCTCGAAAATCCTCGAGACTGTCACCGAGAAGGCGCCCCTGCGGCGGCCGACGGAGCCGGACGAGGTCGCCGACGCCGCCGTCTTTTTCGCCTCTCATCTCGGCCGCGGCGTCACAGGAAACATCCTCTACGTCGACTCCGGCTACCAGATCATGGGCATCTGACGCCCTTTCCCGCCGGTTCGCGCCGAACATCGGCGCCGCCGGAGCGCTGCATGGCGCCGCGCAGGCAGCACAACAGGCGCGAGCCTGCCCGCTGCCTCGAAGCGCGAGGGCGGGCGCCGATCACCGGAACCGTTCCGCGGCCCGGAAATGACGGCTGCGGGCGCCGGAGACGCCGGATGCTCCCGCTGTCTTCCGGCGGCGACCCGGGATATCCTCTGCCGGGCAAGCACCACGCGGGCTGCCGGTCCCGGATCAGCGGGGTGTTCGCCTGAAGCGGTGGCGGATGCGGCGCGGCCCGCGGCTCTGGCCTCGGTCCCAGGAAAAATGAAAAAGCGCCCGCCCCCGCGGCAGGGGGGAGCGCTTTTTCAGGGAGGGAACGAAACAGTAAAGTGAAGTATTAGTTGAAAACGACTTTCATCGTTGTTCCGCCCAGGCGGATCTCCTGGACTTTCAGCTTTCCGTTTTCCTCGGAATAGCGGACGGAAGTCGAGCTGAATTTCGAATCCGCCTGCTCAACCTTCACATTTGCCTCAACCTTTTCTTTCCCCTTCTGAATCACGGCCTTGCCGTCCTCAAGGATCAGCTTGTAATCGCCGGGTTTGAGCTCTTTGCCTGCCACATGCGAGGGCTGGAAAAGAGTCACGTTGTAAGTGGCCGCAGACGCAGCCAGCAATCCAATCGTCAGAAAAAGGGCAAGAAACTTCGCGGTTTTGGTCATCGTGGACACTCCTTGATTTCAGTATATTCGATCCGATTCGGTTTGCACAGGCCTGGCACATTAAATTTCCAACTTTTTGGTGGTGCTATCTGCGCATACTAGTGTTTTCACACTAGAACGGAAGGGGCTTTTCCGCACGCCCTTCTGCTGTATCAGACGTCTGAACCGGACTGGCTGTTCTGTCTCCGGTTGTAAACTTCCGCAAGAAACGTCTCCACCCGCTGCAGGGCTGCCGCCGCCGTCTCCGGATCGGCGCCGAATCCGTCCAGCCAGACCACATCGCGTTCCCGGCGGAACCAGGTCATCTGTCGCTTGGCATACTGACGCGTGGCGATCTCGGCCCTCTCTAATGCCTCTTCCCATCCGAGCCTTCCTTGCAGATAGGCCAAAGCCTCCTTGTATCCAATGGCTTCGAGCGCTTTGGCGTCCGTCGGCACGCCCCGCGCCAGCAGTCCGCGCACCTCCTCCACGAGCCCCTGCGCGAACATCTGCCGCGTGCGCTCGCGGATTCTCTGCACAAGGGCCTGGCGTGGAGGACGCAGCCCGATTTTCAGCGTGCGGAACCCCTCCAGAGGCCTGCGCCCGGCGCGGAACACTTCGGAGGCCGGCCGCCGCGCCTCCAGGCAGATTTCCAGAGCCCGCACGGTTTTCTGCACGTCGTTGGGATGAATCGATTGCGCCGTGAGCGGATCGAGCCGCCGGAGGATGCGGTGCAGACTGCCCGGGCGCCTCTGTTCCCTCTGCACCATCCGCGCCCGCAACGCCTCGTCGCGGGGCGGCGCTTCCGGCAGCCCTTCAAGCAGAGCCCTCAGGTAAAATCCCGTGCCGCCCGCCACGACGGGGACTTTGCCGCGCGCGCGGATTCCGGCGAGAACGTCCCGCGCCGCCCGAGCATACGCGCCGGAGCTGAACACCTCCCACGGATCGAGGATGTCGAAGAGATGGTGCGGCACTCCGCGGCGCTCCGCGGGCGGCGTTTTCGCCGTCCCGATATCCATGCCCCGGTACAGCTGGAGCGAATCGCAGTTGACGATTTCGCCTTCTGTGCGCTCGGCCACATCGAGCGCGAGGCTGCTTTTGCCGGAGCATGTCGGTCCGAGGATGACCAGCAGGGGATGCGCGCCGACGCGGCCGGGATTCATGGCCGGCTCGAAATCGGCCTGCGGACGGGAACCGCGGCGTGCCTGTGACACATCAGATATAGTTAGGATAACAACCGCCCGTGCGGTTCCCGTCGCTCAACGGCGTCTCCGTCACAGGGTTCTGGATGGCGACAATGAACAAATTTACCGCCTTTTGTTTCTTTTGGACGGTTGCGGCGGCGCCGCTTTCCGCCCAGGCGCCGCAGGCGCCCCGTCCCGCCCGCACCGACAAGGCCTCGGCCTATTATCATGCCGCGCTGGGGCATCTGTACGCGGAACTCGCCGCCCAGTTCGGCGGGCGCGGCGAGTATCTGCAGAAGGCCATCGAGAACTACCGCCTCGCCGCCCAGTTCGACCCCGAATCCTCGTCGCTCGCCGAAGAGCTCGCTGAACTTTACGTGCAGAGCGGCCAGATCCGCTCCGCTGTGGCGGAATTCGAGGAGGCGGTGCGCCGGAATCCCAACGACGTGAACGCCCGCCGCATCCTGGGCCGGCTGTACACGGCCCGCATCCGCGAGGGCCAGTCCACGCGCATGAACGAGGACATGCTGAGGCAGGCGGCCGCGCAGTACGAGAAGGTCACGGAACTGGCGCCCCGCGACAAGGAATCGTGGCTGATGCTCGGCCGGCTTTACAAGCTGCTGCAGAATTCGCCGGCCTCGGAGCGCGCTTTCAAGAAAGCGCTCGAGATCGACGAGAACGACGAGGACGCCCTTACGGGTCTCGCGATGGTCTACTCCGACCTCGGCGACACGGCCTCTGCGAGCCAGATGCTGAAGCGCGTGGCGGAGAAGAACCCCAGCACCCGGACTCTGCTCGCCCTCGCCTCGGCCTACGAGCAGCTGCGCCAGTTCAAAGAGGCCGCAGAGACGTACCGACGCGCCCTGGAGCTCACTCCCGACAATCTCGATCTCAAGCGCGCATGGGCCCAGTCCCTGTTCGCGGCGGAGGAGTACGACAAGGCCCAGGCGGCGTTCGAGGAGCTGCTCGAGGCGGAATCCAACGACCTGCTCGCGCTCCTGCGCCTGTCGCAGATCCACCGCCAGAAGCAGGAATTCGCCAAGGCCGAGGAGTACGCGAGGCGCGCCTCGAAGCTGGATCCCTCGAATCTCGAAGTGCAATTCAACGAGGTGAGCCTGCTCGAAGCGCAGGGCAAGCTGCCGGAGGCCATTGCTCGGCTGAAAGAGATCCTCGCCTCCATCGAACGGCGTCCTTCCTCATTCGGCGACCGGACCAACCGTGTCATCCTTCTGGAGCGGCTCGGTCTGCTGCACCGCATGGCGGAACAGACCGAGGAAGCGATCGCCGCCTTCCGCGAGATCGCGCAGGCGGATCCTGATTCCGCCCCCCGCGCCTCTGCGCAGATCATCGACACCCTGCGCGCCGCCAAAGATTTCGCGGGCGCGGAGAAAGAGGCGAAGGCCGCGTTGCAGAAGTTTCCGAACGATCGCCTCATCAAGAGTCTTGCGGCGACCGTGTCCGCGGACCTCGGCCGCTTCCGCGAGGCCGAGTCCCTGCTGAAGGGCTCGTTTGACGGCAAGAACGACCGCGAGGTCTGGATTTCTCTGGCCCAGGTCTACGAAAAACAGAAGAATTTCCAGGAAATGGCACGCGCGCTCGACGAAGCCGGCAAACTTTCCATGACTCCTGAAGAAAAAGAAGCCATCCATTTCATGCGCGGCGCCATGTTCGAGCGGCAGAAAAAATACGATCTGGCCGAAGCGGAGTTCCGCAAAGTTCTGGAAATCAACCCGAAATCCGCCTCCGCGCTGAACTATCTCGGCTACATGCTCGCCGACCGCAACGTGCGGCTCGACGAGGCTCTCTCCCTGATTCAGAAGGCGGTCGCGCTGGAACCGAACAACAGCGCATTCCTCGACTCGCTCGGCTGGGTCTACTACCGCATGAACCGGCTGGAAGAAGCCGCGGAATGGCTGCAGAAGTCGCTCGCCCGCAGCACGCGCGACCCGACCGTCCATGACCACATGGGCGACGTTTACTACAGCATGAGCCGGCTGAAGGAAGCCGTCCAGCACTGGGAGCGCTCGCTGCAGGAGTGGCAGTCCAACGCGCCGAGCGACATGGACCAGGAAGAGATGGCCAAGATCCGGAAGAAGCTGGAAAACGCGCGGATCCGGCTGGCGCGCGAAGGCGCGCAGCAGAAAAATTAGCGCGGCGCCCGCAGGCGGGCGCCGCGCGCATGCGCCGCCGGACAGCGGCTATTTCTTCGGAAGCCGCTTATAGTACAGATTGCGGTAATACGTGGTCGATTGCGGATCGTGTCCCTGCAACGCCAGCCAGCCTTTCTGGAACGTGTTCTTCTCGTCGACGAAATCCGTGATCACCTTGCCGTTGACCTTGATCACGATGTGATTGCCGCGCACGATGATGTGCTGCGTGCCCCACTCGTCCGGTTTCGTCGGGCTCTCGAAATTCTTGTGGAAGTTGTACAGGCTGCCGGTCTTCACCGGGTCCTTGTGGGTCGCATTGACCTGCGCCTCGTAGCCTTTCGGCCAGCCCGGCTCGAAGGCCGCGCGGAAATACATTCCGGAATTGCTGCCGTCGGTCACCTTGAAATCAGCCTTGAATTCGCAGTCTTCGCACTCCTCCACCATCCAGAAGAGATGGCTGCGGTAGCCGGTGGTCTTGATGGCGGGCTGGCCGTCTTCGATCACGACTTCCCACGCCTTCGGGTTTTCGTTCGCCTTCCACCCGTCCAGGTTCTTTCCGTTGAACATCGGCACCCATTCGCCGGTCCTGATCTGCTGGCCAGAGAGCGCGCAGGCGGCGGCCAGCGCCATCACGATGAGTCCATGGAATCGCTTCATGCCCGCCATTCTACTGGAGCGCAGGGCCGGATATCCGGGCGTCCTCCTGCGTTACACTCACGGTCACATGGACTCGAAGATCGCCTACGTCGAACGCCTGGGCGACGCGCGCATCCCTTCTCCGCTTCCCTCGCGCGACATCGACCCCGAGCACCCCAATCCGTTTGTCGCCGACAGCCACTACATCCCGCTCCACATCACGCGCCATGAGGGGCAGGACCGGCCGGGCAACATCCTGTTCGAAAAGGCCGGCCCGCGCGAGCGCATCTTCTTCGAGCCGGAGCGGTCTGCGGCCGCCATCGTCACATGCGGCGGTCTGTGCCCGGGGCTGAACAACGTCATCCGCAGCCTGGTGTTCAGCCTGCGCTCGCAGTACGGCGTGACGCGCATCTTCGGCATACGCTACGGCTACCACGGCCTGAACCCGGCCAACGGATTTCCGCCGATAGAACTCACGGCGGAACTCGTGAGCGACATTCACGAGCAGGGCGGAACGATCCTCGGCACGTCGCGCGGCCCGGAAGACCCGGAAGTGATGGTGCGCTTCCTGCGCGACCTGGGCGTCAACATCCTCTTTCCCATCGGCGGGGACGGCACGCAGCGCGGCGCGCGGAAGATTCATGAAGCGGCGTGCGAGCTGAAGCACCCGCTCGCCGTCGTCGGCATTCCGAAGACCATCGATAACGACATCCTCTACGTGAGCCGGACGTTCGGCTACGGCACGGCGGTGAACGCCGCACGGCACGTCATCGACGTCGCGCACACCGAAGCGCGCGCCGTGCTGAACGGCGTCGGACTGGTCAAGCTGATGGGCCGCGACTCGGGCTTCATCGCCGCGGGCGCCACGCTGGCGAGCGGCGAGGTCAACTACTGCCTCATCCCGGAGCAGCCCTTCGAGCTCGACGGCGAGCGCGGGCTGCTGGCCGTGCTCGAGCAGCGGCTGGCCCGGAAACATCACGCCGTGATTGTGGTGGCCGAGGGCGCCGGCCAGCACCTGATTCCGCGGGAATCCGTCGAGAAAGACGCGTCAGGCAACGTGAAACACGCCGACATCGGCGTTTTTCTCAAGGAACGGATCACCCATCATTTCCGTGCGAAATCCATCCCTGTCAACGTCCGCTACATCGACCCGAGCTACATGATCCGCGGGCTGCCGGCCGACACGGAGGATTCCATCCTGTGCGACGGCCTTGCGCGCAACGCCGTTCACGCCGCGATGACGGGCCGCAGCGGCCTGATCATCGGACTGGTCCACAACCGCATGGTTCATGTGCCGACGTACATGATCACGACCGGCCGCAAGACCGTCAGCCTCGACGGCGAGCTGTGGAAATCCGTTCTGGCCGTCACGGGCCAGCCGGCGGGGTGGAAATAGGCGATTTCCCTTACTCCTTTTCCGACAATTCCTGCAGCCTTTCGCGTGACAACGTTGTCGGGCATTCCGCGCCTCCTGGTGAATGTGATATGAATTTCAAGAGGCGCACCGAAGATGCCTGACAATTTCCGCTGGATTACGCGAAAATACACGATCGAGTTTCTGACTCCGGCGTTCCTCGGCGGCGCCGATCAAAGCGGGCAGTGGCGGACGCCTCCGTTCAAGGCGCTGTTGCGGCAGTGGTGGCGGGTGGCCTGGGCGGCGCAGAAGGACTTTCCCGCTGACGTGGCCGAGATGCGCGAAAAAGAGGGCAAACTCTTTGGCAATGCGTGGCTCAAGGAGCGAGTAGGAAACAGGGAGGAAACAAAAGCTTCCCGGAGCGGGATCCGGCTTAGGCTGAGCTCCTGGCGTCAGGGGCAGCTGAGCCAGTGGCCTGCTTATAACGCTGGCGTGGTTCGTCATCCAGAAGTCCAGATCCCAGTCAGAGGACGCAACGAGAAGTCGGACCGCATCTCATCGCATCTCTATCTCGGCTTCGGCCCCCTCTCTGCAGCAGGTGAACAAGCCCGATTGCCAAATTCCAGAAGAGCCATCAACGCGGGTGAGGAGGCGGAACTGGCCGTCGCACAGGTGCTGGAACAGAGTGATCTGTCAGGAGAGCGAGACATCATTGGGCATGCGCTGTGGTTGATGGACGCTTTCGGCGCGGCCGGGGGCCGCTCGCGAAACGGATGGGGCTCGTTCCGACTGATTCCTGCCGATGGCCAGCGGCCCAGAATCCCGCTTCCTCTCCGCGACTGGCGGGAGGCGCTTCAGCTTGACTGGCCGCATTGCATTGGCAGCGATGGCAGAGGGCCGCTCATCTGGAGGACGCAGAAGGAATACGCCGACTGGAAAGAGCTGATGCGCGACCTGGCCTGCCTCAAAATTGCGCTGCGGACGCAGTTCCAGTGGGGGCAGACGACGCCCGATAAGCGCCACTGGCTTGCTTACCCTGTCACAAAGCATAAAGTTCCAAGCTGGGGCGACCAGGCTCGCCTGCCAAATCAGTTGCGCTTCAAGGTGCGCTGCGTCGACGGAGATTCGAAGCGGCTCATTGGTGTGATCTACCACATGCCGTGCTCGCCGCCGCCGGCGTTCGGCGCCAACCACGCGGTTCTCGTGGATGTCTGGCAGCAGGTGCACCGGCTGCTGGACGAGCTCGGGAAGCCCTCCGGGCAGCGCCAGCTGCCAGACTTGCATAGCGCGGTCAAACAGCAGATCGACGGCATCACGCTTAAGCGCTCGAAGGAGTAGGCCATGACGGACACACGAATCTGGCAGACCAAGACGGCCGCCCGGCTCCATGATCCGGCTGAGAAGGCGCTCGTGCTGCTGCGCGACCCGGCGGGGCACGAAAACGGGACGAGCCTGGCGCTGGCGCGCCTGCTCTACGCGAGCGAGCTGCCGGAAGGCTCGATCCCGCCCGGCCCGGAGGGCGCGCTGGCCTTCGCCTGTTTCCGCGAGGGCATTCCGAGGGAGATCTACGAAATCATCCGCCGCGCCGACTGGTGGGCTTCAGCCGCCGACCGTCCGCAGTGGCCGATCCAGAAGATCCGGCTGGAGGACAGGGAGGTTCACGCGATCCCTCCGGAGGCGCAGGTGCGGTGGGCGGAGAGCCCGGTCCTGATCCATCCGCTTTCCGGCGAGACCGCGGACCTCAAGTATCTTGGCCACGTCGACGCCGAGCAGATCAAGGAGCACAGCTTCTCCCACTTTGCAGATCTGCTGCAGGAGCTCGGCGCCGGCGGAACCGCCGCAGAGATCGACTGGCGCAAAGTGGCGCTGGCGCTGTGGCGGTTCGGACCGGAGATCCGCGAGGAGAAGGACGCTGCGGCGCTGGGAGAGCTATGGAAGCTGCTGCCGGCGGATACGCGCGTGCCGGATCACACGATCTGGGACCACCTGGATCTGGTGTCCGCCTTCGCGGGCGCATTCGCCGGCGATGCAGGGAAGCAGGCGGCGCTGCTGGCTGTTTCAATCGGCCCGGTGCAGAGTTTCATTGCGGCGGCGCGGAAAACGGAGGATCTCTGGGCGGGCTCGCATCTGCTGTCGCGGCTCGCCTGGGAGACGATGAAGCCGCTGTGCGAGGAGCTGGGACCGGACGCGATTCTCTTCCCGCGGCTGCGCGGCATTCCTCAGGCCGACCTCTGGCTGCTGGAAGAGATCGGACTGCCGGAAGAGTGGTTCAAAGGACAGCCCTGGCGGGGGAACCGGCCCGACGCCAATCCGCTGTTCGCCGCGGCGCTGCCGAACCGCTTTGTCGCCGTCGTGCCGGCCTCGCGCGCTGAAGAGATCGCCCGGAAATGCCGGGACCATGTCCGGCAGTGGCTGCTGGAGCTCGGCCTGAAAACGGCAGACCGGCTGCTGGAAGAAGCCGGTCTGCGCGAGAAAGGCGCGGCCCGCGACGAGTCCGTCTACGCTTACGCGCAGGTCCGCCGGCAGCTGAAGGACTTCCCCGAGGTGCACTGGGCGATCACGCCGTTCTCGCTGGCGCCGCCGCAGAAGGAAGAGAAGCAGACCGATCCGGACACGACGGGACTGCGGGCGGCGATGGCGCCGTTCTTTGGACCCGACGGAAACAAAGACGCCGGCTTTCTGGCCTCGCCTGCCTGGAAAGTGCTGCAGAAGCACATCGATTGGCCGGACGGCACGGCGTTCTTCGACCCGAACCCCGGCGTGCTTTACCCGGCCTTTTACGAGCTGAACGAGCGGCTGATGGCCGCGGCGAAGAGCGTGAGGCCGTTTACCCAGACAGGAGAGGAAGGGTGGCGCTGCACGCTCACGGGCGAGACCGAGTGGCTGACGCACGACCGCTGGCTGCTCACCGTACCCAAAGGCCAGCGGCGGGGCCGCAAGGACGGCGTCTTCCGCGAGGGACAGCATCACGAGACGCTGTGGACGAGGATCGCCGACAACTGCCCGGCGTGGGCGAAGAAGGGCGAGCATCTCGGGGCGCTGCCGGCGATCAAGCGGCTCTGGCCGGCGCTGTTCGCTGAAGAAGTGCGGAACCACACGAAGAACATCACGGACCGCTTTGTGGTTTCGACCCACGCCATGGCGCTGGCGCATCAGATCCGCGAGTGGCTGGAGCGCGGCGCGCCACTCACCAAAGAGCAGCGCGGCCGGGTCGAGTCTGCTTCCTCGCGCGTGGCGCTGCCGGCGCAGCTGGCTGCCCGGGCGGAATGGCAGGACCGGATGGATCTGGCGGCGCGGATTCCGGCCGTCATTGAAGAAGCGCGCGACAAGGCCGAAGACGAGGACGGCGCCGCCGAGGAAGCGCGGAAGTTCGTCCGCAGGGTGCTCTGCGGCGAGGACGAAGACGCGCCGCAGCTGGAGACCTACTACGCCTTGCTTCTGATGGACGGCGACCACATGGGCGCGATCCTGTCGGGCGATGAAGAAGCAGGGACCTCCATTCCCTTTCTCGAAAGCTTCCACCCGCAGGTGCGGCCGCTGCTGGCGAACGCTGGAGGTCTGTTGCGGGACTACGCCCGGCAGCCGCGCCCGGTCTCGCCGAACCGCCATCTGGTGATCAGCGGCGCGCTGAATGATTTTTCACAGGCCGTTGCGCCGTGGATCGTGGAGCGCGAGCATGCGGGCCGTCTCATTTACGCCGGCGGCGACGACGTACTGGCGATGCTGCCCGCGGCTGATGCGTTGAAGGCGGCGGCGAGACTGCGCGCCGCCTACAGCGGCGAGGGGCAGGACCAGCTGTCCGAGAAACGAGGCGAGCGCTGGGCGAAGCTGCTGCTCAACAAGGGCTTCGCTTACCTGAATGGGCGGCTGATGCGGATGATGGGGCCGCGGGCCACGGCCAGCTGCGGCATCGTGATCGCGCACCATCAGACGCCGCTCTCGCTCGTGCTGCGCGAGCTGCGGCAGGCGGAGCGAGCGGCGAAGAACTTCCGCCGCTCCGTGGACGGCAAACCGGCCGACCGCAATGCGTGGCACATCACCGTGCTGAAGCGGTCGGGGGGCCGGCTGGATCTTTCAGGCGACTGGGGACCGCCGCTGGAGCTGTTGCGGGAGCTCATCGAATTCCTCGCTTCTCCGGAGGTCTCGCGCCGGGCGGTATACAACTCGCTCGCTTGGCTGCATGACCTGCCAGCCGTTGATGGAGAGCCAGACCGGCTCCAGCTGGGCGCAATGCTCGCCTACCAGATGGAGCGGCAGACGGACCGGCCGCTGAAGCCGAAGGCCCGGCGCCTGGCCGGAAAGCTCGTCGACGAGGTGATGCGCCACGGCAGGGATGCCGTCGCAAGGCTGAAGAACTTTCTCACCGTGGCCGAGTTCCTCGCCCGCGAGCAGCGGGCCAGCCGGCGGCCGGCGGAGGATGCGGCCGTTGCGGGAGGCGAACGGGCATGAGCGTGCAGTATCTGTTTCTCGAACCGGTGGACGTGCTGTTTTTCCGGGCCAACAAGGGCTTCGGCGATCCGGGCAGCTACGGCGAAAGCATGGCTCTGCCGTGGCCGAGCGTGGCAGCGGGCGCGATCCGCTCGCGGATCCTTGCCGATTCCGGCACGAACCTGGCCGCCTTCGCCAGGGGAGAAGCCGTGCATCCGGAGATTGGCCGCAGAGATTCGCCGGGCAGTTTTCTGCTGGCCGGGCTGCAACTGGCGCGGCGCAGGGACGGAGCGGTGGAGCCGTTGTATCCCGTGCCCGCCGATCTGCTTGTCGAAAAAGGCGGGGCGAGCCTGGCGCAACCAGTCGCGGTGCCGGAATCGCTGCGCTCCTCTTACCCGCTGCCATTGCATCCGGTCATCGCGCAGCCGAAGCGCGGCAAGCCGCAGGGCGGGCTGTGGCTGACGGCAGAGGGATGGAGGGAATACGTTGCCGGAAAGACTCCAGATCTCAACGAGCTGGTGTCCTCCCAGTCCCTCTGGAAAACGGACGCGCGCGCCGGCATCGGCCTGAACGCCCACACGCGCAGCGTGGAGGAAGGGAGGCTGTTCACGGCCGAGGCGGTGGCCTTCCGCATGGCGATTCATGGCGGGGAGCGGGCTGACATCGGCCTGCTGGCCGCTGTCAGCGGATGCACTCCGCCCGGCGGAGGCTTTGTGCGGCTGGGCGCGGACGGCCGCGCCGCAGCCGTGCATCCGCTGGAAACGTTCGAGGCGCCGGAACCGGACTGGGCGCGGATCGTGCGGGAGAGGAAGCTCCGGCTGATTCTGGCGACGCCCGGCCTGTTCCGCGAGGGCTGGCTGCCTGAAGGGTGCCGCGAACAGAACGGGGAGTTTCTGTTTGATCTGCACGGCGTGCGCGGACGGCTGGCAGCGGCTTCGGCCGCACGCGCCGAAACGGTCTCCGGCTGGGATCTGGCGCGGGAGCAGCCGAAGAAGGCGCAGCGGTGCGCCCCGGCGGGCAGCGTTTACTGGCTGGACCGCATCGAGGCGGACGAAGCCTCGCTGCGGGCGCTGGCGGAGAGGGGATTGTGGCCGGAGCCCTGCACGGACGAGTTCCGGCGCGCGGAAGGGTTCAACCGGATCTGGATCGCCCCGTGGGCGGGCGAAAACAAAGGAGCTTGAACATGTTTCAGAAACAGGCAGCAGTGTTTTTGTATGCAGTGAGCCCCGTCCACATGGGCACGGGGCAGGCGATCGGCGTGGTGGACAACCCGATCCAGAGGGAGCGGCACACGGGCCATCCGTGCTTCGCCGGATCGGGCATCAAGGGCGCGGTGCGGCATTCCTTCGAGCAGCTGGGCGGAGATCCGAAACTGGCCAACGACCTGTTCGGACCGGAGGCGGGGGCGAGCGAACTGCACGCGGGCGCGGTGAGCTTCGGCGACGCGCAACTGGTGGTGCTGCCGGTGCGGTGCCTGAAGGAGGGCTTCGTCTACGCCACCTGCCCGCAGGCGCTGGCGCGCGCGCACCGGCTGCTGAAGCTCATCCGGACGGAGCCGGACTGGCAGCCGCTGGAACAGGGTGTCGCCGAAGGGTCGTGCTTCGTGGCCAACGAAGGACTGTTGACCAACAGGAAGCTGCATCTGGAAGCTTACGAATTCGCCGCGGCCACAGTCCCCGCCGTGTCTGAAATCGGCGCGAAGCTGGCCGAAGTGGCGATTCCGGCCGATGAGGAGTATGCGTTCTTCCGGGACAAGCTGAAGCGGGACCTCGTCATTCTCTCCGACACTGACTTCGCCTTCTTCTGCGAGCACGCGATGCTGGTGGAGCCGCACGTGCGGATCGACGACACGACGGGAGCAGCCGATTCCGGCGGGCTGTTCTACACGGAGAACCTGCCGCCGGAGTCGATTCTGATTGCGCCGCTGATGGCGAGCCAGGTGCGGAATCCAGACAGGAAGAGAGGCGAGAACGGCTGGATGAATGCCGAGACCGTGATTGCGAAGATCCGCAACGCCCTGGATGGCAAGCTGCTTCAGCTGGGCGGCGACGCGACGACCGGCCGCGGCCTGGTGGTGGCGCGCGTGGTCAACGGGAGGTGAATGCGATGCAGCCCCGGGGAAATCCGAACCGGCTGACGCTCGAACAGCAGCGGGCGCAGGACGCGTGGATGAAGTGCGAGCGCTACAGCAAGGCGCAGGTGAACGCAGCCAAGGGCCTGCCGGCGCTGATCATGAACTCCGGCCTGATGCAGGTGCTGGCGTTCTGCAACGACAAGGGCAAGGAGTACGAACAGGTGTCGCAGGACCTGCGCGGGTGGCTGGCGAAACGCTACCCGACACTGGGAAGGGCAGATGATTTCGTGCAGTTCATGAACGCGCTTCTGGCGTGCGAGCCGCGGCAATATCAGCAGATCACGGCGGAGGCGCTGGCGTGGCTGAAGTGGCTGCGGCTGATGTCGAGTGCGCGGAAAGGAGCGGAGTGAAATGCCGGTCGCCGCAGTGCCCCGGTATCTGCCCGCCGGGGAGTTTTCCAAGGCATCGCCTGCCCTGCGATTCGGCCTGCTGCTCTCGATCTGGACGGAACGCTCCGACCAGGAAACCGAGGTGCTGGACCGTGCCGCAAGAGGAAGCAGGAAAGCTGAGCAGTTGAGAAATGAGCTCGGCCAGAACAACCGGAACCTGGCCCAGGTGACGGACCGGCTGATCCAGAGCGGAGAGATCCCGGCTCTCTGGAAAAAGAACGACGCTGGCAGCAGGCAGGCATGGTCGCTGGTCTGCCGTCTCAGCGAGGACGAGAGGAGCCGGATGAAGGCGCTGGGCGACCGCCTGCGGGCCGTTTCGCGGGCGATTCCGGACTTCCAGCTCTGGGGCTGCGAAGCCGAAGCCGTCTCGCCCTTCACGACCGGTCTTGGGAACGAGCATCCGCTGGAGAACGGGTTCAGCTTCCTCAACCCGTACGGGCTGCCCTATCTGCCGGGCAGCGGCGTGAAGGGCGTGGTGCGGGAGGCTGCCCGTCAACTGAGCGAGGGTGAATGGGAAGACTCGCGCGGCTGGGACAGGGAGCCCGCGGGCAGCTTCACGGTGCGCGCGGACGGAGTGGAGAAGAAAATCGAGCTGACGGCGCTCGACGTGCTGTTCGGCCGCGAGACGCCGGAGGGCGAGAGCGAGCACTTCCGGGGCGTGCTGAGCTTCTGGGACGTGATTCCGCTGATTCCGGGAAACCAGTTGCGCGTGGAAGTGATGACGCCGCATCAGTCGCACTATTACCAGCAGAAGAAGGACCGCAAGAGCGGCGACAGCACGACGCCGCACGATTCCGGGCAGCCGAACCCGATTCTGTTCCTGACCGTGCCGCCGGGGGCGAAATTCCGGTTCGTTGTGACGTGCGAAGTTCCGCGGCTGAAGCGGATCGCGCCCGGGCTGGCTGAGGGAGACCGCTGGAAGAAGCTGCTTGATGGCGCGTTCGGGCACGCCTTCGACTGGCTCGGTTTCGGCGCGAAGACCGCGGTGGGCTACGGGGCGATGCGGCGCGCGGGCGCGAGCCCGCAGGAGACGGGCTCGGGCAAAGCCTCGTCGGCTGCCGCATCAGCGCCGGCAAGACCGGGCGCCGCCCCTGAGGCTCGGGAAGAGATCTGGGGGAACGCCACTCTCAAATGGAATCCTGGCAGGCAGGAAATCATGGCCCAGGCTGCGGGAAAACCGGCTGCCGTGCTTGCGCAGAAGGCCGCGCAGGATTTTCTGAATTCCCTGCCTGAAGCCCAGCGAGAGCAACTGAAGTCGAAAAAATCGCTCGGTCCGGTCCGGGTGCGGATCCGCGCGGAGGGCAACAAAATGACGATCGCCGGGCTTGCCTGATCCGCATCGAACGGCAGTGCGCGCTGCGATAGACTCGACACCATGAATCGCCGCGCGTTTCTGGTGCAGACGGCCGGGTTCGGCCTGGCGCAGGCTGTCGAGATCGATCTGGCGAAACAGCCGTGGACGGCACGGTGGATCCATCCGCCCGGAGAGGAGAACCTGCAGGACTACGGGGTGTTTCTCTTCCGCCGGACGGTGGAGCTGGCGGCGAAGCCCGAAAGGTGCATCGTGCACGTCACCGCCGACAGCCGGTACGAGCTGTTCGTGAACGGGGCGCGCGTGGCGTGGGGGCCGGCGCGCGGGGATCTCTACCACTGGCGCTACGAGACGGTGGACATCGCGGCGCACCTGAGAGCCGGGAAAAACGTGCTCGCGGCGATCGTGTGGAACGATGGCGCGCACGCGGCGATCGCGCAGTGGTCGCACCGCACGGCGTTCCTGCTGCAGGCGGGCGACACGGATCACGCGATGCTCAACACCGGGCAGGGCTGGCGCTGCGTGAAGTGCGCCGCCTACAGCCCGATTCCCGTGCCGAACTATCAACCGACGGGCTACTACGCGATCGGACCGATGGAGCGGTTCGACGCGGCGCGGTTTCCGTGGGGCTGGCAGACGGCGGAGTTCAAGGATGAAAGCTGGCCGCAGACGCGCATGGGGCTGGCAGCTTCCTCGCGCTGGCAAAGGGACGCGCCCACGCGGTGGATGCTGGTGCCGCGCCCCATTCCGCTGATGGAAGAGCGCCCGGAGCGGTTGGCGCGGGTGCGCAAGGCGGAAGGCGTCACTGCGCCGCCGGAGTTTCCCGCGCAGCCGGCGCGCGTCACGATTCCGGCGCGCACGAAGGCGTGGCTGCTGCTGGACCAGAACCATCTCACGTGCGCCTTTCCGGAACTGGAGTTCGAGGGCGGCGCGGGCGCGTCGATCACGATGCGCTACGCCGAAGCGCTGTGGCAGCAGCTGAAGCCGCGCCGCATGAAGGGGCACCGCGATGAAGTGGAAGGCAAGGAGTTCATCGGCTACGGCGACACGATCCTGCCGGACGGCGCGCGGCGGCTGTGGCGCCCGCTGTACTGGCGGACATACCGCTACGTGCGGCTCGACATCGAAACGGCGGATCAGCCGCTGACGATCACGGACATCCGCGGCGTGGCCACCGGCTACCCGTTCGAGGTGAAGGCGCGGTTCGAAAGCGGCGATCCGCTGCATCAGCGGATTCTCGAGACGGGCTGGCGCACGGCGCGGCTGTGCGCGCACGAGACGTACATGGACTGCCCGTACTACGAGCAGCTGCAGTACGTGGGCGACACGCGCATCCAGGCGCTGGTTTCGCTGTACATGACCGGCGATGCGCGGCTGATGCGGAACGCGATCGAGCAGATCGACTCTTCGCGCACGGCGGAGGGGGCGACGTACTCGCGCGCGCCGAGCACGCTGCAGCAGTACATCCCGCCGTTCTCGCTGTGGTGGATCGGCATGGTGCACGACTACTGGCGCTATGTAGACGATCCGGGTTTCGTGAAAGGGATGCTGGGCGGCGTGCGCGCCGTGCTGGGCTTCTACGAGCACTTTCTGCGGCCGGACGGGCTGCTGGGGCCGATGCCGTGGTGGAACTACGTCGACTGGGTGGAGGGCTGGCAGAACGGGCGCGCGCCCTGCGAGCCCGACATCATGCCCGCATCCATCCATCTGCAGCTTCTGCTGGCGCTGCAGTACGCTGCCGATCTGGAGGAGGCGCTCGGCATCCGGCAGCTGGCTGCTCGCTGCCGGGATCAGGCGGCGCGGCTGGCGAAGACGATGGGGCGGTTCTGGAGCCCCGAGCGGCGCCTGTACAGCGAAGACCTGGCGCACCGCCACTATTCGCAGCACGCCAATGCGCTTGCGGTGCTCGCGTCGCTTCTGCCGTCGCAACAGGAGGCGCGCGATCTGATGCTGCGCGCCGAGCCGGCGCAGGAGATGGCGAAGTGTTCCGTGTATTTCCGCTACTACCTCGACCGCGCCATGGTGGCGGCGGGGCTGGGCGAGCGGTACCTGAGCCGGCTGCAGACGTGGGAGTTCATGCTGAAGGAGGGGCTGACGACGTGGGCGGAGACCGACAGCCCGTACACGCGCTCGGACTGCCACGCGTGGGGCGCGAGTCCGAACGTCGAGTTCTTCCGCACGGTGCTGGGCGTGGATTCGGGCGGACCAGGCTGGTCGAGGGTGATCGTGAAGCCGCACCTGGGACCGCTGCAGGGGGCGTCTGGAGTGGTTCCGCACCCGAAGGGCCTGATCGAGGTGAAGGTGGAGCGCGACGGCGCGCGGTACCGGATTGACGTGAAGGCCCCGCAGGGCGTCGAGGTGATCCGCGGCTGAAACAGGCCGCAGCGGGCATTACAGCAGGCGGAAGTTGACTTCCACGTTGGCCATGACGGGCACGGGCTTGCCGTCCTTGTAGCCGGGGCGGAAGCGCCACTTGGTGACTGCCTCGATGGCCTTTTCGTCGAGCCCCATGCCGAGGGGGCGGATGACGCGGACGTTGGTCACCTTGCCGGTTTCGTCGACAACGATGGCGAGAACGACCGTGCCCTGGTACTTGGCCTTGCGGGCTTCTTCCGAGTACTCCGGCTCGACCTTGTAGATCGGCACGGGGGCGCTGACGCCGCCGCCGATGCGGAAGGCGCCGCCGCCGAAGCCGCCGCCCGAACCGGGACCGACGCCTGGACCGCGGCCGGAACCTACGCCGCCACCGGAGCCGGAGCCGATGCCGCCGCCCGAACCCGGGCCGCTGGAGGGAGGACCGATCTGGCCGAACGGATCGCCGAAGTTCGGCATGTTGACGTTGGGCAGCGGCATGTTCGGATCGGCAATGATGGTCGGCTCCATCACGAGCCGCGGGTTCTCGTTCTGGATTACGGCTGTCGGAGGCGTGAACTGCTTGAGGTCCGCGCGCGGCAGACGCCCTTTGCTCGCGGGCAGGGGCGAGCGGTCGCCGCCGCCACCGCCGCCGCCCGCCGTCTTCGGCGCGGGGGGCAGATCGGGCATGTAGGGGGCGATGTCGACAGGCGCGACGAGCTGAATCGTGTTCTTCACGGCCTGCTGCACCTGCTTGTTGGTGCCCACGGTGAAGGCGAGCGCGACCAGGCCGATGTGCACGAGGAGCGAGATGAAGTGGGAACGGCCCCTGTAAGGATCGGGAGCGAACAGCTCCTTGACCTGGACCGGCCTGGCTGTCACTTCCAGGGGCGGCAGCTTGGGCGGGAAGATCAGCTCCTTGATGTTGAGCGCGAGGTTGACATACCAGGGACGCTCAACCTCCTCGAACTCGGCCAGCGCGGATCCCTTCAGTTCCTCTTTAGTGAGCGGCCGCACGGAGGTCTGCAGCGGGGGCTCTTTGGTGAAGAGGTATCTGAGGTTTTCGCGGAGGGACTGCCAGAAGCCCTTTTCGACCTGGAACTGCGCCAGCTGCTGGAGCTCAGGGTCTTTGCTGTTGAGGAGTTCCTCTTCCGTGAGAGGGCGGAAGGTGACCATGAGCGGGGGCTGGCGCTTCATGGCCGACAGGTCGCGGAGGGTGCGGAACAGGTTGATGAACCAGGGCTTGCGCTCTTCCTGAAGCGTCAGGATGGAGGCCAGAGGGGCGTCGTCGCGGCGCGCGTCTCGCGGATCTGCCGGTTCAAGATGGCTGGGCTTGGGGACGTGCGCCTGCATGATGACTCAAACGCCTAGAATCTCTCCGCCGGCCCGGTCACGGGCCTCTGCCAGCTTAGACGCACCCTTCCGATGAAAGTTGCACGAAAGCAGGCTGCTGGGCCGGGCTGTTCCCAAAAATTGTAGCATGCGCCTTCAGAGAGGGCGATTCTCTCCGGAATCTGGTAACACCGTGTTCATTGTTCGCGTCCATCCGGCCTGTGGCGGGGATAGCGGGCGTCGACTTCCCTCGGCTCGGGAGCGAGCGCGCGATTCAGCATCGCCGCCAGGCGCAAGCCGGCGAGGCGGATCTGGCGTTCGATGACCGGATAAGCCTGAGCCGCATATTCATCGGCGAGGAGAGCCGGTCTCTCTGGAGGCAGGGCGGCGTAGGCGGTCTCGCGGGAGGCGCGGTGCGAGTCCCAGACCCAGTCCTCGGGGCCGCCGGCCGCGGCGCGGCGGAGCTCGTCGGGATCGGCCTGGCGGAGCAGGCGCTCGCGGACGCCCTCGGCCTGGAGGGCTTCCAGCAGAAGCGGGGTGTCCCAGATCGAGTGGAGGTTCGTGGCTCTGCCTCTGAACACGACGGGGACGTCGTTGCCGCCCCTGTCCCTGCGGTCGCCGCAGTGGAGGGGCTGGTGGAGATCGCCGACGAAGTGAACGAGGAAGCGCAGAGCTTCCTCGCGGCCGGCTGGGGGAAGCTGCCGGTCGGCGAGCTGGGCGGCGAAGCGCTGGATGGCGGTGATGATGCACTCATCGCCGGGGCAGAAGGGCCGCCACTCGCCCGGGGGCGCCTCGATGGGGATGTTGATGTAGTGCCAGGGGGCGGTCTCGCGCCTCTGCGGCCTGACTTCGTCGGCCCAGGGAGCGATGGAGATGACCGTTTCCCCTTCCGGCAGCAGCTTTGTGATTTCGCTGCGCGCCGCCGGCGCGGCGTGCTTCCAGGCGATTTCGGCGATCAGGCGGTGGCCTTCCGGCCCCCAGCAGAAGCCGGGCGCCGCGGTCAACAGCATCGCCGCCAGACAATATCTCACCCGCAGGAACATGAACTTCCAGTATGGCAGCCTGTGAGTGAGCCCTTCAACGCATGCTTTCTCGCGCAGACGGCGGCCGGAGGGCATCCAACACAGTAGACGGATGGAATCGGAGACGTACTTCCGGGCCCGCCGCACGGCGGCATGGGCTGGCGCCAGCCTGCTGGCGGCGCTGGCCGGGACGGCCTTTGTCTACCAGCTTCCGTCCACGTTCTTTCCTCATCTGGACGGCCCGGCGTGGCTGCACTGGATGGCCTTCGCCGTGTTTTACATGGTGTACGCCACGATCAGCCTGCCGTTCGACGTGTGGGCGGGCTACTGGCTGCCGTGCCGGTATCAGCAGTCGTGCCGCCTGCTGCCCGTGTATATGGGGACGCTGTTCCGGGCGGAGTCGGCGCAGTTCGCAATCATGACGCTGTCGGCGCTGGCGCTTCTGGAAGCGGGCCGGCGGTGGGAGGCGCCGGGGGCGGTGGCGGCCAGCGCGGCCTTCCAGGCGTTGCTGCTGCTGATCCGGCCGCTGCTGGCGCGCTATCTCGGCATTCCGCTCCGGCCGCTGCCTGCCCGGCTTTGGGTTCCCGCCGCCGCGTGGAACCTGGCGAGCCTGTGGCTGCTGCTGCAGCTGCCGTGGTGCGGCGCGGGCACGGTTCATCATCTGCTGGAGACGCTGCTGGGCTGCGCCCTGCTGACGCTGCCGGGCTACTGGCTGTTGCGGCGATGGAGCCGGGGCGCCGCCGGGGCCATGCTTTACCTTTCGTGGGCCGGCTTCGGGCTCTTCTCCCGCATGACGGCGGACCGCCTGGGGCTGCCGGAGCACTGGCTGGCGCCCGAGGCGGCGCCGGGCGGTCACGATTCGAGGAACGACCTGCCCATCTCCCAGATCCTTTCCACCTGATCCCGCAGTTCGTGGTCCGAGTCCGCTTCGAACAGCTGGCAGCAGGTGCGCGTGCGGGCGAACTGGCGGGAGACCTGCACGGGGACGACGTCATCCCGCGTGCCGTGGATGATGAGGCACGGCTGGGTGATGGCGGGTTCGTCCTCGTAGCGGCGGGCATCCTCGAGGAACTGCCAGCCCAGCTCTGTTTCCGCGCCGAGGCCGTAGTGCATGACGCGGATGGCGCCGCGCCGCTGCCATTCCTGCACGCGCTCAGGAGCCAGGGACTCTTCGTAGAGGCGCGCGAAGCCGAACGCCGGGGCCAGCAGGATCAGCTTCTGCACCTCGGGATGCCGCGCGGCGTAGAGTGCCGCCAGATAGCCGCCGAGGCTGGAACCGATCAGGTGCACTGGTCCGCCGGCGGCGTGCTTCCCGACGATGGAAAGCTGCTCCGTCAGGGTCAGGCGCCGGAAGTCTGCGCCGTTCAGATCGGGGATCTCGAACGGCCAACCCTGCTCGGCGAACCGGCGGGCGAGGAACTGGGCCTTGGAGGACTGGGGCGAAGAGGCGAAGCCGTGGAGATAGAGCGTGCGAACCATGCTACAAAGGAAGCTTAGCGGAGCCGCAGGCTCGCGGTGGACTGCCGCGGTCTTCGTTGCATTCCCTCTGCCGCCTCGGTAGAATCGGAGCTTTGTGGACTTTCGGGAGGTTTCATGTCCGTTCGCGACAAAGTGAAGCAGATCATTATGGAACAGCTCGGCGTGGAAGAAGAGCAGGTCGAGGATACCGCGTCGATCATCGACGACCTGGGCGCCGACTCGCTGGACATCGTCGAGCTGGTGATGGCCTTCGAAGAGGCGTTCGACATCGAAATCCCGGACGGCGACGCCGAGAAGATCTCGACCGTCAAGGACGCCATCGACTACATCGAGGCCAAGAAGAAGGAGTAGGGGTTGCGCCCCCTCCTGAAGCGCCGTTGAAGACGGCCGCCGTTTCAACGACAGGAGAGATCCATTGGCACGCAGGGTGGTTGTTACCGGTGTCGGCGTCATCTCGGCGCTCGGCAGCAACGCTGCCGATACCTGGCAGGCGATCCTCGAGTCCCGTTGCGGCATCGGGCCGATCACGCAGTTTGATTGCGAGAAGTTCTCCTGCCGCATCGCCGCCGAGGTGAAAGGCTTCGACCCGCTTCAATATTTCGAAAAGAAAGAGCTGAAGAAAGTCGGCCGGTTCATCCAGTTCGCCGTGGCGGCGTCGGAAGAGGCGATGAAGGCCTGCGGGCTCGAGGTGACTCCGGAGATCGCCGAGATGGTGGGCGTGTACATCGGCAGCGGCATCGGCGCGTTCGAGGTGATCGAACGGGAACACCGGACGCTGCTCGAGAAGGGTCCGGACCGGATCAGCCCGTTCTTCATTCCTGCCTCGATCGTAAACCTTGCGTCGGGCAACGTCAGCATCCGGACTGGCGCCAAGGGGCCGAACTCGGCGACGGCGACGGCGTGCACGACGAGCGCGCACTGCATTGGCGATTCCTTCCGCCTGATCCAGCACGGCTACGCGGACGTGATGATCTGCGGCGGGGCCGAGGCGTGCATCACGCCGATGGGCGTGGGCGGGTTCGCCGCCATGCGCGCGCTGTCGACGCGCAACGAGGAGCCGGAAAAGGCTTCGCGGCCGTGGGACAAGGACCGCGATGGATTCGTCGTCGGAGAAGGGGCGGGCATCCTGATCCTGGAAGAGCTCGAATTCGCGCGCCGCCGCGGCGCGCCGATTCTGGCCGAGATCGTGGGCTACGGCATGAGCGGCGATGCGTACCACATCACTGCGCCGTCGGAGGACGGCGACGGCGCCTACCGCGTGATGCGGAACGCGATGCGGGACGCGGGGATCGGGCCGGAGCGGATCGACTACGTCAACGCCCACGGCACGTCGACGCCGGTGGGCGATGTGATCGAGTGCCTGGCTCTGAAGCGGACCTTCGGCGAGCACGCGGCGAAGATCGCGGTCAGCTCCACAAAGTCGATGACGGGCCATCTGCTGGGCGGCGCCGGCGGGCTGGAAGCCGCGCTCACGGTCTTCGCCATCCGCGACCAGATCGCTCCGCCGACGATCAATCTGGACAACCCGGACGAGCAGTGCGATCTGGATTTCGTGCCCCACAAGGCGCGGCCGATGAAGATCGAATACGCGCTGTCGAATTCGTTCGGCTTCGGCGGCACCAACGGCAGCCTGATTTTCAAGCGGTACTCGGAATAGAGCCGCTGCCTGAGCGGCGGGCGTCGCCGGCGGCGGCCGGCAGGAGTGATTCTGATGAAGATCCTTGTCGCTCTCAAGCAGGTGCCTGCGCGCGATCTCCCCGTCGAGTCTTCGGGCGCCTGGATCGACGAGTCCGCGCTGCAGTACGAAATGAACGAGCCGGACGCGTACGCGCTGGAGGCGGCGCTGCAGATGAAAGAAGCGTCCGGCGGAGAGGTGATCGCCCTGTCGGCGGGACCCGCCCGGGTGCAGACGGCGCTGCGTGAAGCGCTGGCCAAAGGCGCAGACCGGGCCATCCACATTCAGGCGGAGGGCGAAGCCGCCCGCGGCACGGATCCTTCAATCAACGCGCGGCTGCTGGAGGTTGCCGTGCGCGAAGAGCAGCCGCATCTGGTGCTGACGGGGCTTCAGTCGGATGACACCGGCAGCGGGCAGACGGGCGTGATCCTCGCCGCGCGGCTGGGCTGGCCGCACGCGACGCTGGTCGTCGCCATCGAGCCGGGCGACGGGGCGGTGCGCGTGAAGCGCGAGCTGGAAGGGGGCTGGTACCAGCACGTCACCCTGCCCGTGCCAGCGGTGCTCACGATCCAGAGCGGCATCAGCCGGCTGCGCTACGCCACGCTGATGGGCATCAAGCGGGCCAAGACCAAGGAAATCCGCGTGGTGGAACCGCCCGCGGAGGCTCTGGCGGGCGGGGGACTGTGCCTGGCCGGGCTGGCCGAGCCGCGGCGGCAGAAGCAGACGCAGTTTCTGGAAGGGCGTCCGGCGGAGCAGGCGGCGCAGCTGGTGGAGAAACTCCGTTTCGAGGCGCGCGTGCTATGAGCCAGATTCTCGCCGTGCTGGAACGCCATCCTTCGGGCTGGCACAAGATGTCGTGGGAGGCCCTGGCCGGGGCCATGGAGCTGGGCCGCGCCCTGGGGCTGCCCGTCTCGGCCTGCGTGCTCGGCCCCGGGGCCGCCGGGGCAGCCGCGGAAGCCGCCGCCATGGGAGCGGCCGGCGTGATCGTTCTGGAGCACGAAGCCCTGGAACAGTATGCCGCGGACGCGTGGATCGAGGCGCTGGCGGAGCTGATCGCCGAGCTGCAGCCCGTCTTCGCCGTCTTTCCGCACACGTATCAGACGCGCGATTTCGCTCCGGCGCTGGCCGCGCGCTTCGGCCGGACGCTGATGGCGGACTGCACGGGATTCTCGATGGAGGGCGGGGCGGCGGCGTTCGAGAGGCTGCTCTTCCAGGGGAAACAGATCGGCCGGTTCGTGTTTGAAACGCCAGCGCCGAATTTTGTGTCTTTCCAGGCCGGGGCGTTCCGGGCGGCGCAGCCCGCTGCCGCGGCGGGGCGCGTCACCGTGAAGAGGCCTGCGCTGGACGCGGCCCGGATCCGGCAGAGGCCCGAGCCGCCGTTCCGGGAAGCGGCGCAGGCGGTGGATCTGTCGGCCGCCGAGCGCATCGTGGCGGTCGGCCGGGGCATTCAGGACGAGGGCAATCTGGAGCTGGCGCGGCAGCTGGCGGCCGCTCTGGGCGCCGAGCTGGCCGCATCGCGGCCGATCATCGACAACGGCTGGCTGCCTGCGGACCGGCAGGTGGGGAGCTCCGGCCAGACGGTGGCGCCGAAGCTTTACATCGCGCTCGGAATTTCGGGCGCCATCCAGCACATCGTCGGCATGAAGGGCGCGGGCTGCATCGTGGCCATCAACCGCGACCCGAAGGCGCCCATATTCGAAATCGCGGACTACGCGCTGGTGGGCGACCTGTTCGAGATCACGCCGGCGCTCATCGACGCTCTCTCGGGCTGAAGACGAGAGCGGCCCGGCGCAGCTGTGACGGGCCTCCGGGGGGCGATCGAGGCTGTCCGAAGGGCCTCGCGCCCCGGGGATGCCCTATCATCGAATCAGGATGCGCGGCAAGTGGATCCTGCTGACGGGCGTCGTCCTGCTGAGCGCCGTGGCGGCCGGGGCGCTGGTCTGGTACCGCAGGCATGCGCCCGCGCCGGCGGCGCAGCAGGCGCAGACGGAGCTGCCCGCCGGGACGGAGATCACGCTGGAAGGACTGATCCGGGCGGTGGAGCGCATCCCGATCAACGCACCGGTGTCGGGGGTGCTGGAAGAGTTTTCCGTGGCGCCGGGCGACGAGGTGTACGAAGGGCAGGTGATCGGACGGATCGCCAACGAATCGATCCGCGAAGACGAGGTGGAGGCGCGGCTGGAGCTGGAGCGGGCCGAGGCGCGCACGAGGGCTGCGGAAGCGGAACTGACGGCGCTGCGGCTGGAAGAGTCGCGGCTCGCGGCGGAAGCGTCGCGGGCGCGCGGGGAGCTGGCGCGCATCGAGAAGATCTATCAGCGGCAATCCGTGCTGATCCGCGAGGGAGCGACGCCGCGGCTCGTCTATCAGAAGGCGGAGGAAGAATACAAACAGGCGCTGGCGGAGCGGGACCGGGTGGAGGGTCTGCTGTCGGCGGCGCAGGACCGCGTCAAGGAAGCCGCGGCGAGTCTCGAGATCGCCCGCGCCACGGTGGCGGAAAAGCAGGCAAGGCTGGATGAAGCCCGGGAGCGCGCGGAGAGCTGCAACCTCGTCGCCCCGGCGGACGGGATCGTGGTGCAGATCCGGAAAAGCGCGGGCGAGACGGTGGAAGAGGGCTTCGAGGGGCTGGTGGAGATCGCCTCGGAATGGACGCATCTGGAGCTGGTGGCGGACGCTCCGGAAGCGTACGCGAAGCGGCTGGGGCCGGGCGACGCGGCGCTGATCGTGCTGGCGGAGCTGCCGCAGGGGGCGCTGGAGGCGCAGGTGAAGTCCGTGGAGAGGCAGCAGGTGGTGATCGCGTTCACGAGCCCGTCGGCGCTGGTGCGTCCGGGCATGACGGCGGTGGCGCGGCTGAAGCTGCGCTGAGGCGGCGCAGTTCAACCGGGCGCGGCGCGGGCGCTACGA